>Ga0163223_100056_pt1 | contig 47189 bp, 41 predicted proteins | sample MSEWel2016_02_17_2_FD_113147 | JGI IMG/M metagenome (GOLD analysis project Ga0163223, IMG submission 113147) | Subsurface microbial communities from deep shales in West Virginia, USA - MSEEL Well Study Marcellus 5H_2016_02_17 ...
TCTCATCTTCTGCAACATTTTCTTCGCTTTGTTGTTCGTTTCCCTTCTGACTTCATGAAGTCTGTCTGTTTCTTACCGCCGAATTCTCTGTGCTCTAAATCTTTTTCATTTCGCAATTACCTACTTACTTCACGTTGAAGTATAGGGCCTCCCCTACGGGGAGAGTCAAGTGCGAAAAATCTTTTTAGGACAATATTGAAAGAAACTTGCAAATTTTAAAACGAAAGTGCTATACTATATAAATCAGAATGAGACGCAATTAAGAAAGGATTTATTTTATGCTTTGGAAAGATAAGTACGCGTTGGGTGTGACTGTAGTGGACACCCAGCATCGGGAGTTATTTAATCGGGTTGAAAGCTTTATGCAGACGGTCCGCTCTTCGGAGTCCTGGGACACGAAGATCGAACAGGTCAATGAAACCCTGGAATTTATGAAGGCTTATGTGGTGGAGCACTTTCGCGATGAAGAAGTCTATCAACAACAGATTGGCTATCCCGGCTATGAGGCACATAAGCAGATTCATGCAGATATGGTTAATTATGTGTTGGCGGTTTCTGCTCAGTATGAAAAAAGCGGCTTTGATGAACAATTAATGCAGCAGTTTGCCGGGAAACTTTTGGCGTGGCTGATCAATCACGTTGCTTCAGAAGATCAGAAAATTGCCAATTATGTCTTGGAGACGGGAGGACAACAGTGATGCAGACACAGGTTTACAATTCTTTTCTGGAGGCTACCAGCAATGTTTTTGGACTAATGATGGATCTTACAGACGTTACCGATGCTTTGGTAGAACGCTTCGAGTGTAACGGCGAGCTGGATATTGTCATCGGTGTGATTGGGGATTTAAAGGGAGAAGTGATTTATCGGTTTCCCCATGAGACATCACTGGGGATGGTAAAAATCATGAGCAATATGGAATTTGATGCGGTCGATGAGTTTGTGATTTCGGCAATTTCGGAGATTGCCAACATAATCAGCGGCAACGTGTTGACGATTCTTTCGGAAAAAAATCTAACCTGCGATATTCTCCCCCCGGTTCAGGGAATGGGTAAAGAAAACGCCGACTATAGCCTGCAGAAGATATGCTGTATGACCACGTCAGTGGGTGATGTTGGTCTCGAAATACGTTTGAATCCAGCCAGCTGAGGCGGCCTTCGATAATTTTCTGGTGTATTCTTCATTGGGACTATCAATTTTGGTACGGATAAAGCCCTGCCGGCAGCAAGAAAAGCGGTCAGTCGGCGATATGTTCTAAGCGTAAATATGATTTAAAGCTAAGAAGCTCTGATATATTGTCGGAGCTTCTTTTAGGTCTTAATGAGTAATAAGAATGAAGCAGAAATACGATTGATGGAAGGAGGTATTGTTTTATTATCTTTTCTTTCAGCTGAACCTCTGTTAAAATACAGAGGAATCATCCAATCAAAAAACAAGTTGAACGATCAATCGTCAGCTGATAATTATTAAGCATGTGTTTAGATTAAAGGAATGGAGTGAGAAAATGAAAAGAATGATTAAACTGGTTTGTCTGGCAATGGGGCTGTTAATGCTACTGACGGCCTGTTCAACAGGAACAAAAACCGCCTTGGATCCCAAGAATCCGGTATCCATTACCCTATGGCACTATTATGTCGGAGATAATAAGATCGCCCTGGAAACAGCTGCGGACACCTTTAACAAAAGCGTGGGCTCCGAAAAAGGGGTGGTAATTAATACCGTGGCTAAAGGTAGTATTGCTGAGCTGGAAAAAGCCGTTACTGATTCAGCGAAAGGGGTTATTAATGCCGAAGCCATGCCGGAATTGTTTTCTTGTTATCCGGACAAGGCGTTAGAAATTAATGCACTCGGAAAGCTATGCGATCTAAACGTTTACTTATCAGAAGAGGAGAAGGCCCTGTACGTGGAAGAATTTTTAAATGATGGCTTGTTCGATGGCGATCAGCTCTTAGTTCTTCCGATTGTAAAAAGTACCGAGCTGCTTTATGTCAACGAAACGGCCTGGAACAAATTTGTCTTGGAAGGTGGAGGAGATGCAAATAAGCTAAATACCTGGGAAGGGGTTTATGAGGCATCCCGGGACTATTACAAATGGACGGATAACCTGACGCCAGAAACCATCTGGGATGGGAAAAGCATGGTTGGCATTGATTCGGTTGCTAATTATGTAATTATCGGCAATAAGCAATTGGGGGTAGAAGTCATTGATGGAGAAAATCAGCAGATGGTTTTGAATCGGGAAGTGATGAAAAAAGTCTTTGATACTTATTATGGCGCAATGAGCTTAGGGTATTTTAACGCCGTCGGTAAATTTCGCTCAGACGACATTAAAGCCGGCGATCTGGTAGCCTACGTGGGTTCATCGTCGGGCGCGGCTTATTTTCCAACTTGGATCGAAAAAGATAATACCCAGGCCCCAATTGACTTTCTGGCCCTGTCTTATCCGGTCTTTGAAGGGGGAAATCCAGATGCGATACAGCAGGGGGCAGGGATGAGTATTGCAAATTCAACGCCGGAAAAACAGGAAGGCGCAGCTGTTTTTCTGAAATGGTTCACCTCTGAAGCCCGGAATATTGAGTTTGCCATGACTACTGGCTACTTACCGGTACAAACGGCTGCTTACGAAAATGCGGATTTTAAGGCATCGCTGGGAAATATGCGGGCAGGCGGGGCCGCCCAAAAAAATATTGCTGCAGTTTATGACATTGCCCTAAATCAGATTATGGAAAGGGATACCTATGCCTCATTACCTTTTAATGGAAGCTATGAGGTGCGAACCATTCTGGAAAAATCGCTGGAGGCCATGGGCGAATCCGGACGTCAGAATGCCGCTACATTAAAGGCACAGGGGTTGTCAGAGGACGAAATATTAGCGCAATTGGATCTAAATGCCCAGTTCGAAGAATGGCTTTCAACTATTCGTAGCCAACTTGATGAACTGGGGATATCCTATACTGAAATTTAAGCCATAAAAATCATCTGATAAGGAAAAGTATATGAAAAAAACCTGGACTCTCCGTAGACAGTTGAATATTTTACTGGCTTTGATTGTGATCTTTCAAAGCGTTGCCTTATTATTGGCCCTATGGGTATCCCAGGTGTTTTCCATGCTGGATGCGGAAGCGGTCCGTTTGCTAAGTAATACGACAAAAACCCGGATGGAAACATTTAATTCATCGGTTGGTCAGACAATTGCAAATATGGCTGACGAGACCGAACAATTGAGTTCAGAACTAACTTTATTATCGCAAGAACAGGAGCGTTCACCAGAGCGCTTGTATCTTGATGATGATTCGTATCATGAGGCGGCTATGCTGGCCAGCGAGACATTGGTTTCAATCTTAAAAGAGAATCGGGTAACGGGTGCATTTTTTGTTTTAAACGGATCCAATTCAAACAAAGAGGATCCTTCTGCTCATTCGGCGGTTTATATTCGCAATCCCACCCCGGATAGCGGTAGGATGTCAAACTATTTGCTTGAAATTGGACCGATTGCGGTTTCCAAACACTATACTATGGCAACCAGCATCCGTTGGGATCTGGAGATGCGATCAGATGAGTATAATGGCGCATTTGATTTTTATGAAAAGCCAATCTGGGCCAGTAGCCAGTTTAAAAATGCTGAAATGGAACGCTATGGCTATTGGTCAACGCCCCGGGATCTGCTAAACGACAGTCAACAAGTGGTTAGTTATACCCTTCCTATTTTAGACGAAAATGGGAACGGCTATGGGGTGGTTGGGATCGAAATTGATATGCCTTATTTTTCTCAACAGTATCTGCCGGATTCGGACCTTCTTTATCCTAACAGCTTCTATGTTATCGCGGGATTAGAGGATAAAGTCTTGAATCTTGACTGGTTTATTCCCGGCGGGGTATTGGCAGAAACTTATTTAAAAAGTGGCGAGCAGCTGAAATTAAAGCCACTAAAAAATGAAGGAACCTTTGAAATTATGTTAAACGAGTTGGGACCGATGGTTTGTTCAATTCGGGAATTGAAGGTTTATAGCGACAACTCTCCTTTTGCTGATCAAAACTGGAGCTTAGCCTGTTTTGTGCCCAGCGAAGTATTACGAGAAAATTCAATAACGGTACAGGAGAAGTTGATTTATAGTATTTTGCTCACCACCTTGCTGGCATTCACGGCGGTTTTTGTACTGGTCTACTTTTTCACCCGCAAAATCTCACGGTTATCAAAATATGTTCGGGAGTTGTCGCCTTACGACGAAATTTATTTCAAACCAACCGGAATGCTTGAAGTGGATGATCTGACCTCGGCCGTTCAATTGCTAAATCAAAGACTAAAGAATGTTTCTAAAACTACCTCTAAAATCTTAGAACTCAGTTTATTGCCAATTGGTGGTTACGAAGTTCTAGATAGTAACAACCAGGTAATTTTCACGGACTTTTTATACTGGCTGCTGCATGTGGACCCCGGCAGTCAAATTTCCCAGGCCGACTGGAGTAAATACTATCAGAAACTGACTCAGCAACCGGTGGAAGATCAGGAAAACATTTATGCGTATTATGATGACTACACCAAGAAACAGCTTTGGCTTCGTATTTTAGAGGCTAAATCACCCAACGGTGTGGTTGGTGTGATCCAGGATGTGACAGAAGATATCGAAGAAAAACGGCGTTTAACCAATGAGTTGGATTATGATGCGCTCACGGGCTTGTTTAGTAATACTGCTTTGAAACGGGAGACCAGTCGAATAATCAAAGAAAAGCCAGATGAAATCGGGGCCATGATTTTCATCGATTTGGATAATCTTAAATACATTAATGATAATTTTGGTCATGATGTAGGGGATCGGTTGATTATTCGGGCCAGTGAAATCTTCCGGTATTTCGAACAATATAACGGCATTGTTTCCCGGATTTCAGGAGATGAGTTTGCCATTTATTTGCATAATTGCGGCAATCAGGAGGAAGTTCGAAAGATTCTAAAAAATCTCTATAATTATGGCAAGCAATTCTGTCTAACCACATCGGATGGCAGTGACAACCAGATCCGTTTTTCAGCGGGGGTTGCCTGGTATCCTCAGGACGCAACTGACGTGATGGATTTGTTAAAACTATCAGATTTTGCGATGTATGAGGCAAAACACAAGGAAAAAGGGCGCTTGTTTGAATTTAATCGGGAATATTATCAAAAGATGTCCTATCTGCTGGAAAATCGCGAGGCGATCAATCGACTATTGGATGAACAACTGATTCGCTTTGCCTTTCAGCCGATTATTGATTTGAAATCCGGCGAAATTTTAGGATATGAATTTTTAATGCGGCCATTGCTGGATAATTTTAAAAATCCTGCTGAAATTCTGGCCGTTGCTGCCGCCCAGTCAAAATCAGCACAGCTGGAACGGATGCTTATTGTGATGGCATTTGAAACAATTGAAGCTCATGCTCAGGAATTTGGAGCGTGTAAAATATTTATTAATAGTATTCCCAGTCAGGTACTGAGCAACGAGGCGAATGAAAAAATCACATCCCGTTATAGTCACCACTTTAAAAATGTGGTAATCGAAATGACGGAAGAAGATGGTCGCAGTCCTGAAAGTTTATTAAAAAAGGTTGCTCATATCAAAAATAGTGGCATGCAGATTGCACTGGATGATTTTGGTAGCGGTTATTCTAACGAAATTCGGATTTTATCGCTCTTACCGGATATCATAAAAATCGACATGGAGATGATTCAGGGTATTCATTGTAATGTTGACAAACAAAATCTGGTTGCTAATCTGGTTGATTTTTGTCGTAAAAAAGGAGTTAAGGTGATTGCAGAAGGGATTGAAGACGCAATGGACCTGGCTACTGTCATTGTAATGGGCGTTGATTACGCTCAGGGCTTTTATCTGGGCCAACCGGAGTTTGAGATTTCAGCAATCAATCCGGAATTACAACAAGAAATTTTGAATGCGCATAAAAAAGCATAGGAAAAACCCTTATCCACAATAGTGTCGGATAAGGGTTTTTTCAGGTGACGTAAAAGCGATAAAGAAATAAATCAGGCTTCTCTGATTTTGCTAAGTAGCGGCGTTTTTGTGACTACCAGCCATAGTCCGCCCGAAAGCAGCCCCAAGATGATGTTAAGTGATCCGATGATGAGGATCAGGTTGTCCATGTTAAAGGAAATAATAATCATCCCCAGGCTTCCCATAATGGTGGCAAAAGACCCCATCAGTGAAGAGGCTGAACCGGCATCTTCGGTTTGCTGATCGAGCATCAGATAGGCACTGGGCGGCCGGGCGCAACTGCTGGCCAGGGTTGCCGGAAATAATGCCAGGGCAAAGATAAAGGGATTGCTTTGCCCAAACAGAAGAATAGCCAGACCGCTTAAAATGGTGATACCAAAACAAAGATTAATAATCGAAAAGCGTTTGAAGTGGTTGGACAGTTTGATATAAATTAGTGGACCTAACATCATGGCCAGGGCGTTAAAGGCAAAAAAGTAACTGTAAATCTGGCTGCTAACGCCAAAATCATTTTGATAAATGTAGGAGGACGATGAGATAAAGGCCAACCCTGAAATGCTAGATAAGGAAAAGATAAAAAGCAGGGACGTAAAGGCCGGATTTTTAAGCACCACCCCCAGTCGCCCCAGGGTACGTAGAATGCTTCCAGAACCCCGTTTTTCAATGGTTTCCTGAAAGGCGATTGAACCCAGAAGAATGATGATACCAAGTAGGCCCTGAATGATAAAGATTCCCCGCCAGGAGGTAAGGGTCAATAGCAGCGCCCCGATCACGGGAGCAACAGCCGGAACAATGATAACCATCGACTGAACGATGGCCAGTGTTTTTTCCCGTTTTCTTTCCAGGTAGACATCTTTAACAATGGCTGTGGCCACCGCACTGGCCGAACTGCCGCCAATGGCTTGTAAGACCCGGAAAAAAATAAGCTGATAAATGTTGCCTGAAACGGCACAGAGTAGGCCAGCGATGGCATAGCCGGTAACGCCCACCAGTAACACCGGTCGGCGGCCGAACTTATCACTGAGCGGTCCCCAAATTAACATCCCCACACTAAAGAAAATAAAAAATAGGATCAGGGTCAGGTTGGTCAGGTAGCCAGGCACATTAAAATAGGTGGTCATGGTGGGTAGGGCTGGCAAATAAAGGTCAGTTGACAGCGGCGCAAAAGCGCTCAAGAAAACCAGGAAAACCAGCAGGCCTCGATCACCCAGATATTTTTGTTTAGAGGTGCTATCGTTTGAAGCATTTTTCGGATTATTCATTTTTTCTCACATTCTGTAAATTTAGGATTATATTTTAACCATATTTAATATTATAGCCAATAAATATTATTTTTCAAGGATAGTTTGGGGTTTGTTATGCTTTTATTTTGCTAAAAGCAAAAATGAAGCACTTAAAATTGCATCTAAATAAGTAATTGTCTTTATAAAGCAATAGCGGCCTTCCGGTCTGGTCGAAAAATAAAGACGCATTTGACATTGAATAAATGAAGCGTTATAGTAAACGCAGGCTTTTCTGACAGTCACCGGATATTATTACAGAAAGGCCAGAACGTGAGGAGTCGAAATGGAGATATTGTTTTTTATCGCTATTGGCATCATAGCGATTTTCGTTGTTAGTCTAATTAGTAAAAGAAAAGCCGAAAAAAATTTAAGGAAACACTTAATAAATGCCTTTGGAAAGGCGCCAAGCAGTTTTGATCCGGATATCTGGGGAAGTGTATCCAATTATTGGGATAGAAAGCGCAAATATGAAACCATTGATGTAGCCATTGACGAATTAACCTGGAGTGATCTGGACATGGACGATGTCTTTAAACGGTTGAACACCTGCTTGTCCTCCGTTGGTGATGAGGTGCTGTATGCAACGCTTCATGAGCCAAGATGGGATGATAAACCGCTTAAGGCGAGAGAGAAGATAATTGCTTTTTTTGAGGACAATCCCAAAGAACGGCTGGAAATTCAAATCATTCTTTCTAAATTGGGCCGATCAAACTACAATGACGTTTCGGCATTGATTTTTGAAAGTCAGCTAAAAGCATTAAAAAATCCGTCAGTTTATACGATTCTAACGGTTATTCCATTTTTCTGCGCTGGGGTTTGTCTGATCAATCCAATGATTGGACTGGTAGGCCTAATTATTTCGCTCATAACCAACGGTGGCGTTTATTATTATTTTAAAAAGGAAATTGCAAAAAACTTATTGGTCATTCAGTATTTATCGGCCATACTCAGATGTTGCAATCGCTTATTGGCGTATCAAACAAGCGATGGACTAAAAGAGATTCTCGAACAAATCCGGGAAGATAATGAACCCTTCAAATTTCTCGCTGGCAAACTCTCGGGAATCATGATGGGAGCGGGTTCTGATCTTGATATATTGCTGGAATATTTTAAGATTATGACACTCTATGATTTCAGGACTTATAACAAAGCCATTGCATTGGTGACCAAAAATAAAGAAGCCTTTCACCGCATTTATCAAAATATCGGCGAATTGGATATATCCATCGCTTTGGCTTCTTTTCGCAAAAGTTTGTCGGGTACTGTGACCCCATCCTTCTCAGAGTCGTTTAACGTTGTCGCCACTGATTTATATCATCCACTGTTAGAATCACCGGTCCCCAATGATTTTGACCTTAGTCAAAACAGTTTAATCACCGGGTCTAACGCGTCGGGAAAATCGACCTTTGTTAAGGCCTTGGCCATTAACAGTATCTTTGCTCAAACCATTTACACCTGTACGGCTAGCAGTTTTTCTCTTTGCCATTGTCTGCCGATTACGTCCATGGCCGTGCGAGACGATATATTGACTGGCGACAGTTACTTTATGGCGGAAATCAAATCGCTGAAGCGGACCCTTGATCAGGTGAGCCATCATCCCTGCCTTTGTTTTATTGATGAAATACTAAAAGGCACGAATACCATTGAACGGATTGCAGCCTCATCAGCAATCCTTAATTATCTTGACCAGAAAAATTGTCTGTGTCTGATTGCTACCCATGACATCGAACTCACCAATATTCTATCGAAAACCTATAATAATTATCATTTTCAGGAGACCATCACCGATGAAACCATTCTTTTTGATTATCAACTACACGTTGGTCCGGCACAAACAAAAAATGCCATCGCCTTGTTAAACTATCTGGAATTTGACCAGACGATCATTAAAAATGCGAATGTACTGGTGGATACCTTTGTGGAAACTGAAAAATGGCCAGTGATTTCGTAATAGTTAACAATGAAATGAGGTGGTTATGAGCGAGATCAGGGAGATAAGTAACAAAGCTTAAGCGTGTTCGATCTCCAAGCGACAGGCATTCATGTACTGGAGGATTTTTGCGACACCAAAGGTCAAAGCGGTGATGATCAGATAAATTCCAATTAAACCAGAACTCAATTTATCATAGAGCTGGCCAAAAATAATTTGTCCAATGGGCATAAAAGCCGTGGATAGAGCGGTGGTCAGGGCCATGGTTTTACCCATTAAATTTTGGGGGACCTGCAGCTGAATAAAGGTCAGCGCCTGGATGTTGACATTGGCAACAAAAAACATCAGTATAAATCCGAACAGGGTAAAGAGGATATAAGCGGTCAGATGCGGTGGAGTGCTACCAAGTAGCCAGGGGGTTAAACTCAAACCCATCCCCAGAATACCAATGCCCATAAGGATAAAGAGCCGATGCAGCTTTTCAAAAGGATTATATTTAGCAACAACTGTCGAAAAGATAGCTCCGATAATCATCCCCATTCCCAGTAGGCCTTCAGAGATGCCGTAGAGTTGATCGGATACCCCCAGAATAATCTTTTCGACATAGGGCACACCCACCGTATAAAGTGGGGTCATAAAAAGATTGATTCCGGCTGCCATAAACAAGATGTATAAAACAAAGGGTTTATCCTGAGATAAGAATTTAAGCGTTGCTTTAATATCTTTGGCATAAGTCACAAGTGGCGAGGCGTTCATTTTGCTTTTTTTAAAAGGGATGGTTAAGAACAATTCCATTACACCAGAAACAAAAAAACTGATCATATTAATTATCAGAATAACCTTAAGCCCCAAGATCCCATACAAGAATCCCGCTGAGATGGGACCGAGTAACATCGTTAGAGCACTGATCTGACTGATCATACTGTTTCCAGCATTATAATGTTCAGGGGCAATGACGCTGGGGATGCTGGCCCGGACAGTGGGCTCATAAACACTGTTAATAATCGACAAAACAAAGATGAGAATCCCGATCCAGAGGATTTGCTGGTCATTGCCATAAATGAAAGCAGCAAAAAAAGCAATGATAATGGTGCAACAAAAATCGAGGACGACCATCATCCGTTTTTTACTCATCCGGTCGGCAATCGCACCGCCAATCGGTGCCAGGAAAATGGCCGGTAAAATGGATAGCGAAATAATCAGGGAAAACACCGCGGCCGAGCCGGTAAGATCAAGAATGTAAAGTGAAAAGGCGAAGCGCTGCATGGCATTGCCAAACATGCTGATGAATTGTCCGATGCCAATAATAACGAAATTTTTATTGAATAATTTTTCTGCTTTCATATCAACCTCCTAAAAATGAAATATAGTTCACTTTTATAATCAGTATAGGTTATCATAAATCGATTGTCAATAAAAAAAATGAACGATAGTTCATTTTTAACAAGATCTTGCAAAATAATCACTTTCAGACTATCCTTAAGAAGAGTTAGAGGATGTTTATAGAGAAGGCAGGGGTAGGAAAATGGAGAAAGAAAAGAAAATCCAGGAGCGAACCATTTTAAATCGACAAAAAATATTAAAAGCGGCAAAACACTTGTTTAATGTGAAGGGTTATTATCATACCAATACCAAAGAAATTGCCAAGGAGGCCGGGGTTGCAACCGGCAGCTTTTATAATTATTTTCCGGATAAATTAAGCATTTTTCAGGAGATTATGATCATCCATCTGGAAAGAAATGTTGCGGATTTATGCGAACTGACACAAAATCTCAATGAGAAGCCGGATCATGCCAAAGCGGCGATTATAAAATACGTTCATAATGGCATGGATCATGCGTTTGAAAATCAGGTTATGTTTCAGGACTTTGACAGTATTCTCCTGGCAAATCCTGAATTAAACAAAATTATCGGCGCGTTCTATGACAAAATAATAACCGGAATTTATGACTTCTGTAAAGATAGTCCCCATGTCATAAAGCGCACCGCCAATCCTCTGGTGATGTCTCAAATGGCTTATTTTCTGGTTCAGGGCACCTCCGAATTAATGGCTAAACTACCGGAAGATGTCGACAAAAGAGAATATGAGGAGCAATTGGCACAAATTGTCTATTGGTATCTATTTGATAACTAAAACGCGTAAATATGAGGGGCCGGATGATAAATTAAAAAAAAGGTATTCTCACATTAATGCGGTCGGAATTGCCATTCGCGGCCGTAGTATGTGTTGTTATTGGAGAAATCTATACAGGACCTGGTTTTCTTGCGGTCTCAACTTTATTATTGGGGTTCATATAGGGCTTATTTAATAATCTCAAATCCGCTCAAATCTTAAGACAATTACGCTTTTCAATCAGTAGATTAACCGTCGTGTGATCATCAAATAACTTAAAGCTGCGAAACAAAACATCCGCCTTTAGGGTGAGCCCATTAGCCTTGATCGTATAGCTTAAAATGTTACCCCTTAAGGTGTGCTCTTTAATGATGCCAGTGAACTGATAGGCTTCGTTTCGAAACGCATGGGGCTCGGACGAGATTTCCACTGTTTCCGGACGGATGGCGATTTTTTGTCCATCAGGATAATCTTCGCCGGAAATAGTTGAAAAGACCTGGCCGGGAATAATATTGTAATTACCCATAAACTCTGCTGCAAAATAGGTGCTTGGTGCCGTATAGATGTCAAAGGGTTTTCCGGATTGCTCAATTTTGCCATTGTTAAACAGGTGAATGACATCCGACATAATCATCGCTTCATTTTGGTCATGGGTCACAAAAACGGAGGTGATCTTCATTTCGTTATGAATTTCTCTAATCCGCGCTTGTAGTGAACGCCTCAGTTTGGCATCAATGGCGCTTAGGGGTTCATCCAGTAACAGTACCTTGGGTTTGGTAACGATGGACCGGGCAATGGCAACCCGTTGTTGCTGGCCGCCGGAAAGCTGAGCCGGATAGTGGTGCTCCTTTCCTGTAAGTTCCACCATCTGGATGGCATTGCGAGCTTTTTCATCAATGATTTCCGGCTTCATTTTTTTAAGCTTGAGTCCATAACGGATGTTCTCCAGAACAGTCATATTGGGAAACAGACTGTATTGCTGAAAAATCATCCCGATATCCCGATCCTTGGGGTCTTTATGCGTGATGTCCTGGCCACCTAAAATAATCTGGCCATCCGAAATGGTTTCCAGACCAGAAAGTACCCGCAGTAAGGTGCTTTTGCCGCACCCGGAAGGTCCGAGCAGGGTCACAAAACTCCCGGCTTCAATGACTAGATCAAGATTTTTTAAAACGTGATTTTTACCATAAAAGTGATTGATGTTTTTTAATTCAATGGTTGCCATTTAAATTTCCTCCTGGTCATGATGTGGCTTTTTATAGGCATATACACCGGCTGACAAGGCCATGGTGATGAGAAACAGGACAACGATGATGGCACTACTCAATTGACCGGATCGGAATAGGGCGCGGTAGAGATAGATTTGAACCGTCTGATAATAGTTTCCGCCAATAATATTAACCACCACAAAATCGCCAAAAATAATCGCCATGGATAACATCAGCGACACCTTAATGCCGGATAAAATATTCGGGATGATAATCGAAAAAAAGGCATAGGCTTTGCTGGCACCAAGAATCTGGGCCGACTCGATTAAATTCTTGGCATTGATAGTTGTCATGCAATTCTTGATACCCCGATAAATATAAGGCAAAATGATAATACAATAGGTTCCGGTCAGCATCACAAAACGATTAGACAGCGGCATCGGTGCATTGGCATAGAGTGACAAGACCCCAATCGATAAGATGACTCCCTGAATAGAATAAGGGATCATGGTGAGAATCTGCATGTATTTATCAAGCCCCGGTAAATAAAGTAAAATAACATACATCGCCAGGAGTACAGTAACCGTACAAATTACGACCGGTACCACCGAAATAATAATGGTGCGAACAATGGCGATCAGAAACTCCATATCGGTAAAAATTTCAATATAATACCGGAAGGTCAGGCCATGGGGGAGAATATCCCGCCATTCCATACAAATGGAATAGATAAAGGTCATCAAAATTGGTAAGATCAGATAAAAGCAAATCAACAGGATAATCGGCTTACTGTTTGGTTTTTCAGTCATTGATTTCGGCCTCCCTGTTTTTTTACCATGTAATTCTGGAGCAGCACTGCGAGTACCATCAAGAGCATCATGACGACTGCAAGGGCTGACCCGAAGGCCGGTCGTTGGACAATATCGCCCACAAACTGCTCGGTAATTCGGATTGGCAGTAACGAGAAATTATTCTGCAGCAGGGCATAAGCCGTTGCATAGGCAGCCAGAGCATTGGCAAAAAGAACACTCATTGTCCCCAGAATCGCTGGTGTCAGCACTGGGATTCCCACAGATTTCCAGAATTCCCACATCGATCCACCCAGCAGTTTTACCGAATCAATCCATTCCTTGCGGATTCCCTCAAAGGCCGGAAACAGTAACAGGGTCGCCAGCGGGATCTGAAAATAAATATAGATAAAAGCTAGTCCCGTTACCGTATAGAGATCAAAATGAGCCAGGGCATCAATCCCCAGTTTTGAACCGATGATGACAAATACGCCGGTAGAGCCAAACATAATCATGTAGGAAAAAGCCAGTGGCACCCCGGCAAAATTTGAGGTCATATTAAGAATCGTCATAAACCAGGTTTTGGTTTTGGAATCGGTGCTGTTTCCGGCCTTGGCTCCAAAGAAACCAATCACAATCCCCACGCAAGCCGAAGCGATCGAGATGATCAGACTGTTGACAATGGCCTGCTGATAAAGGGGCTTGGTGAAAATGGCAACGTAGTGATCCAGGGTAATACCTGTGCCCCCTTCGACCATAAAGGAACGAAGAATCGTCATAACCAGAGGGATTATTTCAAAGAACAGAGTCAGCAGCACAAAGGGAATCAAGGCCAAAAGGTAGGTGCCGATTTTTTTACGACTCAAGAAATTCAATTTTCTGACTCCTTAAATCCTGCATCTCGCGACCTTCATTAATCGTCAGCAGTTTGCACAGTAAAGGCGCGATTAACTGTTGTGAGATGGGTTCATCGGTAAAAAATCCTGTTTTGACAGTGGGCGAACAAATATATAAAGGGACTGTTCGCTGATCGATGGTGTTTCCGTCATGAAAACCATACCGATTCATACCATGATCGGCACTCAGAACGATGGCATAGCCAGCTTCCATCCAGATCGAAATAAAGCTCGATAGGATCACGTTCATCTCCATGGCTTTTTGTTGATAGCGTTGCGGGTCCAGAACCCGATGATGCCCGGCATCATCAATGTTCATGGAGTGAACAAATAAAAAATCCGGCGCAAAGCGCGTTCTTAGAAACTCGCCATCTGAAAAAACATGGGAATCGGGATAGCTGTCATCAAAATAGTAGATGCCATGGTCAATGCCATCGCCTTCCATTTGCAGGCGATCGGTTAAGGGATTAAAGGGTGCTTTAACATAAAGCTCACTGATCCAATGATAGGCGGCAGCGGCGGTTACTAGGTTATTTTGATGGCACAAACGAAACAGGTTCTCCTTTTGGGAGTGGCGCACCACCAAATTGTTAACAATCCCGTGTTCACAAACCGGAAGGCCGGTAAACAGGGTCTCATAAATCGGCCGGGAGCTGGAGGGCAGCTCGCCCATGACCTTATATTTGGCACATCGCCCGGATTCCACCAGATGTTCCATAAATCCAAAATTTTCGATTGCCAGATCAAATCCGCAACCATCCACTAAGATAAAGACTGTTTTCTCCATTGTTCACCTCGTTATAAGCCCTGAATACACGGTCGTGTATTCAAGGCGATTTTAATTTGCTGTAATACAATTTTAAATATGATATTAAAACGATATTCAATACCATTTCAGAAGCTTAAGCTATTTTATTTGGCATAAGCCATGACTTCTTCCTGCCAGAGGGTGCCAATGGTTTCGGTTGTTTTCGTCCAGGCTTCCCGGTCTTTTACCATTCTGGCCTTGACATACTGTTCGTCGGGAATCATTTTAGCGGCGACTTCCTGCGGCAGAACAACGTCGCTGCGGATCGGTTTGGCAAAACCTTTAGCCAGGTTAATCTGGCCCTCATCGCTTAAAATATATTCTCTGGCCAACGCTGCCGCATGAGGACGCTTGGAATAGGTGTTAATCACGGTAGCATAGCCACTTTGAATCGAACCGTCAACCGGGACATTTACCGCAAAGGCGGCATTGGGATTATTGGTTAAAAACTGCTCCCGGTAACCCAGGGCGTTATAATCCCATAAAATAGCCACGGCCACCTCACCTTTTTCGAGGCGGGATAAAGACAACTCGCCCTTGTCCAGTCGACCCTGTTCAGCCAGTTTTTTAAAGAAATCCAGTCCGGGCTTAATATTGCTCTCAGATCCGCCATTGGCAATCGCTGCGGCCAGCACGGCGTTTTGGGCCTGGGAGGCTTTGGTGACGTCCCCGACGGCGACAACATAATCCCCAGTCATAAGATCAGCAAAAGATTTCGGCGGGTTTGGAACCAGGGCGGTATTGGTAATAAAGGCAATGGTGCCGTAATAACCAATAATCCAGTCGCCGTCATCATCCTTGGCCCAATCAGGAATACTGTCCCAATAGCTGGTTTTATAGGCCTGCGTGAGCCCTTTTTCTTCGGCAACGGGACCAAAGGATTGACCAACATCACCGATATCTTTGGTGGCATTATTTTTTTCGGATTCAAAAACGGCCAGCTCTTCCGCCGAGGACATATCCGTATCGGAATGCTCCAGCCCGTAGGTCGTTTTTAACTCTGACCAGGTTTCACCCCAGTTGGCCCAGGTATCGGGCATGCCGACGGAATCGACCCGGCCTTCGGTCTTGGCAGCGGTCACAATTTCGTCCAGACTTAAGCTGTTAAGATCCACTTTATCGGCACCGGCACTCTGGGTACAGCCGGATAATAAGCTAACACCTAAAATAAAAGCCACGGCCACACTTACACTTCGTCTTTTCATCATCACTTTCTCCTTTAATCGGTTTAACTATTTAAAGAGCGGTCTGCTCTAATTTTAAAGGGTCTGATCATATCGTTACACAGCATAACACATCAGTGATCCTGGATAATTGTCAAAAATGTTAAAAAAGGGTTAAAATTTGGAGAGAGAAACACTTAACATAAATTTAACCAATTCTTAACTCAAAAATTACCGGGAATGCCTTTTAATGAGGACGATAATCCGGCTACAATAAGATGAATAAATAATTTAGAATGATCGATAAACACTCTCTGATTGATAATATTCTGATTGCCCCCCTGTACAATCGAAATATTATGGTCAGAAGCGGGTTATTCTTTATTCACAGTCGGAGAGTTGCTTATTAATGAGCGACTCTTTGTTTTAGTACGCAGACTGTTGATACTATTTAAATCGTTATTGAAAGGAATTTTTATGTTTAATCAGTATTTTGGCAATTATCTTCTGGAGAAAAATTTAATCAAACCAGAAGAACTCAGAATGGTTTTAGCACAACAGCAATCAGTCAAGGTGAAATTAGGTGTTCTGGCGATTGATGCTGGTTATATGAATGCAGAGCAAGTTGATAAAATCCATAAGCTTCAGGCAGCAAAGGATAAAAGATTTGGCGAATTAGCCATTGAGGAAGGGTACCTTATTGAAAATCAGGTGGTCGAACTGCTAAACGCCCAAAAAAAATCAAATAGTTTATTGGGACAGCTTCTTATTGAGAAGGGCATCTTTTCCCTGGGGCAATATGAAGACGCGATGCTTCAATACAAAGCAGATTCTAAGCTGACTGGCGATGAGATCCAGGTGCTTAAAAACAATGACATCACGAAAATTGCAGAAATATTTCTAAAAAATTTATCAGGGGATGATGATCGAATACTTCGTGACTATTTTGAACTTTTCCTTAGAAATATTGTCCGCTTTATCGATGATGAAATCCGGATGGAAGCCGCAGTTACCGTGGATTCCTATGCCTATGATTATCTGGTTACTCAGGGAACTGAAGGCGAGTATAATTTCTTTAGCGGTTTTGCAGCTTCGGAAACAGTGCTGGCACAGTTTGCTGGTATTTATGCAGAAGAAGAGATTAGTGGGATGAACGAACTGGCGATCGATGCGTTGGGCGAATTTATGAACTGTCATAATGGGTTATTCTTATCTCAACTGGCCCATCGAGGGATTGAGCTGGATCTGCTGGTCACAGAAGTAAAAAAAGCTGGTGAGGTAAAACCAACAGGAGCACTGTACGTGATTCCCTGTTATTTAAGCTTTGGAAAAATCGATTTTCTGTATGCGGCTACCAGCCCAAATTTTGTTCTAAAAAACTGTTAGTAACACCCTAGGATTTTAAAATAAGTAAGAGGAGGCGTTTCTTATGGCTAAAATATTGATTGTGGATGACTCAGCAGTATCCCGAAAAAAACTCAGAAAAATATTGGAAACAGCAAATCACGAAATTATTGGGGAAGCCGGTGATGGCGCGGTGGGTCTTAAAAAATATCAAGACCTATCCCCTGATCTGGTCACGATGGACATTACCATGCCGGATGTCGATGGCATTACCGTTTTAAAAAATATTATCAAAGTTAATCCGGCGGCTAAAGTCGTGATGATTACCGCCCTCGGTAAAGGCAGTACGATTCTGGAGGCCCTTAATGCCGGTGCTAAAAATTATATTACCAAACCTTTTGCCAATGATCAGGTGATCACGACGATAGCAGAAGCATTAGCTTAATTTTTAGCTTGATTTTGGAAGGACGAGAGATCTAATGATTGAAACGATTGCTAAACTGGCGCAGGCGGTTCCAACCTTTTCGGCGATGGAGAGGGGAAACACGATTCATCATTACTTTGAACAAAACAAAGAAGCGGAAGGCGTTGTTATTGTCAATGACGAACAACCAATCGGTATTTTGATGCGGAACGATTTCTACCAGAAAATAGGCAGCCAATTTGGCTATGCCTTGTATATGGACCGCGATGTGACCCTACTGATGAAATCAGATCTGACCTGTGTGGATAAAAGCTGTGATATGGCTAAGCTTGGTTTTATTGCCATGAGCAGAAACCAGGACAGTATTTATGATTTTATCGTGATTCTCGATAATAAAAATTATGCCGGGGTTGTTAATATCAGAGAGTTTCTAATTGAAATGTCTAAAACCAAGGAACGAGAAATCAAACTTTTAAGTGCTCAGCAGCGGATCTTAAAGCAAACCCATGAAACCGAGAAACGGCATCGCATTGAGATTGAGCAAAAAAATGCCGCCATCAAGAATCTTTTGGATCATGCCGGACAAGGGTTTCTTTTCTTTGGCAATGACCTGCTTATTTCTGAAGAATACAGCCGGGAATGTGATAGTATTTTTGGCGTTTCAATCGGTCGGCAACCTTTTTTAGAAGTGCTTAAACGTTATGTTGACACCGACGGTATCAGGATGATGCAAAATGTTTTTGAAAATGTCTTTCTCAGTGGTGATGCAACACAAAATAAGGTTTACCTGTCGATCCTACCGCCGGAATTAAAAATTCATGAGCGGTATATTCACACGGAGTATAAAATTATTCCCCACGAGACGGGGAAATCAATTATGATGATTCTGACGGATGTGACGCAAAAAAAAGCCTTGGAGCTAAAAACGATAGAAGAAAAAAATAATATTAAGCTGATTGTCCGGGCCATCAGCAGTAAAAGCGAAATTACTCAGTCCATCGAGGAATTGCAGAGCTTTATAAAAAAAGATGTCTTGCCGCTATTGGATAACAAGCAGAGCCCCCAATTAATTTTGCAGTATGTCTTTCGGATTGTTCATACCATGAAGGGTGATTTTGCTCTGAATGGCCTTTTTCACACCTCCCAAGGTTTACATCGGTTGGAAGACGCTTTAAGTGAGATGCAAAACCGGATAAAAACCATTACTAACGATGAAATCCGGAAATTTATTGAGCAGATTGACTGCGATCAACTGTTAGAAAAAGATAGCGAAATTATTACTGAGGCGCTGGGAGCCCAGTATTTTGAAAATGAAGATCGCGTGACGGTCAGTCGGCAGCGGGTTGCCGAAATCGAAAATAAAATTGTGGCGGTGTTCCAAAAAGAAGAGCAAACTGAGATTATTAAGCTATTTCACAGTCTTTTCTTCATTAATGTAAAAGACCTGATTAGGGATTATAATGATTATGTAAAGACGCTGGCGGATCGTTTTGGCAAAGATATTGATGATATCATCATTAGTGGGGATGATGTGTTTATTGACAGAGATCGCTATGCTTCTTTTATGAAATCGCTGGTTCATGTGTTTCGTAATATGGCTGACCATGGCATTGAAGACCCGGATGAGCGCGAGGGCGCGGGAAAATCGGAATGCGGGGAAATTACCTGTGAGCTTAAAAATGAAGGCGACCACTTTTTAATCTCTCTGGCGGATGACGGCAAGGGCATTGATCTGGAGATTATCCAGAAAAAAGCACTGGAAAAGCAAATTTATTCAGCTGAAGAGTTTGCAACACTCACCCGGGAACAAAGACTGGCAACGATTTTTCTGGACGACTTTTCAACCAAAAACACCGTCGATTTGTATTCCGGCAGAGGTGTGGGTCTGGCCGCAGTCAATGCCGAAATCAGCGCGATCGGTGGCGAAATAGCAATCGACTCGGAGCTCGGTAAGTATACCCGTTTCACCTTTGTTGTGCCATATGAGAAACAGTAAATTTCGGACGCAGTAGAAAGATTTTTAGAGCCATAATCAAGAATTAAAACGAGATTCTAGGCACTCCTGCAATAGTTAGGGCAGTCAATATTGACAGATGCAGCCAACTAATTTATAGTATTTAGTTAGATGCACTGTCATTTAGTTATTTCAGTAGGAGAATAGAATGGAAAGCGAACTCAGAAAGACAGAAAAAAGAAATAAGAGCGTCGTCATATCGGTTGTATTGATCTTTGTTGTGACGGTGCTCTTTTTAGCGAGTGTACACAGTAATGAGGATCTTAGTGTTATTGGAGAAAATGTGATAATCCTTTCTAAAAACTGGACAGTCGGTTATAACGAAGTGAAGGAGTCGGGCGTCAGTCTGCCGGTCGACCTTGAGGTTGAACCGGGTGCTACGTATGAGGCCTCAGTAATACTTCCAAAGGTTGCCAATCAGATGAATTATCTGCTGCTTCGATCATCAATGCAGGATATGATTGTTTATTTAGATGGCGAAGAAATCCATCGCGCGGAAAAACCTGTTGCCCGGGGAATAGCAGTTCCGGCGGCGAGTACCTGGGTGATGTTCAAGCTTCCTTCCGGTTTTCAGGGAAAAACCTTAAAACTGGTGTTAAAAAGTGGGGTAACTGCTTTTTCAGGTCATATTAATAAGGTCATCCTGGGAGAAGATTCGAGTCTGGTTTATTATGTGTTTAAGCAGGGGTTCAGCGGTTTTGTCGTTTTTCTGGTGTTATTCATCATGGGGATGATTTCGATTGTTTTTTCTTTTTTCTCAAAGAGTCTCGCCGACAATCGCTTTTTCTATTTAGGTTTACTAGTTGTATCAACCAGTGTCCTGATTTTATCGGAGGCCAGAATTTTGCAACTATTCACAGGAAATCGATACATTATCGGAGGGATCAGCTACCTGATGGTGCCGTTGATGGGATGCTTTTTTTCTTTGTATGTGAAAGAAACAATTTTTGTGAAACTACGGGACAAACGGGTGATGCAGGTAACGGCGGGGCTGTACCTGGGTCTATTAATTACCGAAATACTCTTACAGGGATGGGGGCTCAGTGAATTTATTGAGATCATGAACCTCATGTATTTCGTCATTTTTTTTAATGTCATCGTGTTTGTGCTGCTGATGGTGTCCGAGATTGTTAAAGAAAAAAATCAGAATGCAATACAATTTTTTAAATATATGAGTGTATTGTTCCTTAGTGTTATGCTTGAAGGGATTGCCTTTTTTACCAACCAATTTGACTATACATCGATTTTTTTAAGAATCGGCAGTCTTATCTTTTTTGGCTTGCTGTTGCTGGATTCCTATCTTTATTTTAAAAGGAGTCTTCAGAGTCAGAAGGAGCGAGATCTTTATGAAACCCTTGCCTACAAAGACGTTTTAACCGGTGGGAACAACCGGGCGGCATTTGAACGGGATTTTGAAAAAATCAGAAATAAAGAAGAACCTTTTAGACTGGTACTACTGGATTTAAATGAACTGAAATACATCAATGATCACTATGGCCATACCGCTGGGGATGTCGCCATTAAGACCCTTTTTACAATGATGGATGAGGCGTTTAGGCCGGAGGGGGTGTGCTATCGAATTGGTGGCGATGAATTTGCCATCTTGATCGAAAATACCACCGAAACGGTTGTTAAGCTCAGTTCTCTCCAGCTGAGAAAACAGCTTAAACGGGCCGCCAGCCATTTTGAGTATCCCCTTGAAGTGGCAATCGGTACGGATGTTTACGAGGCTGAGGCCTGGGCGAATATAACCCGGTTTTATCATCATGTGGATCAGAAAATGTATGCGGATAAACTTGAAATAAAGCAAATACGAAAAACAACGCTTGCGTCGAAGGCAAATAAAACAATCGGGTCGGTTCCTTCGCCGGTCTTGAAGAGGTAGGTGATCAAATGGATTCAATAAAAAAAGTAGTCGATGACCAACGAGCATATTTTTTAAGTGGTGAAACAAAAAGTATTGATTTCAGGAAAAAACAACTTAATATTTTAAAAAAGGCCATTCAAAAGAATGAACTGGCAATCATGGCGGCACTGAAAAAGGACTTAAACAAATCGGCGTTTGAAGCGTATGCAACCGAGATTGGCATTGTTTTAGAAGAAATCGGATTTATGCTTAAAAATATAAAGCGTTTAGCAAAATCAAAGCGTGTCAAGACGCCGATTACGCAGTTCCTGTCAAGTAGTCGCGTTTATCAAGAGCCCTATGGTGTGGTGCTGATTATGTCACCATGGAACTATCCATTTCAACTGACCTTAGTTCCACTAGTTGCAGCCATCGCAACCGGCAATTGTGCAATGATAAAGCCCTCAAATTATTCACCCCATACCTCAAAGCTGATTGGCGAGATCATCAGTTCGCATTTTGATCCCGGCTACATAAGCTTTACAGAAGGCGGGCGAGAGGCAAATGAGTCATTGTTAGAGCAAAAATTTGATTATATATTTTTTACTGGCAGTGTTGCGGTGGGAAAAACGATTATGGCAAAAGCAGCCGCGCATTTAACCCCGGTAACCTTAGAATTAGGTGGGAAAAGTCCCTGTATTGTCGACAAAACCGCCAATATCAATCTGGCTGCCAGACGCATCGCCTGGGGAAAGTATTTAAACGCCGGCCAAACCTGCGTGGCACCGGATTATTTGGTGATTCACGAAAGCATCAAGGACGAATTCATTAAGGCGTTGCAAAAAAACATCATCAAGATGTATGGAAAGAATCCGCTTAATAATAATGATTTCCCTAAAATAATAAACAAAAAACATTTTGACCGATTAACCGGTTTAATTGATGAACAAAATGTCATCATTGGCGGCAAGTCCAATTTGCTCTCGAATCAAATCGAACCCACTGTTTTAGATCCTGTCGGATGGGAAGATGTCATTATGCAGGAAGAAATCTTTGGACCCGTCTTGCCAATTATTGTCTTTCGCGAACTTAGTGAAGTTGTAAAAAAAGTAAGTCAGCGGCCAAAACCACTGGCACTGTATTTATTTACAACATCAAAACAAAACGAGAAAATCATCATTGATGGGCTTTCATTTGGCGGCGGCTGTATTAATGATACAGTTGTACAGGTGGCAAGCTCCTATATGGCCTTTGGCGGTGTAGGAGAAAGTGGTATGGGAAGCTATCATGGTGAAGCGAGTTTTAGGACCCTTTCGCATTGTAAAGGTGTACTAAAAAAGAGTAACAAGCTTGACATCTGCTTAAGGTATCCACCTTTTAATGATGCTCATCTCAAACGAGTAAAAAAAATAATGAAATAGGGCTGGTTAGCAAAAGAATACGTGCTGCTGCTGGAATGAGGTGGATTTTGCAAATGTTAGCTCATGTTTTAATGATTAAAAAATGCTTCAGCTCTTTCCACCCATTCTTCGGGATGATAAGCACTGATTTCGGAATGCCGATAACCCGGCAATTCAATTAATTGACAGTTCTTAACAGTGGCTTGGAATAACGCTCCGGACGCTTTAATACACTTCATTTCCTTACTACCATACCAGTAAATGATATCGCTCTGGCTGTTTTTTAAACTGTCTTTCAGTTCATATTTGTAATAGGTGTAAAAAACCCGATTCATTGTTGCTACTTTAACAGCCGGGATATCTCGCAAATATAACTTGGCAATATCATCAGGTAAATGCATTTGTTTGGGAAGCATCGTTAGTGCCCACTGATTAAATTTTTTTGAAAACATCCATTTGCCAAAATGCTTATAGACAAAGAGACTGTATTTCAAAAGAGCTGGCTGGGGAATACACAGGCCACTTTCGATAATTGCTTTTTCGGCAAGGTTCGCTCTTCTTGATAAGAGTTCAATGGCGATCTGTCCGCCCAGCGAAACCCCACTAAGGGCGAAAAGTTTGCCATCATTGTTGTGATCAATGTAATCAAGTAATTGACTGGCAATTTCTTCAGTAGAGGTATAAGGAACTTCAGCTTCTTCGCCGTGTCCGTCGATTACCGGTAAGATCACATGGTATTTATGCTGCAATAATCGGGCTTCCTGTAAATAAAGCCAATAGGACCAACCGGCACCGTGAATGAGCATGATCGATGGTAAGTTTTTATCTCCGTATTCATAGAACTTCATCATTGTATTCCTTTCGTTGTCTGCTAAAATAATTCATCTAACATGTTTTCGATCAGCTGGAGGATCATTTTCTCAATCCCGGCTTTTACCAATATATCTTTATTTTGGAGGGTGAGATTCATGAGCTGAATCCAGTTAATGACTGCATCGAGATCATATTGCTCTTTTTTTTCGCTCGCATGGCGTAAATTTCTTTCCATTTCTGTTTTTATATCGGTCATTTTATGAAAACAGTCGCCGGGAAGTCTGGTGAATAAAAGCTGAAGATCTTCCCTTGTCAGAAAACGATAGACATTATTCTCATCGCTTAAAAACATGCAATCGTATAGTTCGCGCAAATCATTGCGTTCAAGGTGCCCCTTTGCTTTAATAATTTCGTCAAGCTTATGATTTATGCTTTGCTGGTAAGCATTAGCAAGTTCATAAACCAACATTTCTTTTGAGTTAAAAAAATTATAAAAGGTCCCTTGAGCAATGCCTACGCTTTTTGTAAGCGCATGAATACTCATTTTTTTTAGACCATGTTGTTTGATGAGTTCCAAGCCAACGATCATAAGCTGATTTCTGATTTCTTGTCGTTTTTCGTTTGAATATATTTTTGGCACGCTTCACCTCTCAATAATATGAATATAGATAAAATATATTCATATTATTAGTATAGACCAGAATTATTTTTTTGTCAACGCATCGGTTATTCTGATAAAATTTTAAGTATTGACAGCGATCCAATTAAATTATAGTATTTGATAAAGCGAGTTACTCACCTAAAGAAATAGGAAAACGTGAGTCATAAGCGGTTAAATCAGTAGATTTTAAATAAATGGGAGGTAATTTTTATGGAAGATAACCTGATCGCACCCTGTGGCATGAATTGCAGCTTGTGTGTCGCCTATCAAATGAAAAAAGGAGATTTGAAAAAGCAGGGATTTAATCGAAAATACTGTCCCGGCTGTATTCCCAGAGGTGAAAACTGCACCCACATGGGCGATCGGTGTGAGTTACTCAAAAATGGGCGGGTTCGTTTTTGTTATGAATGCGGTGAGTTTCCTTGTAAACGATTAAAGGGATTGGATAAGCGTTATCGGACTAAATATCATATGAGTATGATTAAAAACCTCCAAGCACTTCAGAAAAATGGGATGGTAGCTTTTCTAGAGAGCGAAAAAAAACAGTGGGCGTGTCCCAAATGTGGCGAACCAATTTGTTGTCATAACGGTCTCTGTCTGCATTGTGATCTCGAGATTTTGCGAGAAAATCGCCGATACCGCTGGAATGAAGAAGACGCCTGACTAGCCAGAGTATTAAAAAAACACCGGGAACATGGCAAGACAGAGGACATGAATCGAAATGTGTAAGTTAAAGAATAGGAAAAGGGCGGTATGGTTACAAATGAATTGGTCAGCAAAGCGATTGAGTATATTGTTGAAAACCTGAATGAGGAAATCACAATCGAAGATGTGGCGGATTATTGCCATTTGTCCAAATATTATTTTTGCAGAATTTTTAAAGCCGAAACAGGTGAAGGGGTCTATGCCTTTATCAAGCGCCTGAAAATGGAACAAAGCGCCATTGAAATGAAGCTTGGCAAGAATAAATCGATTACCGATATCGGGATGACCTATGGCTACAGTTCGTCAAATTACAGCACCGCCTTTAAGAAGCACCATCACCTTTCCCCGGCGGAATTTCGCAAAACCGTGAATGCCATCTGTGCCCCGCATCCGTATATTTCCGATCATCTGGCAAAATTTCAATCCTTTGAAGAATACAACCAGAAGATTGAGATCAGAGAGTTAGCGGATTTTTGGGTGATCTATGAGCGGTATCTGGGAAATTATCTTGACCTGGGAGAGCAGTGGTTGACCTTTGTTGCGAAGTATCAAGCGTATGTCAATTGCGATGCCCTTCTTATTGAACGTTTTTACGATGATCCTTCCATTACCAAGGTTAGCCAATGTTTGTATGATCTTTGTATGACCGTTGATGCGAACTTAAGGCTTGAGAATACGACCAGCATTGAGGGCGGAAAATTTGCCATTTACCGCTTTGATGGGTTGATCAAGGATATCTATGAGAGTCTTCAGGGCATTTTTAATATCTGGTTGCCAAACAGTGGTTATAAAATGGATGAGCGCTATGGACTTGATATTTATCGCAAGATTGATCGAGAAAACAGTCATGTGATCATGGATTTGTGTATTCCCATTAAATAACGCAAGAATTCAGAAGTAATGACGCAGACTTTCTTTTATAATGATAATTGTCAAGGGACAGCGGTCGGTTTAAAAGAGGTCTGTTTTTGATTTTTTGAAAATCTTTAATGTGAAACCTTATATAGAAAAGATACAGCAATCAATTAAGCCGATCAGTCCATCAATAAAACAAAAATGGAGGAGTTTAATATGTTTGATATCAGAAAAATGCAGGAACAGGTTATTTATCAGGCGGTCAAAGATAAAAGCAATGAGGATATCGCCAAAGCAATCGTTTTTGGCTCCGATAAACAGGTAAAAACCGAGGATAACCCGACATGGGTAAAAGTGACGATGGAACGGCTGGAAAATCAATTCGATCAGGCTGGCGTTTTACAGATCCGGAGAAACTGTCAGTGCGGCTACGGCATGGATGAGAAATTGGCGCTGGTAAAAGAGCTGGTTGCAGCATCAGCGAGTTTGGAAGAATTCGGGAATCAGGATCGGGCCAATGCGGCGGGGCTTTATAGTGATAATGGTGAACTTTATCTGCAATTTCATTTTTGTCCCTGTCCCATGCTGGAAGGAGTTGATCGCCTGGAAACCGATACCTGGTGTCAATGTACCACTGGTTACAGCCAGGTGCTTTTTGAAAAAGCGTTTCAGTGTCAAGTTGAGGTGGAGCTCCTGAAAAGCATCAAAATGGGTGATGATAAATGCCTGATGAAGATTATTCCGCAAAAAAATATCTGGAAGTAAAGATTAAGACATCATCAGAAGAAATACAGAAGATCATAACCGAAATTTTGGCGTGCAAAAATGATTTGGCTTGGCGGTTCATGGGTATAAGCTAGTTTATAAAACAATTAAAGGGTGAATCGGAAAGGGGTCAATAGAAAAATGAACACTGCGGTTATTTATTATTCACTACAAGGAAATATGGATTTAGTTGCCCGGAAAATTGGCGAAAATGAGGCCGTTGATCTATTCAGGCTGATTCCCCAAAAGAAATACCCGACTGGAAAAATTAGCAAATATTTATGGGGCGGTAAAAGTGTGACCTTTGGAGAACGGCCTAAACTAACAAATCCGACCATCGACCTGGATCACTATGAGGTTCTGGTCATTGGCACACCGATTTGGGCCGGAACATGGACACCCCCACTGAATACCTTTCTTCACGATTACAGCATTATCGGGAAAAAGATTATTCTGACCGCAACCCACCAAGGCGGTGGAGCCGACAAATGCTTTGAAAAAATGAAGGCAAGTCTTAATGGAAATACGATTGTCGGCACGTTTCAATTTAAGGAACCGCTCCAGCAGATGGATGCAAATATCGATGAAAAAATAGAAGAAATTAGAACCCTGATTGAAAATTAAGAAAAACTTCCTTATCCAAAGTATTGCGGATAAGGAAGTTTTCTTTAATTCTATTTCATGTTCTTACTGATCAGTATTGCCTCTCTGCTCGTGAGGATTAGTAAAATAACCCAATACCTTGCTAAAAATAAATCTTGACAGATCGCATGATTTATTTTATTATTTAGTTATCGACCGACGGTCGATAAAACAGGAGGCACTCAATGAAGACAGTCAAAGAAGGAGAAGTCCGAAAACAGGAAATCCTCATGGTAGCCCGCGAGTTATTTGTAACAAAGGGCTACGAACAGACATCGGTGAATGATATTTTAAAAATCGTGGGTATCGCCAAAGGCACCTTCTATTATTATTTTAAATCCAAGGAAGAAGTGCTGGCCGCGATTATTCTGAATATTGTTGAAGAAGGTGCCAAACGGGCAGAACAAATTCTTAAGGACAAATCCGTGCCGCTGATTAGTCGGATGATGATGGCGATTATGGCCCAGTCCCCGGAGTTTGAAGGATCGGAGGCGATCAGGGACGAAATGCACAAGGTAGAAAATGCCAAACTGGAACAGTTTTACACCAAAGCCATGCTCAAACGGATGACCCCGCTACTAGAAGATGCGGTTGCCGAAGGGGTTGAAGCCGATCTGTTTCATTTAAATTATCCCCGGGAAACGATTGAATCTATTTTACTGCTTGGTCATATGCTCTTTGACTGCAATATTATGGATTGGGAAGTAGAAGACTATCCGGAAAAAATCCAGAGCTATCTGGCCAATATGGAAAGAATGTTGGGGACAAAAGAAGGAGAACTGAAGGACTTTTTACAAATGTTTGTCTAACTTAAAAGTTGGCGGCATTTGTAAATTTTTTAGCCAGCTATCGACCGATGGTCGGTCAATGAATGTAATAAGGAGAAACAGAAATGAAGCAACAAAAGATAATAGCAGGATTTCCAAATCAGAACGCCGCAATGAAAAAATTCAAGGTCCTGCTAGCAGGTGTTTTTATCTCCAGCATTGGCAGCGGCTTAACCGATTTTGGATTGGCGATCTATATTTTAAATCGAACCGGGTCGGTGAGTGCTACCGGAGTCTTTGCCGTTTGCGCCTTTCTGCCAGCGATACTGCTGGCGCCGGTGGGCGGGGTGTTGGCCGATCGTTATGACAGGCGACTGATGATGATTCTGGGTGAGCTGTTTTCCGGACTGGCACTACTGATCTGTCTGGTAGCGGTGATGAGTTCTTACCCGTCGCTGGTGGCGATCTGTGTTGGCGCGGGTATTAGCTCGGTCTTTTCGGCTCTGACAGAACCGGCTTTTAAGGCCACCATCACTGATCTCTTATCCGCTGCGGATTTTGCCCGGGCTGGCGGTATGGTTCAGTTGGCGAGCAGTGCCAAGCTGCTGATTGCTCCGGCTGTGGCTGGTTTGCTTTTGCAGGTAACGCCAGTGAGCAGTTTGATCATATTGGATATGCTGACGTTTTTTACCACAGTTTTGATCATCGCCTTTGTGAGAAAAGGTTTGGTTAGCAGAAAAAGAGCAGTAGCGAATTTGGATTTCATAAGTGAAATGAGCGATGGCATCACCGCTATCCGGAGCAAAAAGGGCATTATGACGATGATTGCCATCATGACGATTACCACCTTCTGTCTGGGGTTTGTACAGATGTTAAGTAAGCCGCTGGTGCTAGCCATTGCCGGCGAAAGGGAGCTGGGGATTCTAACCACGGTGATTGCCATGGGAATGATGGCAGGAAGCCTTATTATCAGTATAATCAAACATCCAAAATCTTATGTGCAGATGCTATCGTTGGGATTGTTGGGTTGTGGAGTCTTTTTTGCATTGATTGGCATCAGTGAAAACCTGGTTCTGATAGCCGGGTTTGGATTTATGATGTTTGCCTTTATGCCAGCCATCCAAATTGGGGCGGAGGTGTTGATTCGAACCAATCTGGACAATACCGTTCAGGGCCGGGCTTTTGGTCTGATTGGTCTGATTACCCAGATGGGTTATATACTGGCCTTTATCGCCGCGGGAATTTTATCAGATCTAATCTTTGAACCTTTTATGCTGGGGAGCAGCAAACTGGCCATTCAAATTGGTGAAATCATCGGCTATGGTGTGGGACGGGGTAATGCTCTGTTGATCATCATCACCGGAATCGGACTGCTCGTGGCCGGAATAGTGACGGCCCGGTTAAAAAGTGTCAGAACCCTGGAAAAGAAGGAGACTACTCATGAAACTTTTACTAAGTCTTATTCAAAAGGACTTTAAAAAAAATCCCGCCATTACCATGGCACTGGCGGTTTTTCTGATTCTGGCGGCGCTGTTGATGGCCGGTGGACTGCGGGTGGCGGGAACGATGATTTCCTCTTATGATGGGTTAGGCCAAAAGGCACTGCCTCCGGATTACCTGCAGATTCATAAGGGCGAATATGAAGTCGCCGCTATGGATCGTTTTGCGGCGAGCCAGGACGGCATTGCAGATTTTCTTACCGTCAGGATGCTGACGATTAATAACGCTAACATTATCTATCATGGTGAAACTCTTGAAAAGGTACTGATGGATAACAGCTTTGTGGTTCAGAATGAGGGATTTGATTATTTGCTGGATATGGATAACCAGATCGCCACGGTTAAGGATGGAGAAATCGGGGTGCCGGTTTATTATGCCGAAACCCTGGGGATTGCTCCGGGCGATGTAATTACCCTCAAAAAGGAAGGTTTTGTCAAAGCGTTAAAGGTTGCCACCATTATCCGGGATGCCCAGATGAATGTGGCGATGACCTCTTCGAAGCGGTTTCTGATTAGTCCGGTCGATCAGGAAGCGCTCAGTCAGCACATGGGAGAATGGGAGGTTAGCTTTGAATTTTTGTTAAAAGAAGGGGTGGATACCGGGGTTTTGGAGCAAGCCTATCGGGCGGCCGAGCTGCCCGCCAATGGGGTAGCTATCACCGGTAGTCTGCTTAATCTTTTTAATGTGTTTTCTTATGGCCTGGTGGCTATGATTATCATCGCGATTAGTCTGCTGTTGATTTTTATGGCGCTGCTCTGCCTGTCTTTTATTATCCGGGCAACCATGGCCGATGAGCAGGTATCCATTGGTGAGATGAAGGCCATCGGTTTTCCGGGAAAAGCCATCGCGACCCTGTACCAGTTGAAGTATCAGATTTTGATGGGGGTAGCCGGGATCATCGGTTATCTGGGTGCTATCCCATTTGGTAATTTCTTTTCGGTATCGGTGGTGCGTTATTGCGGAATGGGGAGTAGCCCAGGGCTAAAATGGGGGCTGCCGTTTATCGGCCTGCTGCTCCTAAGTGGCATGGTGGCTTGGGGATGCCATCGGGTTGTCAAAAAAAATCTGCACAGCACCGTGGTAGAACTGCTTCGGGGCGCCGGGGGACGGCGTCGGGAGGGGCACTATACGCTGCCGTCCTCCGGCCTCAAACACCCCAATCTAACTATCGCCCTGGGGGAACTTACCTGTAAATGGCGGGAATATGGGGTGATCTTGCTGGTGTTTATTTTCGCGGCATTTTTGATGCTGTTGCCAATGAATATGAAACAGACCATTCAGGATCCGTCGTTTATTACCTATATGGGGGTGGGTGAATCAGATATTCGGATCGATATTCAGTATTCACCGCAGCTCACTCAGCAGCAGGAGCGGGTTTTGGCGATACTGGAGAATGATCCTGATATTGAGAAATATGCCATTTATAAAAATGGCTATGTTCAGGCCGAAAACGACCAGGGTGAAGGGGTGAACATCCGGGTGGAAAGCGGCGATGAATCGGTTTTCCCGCTTGTCTATCTGGCGGGGCAGGCACCGGTTGGCAAAAATGAGATCGCTTTGTCGTCAATGAATGCCGCGGAACTGGGGAAAAAAGTTGACGATGCGCTCGCAGTGGTTTATGGTGATGAAACCATGAACTTTAACGTCGTCGGGATTTATCAGGATATTACCTACGGCGGAAAAACGGCCAAGGCCGCCATTGACTTTAACAATGAGGATGTTGAGGCCTATATCCTGTATCTGAGTCTGGCCGAAGGTGTCGATTTGGCTCTCAAAACCAATGAATTGCGCGAGGGGCTGCCGGATATCAAGGTCACCCCGGTGCCCAGCTTTATTGCCCAGACCCTGGGTGGGATTGTCGATAACCTGAGTCAGGTGGAAGCGGCGGCGATGGTGATTGCCTTAATGATAAGCGCACTAATCACAGTCATGTTTTTAAAACTGGTAATGGCTCGTGAACATAGTGCTATTGCGGTAAAAAAAGCGATCGGTTTCACTACCCGGGATATCCGCATCCAACTGGCGATCCGGATTCTGGCGATTCAAGGCCTTGGCATTTTGGTCGGGACGGTGCTGGCCAATACCCTGGGTGAAGCGATCTTTAGCCTGATGCTGTCATCGATGGGGGCAACACGAATGACATTATTAATCCAACCGCTGAAAGCTTATCTGATTTGTCCAGCGGTACAGCTGCTGGTGGTTGTCGTTGCAGTCATCGGTGTAACCCGGGCAGTCAAACAGTATCATATCAAAGAACAAATTATGGAATAGAGAGGACCGTCATGATAAAAGTAGAACAGATCAGTAAATCCTTTAGAGTCAAGGCCCCGGTAGATTCGGCGATTGCAACAAGCATTTTAAAAGAGATCTCCTTTAACATTGGCAGAGGTGATTTTGTGGCTGTGATGGGCCCTTCCGGCTCAGGTAAATCCACCCTGCTTTATAGTGTCAGCGGAATGGATCAGGTAACCGCGGGGCGGATCGTCTTTGATGGGATCAACCTGACCGAAATGAATGAGGAAAGCCTGGCCGGGTTGCGGCTGAACAAAATGGGTTTTGTTTTTCAGAATGCCCAGATGCTAAAAAATCTGTCGTTATTCGATAACCTGATTCTCCCGGGGCTGGTGGCTAAAAAAGAAAAAGCGCAAGTCATCAGAAACCGGGCCCGGGATTTGATGAAGCGGATGGACATTGATGGGCTTGGCGGCCGGGATATACGGGAAGTTTCCGGGGGGCAATTGCAGCGGGCATCCATCTGCCGGGCGATGATCAATAACCCGGAGGTGCTGTTTCTGGACGAACCCACCGGCGCCCTGAACTCCGCAGCCACTGACCAGGTTCTGGATATTCTCGAAGCGTTGAATGACGAAGGGATGACGATTATGACGGTTACCCATGATCCCCGGGTGGCAGTCCGGGCTCCAAAAGTCATTTATATCCGGGATGGTGAGATCGTGGGAACCAAAAAACTCCCGGAGGGGAAAGACCGGAAGCGAGAATTGGAGCAGTGGTTAAAAAGGGTGTAGAGATCCGGACCAGTAATCGTTAAAACGAGTGAGTCAGCAGTCAAAAGATCATCTAGATCAAATTCGCCATCAATCCCAGACTATAGATGATAATTATGACGTCGCATACCAGATTAATAAACTGTCGATAAACAGGATCAGCCCGCTGATGGAAATATTATAACATCGAAAGCAATTTTAAGTGCGGAACAATGAGGTTTATCTAACGATTGAAGAACAATCGGAAAATGCATGAAGCAAATTTATACGGGTATCTTCATTTAAACCATGAGAAGAAATAAAGATATTCGGTACAAGTCCTGCATGTAAATACTCATGTGTATGTATATCAGAATAATCGGTTTGTAAAAGTTTGTTTATTTCGGACACATTTACAGGAACATTCATTTTTTTAACTAAAAAACCAAGCATACAATTTGATTTGTAATATGAAGTGTATTTGGGTGAAGCACCGACAAATCGACGCATTCCTTTATTTATGTATTCCCTGTTCAAAGTTAAATGACCGTCGATACGCTTGCACTCAATAATGAAATATCTATCTCTATGCCTAAATTCATTGATGCTATATACATGAAAATCTGCACGACCGATTGGTTTATTATTCACATAGTTCTCAGGTACCTCAGAGGAAAATCGAAAGTCATCCAAATCAACACTTTGAAGAATAGCATCATTATTGAGATAATTACAAAATAAAAAATCGCAAATATCAGGCTCTCGATTTGAAATTTTCATTGAGTTATTTGAACAATCATCTCGCATCATGTCCAAGCAAACAAGCACTTTTTCAACGATGAAATGCAATGTTTTTATGGCGATCAGTCTATTTAGTGACGCATCTTTAAAACCGCTCATATTGACGATACCTCATTTTCTGCAAAAATCGAGTCCAATACATCAGCTAAATCCAATCTTGCCATAGCTGGATGCCAATTTTTATACTCGTCGGTCTTAAGAATAAAAAAGGAGTTTTCCCTGAAACTTATGACATCTCTCATTTGATAGAATAAATCATTCACTTCAGTTAGCATAAACTTGCTTACTAAAGACATATACGCATGATCGTGTTCTGCGACTTCAATTATTTGTGTTGCAGGTCTAGTGTCCTGAAAAATAAGTTCCAAGGCACTATAATGACCCATTATATTTTTATAAAGTTTTGCTACAACAAATTTTTCATCGCTTGCAAAAATTTTACTGAAATATTCAATGAAAACAGTTGCATAAGTGGCCAACTGCTGAAAACTTACTTTATCCCAGATTAATTGATTATTTGCAATCATGGGAATTTGAATATTTAAAGCATAATCTACGAAAAAATCATTTGCCAAGCCGAACTTTTCAAGTATTAATGAGTCGAGGTCAGCGATTAGCTGATTACTTTCACAGTCATTATTAAACAAGGTTTTTTCTGCTTTTATTGCACTTTGTATGTCTTCAACCAAACGGGCTATTTGCTCATCCACGAAGGCAGGGTATTTTAAGATTTCTGTCGGGAAGGCCTGTTCACGTTCAATACCCGAAGATGAACCTAACATTAAGTTGCAGTATGCATAAAAAGAAGAATTGAACAACCCCACAAAAGACAATAACACTTCTTTGTTATCACCACAAATTCCAGTAATTGCATCAGTATAGAGAAAATCTTCTTCGGAATATGCTGCTCTAAATTTGTAGGTTTGTATGTCAAATCCTTTCTTAATTAATGCAAATGGGGAGTCAAACAAATGCTGCTGATCCGCTTTAGGGCGATGGATTTTATCTTTCTCAAAACAATATCCATATTGACTATTAATCTGAAACGATTTTACTCCATTTTGCGCATCTATAAGCCAACGTCCTTTTAAATGGCTGGCATCTTGTTGATCTCCATCAGCGACACGAATACCTGTGCCATACAAAAGGTGTTGTTCTTCAATAACTTTCTTGACGGAATCATAGGATTTTTCTAAATGCTTAATTGTATAGAAATCATTGGTATATCCAAATACGATTGTCTTCCACGCCCAATCGTTTTCTAACAATAGGCTTTGCGAAATATATTTATAATCGTTTTTTTCAATAACGATAATATTAAATAGCTTAAAGAAAATATTAGGTTTCAATGTCAGGTGAGATATTATATTCGTTTCGTTCTGTTCTGGGTTAGAATTGAAGGTATAGGTTATCACACCAGCAGGTCCACGGACTTTTGTGAAAATTAGTTCACGGACAGCGGCTAATTCGATATACTTGCTTACTTTTGATTTTTCTAATAGCCATTTACGAAAATTCTTAGCCGGTATTTGAGTGTTGTAAAAAAGCTTTGAGGTAACAATTAGACAACAACAAGTACTTTTGGTGGCAAAGTCTTTCGTACGGAGAACAAAGCTTCGAGAAATCTCGTTGTTTTGAATTGGCAATTTTCTTTCTGCGCAGTAATTGATATGTTGACCGCTTACACTTCCCCAAGGGGGATTGCCGATAATGAAGTCAAAATCTTTTCCACTCAAAATCGCGTCAACATCTTTAGAAAAGAAATCCAATACAAAAAAGTTGTGATCTTTTAATAATGGCAATTTAAAATCTTTTAAGCTTTTCGGATCTTTATAGTCTAAGATGGTTAAATAAATTGAAAAAACAGCAACATTAATCGCCTCTGGATTTTTGTCAATACCCCAAAGATTATCAGTAATGCTTGAAATTAACTGTTCATCGTCAAATCCTGTCTGGCACCTTTGCATATTAGTCTCAATTATTTTTCTCGCCGATTCTACCAAAAATATACCGGAGCCACAGGCAGGATCAAGTATTTTACAATGCTTATTATTTGCCAGAAATGGAATGACAGTGTCTTTTAAAAGATAATCAACTAAATATGGCGGCGTGTAAAAAGCTTTGTCTGTCTTTTGTTTGTCATTTCCTAAGAATCGCTCATAGATATTACTAATAAGTTCAACAGGAATTACATCGAAGTCATACATAGGAAACAGAGACAGCTGACCCGAAGATAATACTAGATTTCCGGCCATTAAATCATGTAACATCGCTAAAGATGCCTCATCGATTAAGTCCATTTCGGTTTTTGAATTTTCTTTATATAGTTCGAATAAATTACCATTAAACTGATTTTTCAAATGCGAAAACAAGCTATAAAGTTTTTCTTTTGTTTGCATCAATTCCAATAAACATTTTTGCGATTGCTCAACATTTCCATTCAATTCGCAATAATCCAAATCAGTACCGCGGTCAATTAGATATCTAATAAAAATCAATCTTAACACAAGCTGAACTGCAAATGGTGCGCAAGATGACTGTCTAAGCTTGTTGGTAACATCTTTAATATTCTCAAGCATCACAGCATCAAGTTTTGGTTCCTTGAGTTTTGGGGAATATACATTCCAAAAGGAAGCGTCAGATAGATTCCAATATGAAAATGAAGATGTATGACTTATTTGATTTATTTCAACAACGGTTTCAAGCAAAATTAGTTCGTTGTCCTTATTGAGTGAGCAACCATTAAATATTTCAATACGGTTTTCAAACGCAATCATAACTAACGGAATTTGAGCGTTCCATATTTTTTTATTTAAGTCAGCAGAAATATTGTTTTCAAGGCATTCAAAAAATAATATAAACGGCTTATCATCAACACAGTAGTATGCGGTCGGATCAAGCTTAGCAATAATTTTTTGTGAAGAGTAATTACTACTCAATGTTTTTGTTTTATTCTTGTTGTTGTAATACAAATTTTTTGAGTTTGAGTAGCCTAGCGCTTTAATAATATTATGAATTGACATTGTGCAATCACTCCTCTCTACAATTGTTATCGGTTTTAGAAGGCTCCAGAAATAGTTTATACGTCTCAATTTCAAGCGCATCTGCAATTTTTTGCACATTATCCAATGAAATGCTTCTTTTTTCTCGCTCTACTGCGCTGATATATGTTCGGTGTAGCCCTGCTTTTTCTGAAAAAGCTTCTTGCGATAAGCCCATAGTTTTTCTGTATTTTTTGATATTTACAGCAAAAATTTTTAGTATATCCATTATACAACTCGCTTTTTTAGTGTTAGTATAGCCAATTGAATACAATAAGTCAACAGACAATGAGTAACAATTATCGCTAGTCAATTTGGCTGTTTCTTATTTTCGTAGGAGATACGATCATTTGAAGGATTGACTTTCTTTAAATAGTTTTAGATATGAAATAGCAATGAAAAAGATCAAATAATAGGAACACCCTATTGACTTCCCAGTCAATAGGGTGTATTCTTAGCTTATATATTGACTCGCGAGTCAAAGGAGGGCTTTTATGGCAACTGAATCTTTTGAAAAAGTATCCGATGAAAAACAAGCGGCCATCATCCAGAGCGGAATTACTGAATTCTCGAAAAAATCCTACATGGATGGCAGCACCGATGAGATTACTAAAAACTGTGGGATCTCTAAAGGGCTCCTGTTTCACTATTTTGGCAATAAGAAAAATTTCTATCTTTATTGTCTGGAGCTGGCCTTAAAACAACTGCTCATAGATGTTCCCCAGCCGGATCAGACCGATTTTTATGGAATTATCTTTTCCTATGCTGATGAAAAATTTAAATTATGCGAAAAATATCCCAGCGAAATGCACCTGGTCAATATGGCGGCCCGGGAAATGAGCGCTAAGGTGCTTGACGAAAAGAATGAGCTGATCGTGCGATATATGATCAGCACCCGTGAAAAATCTCAGCAGATTATGGAAAAAGCCATCACTGCCCTCGAACTGAAAGACATCAACAGAGAAAAACTAAAAGACGCGATAACGATATATTTAGCAGCGATTCTAAACAAATATCTGGAACGGTATAAAGAGACCCCGGAATTATTTTTCGAGCGCTCCGCAGAGATTAAATCGGAAATAAAAGAATACCTTGATTTCATGTTAAATGGGGTTGTCAAGGAAGGAGCATCAGTATGAAAAAAATCAGCTTGATGAAGGCGATCTGGCTTTGCTATCGCGATAAAAAAATGAGCGATTCTGAAAAAACCAGAGTCAGAGCTGAGCGGCTTAACCGTCTGGTGGAACATGCCAAGCAGAACAGTCCTTACTATCGTGAGCACTATCATAACATTGGCGAGAATTTTAATCTGAGTGATTTGCCGGCAACAAACAAAGTCGATCTGATGGCACATTTTGATGACTGGATAACTACAAATGATATCACCTTAAATGAAATAGAAACGTTTATGATGGACTTGGATAATATCGGGCGAAAAATTAAGGGAAAATATCTGGTGTTTACCACCAGCGGTTCCACGGGCAACCCCTTAGTAGCACTATGCGACCAATCCACCAATAATGTTATGGCTGAAATCAACATGATGCGAAGCTTTGCCAGAAAAGCAGATTTTATGGCCTTTCTGAAAGGGGGCGGAAAAACCATGGGGGTTTTTGCAACCGGTGGTTTTTATTTGGGAAATAGTTCGGTCCGGGCCCGCTTATTATCGATGCCCTGGAAAAAAAAGACAGTTCGGCGTGACCAGTGCCCTTTATCCAATTGCCCGGATCGTCGATGACCTGAATGCCTTTAAACCGACAATGCTGGGGGGCTATCCGACCATCCTTGAACTGCTGATTGACGAACAGAAAAACGGGCGGCTGCAGATCGCTCCGGTAATCATTATGACCGGTGGCGAATACTTGAGTGATCAGCTTAGAGAGGCCTTGGAAGCGGCCTTTGGATGCCCGGTTCAAACCTCTTATTCCTGTACCGAAGGCGGTACCATTGCCTGTGAATGTCAGGAACAGCACTTTCATATCAATGAGGATTGGATCATTGTCGAGCCGGTTGACCATCAGAATCAGCCGGTGCCGGATGGGGTGCAGTCGGATAAGATCCTGATTACCAACCTTTATAATTATACCCAGCCATTCATCCGCTACGAGGTCACTGACCGGGTGGTGATGCATCATGAACCCTGCCCCTGCAACAATCCGTCGCCCTGGCTGACCCTTGAGGGACGTACCGATGATATCCTGACCTTTTATGAAGATGGAAAGATCGTCAAAATTCCGCCTCTGGCGATTTACGCAACGCTGAAAGAAATTCATGGGATCATCCGGTTTCAGCTGATTGCCCATGGACAGAATCAGCTTGAGTTGAGAATCACCCCCGGGAGCGGGTACGATCCACAGCGCTTATTTGAAGCAGCGCAGAAGAACTTATCGGCTTTTCTGGCCAGCCATGGGGTGACGACTGCCCATATCTCTTTTTCTGATTTGACGCCGATGCAGCATCCGCAAAGCGGAAAGTTTAAGCATATCATCAATAGAACCGAGTGATTTTGGAGTGGCGTGCTGGCAGGATTAGTTGATAGCAATATCCGGATCAAAAAAATTCGCCAAACATAACTTGACAGGCTAGCGTTCATTAGCTACAATAAGGCTAATGAACGCTAGCTTTTAGTTTTTTGCGAAAAATTTAAGGAGAATCAATGACAAAACGCAATACCAGGGAAATAATATTAGAGGAAGCACTGAATCTGTTTTCGGTCAAAGGTTATCAGAGTGTGACCGTTAAAGAAATTGCCCAGGCGGTGGGTATCAAGGACAGCTCACTTTATAAACATTTTGACAGTAAGCAGGCCATTTATGATACCTTGCTTACGTGGATGAATCAGAAGTTTGAAGAAACCGTGACGTTTTACCGGTTGCCCCAGGGTGAAATGGAAAGTGTCGCCCGGGAATATGGCCGCAATGATTTGATCTGGCTTAAGAAAGCCTGCGAGGCCGTTTTTCTGTTTTTCCTGAAAGATCCGCAGGCATCGAAGTTCCGCCGGATGTTGACCATCGAGCAGTATAAAAGTGATGATGCCGCCAAGACCTTGTACAACTGGTTTTTTAACGACGCCATCCAGTTTCAGACCGACTTGTTTAGTGAGATGATCAGGCAGGGAAGCTTTAGAGCAGGCCCAGCCCAGATCATCGCTTTGCAGTTTTATGGCCCCTTCTATACCCTTTTGTGCCAATATGACCAGCGGCCGGAAAAAGAAGACGAAGCAATGGCCCTGCTGATGGCGCATATCGAACAGTTTGCGTCAATTTATCAAAAAAGAAATGAGGAAAGCTGATGAATTTAAATAAAATGATGGATCAGGGCATTGCCCAAATTATGACAACCGCCGGCCGATTCTATCTCAACAATAGCAAAGGCCGGGCCTTTTTGATGGGTGTGCTGCCGGAGCTGGCCAAAAGCAGTGCCCGCCGAAAGCAGCAGGAAAAAGAAGGCCTGCACGTACCGCCATTTCTGATTGCCAGTATCGCCTCCCAATGTAATCTCCACTGTGCCGGATGTTATGCCCGGGCTGGTGGCGGCTGTGGCCCGACCAGCGGCAAAACGGATATGGATGCCGGTCAATGGGGGAATGTTTTCGATCAGGCGGCAAGACTTGGTGTTGCCTTTATGCTGCTGGCCGGCGGCGAGCCCTTTTTACGCCGGGATATTCTGGAGCTGGCCGGGGCATACCCAAATGTGATCTTTCCAATTTTTACCAATGGCACAATGCTGGATCAGGAGACCATTGAATTTCTCGACAACCATCGCAATCTGATCCCCATTCTCAGCATAGAAGGCAATGCAGAAGAAACTGATGCCCGCCGCGGGGCGGGTACCCATGAGCAGATTGAAGCCGCCATGGCAGCCTTAAAAAAGCGCAAAATCCTGTTCGGGGCAGCCATAACCGTTACCAGAGAAAACATGGCGCTGGTGACCAGAAATGACTTTCTTGAAGCACTGGAGGATAAAGGTTGTGGCGTGAACCTGTATGTGGAATATGTTCCGGCTGAACCAGGAACCGACTATCTGGTCATTACGCAAAGCGAAATCAAGCAACTTCAGGCGATTTGTCTTAAACTGCGAAAATCCTTTCGGCGCATGGTGATCTTGTCCTTCCCCGGCGATGAGGAAGAAATGGGCGGCTGTCTGGCTTCCGGGCGGGGATTTTTTTATATCAATCCCTATGGTGATGCCGAACCCTGTCCCTTTTCACCCCATGCCAAACAGAACCTGACCAGTGATTCGGTGGAAGCCGTGCTCCGGTCCCAATATTTTGCTGATCTCCGGGAAATTGCCGTAAAGGCCGGAAACCATGGCGGGTGTACCTTGTTTGAGGTAAACGATCAGGTCGAGAAATTGTTAGCATAACCTTTTTTACAGACGATTAAAGACGTCAAAATAAGCCAGCCCGGTGTGTTTGCCGAAAACACATCGGGCTGGCTTGCAGTCTAGAAAAAACAGTAAAAAAATCGTTAATCAGGATCAGATGCGGTTCATATCAATGGTTGTGTTGATACAATCCATAGGTTCTATTCACGCCGATGGTGAAGATTATGCCATTTCCCGGCTTGTCCATTTCGGTAGCATCCTGGATGGCATTGACAACTGCTTCGGTTTTAGAGCTTTCCAGGATCATCATCACCACTTCTTTTTCCGGCTCAATATCCATGGCAAAGAGTTTTGCGTATTCATGAACACCCGAGCCCCGGGCATTAATAATGGTTCCGCCATTGGCACCGGCGGCTTCAGCTGCACCGACAACCGTTTCCGCATTGCCGCGATCGACAATCACAAATATCGCCTCATACATTGTTTTATTGACTCCTTTTTCTTCATGAGTTTTATCATAGGCACAATTCCGAACCCCTAAAAAATTATTTAACGTAGCCGTAAAGGCAATCCCATGATGGGCCTTGGCAAATTTGAATTTACGGCTGATTTCCTCGGCAGCTGATTCTATTTTTCCGGTCTGGGCAATCATCAGAACCACTTCGACCCGTTCATCACAAATGTCCAGAAAATCATTGATCAGGCAATGCTGGGTGCCCTTTCCTAAAAAGATGGTACCACCGGAAATTCCGCATTTTTTTCCCAGCTGCAGAATTTTGGAACCAACACCGAAATTGACAATGACAGCTAATATTTCATAGCTCTTTTTTTCTGTTACATTTTCATGAGTATCCATTTTCGGAGATTCCCCCTTTAACAGTTTTGATTTTAAAGATCAGGCCCAGAATTTGCAGGGCAATAATCGGCATCAGGGCAACCATGGCAATCAGTCCAAAACCATCGACCAGCACATTTGCGCCTTCGATGGATTCGGCTGCACCCTGGGCAAAAGCAAGAATAAAAGTCGCCGTCATCGGGCCGGAAGAGACCCCGCCGGAATCAAAAGACATCCCCACAAATAACTTTGGCACTAGATAGCTTAAAACAATGGCAAGGATATAACCGGGCAGCAGATAATGCCAGAGTTTGATTTCCGGAACGATGATCCGCAGCATCGATAAGCCCACAGCCAGAGATACCCCCAGTGATAAGGCAACCAAAACGACCTTTCGTTTTAAGTAGCCGCTGGTGACATCTTCAATTTGCTTGGTCAACACATAAACCGCTGGCTCAGCCAGAATAACCACCAGACCTAATAGCGCCCCAATGGCGATCAGCACCGCTTTATTGTCGATACTGGCAATATTATAACCTACCAGGGTTCCGACGTCCATAAATCCGGCATTAACTCCGGTTAAAAAAAGAACCAGACCAATCAGGGTATAAAGCAGACCCTTGATAATTCGTTTTAGCGGTTTCTTTTTTAATTTAAAGGAGATTATCTGAAAAACAACAAAAATGATGACAATCGGCAACAGGGCCAGTACGACCTCGTAAAGGGTGGTGGGCAGTTTATTGATAAACGGCAGGATTACTGCCGTTGATTCGGATAGGCTGCTGTCAAGACTGCCGCTGATTTCTTTGGTACCCTTTAAAACGCTCATAATCATCACGGCCAGGATAGCACCAGTCGAAGCAATGCCAACCAGACCAAAACTGTCGTCTTCCGATGATTTTCCCTTTTTTAACGAAGAAATCCCCATCGATAAAGCCAAAATAAAAGGAACCGTCAGTGCTCCGGTGGTGGCTCCCGAGGCATCAAAAGAAATGGCTAGAAATTCCTGGGAAGTAAACAGGGATATAATCAGAATGATGCCATAGATGATCGTCAGAAGCAGGTTGAGGGACTTGTTATAGATAACACGTAAAAAACCAACCGTCAGCAGCAGGGCGATACCGACGGAAACGCAGAGTATAATTTCGGTTTTGGCGATGACATTGGCTGAAACAAGGGCTACCTGGCCGGCCAGGATATGAAGATCCGGCTCAGCCACCGAGATGAAAAAACCAAGGACTAAGCCGGAAACGATAACGATCCAGACCTTGTTGCTTTTGGTAATATGGGTCCCCATCAGATTACCGATGGGGGCTATGCCCAGATCGACTCCGAAGAGGAAAATAGTCAGTCCGACCACAATCAGCAACGCCCCCAGCAGAAAGCGCATCATGATATAGCTTTCAATGGGAACAAGGGTCAGGCTTAAAATGACAACCAGTAGTGTAATCGGTAATACCGAGATCAGAACTTCTTTGAACTTTTCAAAAAGAATGTTCAAAATAAATCCCCCTTTCTTTATTTTATGGTTGATTAACAGCGTTTAAAGGTCAACAACCGGTTTAACAAAGCATTGGCAATCTATGACATAGAAATATGCTACGACTAACAACTCCATCCATTATACCCGAAAAAGCCGATCAAAACAATGGTCGTCTTGTATTTAATAAATTGCCGTAATGGTGGTTTAATTTACCACATCGTCAATTTAGACAACGTTTTTTGACATAAAATCAAACGGACTTTGGGTTTGTCAATTTCAGAAGAGCAGAGGAGGGATACTAATGCATCAGTTGCTAAACATCAATAATGAACTGCATGAAAAATGGCGAAAAATTATGTTTCGCACCTGTGTAATAATCGGTATCATCATTTTTATTGCTGAAATTTTCATCTTTATTTTTAATAAACACAGCCAGACCTTTTCGCCAGCCATCATCCGCTATCTCTTGCTTTATCTGGTACTGCCATCGGTGTTGAACCTAATTTTTATTTTAGGGGCGTATTTTATGCTAAAAACAGAAAAAACCAGTGAAAAAACCAAAAATCATACGGTTGCGATCCTATTTTTCTGATTTGCGCCTGTGTTCAATGCTTTCATCACACCTTTCCGCCGATCTTGTGTGTGCCCTGTATTGCGGTGTTTATGACGATTATCTTTGCTGACTTAAAACTGACGCGTCTTGTCTTCGGGTTGAGCTATATCTCTCTGATTCTGGCTTTCCAGATTGCCAGTTTTGAAGGCGATCGCGATGTAAAAGCGATCTTTTTGGATTGTATCGTGGCTGGGATTATGATCTTTTGCTCCTATCTGGGGGCCAAGGTACTGACCCGTTATACCAATGAACAGGCACAGAGCATCCACAACAGCTGCTTAAAACAAATGGAGCTAATCCAGGAAGCCAAAACAGAACCGCTGACCGGACTTTTAAATCGCCGGGCGATGGTCGATATTCTGGGGCAGGCGGTTTATCAGGAGGGGGTGACCAGAACCCCGTTGATTCTGGCCGTTATTGATCTGGACGATTTTAAGCTGATTAATGATAGCTATGGTCATAGTAAAGGTGACGAAGTATTAGTAACATTGGCGGACATCTTATCTCAGAATACACCGGGTAATGAAAATGTCTTTCGCTATGGTGGGGAAGAATTTGTTTTGTTGTTTAGCGGTCATCCCATCGCAGCTGTTGTCGAAATGATTGATAAAATGCACCAGGAATTCAGGGAGCACCATTTTGATTTTCTTAAGGGATCTCAGATAACCTTCAGCTGTGGGATTGCGGAATATGCCAATTCCGGCTGGTCAACCAGTGAGTTTTTTGAAAAGGCCGATCAGGCTCTTTATCTGGCCAAAAGCGAAGGGAAAAATCAGAACCAGATATATGAAAAACGGCTGGAGGAGCACAAGCTTACTCAGTGCTATGCGTCCGGTTGACGGGAATCAATCGGGCGTTTTTAGTATAAAATTGTTGACTTAACAAATCTTTAACATCATCAGGATATGATATCATGCAGTAGAATCCAGCAGGGGAGGAAAGATAATGATCAATATTTTAGTAATTGAAGACGACGAGAAACTGAACTATATTGTCTGCTCATTTTTAAATAATAAGGGCTACCGAGCGATCAGCTGTAAAAATGGCAGTGAAGCCTTTGACCGGATCCTGGAAGAACCGGTGAATCTGATCATCTCGGATATTATGATGCCGGAGATGGACGGATTTGAACTGGCCGCAGAGATCCGCCGCCAGGATAAGAGCATCCCGATTCTGTTCATGACGGCCCGGGATGACATGTCTGCCAAACAAAAAGGCTACAGCCTGGGCATTGACGATTATATGGTAAAACCGATCGAGATGGATGAACTGCTCTTACGGGTGTCGGCCTTATTACGACGGGCCAATATCCGCAATGAGCGAAAACTGGAAGCGGGTTCGCTGATCTTAAATGAAGAGGAAACTACCGCGTATCTCAATGGCGAGGAAGTTTCGCTGACGGTAAGGGAATTTAATATTCTATTTAAGTTGTTATCCTATCCTAAACGCACCTTTACTCGGGCTCAGCTGATGGATGAGTTTTGGGGATATGATACCGAAAGCACGCCCCGAACTGTGGATGTTTCGATCACCAAACTGCGTGACAAACTTTCAGACTGTGACGATGTGGAAATTGTGACAGTCCGGGGCCTGGGATACAAGGCGGTGATTAAAGGATGAAGTTTCGCTATGAAAATCTGGAAGATAAGCGGATCAATGCCAAGCGCCCTTTCTGGAAAGAGTTTTTAATTGTCTTTGGGGTGGTATTAATCTGCAGTGCCGGAGAAGTGCTAATTTTCAATCAGCAGATGCTGGATCAGACCAATCCCTGGATCATGGCACTGGTGGGCATGTCCTATGCGCTGTTTATGGGACTGATTGTCAGTCTTGGGACCCGCTTTATTATGTATACCGGATTTCAAAGGCCATTGACGGAAATCGGTCAGGCAGCCCGAAAAGTGGCCGCTGGCGATTTCACTGTTCACGTGCACTCCCAACGAAAAGACCATAAAAAGGATGACCTGGAGGTGCTAATCGATGATTTTAACAAGATGGTCGAGGAACTGGCTACCATTGAAACCTTAAAAAGCGATTTCATCGCCAATGTATCCCACGAAATGAAAACACCGCTGGCGATTATCCAAAGCTATGCCTCAGCGCTCAGAAAAGAGGCATTGCCCCAGGAAGAAAAACAGGAATATATTGATACCATTGTCGAGGCCTCAAAAAAACTATCTACCTTAGTAACCAATATTCTAAAATTGAACAAGCTGGAAAATCAGGAAATTATCCAGACCGAAAGCTACGCCCTGGATGAACAGCTGCGCTGTTGTATGCTGGCACTGGAAGATAAATTTGACGAAAAAAACATCGAATTTGACGCCGACCTGGACGAAGTGACCATTACCAGCGATGAAAGTCTGATGGAAATTGTCTGGAATAATCTGTTGACCAATGCCATCAAGTTTACCCCAAAAGATGGATTAGTAAAAATTCAGTTGCGAAAAGAAGGCAACCAGGCAATTGTCAAGGTCAGCGATAATGGCTGCGGCATGAGTGAAGAAACCTGCCGCCGCATCTTTGACCGCTTCTATCAGGGCGATACCTCCCACTCAGAAGAAGGCAACGGATTGGGACTGGCCCTGGTAAAACGGGTGGTGGATCTGGTGGATGGAACCATAACGGCTGAAAGTGAGCTGGGTCAGGGCACCACGTTTACGGTTGAATTGCACTTGTCAAAATGAAACTTAAAATCTCTTGTTATTGCGAGGGATTTTTTTATTTGCAAAGAACCATGCGAAAAAATGAAGTATCAATACGATTAAGTTATTTTACTTCATAAAACAGGTGCGTTAATAATAAGTAAAATAGATTAACTTTCAGGAATTATTTAAGAGCTAGGTTGTAGACAAAACAGTAAGACAAGGAATGGTTAGAGCCGATAACAAACGAAGCGTATCAGATAACTATGATAAGTACATTTGACGATAAGAAAGCTGTCTGTAGACTCGATTGACAGCCTTTTATCACATTGAGATATAAGTACTTACGATCGGCTACCCTCTAATTCTAATAATTTATATATTATATGCAGATACAATATATCATTTGAATTCTCTAAATCAAGCTGGATAATGTCGTTAATTTGTTTTAAATGAGAATAGAGGGTATATAATGTTCACAAATAGTTGGACACAAAATCCAGAAAATAAGATAAACTATACACATGAGTAAAAAACGACGAACCTGGACCCCTGAGGAAAAA
>Ga0163223_100057_pt1 | contig 47146 bp, 36 predicted proteins | sample MSEWel2016_02_17_2_FD_113147 | JGI IMG/M metagenome (GOLD analysis project Ga0163223, IMG submission 113147) | Subsurface microbial communities from deep shales in West Virginia, USA - MSEEL Well Study Marcellus 5H_2016_02_17 ...
AAAATATAAAGCGTGTAATGTTATATTTTGTGTCAAGGTAACTTTTTCAAAATACTAAGCATTAAAATAAAAGGAGAGAAGTATGAAGAATAAGATTATGGCGTTAGTATTGGTAACTACAATGATTTTATCATCGTTTGTATCTGGAGCCAAAGAAGTGAATCTTTTATCTACAGAAAGTACAGAGTCGACTATTGTAAATCAAAGTTATGGGGATAATCATAGGTATAAAGTCTACTTACCAGAAAACTATGATCCTAACACCAACTATCCAAGCATCTATTTGATGCCTAAGGATGGTTTTTTATCACAAGAGTATATTGATGATGGAATTGAAGCACATTTTGAACAAATAATGGCTAGCGATCAATCGCTGGATATAATTATTATTATGCCAGAATATAATATTGATGATAATTTTACTGAATTGATGACGTCATTAGTAGCAGATGTGGAATTAAAATATAGTGTGATAAAGGATGCATCCTATAGAGGTGTTTTAGGCGTGGGCGTTGGCGGATATATGGCTTATGCAATGGCATTATTAGATGCAGAGGCAGGAGCCTTATTCACTGCAGTCGGAAGTCATATGGGGAATTTTACAGACAATAACTGGACAAGTAATGGGTCTGTTTATGAGGCGGCAATGGAAATAAATCCAACAGTAATGAAATCGAAATATTATTATATGGATGCTCCAAATGGAGCGAAAATGACAACAGAAGTTGGTTCTACATCTGATATTGCTTCCATTTTGATGCAAAAATCAAATCCATATTATGGTACACAATGGGCGAGTTATGCTACACCAAATACAGACTATGTGGAATACTCAATTCGTGATGGACAAGCAGACAAGACGTTCTATTTAGAATCATTAAAAAGATCTTTAAATCGATTTAGTATTCATTTTACAAAAGGTCTTATAACAGGTGAACTTTCATTAAAACCACAAGCAGTTACTTCAAGTGATAATGTTATTGATGCTTCTATAGAGATATTGTTATCTGATGTAATTACAAATTATAAAGAAGCTATTCCACCTATCGAAATAAATGTTTCTATGGTAGAACCTAATACAAAAGAAGTCTTATATATAACAAGTACTACTATTGAATATGATGACTTATATGTTCCTGGAACAACAACATCCGGAGCCATAACAACAACATCTGGAGCGATTACTTATAATGCATTAGAAATTGGTGAGAGTTTTACAAAACATTTTGAATTAGATAGAAGTAATATGGCGTCAGGAACGAATACAGACGTAGTGGTAGAAGCTAGAATTTTAGGGATGGTATTTAATCTGTCAAAGCAATCCCTTGTAAATGTTCAGGAGACAGGAACAGCAGATGATGAGCAATTAGTGGATTTGATGGGCAATTGGTATTTTAATGCGTATAAAGATTATAAAGCGAATGATACTGAAACAGTTCCCTTAGATTATATTATTAATATAGATAAAACAATGTATGAAGAATGGGATGTTGTTCAACCTGGAATGGGATGGTGGACAGCCGATTTTGCATCATCGTTAGCAAGTGAAACAAGCGCGACTTATGCGTGGTATATAAGAGAATTCGACTTGCCGAATGATTTTTCAAGAGATGGTTTATTATTAGCTGTAGGAAAAGTTGATGAAGCGATTGAGGTTTTTGTCAATGGAATTCGAGTTGGATCAACAGGATATGATTATACAAAAGCTGAAGTTGGCGTATATGATGGAACGAATCCATGGGATGTTAACTCTGTTTATGAAATTGATACAAGTATTTTGAACTATGGAGGAACAAATACAATTGCAGCTCGTATATGTAATTCAAGCGGTGGAGGTGGATGGTATGAAGGCCCTATTGGTTTATATTCTAGAGCTGCATACAACAAAGTATTGGGTAAGCCATCTATATATGCTTCGGATTCTGTGACAGATAAAGTGATGACACTTGTAGAAAAACAAAAAGAAGCAATACAAACAGAAGAAATTGATCGTTATAAGGCAACACTAAGCTTTGACTTTTTTGATTCGGGATATGATAAAGAGCGCAAAGTAAATGAAGTACAAGGATGGATGCAAGAGTATACAGATATCAAAATAGCAGACAATGAAGGCGCTGTGTTTATTGATGGAAATCTGTTTGATTATGTGGCCCAGCGAGTTATTACAGGAAAAGATGTAACAGGAACCGAACAAACTATCTTTGAAGGTGAAATAAATCAATACTATAAGGTGACAGACTCTAGTGTTCTTGAATATGGAAATCATTCTAGATTTTATGTGGATTCTTATGTAACGGATGCGATCAATGGTATTGAACAAACATTAACGGCGAGAGTTTATTTGCCTGAAGGCTATTTTGAAGGTCAAAAACGTTATAAAACTTCTTATTTATTCCATGGAATTAATAGTAGTAGTAAAACGTTTGAAATTGATAATATAGATAAAGTATTAGATGAAAATATTGCAGATGGAAAATATGAAGCTATGATTGTTGTCTTGCCGGACGATCCTACAAAAACAAGCTTTTGGAGAGGTGACTATGCGGATATGATCACAGAGGATTTGATTCCTACGATTGATGCTAGGTATCGCACCGTTAATGATGCTAGATATAGATTTACAGCAGGATGTTCTATGGGAGGAGCCGGTTCGTTTGGGATAGGATTAACAAATCCCAATTTATTTAGTGGTGTCGTGAGTTTTTATGGAGCGCTTACCACAAATGATATATTACCCAACACCTTGGAATCTTCCCAAGAATATTTATCCGAATATGCCATTTTTATGGCCTCTGGTAATCAAGATAATTACAATTTTTATGACATAGCTGGAGAAATGAGCCGGGTTCTTAATAATAAAGGGGTAAATCATTATCTATATATTGATAATGGTGGACACAATACGGAATTCTATCGGCCTTTATTTGATGATGCATATAGCTATATGGAAGATAATATGTACCAAGTAGAGGTTGATGGGTCTGTAATAGACGGAGATATATCACTAGTTGAAAAAAACTCTATTTTAGAGATTGAATATGTCCTTAGTGTAGACGAAGATATTAGTGATTATTTAGATGTAATTGAAGATTCTAAATATACGACTGAAACAAACCCTGATATTACCATTCCAATGACAGTTGCAATAGAACAAAATAATAACGTAATATATACGACGACGCAGTATTTTACTACAAAAGCGGCAAAACAGTGGAGTGGGACATTAAGTATTAATGATTCTGATTTTGATATAAATGAAAAATATACAGTAAAAGTATATGCTTCAGTGCTAGATCATACAAAGTTGATTGCGGAACAAGTTGTCTTAGCAGATAATTCTTCGTCATCGGAATCGAACAATAGTACAAATACTCCAAATCAAACACGTGAAGTTAGAATAAGTAATGGGCAGATATTAGATGCAGTGGGCAAATCGAATGAAATAGTAATCTCAATAGATCTACCTAAGAGTGGGGAATCAGTTGAAGTCAAACTAGATAAAGATTCTTTGGAAAAAATGATTGATGCAAAAACAAAAACTTTTACAGTTCAAACGCTTATTGGAACAATCACATTAGATGCAAATGCTTTAGCGGCAATTGATATGAAGGCAAAAGGAGAAATCACTTTGTCAATAAATAAAGTGGATGTATCAAGTTTGACGCCATTGCAAAGAAGCAACATAAATGCAAATGCAGTGTATAATTTAACAATTGCCTCCGATGACGGTATAATATCTGACTTTGAAACAGGTGTTGTTACAGTGGAAGTGCCCTATACATCCGAAACGATAGAAGATAAGGATAATATTGTTGTTTATTATATTGATGTTAACGGTAATACTGTATTGATGCCAAAGTGCATATATGATGATAAGGAACAAATAGTTAGGTTTAATACGACGCATTTTTCAACTTTCGTAGTAGCAAATAATAGGGTGAGTTTTAATGATGTAGAAAAACATTGGGCGAATGAAGAGATAAATTTCACAGCAAGCAGAGAAATTTTCAAGGGTACAGGCGAAGGAAAGTTTTCGCCGGATATGTCGATGACAAGAGGTATGTTTGTTACTGCTGTTAGTAGATTAGCAGGAGCAAATCTTACGGAAAACACAAATCAAAGTCCTTTTGAAGATGTAAACGTAGATGCTTATTATGCAAAAGCTATTGCATGGGCAAGCCAAAAAGAAATTATCAAGGGAATAGATTCTAATACATTTGCACCCGATCAAGAAATAACTCGTGGACAAATGGCGGCTATTTTATATAATTATTCTAAAGTTATGAATGACGATTTAGAATCCATAAATGTAAATAAAACCTTTACGGACAATGAAAAATTACCTGATTGGTCAAAAGAAGCAATTAATAAAATGCAAGAGGCAGCTATAATTGAAGGTAAACCTGGAAATCTTTTTGATCATGAAGGCAAAGCGACAAGAGCAGAAGTAAGTACCGTTATAAAACGTTATATAGAAAATGTGTTAAAAGAATAAAATTGGAAGAAGAAAAGGGATGGCGCGTTAATATACATATATTAGGGCGCCATCCCTTTTTTTTGTTGCTGCGAATAAGATTTTTTTAACATAATTCGACTGATTCGCTTAGGGTTTGTCATGAAATTGTAATGTTATTGAAAGGGCTTTTTCTTGTATAAGAGAATAAATATGATATAATAGTAATGATGCAAAACGCTAAGAAAAGAGGTAGTTCCATGGTTAATGAAAAAAAGATTATACTAATGACAAAACTAGCCTCCTATGAAATGAATCAAGGAAAAAAGGATCTTGAGATTACGCAACGGTTAAAGAATGATTATATTTCTTATAATGGATTTATAAATTGTGTTCTTGTAACGATTGCACTCATCATTATTTTAGGGGCAGATTTTGCAGCTGAATTTATTGGAAATATGGCAACCTTTACAGATTTTGATTTTGTTGGAGTCGGTATTAACTACTTAGCCATTTGGCTATTTGCAATGGTGGTATATGGATTTATCAGTGGAAGAATCTATCGCAATGAGTATAATGAGGCGTACACACGCGTCAAAGAATATGAAAAAGAATTGAAAGCTTTAGAACAGTTTTCAAAAAGTAAGTAGTCGGGAGGAGAGCGATGACACGTTTATTAGAGATTAAAGCTATCATAGTAGCTTTATACAAAAGATTTGATTTTGTCGTAAATTTATTAGGAAAATTTATTGTAGCATTAATAATCTTAATGCGTTTAAATATTTTTTTGGGGTATTCCCCAGCACTATCAAAAATCAGCATAAATATTGCAATGGCAGTAATGGCAGCATTTTTACCGGGAAGTTGGTTCTTATTACTTTTATTATTTGTGGTCAGTGCTCAATTGTTTAGTGCCTCATTAGAAGTGATGGTTATTGTGACACTACTTATGATTGCTGTATATTTACTCTTTGGCCGTTTACAACCGAAATATAGTTATTTTATAATTATAGTTCCCTTATTAGCAAGTATTAATATGGTTTATATAGTTCCTTTATTTGCAGGACTATTTTTCGGACCGGGGACATTGATTCCGGTTGCAGTCGGATTTGGTGTTTATCAATTTGCAAAATATATACCCGGGCTCATGGATTTGAGAGTTGAAGGGGCCACACTTTTTGAAACTCCGGATATTATCATGGATATGTATGGATATTTATCCAGTGTTCTATTGAATGATAAAGAATTAATCTTAATGATTTTAGCTTTTTCATCGGTTATCGTTATTATGTATTTTGTGAAAAAATTACAAATTGATTATATATGGTACATTACGATTGCCGTAGGTTCCTTGACCTATATTGTTGTTTATAGTATTGGTAATGTTGTTTTGAACACGCAACTCCCATTATTGTGGCCGATTATCGGAACTATAATCGCAGCAGTTATTGTTGCGGGAATGCAATTTTTTAAGTTTAGTTTGGACTATAAAAGTGCCGAAAGTTTACAATTTGAAGATGACGACTATTATTATTATGTAAAAACGATTCCTAAAGTTAAAGCGGTAAGAACACATAAAGAAATAAAACGATTATAATATTATGAATCAGATTGATTGAGGTGGCGTAATGACGTCGATAAAAGATTTGCTTGCGGTAATTTATGAATTTGTGTATCAATTGCCGACAATAAAAATTAAAGACTTAATAGAAGTATTTATTATTGCCTTTGTAATTTATGAGCTCATGCTGTGGGTTCGTGGAACAAGAGCATGGATGCTGTTTAAAGGTATTATTGTCCTTGGAATGGTTTCAGGTATAGCTACGATATTTGAGCTTAATACAATTTTGTGGATTTTTAGTAAAACCATAAATGTTGGTATTATAGCTCTGATTATAGTGTTTCAACCTGAGTTACGTCGTGCATTAGAACAATTAGGTCGAAGAAATTTTTTGAACTCAATCATTTCATTTGATGATAATCGCGATAAAGAAGACGGACTCGACGAAACGATTATTTCAGAAATCGTCAAGGCAGTTTTTGAAATGTCAAGTGCCAAGACAGGTGCGCTTATTGTGATTGAACAAAATGAGCGTTTGGATGAATATGAAAAGACAGGCATTAAGATTGGCGCCTATGTAACAAAGCAGATTTTAGTGAATATCTTTGAACATAATACACCATTGCATGATGGTGCAGTCATTATCCGAGGAAATCGAATTGAAGCAGCTACGTGTTACCTGCCTTTATCAGATAATAAATCCTTAAGCAAAGAATTAGGAACCAGACATCGTGCTGGTCTTGGTATATCAGAAGTATCGGATGCGATTGTTATTATTGTATCGGAGGAAAATGGAAAAGTTTCGGCGGCACTTGGGGGCAACCTTGTTCGTGGAGTTGAAGCAGAGTACCTTAAGAATAAATTGCTACACATTTATTTGCAATCGACAGAGAAAAAATCCTTTAAATTATGGAAGGGGTGGCCTATAGGTGGTAGAAAAAATAACGAATAACTTATGGTGGAAACTTCTTTCGATAATTCTTGCTTTTTTGATTTGGTTGATTGTTGTCAATTATGAAGATCCGATGACAACCCGAATCATTACAGATATTTCTGTAGAAAAGATTAATGAAGAAGCAATAACATCCGAAATGAAGGCGATTGAATATAGAGAAGGCGAATCAATATCAGTAAGAGTTCGAGGGAAACGTTCTGTTGTCGACCGTATGACCAATCGGGATGTTTACGCCTATGCAGATTTAGAAAAAAAATCAATTACCGGTGCTATTGATATTCAAATTGAAGTTGCAGATGGTGTAACCGTTCTTGATAAGATGCCAAGTGTTATGATGGTTGACTTAGAGAATATTATTACCGTTCAAAAAGAGATACAGTATTATATGGAAGGCGAACCCAATGAAAATTATGTCTATCTAGATCCTGTGATTTCTCCCAATAATATAGAAATACAAGGTCCTGAATCGAAAATCGGATTAATAAAAAGCGTGCTGGTCCCAGTGAATATTGAGGGTGTTACCCGTGATGTTACACTCTATAGTACGCCTCAGGTTATTGACTATAACAACAATATTATCCGAGGACTCGATAAAAATATTACACAAGTTCAAATTCAAGTTCCCATTGATAAAGTTAAATCTATTGATATTTTAACGAATATAGGTGACCTGGCTGCAGAAGGATTTGAGATTGTCGGTCTATCTCTTAGCCAAGAACAGTTACGCGTGCGTGGTGATGAAGCTGATGTTGATGCGATTAATAATGTCACTATTTCAGATATTGATGTTTCGGATTTAACCATGACGACAACGGTTTCAGTTGATTTGGTTGATTTATTACCTTCCGGTGTATTTATTCATAATGATATTCAAACGGTTGAACTTGTTCTTCAAGTCGAACCCATTGTAGAAAAAACCATTGAAATTAATTCGGGAGATATAACCTTAAGAAGTCTACCGGAAAATATGCAATTTAATTACATCGATGAGACAAGCTATGAAGTAACCTTTAGAGGGCTGCAAACTCAGTTAGATGAAGTGACGATTGACCGTATTTCACCAAATATTAATGTGGATAATCTTACTGAAGGCATACATGACGTTGAGTTAAACTTTTTCGTGCCTTCAAATGTGGAATTGGTATCTGAGCGACCGACGATTGCAATTGAACTTTCGCAAAGTGTCGAGGAAGAACTTAATCCCGATGACCAATAAAAAAAGACACCAAATCTGTACCATTAGAAAAGTGGTATATACCATAACAGATTTGGTGTCTTTTTTTTGTTCAAATGAATTGAAGTTTATGATGTGCGTGATATAATTAAAGTCGTGAAAAAACGAAAGGAGAACATGATGGGGACATTATTTGGAACAGATGGCGTAAGAGGCGTTGCCAACAAAGAACTAACTGTAGATTTAGCCTATAGACTAGGACAAGCAGGAGCCTATGTATTAACAAAGGAAAACAAACATAAACCAACAATACTCATTGGAAGAGATACAAGATTAAGTGGGGAGATGCTTACAGCAGCAATGATTGCAGGTATATGCTCAGTGGGAGCAAATGCAATTTCAATTGGTGTTGTGCCGACGCCCGCAGTAGCATATTTAACACGAGAATACGAAGCGGATGCAGGTGTTGTTATTTCTGCTTCACATAATCCGGTTGAATATAATGGGATTAAGTTTTTTAACAATTCAGGATATAAACTATCCGATGCATTAGAAGAAGAAATCGAAACGATTGTGAACAATCAATGCTCAAACATTGAACTTCCAACCGGAACAGAGATCGGAAGAGTTCTATATCGGAATGAAAGTATATATGACTATATTCGATATGCAAAACGACAAGTGAGCCATCGCTTTGATGGATTAAAAGTTGTTATTGATTGCGCGAATGGTGCATCTTATGTATCTGCGCCGGAAGCACTCCGAGAGCTTGGAGCCGAAGTTGTCATCATACATAACGAACCGGATGGGACCAATATTAACAAGGCCTGTGGTTCGACACATATGGAAGATTTAAAGGCATATGTCATTCAGGTTGGAGCAGATATCGGATTTGCTTTTGATGGTGATGCAGACAGATGTTTAGCGGTAGATGAACATGGGCGATTGGTTGATGGTGATCAACTCATGGCAATATGTGGAAATTATATGAAAGAAAAAGGAACACTCAAAAAAGATACTATCGTTGGAACAGTTATGAGCAACTTAGGTTTTACTCTTATGGGGCAAGAACAAGGGATTAATATCGTTCAGACACAAGTCGGCGACCGATATGTGCTAGAACGCATGTTAGCAGAAGGCTATAACATTGGCGGAGAACAATCCGGTCACATAATTTTCTTGGATGAAAATACAACCGGTGATGGACTATTAACGGCACTTCATGTATTAGAAGTTATCAAAGATACAGGAAAAAAATTATCAGATTTGGCATCAATTATGAATGTATTACCACAAGTGCTAGTCAATGCAAGGGTAACAACAGAGAAGAAATATGCATATCAAAATAATCCGACGATACTAGAGGCTATTGAAAGCCTTGAAGAAAAATTTGCCGGAGAAGGACGGGTACTTATTCGCCCATCTGGTACGGAACCCTTAGTCAGAGTCATGATTGAAGGTAAAAATAAAGCGGAACTACAACGAGATGCGACTGCATTGGCAGGATTAATCGAAGAATTATTAAATTAGGGGGAAAAAATATGTGTGGAATTGTAGGATATATTGGTAAAAGTAAGGCAACGCCATTTCTCGTAGAGGGATTAAAAGCGCTAGAATATAGAGGGTATGACTCAGCAGGAGTAGCTGTATATGATCAAACGATTGAACTCGTTAAAACCAAAGGGCGACTCAAAGATTTAGAAAGTTGTTTGGATGGTTCGCAACTAAACGGAACCATGGGTATAGGTCATACCCGTTGGGCAACACATGGTGAGCCATCCTATTGTAATGCCCATCCCCATATGAATACAAGAACGGATATTGCTATTGTTCATAATGGAATTATTGAAAACTATTTAGAGCTGAAAGAAGAATTAGAAGCAAAAGGATACGAATTTGTTTCAGAAACAGACACAGAAACAGTAGTTCATCTTATCGAAGAAACACTAAAAGAGCATGAAAACTTCTTTACAGCAGTGCTTACAGCAGCAAAACGTTTAAAGGGATCTTATGGTTTAGGAGTGATTTCCCATAAAAACCCGGACCAAATTATTGCCATTCGAAAAGATAGTCCACTCGTAATCGGCTTAGGTGAACATGAGAATTTCCTTGCATCGGATATACCTGCAATCTTAAAGTATACTCGTAACGTATATTTCTTAGAAGATGGCGAAGCTGCAATCTTAACGAAAGATTCTGTGAAGATATATGACCTAGATGAAAAAGAATTAAAAAAAGAAGTGTTTACTGTGACTTGGGATATTGATGCTGCAGAAAAAAGTGGATATGATCACTTCATGATGAAAGAGATTTTCGAACAGCCAAAAGTGATTAAAGACACATTAAATGGCCGTTTATCTCAAGACTCTGAGGAAGTTATTCTCGATCAGATAAAGATTGACAAGGATGTTCTAGAAAAAATCAACAAGATTTATATTGTTGCATGTGGGACGGCATATTATGCAGGAATGATTGGAAAAGAACTCATCGAAAAAATAGCTCGAGTACCGGTTGTGGCAGAAGTTGCTTCCGAGTTTCGCTACAAAGATCCGATTTTAGATGAAAACACATTGATGATTGTGGTTTCACAATCAGGCGAGACAGCAGACACATTAGCTGCACTTCGTATGGCAAAACAAGCCGGCGCCCGGGTTATGGCGATTGTTAATGTTGTTGGTTCAACCATATCCAGAGAAGCCCATGATATTTTGTATACAAGTGCAGGACCGGAGATTGCCGTTGCTTCAACAAAAGCATATTCATCTCAACTGATTGCCATGTACTTGTTAAGTATTCGTATGGGACGAATTCTAGGAAAAATCGATGATGCTGAATTTACAGAATTAAAAACAGCCATCCTTAAACTCCCTGAACAAGTTCAAAACATATTGGATCGTTCTCAAGAGATTAAGGCATTAGCCGACAAACATCTTGGCATGAAAAACATCTTCTATATCGGACGTGGCCTCGATTACGCAACCTCCTTAGAGGGAGCATTAAAAATCAAAGAAGTTGCCTATCTGCACGCTGAAAGCTATCAAGCAGGTGAATTAAAACATGGTCCGATTGCGCTTATTGAAAAAGGGTCTGTGCTCATGGGACTTCTTGGACAAGAAAGCTTAATGGAAAAAACCATTAGTAATATTAAAGAAGTCAAGGCCCGTGGAGCAGATGTTATTGCTATAGCCCTTGAAGGCAATACAATGGCCAAGCACGTTGCAGATGATGTGTTTATGGTTCCCAAAACACATTGGATGTTAACAACACTACTTATAAATATTCCGCAACAATTATTTGCTTACTATATCTCATGTGGATTAGGCCATGATGTCGACAAACCAAGGAACCTTGCCAAGTCGGTAACAGTGGAGTAATCGCTAGTAAAAAAGTAAACGACTTGACATAATGCGGTCAACATGGTATCTTAATATTAATTTCATAGGAATCTTCAGGGCAGGGTGTAATTCCCGACCGGCGGTAAAGTCCGCGAACCTTATATGAGGTTGACTTGGTGTAATTCCAAGACCGACAGTAAAGTCTGGATGGAAGAAGATGATTTAGAGAATAGTAGATATACTTTAATAAGTGTATTTTGTATTTTCATTATATCGATTAAAGCCCTGGATGTATATTCAGGGCTTTTTTGTTGTTACAAAATGGTTTCATTATAAAGGAGTGATTTTATGGATACAATCTATATGGAGCGTGCACTTGAGCTTGCCAAGAAAGGTATTGGAAAAACGAACCCAAATCCTTTAGTGGGAGCTGTGATTGTGAAAGACGGTGTCATTATTGGGGAAGGCTATCATCAGGAGTATGGAGGTCCTCATGCAGAAATCAATGCTATAAATAATGCAAGCATGGATGTGCAAGGAGCCACAATGTATGTAACTCTTGAACCTTGTTCCCATTACGGAAAAACACCGCCATGTGCTCAGGCCCTTGTAGACCATCAAATAAAGCGTTTGGTTATTGCGATGAAAGATCCCAATCCCAAGGTTGCCGGAAAAGGGATCGCTATTTTGGAAGCGGCCGGAATACAGGTAGACGTTGGACTCCTAAAAGAAGAGGCAGAACACATCAATGAGATTTTCATTAAATACATAACAAGGCAAGAACCATTTGTTTTATTAAAAACAGCAATGACCTTTGACGGAAAAATAGCGACTCGGTCCGGAGCATCACAATGGATAAGCAATGAGCGATCCCGACAATATGTACATCAGCTGAGAAATCAATATTCCGCAATCATGGTTGGAATTAACACGGTACTTACAGATAATCCTTCATTGACAACACGATTAGACTCCGGAGATAATCATCATCCAACACGAGTCATCGTCGATACATATGGACGATTACCCATGGAATCCAAGCTTGTTCAAACAGCGAATATCGTTCCGACTATATTAGCGACAACGAAATTTGCCAAACAAGACACGAGGAATCAGCTAAAAGAAAAAGGGGTTCAGATTTTGATGTGTGCAGTTGAAGAAAATCATGTCGATTTAAAAGACCTTATGAAGAAGTTAGGTGGCAAAGAAATAGATAGCATCATGGTTGAAGGCGGGGCAACCTTAAACTATAGTCTGCTTGAACAGAAGTTAGTTGACAAAGTCATCACCTTTGTTGCACCTAAAATTTTTGGGGGAAGAGAAGCCCCGACGCCGGTTGGTGGAATCGGAATAGCTAACCCGGAAAATGCAATTCAACTCACAAACATACGTATTGTTCCATTTGAAGAGGATATAATGATTGAGGGATACGTGAAAGGAGAATAAGCGGTGTTTACAGGACTTATTGAAGAGATTGGAACTATTCGTTCCGTTATACAGGGTGCAAAAGGTGGACAAATTGTAATAGAGGGAGCTAAAGTGCTCGAAGACGTTCGCATTGGAGATAGCATCAGTACGAACGGCGTTTGTTTAACCGTTGTTCATGTTGAGAAGACATCATTTACGGTCGACGTGATGCCTGAAACTATGCGTAAGAGTAACCTGAAAAATGCAGGCAATGGCTGCAAAGTTAATCTAGAACGTGCACTTAAAGTAGGCGATCGCTTTGGAGGACACATGGTATCCGGACATGTGGATGACGTGGGTAAAATTATTGCTCTTGAAAAAGAAGACAATGCAACATGGGTAAGTATTCAAGTCGATCCAACCTTAATGAAATATATTGTCGAAAAAGGTTCCGTTGCCATTGATGGAACAAGTTTGACCGTAGCAAGTACATCACAGAACGCATTTCGTGTTTCCATTATTCCGCTAACAGGAGAAGAAACCACCTTGTTGACAAAAGAGATTTATGATGAAGTGAATATTGAGTGTGATATGATTGCCAAATATGTAGAAAAAATGATGATGGATTCAAAACCCAAAGAAAGCAAGCTAACAATGGAATTTTTAGGTGAACATGGATTTTTATAAGGAGGTCTTTTAATGGAATTTAATACAATCGAAGAAGCGATTGAAGACATTAAACAGGGTAAAATGATTGTTGTTGTGGACGATGAAGATCGTGAAAATGAAGGCGATTTATTAATGGCGGCAGATGCAGTAACGCCCGAAGCAATTAACTTTATGGCAACGTATGGACGTGGGTTAATTTGTGTTCCCATGCTAAAAGAGCGGCTAAATCAACTAAACATTGACGTAATGGTGGCTCATAGTACAGATCCCAAAGAGACTGCATTTACAGTATCGGTGGATTCCAAAGAAACCCATACAGGGATTTCAGCCCATGAGAGAGCGTTAACAGTCCAAAGATTAATGGATCCAACTGTTACAGGTGATGACTTTACTCGTCCCGGACACATCTTCCCATTAATAGCAAAAGAAGGAGGTGTTCTTGAACGGACCGGACACACAGAAGCGGCCATTGATTTGCCAAAATTGGCCGGGCGTTATCCGGCAGGTGTCATCTGTGAAATAATGAACGACGACGGAACAATGGCCAGAGTCACGGAACTTAAAAAATTTGTAAAAACACATGACTTAAAGTTGATTACAATTGCAGACCTTATTCGTTATAGGTATCAAGAAGAAAACCTTGTCGAAAAAGTGGCTGAAGCGAAAATGCCCACAAAGTATGGTGACTTTAAGATGTTTGGCTATATTAACAAGCTAAATGGAGAGCATCATGTTGCACTTGTTAAGGGTGATGTAACAAGGGATGAACCGGTATTAGTCAGAGTGCATTCTGAATGCTTAACAGGTGATGCCTTTGGGTCATTACGATGTGATTGTGGAGAACAATACGCCCAAGCCATGAAAATGATTAATGAACAAGGTCGCGGTGTACTTTTGTATATGCGTCAAGAGGGACGAGGCATTGGCCTAATTAATAAAATCAAAGCATATGAATTGCAAGATCAAGGCATGGATACCATTGAAGCAAATATAGCCCTTGGATTTCCGGATGATTTGAGAGATTATGGCATCGGGGCCCAGATACTTGTTGATCTAGGCGTTAAAAAAATGCGTTTATTAACCAACAATCCCAAAAAGATGACAGGCTTATCCGGATATGGATTAGAAGTTGTTGAACGTGTATCGATACAAATGAATCATAATGAAAACAATGCATTTTATTTAAAAACAAAACAAGAGAAAATGGGACACTACCTAAATTACAAGGAGGAAAAGTAAATGAAAGTTTATGAAGGAAATCTAATATCTCAAGGGAAGAAATATGGAATTATTGTAGGAAGATTCAATGAATTTATTGGGGGTAAACTCTTATCAGGAGCTCTGGATGGGTTAAAACGTCATGGCGTTACAGATGAAGAAATCGAGATTGTATGGGTGCCAGGTGCTTATGAAATTCCCTTGGCAGCAAAAAAAATGGCAAAAAGCCAAAAATATGATAGTGTCATTTGTCTAGGTGCTGTGATTAAAGGTGCAACGCCTCATTTTGATTTTGTATCGAATGAAGTGAGTAAGGGAATCGCACATGTATCATTAGAGACAGAGATTCCGGTTATTTTTGGTGTTCTTACAACCGATTCTATTGACCAAGCCATTGAACGTGCGGGAACAAAATCTGGGAACAAAGGATATGATGCCGCTGTAACAGCCATCGAAATGGTGAATTTACTATCAGAAATATAAGTCCTTTCATCATAAAATATGATATAATTAGTATGAAGATGTCAATTGATTTGAAAGAGGTTGATTATGTCAAAATTTTATGATGAAATCGCTTTATACTATGACGATATTTTTCCGGTGCAAGAAGCTAAATTGAATCGTATCCTTGAACAATTACCATCAATTCCATCGGATATATTAGATGTGGCATGTGCGACAGGTGGTTATGCTATAGAATTAGCAAGCTTAGGCCATCAGCTTACAGCCGTCGATTTAGATGCCCGGATGATTCAAGAATTAAAAGATAAAAATACAGGCATTGATGCAAGAGTAATGAATATGCTAGATATAGATTCGCTTAACAAAACCTTTGATTTGATTTACTGTTTCGGGAATTCAATCGTCCATCTTGATACAATAGCTGATGTAAAAGCCTTCTTTTTAAGTTGCTATCAGACGTTAAAACCGGATGGGCAATTCCTGTTTCAAGTTATTAATTATGACCGGATTTTAGATCAACACATTGATCATTTGCCGACGATTCATAATGCGAATACGAAATTGTCTTTTATAAGAAATTATTCCTATTTGCAAGATGAACATAAGATTGCATTTCACACTATTTTGCAAGTAGATGATCATATACGAGAGAACACGGTTAAGTTATTACCGATTCGACACGAAGAGTTGATTGAAGCATTAACGGAGGCAGGATTTCAGGCCATAAAAACTTATGGAGGTTTTATGAAGCAAGCTTTTGATGCCCAAAAATCAGTTCCTTGTGTTATGATTGCAAAAAAATAAGGCACGGATTCATTGTGAGGGGGGATAAGATGCCGATTAAAAGAAAATTGCCCTTATTTATTGTCTTATTAGTAGCAATTCCAATAGTTCTATTCGTTGCGATATACTACCCCTATGTATCACGCCAAATGATCCAGGCAAACAAAGAAAAAATACAACAGGTACTTGATTTAGAATGTGAATATTTACATTCGTTTTTTGTAATCCGTCAGTTAGAGGCAAAAAATTATGCGACGTCTCAAGAAGTATCTCATTGGACGGAGTCAGAAGGAGAATATGATTATACCCGGCTGAACCAATTCTTTGAGCAAGAAGAGGCGAATAATGGAGAACTGAGAGATATATTTATTATAGAATCTACGGGTAAAGTTGTGCAAGCAGTAATCCGGAGAGTATTGGACTTGACTTGTCTGATTGAGAGTATTTTCAAGTCGCGATGGTAGGCGAGACAGTCATTAGCAGTTTATTACAAGATCGTATTGAAGGTGAGAGTGTTCTCTTTGTCGCAACACCGATTATGAATCAACAAAATACTATTGTTGGGGTTATGGCAAATATTATTGATATGAATTATGTATCAACGAACATGGTGCAACTCGTTGCACCTGAAGTTGGAAGGGCTTATTTGATTGATCAAAGTGGACAAATTATTTTTCATACTGATAGGCAACGAATTGGAGACAAGCATAAAAATCCTTCGATTAATGGTTATTTTACCCAATTAAGTCCTATAACATATAATGGGACCCAGGTAATTATGACAAATGGTGCAGAAAAGTTTTTAACCCATCGTCAAATTGAAGGGACAGAATGGATCTTGGTGATTGAGCAAGATATGGATATGGTTATGTTGTCGGCAAGGAAAGCCTTTGTCGTAATTCTGGTTTTGAGTATCCTTCTCTTAAGTATAACGGCTATCTTGGGATATGTTTTTGCGAGAAGGATTGTAAGACCATTAAGTGAATTGATACATGTGATGAACAGAACATCAAAGGGGGAACTCAATGTACGTATACAATACGAAGGCAAAGATGAATTTGGTCAACTTGCCAATCAGTTTAACTCAATGCTCGATGAACTTGTAGGTGCATATGAAGAAATATCTGAAAAAAACAGCGAATTAATTCTCATTGAAGATGAACTCCGACATTTGGCCTTTAATGATCAGTTGACAGAATTACCAAATAGAATGGCAATGTTCATTGAACTTGAAGAACGAATACAATCACATCGTAAACAAGAAAAAGAACTAGCTATAATGTTAATTGATATTGATCAGTTTAAACGAATTAATGACACATTAGGACATTCAGTTGGAGATCAGGTGCTTGTTGAAGTTACCGATCGTTTGATTCGATTAGGCTGGTTAAGTTATCGATTATCAGGAGATGAGTTCGCGGTAATTATCGTCGGTGAAGAGAATTTAAAAAATATACAAGAAACAATCGATGTTATTCAACACGCCTTAAGTGAGCCTATTGAATTAACAGATAAGAAAATCAGTATTAGCACCAGTATGGGAATAAGTATTTTTCCTGACAATGGGGACACTCCGGAAAAACTGGTTCAAAGTGCTGATACGGCTATGGATATTGCAAAACAGACAGGAAAAGCTCAAGTTGCATTTTTTTCTCAGGTTATGATGGATACGGTATTGCGCAAAGTGAAAATCGAACAAATCTTAAAAAGGTCTATCAAAGATGGCCTATTAGATATGCATTTTCAACCGAAATATGATGTTCAAAGCCGTCATCTCATGGGGGTTGAAGCTTTAATGCGATTAACCTTGGAAAATGGTGAACGAATTTCTCCCGCTGAATTTATTCCGATTGCAGAGGAATTGGGCTTCATCATTGAGCTAGGAGAATGGGCATTAGAATTTGTATTCGCTAAAATCGACTACTGGATGAAAAAAGGGTACTCGGTAGGACATGTGGGTGTTAATGTTTCAGGAATGCAGTTAAAGCAAGAAGGATTTGCTGAGCATGCTAAGGCGATTGCAGCTGCGTATCATGTGCCTCCTAACTATGTGGAACTTGAAATTACGGAGAGCATTTTAATTGAAAATATGTCAGAAACATTACAAACATTATTGGAGCTTCGTAAGATTGGATATCAAATTGCCCTTGATGATTTTGGGACAGGATACTCGGCATTTAACTACTTAAGAACAATTCCCTTGACAGCGCTTAAGATAGATAAAACCTTTATTGACCATATGGGAACACATCAAAAAGCAGAAATGCTTGTTAAACAAATCATTGATATTGCCCATGAGATTAACTTAAATGTTGTTGCAGAAGGCGTAGAAACAAAAATTCAATATCAAAGCTTGTTAAATACAAGGTGTGATATGATTCAAGGATATTATTTTAGCAAGCCAATGTCCACAAATCAGATTGAAGAATTATTAAAAAGAATTGAAGATTAATGCTCGTTTGAACTAGTAAAAAACATGAACATGATTTTTTCGGACCATTCAATCGATTCCAAATAATATGTAAACAATTTTTTGGGATCCAGATGAATGAGCTCAGATGTATCATACATGGGATCTATATCTCCTTGTTCATAGCAAGTGAGTATGTCGTATATAGGTCGAAAGACACCACGATGATGAATGAGCAGATTTTTTGCATCAAGACTAATGGAAATATCCGATAGGGCAAGTTCCATTGTTGTATCAAGCATGGCATCTAATACGCTAAATAAACACATGAGAGAAATCTCATATTTTCGATGAGATAAAGAGCTATTTGCTGCAATTAATTCTCCGAATTTTGAACGGACTAAAGCAATGCGAATGAGCTCATCCGGCTTATTGCTGGCTAACTCTTGTAGTATCAGAACATGAATCCATCGTTCTAGTTCATTGAGCCCTAGTCGAACAAGGCATTTATGGATGGTAGCATTTGTTATTTCTAATTTACTTGTTGAACGAACAATATGATATGCAAGATTAATATCGGAACGTATAAGGTCTGTCAAAACATGAAAAGAAGGCTCCTCGGCATGTAATTCCAAGAGAATTTGCTGATAAATCGCATTATTGGATTTTAGGGTCTTAACACCGCTAACGAAACTAGGTCGACTAAAAAAATAGCCTTGGAAAAGATGAAATCCCATCCGTTTTGCTTGGAGAAAGATGTCTTTTGTTTCTATTTTTTCGGCGAGTAGAATCTTATGTTGCTGGAGTGCCTGTTTGACTTCATTTTTTATAGTATCTAAAGGTGTCAAAAGAACATCATATTTAATTATATCCGCAAAAGGTAGCATCGGATAAGTTGCGTAGTCTTCGGCAAAATCGTCGAGGGCTATTTTATAATGCTTTTCTTTTAGTTTCACAATTTTATCGAGTAAAAATTCATCAATTTTAATGCCTTCTAACACTTCGATGACAAGTTCATCCGGATGGATTAACTCGATGAGGTCTGACATAATAAAATCGTAATCAAAATTCACAAAAGCTTTTTTACTTCCCACCAATTTATTTAATCCAAGCTCAAACAATTCATTTATAACAGTAGCGGTAGCACTATTTGAATTGGAGCCCTTATAGGCCTGACTTTCTCTATGGGGACGACATAAAAGTTCGTATCCATAGACCTTCATATTACTAGTAAAAATAGGTTGTCTAGCTATATACATCTCATCCACATCCTTTTAATTTTCATAACTCATCCTACTTAAATATACCATAAAAAACTTCGCATATCACTTGAAAAAAATAATTTATTTCTTGACAAAGATGTAAAAAGTACGTATTATAGTAGCTAACACTTAACTTATATTACATATATGTTAAGTATGTAATATAATATATGTAATTTCACGTTCGGAGGTGCCATGTGATATCTGTAGAGCATTTATTTAAATTTCAAGACGAATATATCCAAGCATGTCAACAATATATTGCAGGAGAAATGGAAGGAGATACCTTTTTTCCAAAAGCCTCTGCGATGGGAATATATCGGCAGAGAAAGCCGGGAACATGGATGGTAAGAGCTCGAGTTCTTTCCGGTAACATTAGGGTGAACCAACTTAGAAACGTATCAAGGCTTGGAAAACGATATAGTCATGGACAATTACACTTAACAACACGGCAAGATATTCAGTTCCATAAAGTTAGTATCCAAGATACGATACATATTGTACAAGAATTAAAAAACAATCATATCATTAATAAAGGTGCAGGTGGTAATAGCATCCGTAATATTCTTGTGCCCCACATGAGTGGAGTGTCGAAGGAAGAAGTTTTTGATGTAACACCTTATGGAATGATGGTCACCGATTATGTGTTAGGCCTTAAACAACTCAGCACATTACCACGAAAATTTAAAATTGCTTTTTCTCATGACAAAAATGATTCAGGAAGAACGCAATATGCAGACATTGGTTTTTTGGCAACTGTGAAAAATGGAATTAAAGGCTTTACAGTATATGGTGGTGGCGGATTAGGTAATCAACCCGGAATCGGGATTTGCTTACAAGAATTTATTCCGGCTGACCAACTGATAATTTATACTCATGGGATGCTTCGTTTCTTTGAAGACTATGGGGATCGTGACAATCGCCACAAAGCACGTATGCGTTTTGTTAGATACCGACTTGGTGATCAAGAATTTTCAAAGATTTTTCATAAATATGTTGAAGAAGTGGGACAGGAAAAGCCTTCAATAAACGTTGAAAAGATTTTAGCAAACTATAAGAAAAGGGTCCTTGAAGACCAAGAAGATTATATAGAATTAACACCTCAAAATGGAGATATACAATGCGAAGATATAGACCGACTGATAGAATGGATTGAACATAATGGCATAGAACATCAAATTCGACTTCGGTTAACGGCCAATCAAGGAATGCTTGTTTTTGGATTAAAGACTCAAGAAAAAGAAGAAATAGAACACATCTTGAAACATATTATTGCGCAAAGTGATATTGAACAAACGCTTTCTTGTACCGGAGCACGTGAATGTCGAATCGGCTTATGTGATTCTGTACACTTACGTGAACAGATCATTCATATGGCGAGTCAGTATCCGCTAGAACAACGCAGACAACTTCCTAAAATTTTTATCTCGGGTTGTCGAAATGCATGCGGTTGGCACTTGGTAGGTGCTATAGGCTTTTCAGGGAAAAAGATACGGACCATACATGGTGTTGAAGAATGTTTTGATGTTTTTATCGATGGAAAGGTAGAGGCAGGACAATCAAAAATCGGAGAAAACATGGGAACACTTTCTGTAAGCCAGTGTATTACTTTTCTAAACTGGATTTTTAATAAATATTTAGAGGCTTTTAAAGAAAATAGAAATATTTCATTTCACCAATATATTCAAGAAGATAATCAATGGATTCGTCAGACGCTAAAGCATATTGAAAAGGAGATCATACATGATGGAAAAGCTTGATATTAAGCAACTAAATCGAAAATTTGCGAATGAACATCCCAAAGAAATAATTGAATTCGCGATGAAACAGTGGGGACAGAAAAACACTGTACTCGCATCGAGTATGTCTATTGAAGATCAAGTATTGACAGATTTAATTATTAGACAAAATCCATTGGCTCGAATATTTTTTATCGATACCGGTCGCCATTTTGAAGAGACCTATCAACTCCTTGAAGAAACAATGCATAAATATTCAATAAAATATGAGGTTTATGTGCCACAATCGCAACAATTGGAGGCCATCCTATCCGACTGTGGTCCGAATTTTTTCTATGATAGCGTGGAAGCAAGAAAGCAATGCTGCCATATACGCAAAGTTGAGCCTTTGAAAAGAGTCTTAAGTACAGCTGATGCATGGATATGTGGTTTGCGAAAAAGTCAATCACTGACTCGAGAAAATATTAATATTTTTGAATGGGACGCTACACATAAAATGTATAAAGTGAATCCCCTTGCACATTGGTCAGAAGAGGCTGTTTGGGAATATATTCTCGATCGGCAAGTGCCCTATAATCAACTGTACTCAAAAAAATTTCCAAGCATCGGTTGTCGACCCTGTACACGAGCGATCGAACCGGAAGAAGATGTTCGAAGCGGTCGCTGGTGGTGGGAAGAACCGGAAAAGAAAGAATGTGGATTACACATTAGAATGGAGGAATCATAATGAATCACTTGGACAAACTAGAAGCACAGAGTATCTATATATTACGCGAAGCCTATCGGGAGTTTAAGGATTTATGTATGCTTTGGTCCATAGGTAAAGACAGTACAGTACTTTTGTGGTTAGCACGTAAGGCGTTTTTCGGACACGTACCGATTCCACTGGTACATATTGATACACACTATAAAATTCCTGAAATGATTGAATACCGTGATCGCCTAGCTATGGATTGGAAATTACAAATGATTTATGGTGAGAATACTGAGAAGCTTGAAAATGGGGAAACTTTTCCAGGTGGAAGGGTAGATCGATTAACCTGCTGTAAATCCCTGAAAGCAGAAGCCCTTAAAAACACCCTTTCAGGAAAATGGAATCGATACACGTTAAACCACCAGACAGGCCAATATGAAATCGATTCGAATCGGGAGCAGTATACAGGAGCCATTGTTGGCGTTCGCGCAGATGAAGAAGGCAGTCGTTCAAAAGAACGTTATTTTTCACCGAGAGATCAAGAAAATGATTGGAATATTGGAGATCAGCCCCCGGAATTTTGGAATCAGTATAAGACGGATTTTGCTCCGGGAACCCATGTAAGAATTCATCCCCTTCTAGACTGGACGGAATTAAACATATGGGAGTACATCGAAAGAGAAAATATTCCTATTACGTCATTGTACTTTGATCAAGGTCAAGGGAAGCGGTATCGTTCACTTGGATGTTTTCCATGTACGACACCTGTTGACTCAACAGCAACAACGGTAACTGAGATTATTGAAGAATTAAAAAGCGGTAAGTTCTCAAACATTGCAGAACGATCAGGACGAGCTCAAGACCAAGATGATGGTGGCGGTTTGGAAACCTTGAGAAAAGGAGGATACATGTAATGAAACATCGAGATCAGATGAATATTGTCATTATCGGACACGTAGATCATGGAAAAAGCACCGTTATCGGACGATTGTTGGCAGACACCGGTTCCTTGCCGGACGGAAAACTTGAAGCGGTTAAAGCATATTGTAAAAAAAATTCCAGAGCCTTTGAATATGCTTACTTGCTTGATGCCTTAAAGGACGAACAAGCTCAGGGAATTACCATTGATACAGCGCGATGCTTCTTCAAAACATCGCTTAGGGATTATATCATTATCGACGCCCCCGGACATGTAGAATTTTTGAAGAACATGGTAACCGGAGCTTCGCGTGCGGAAGTTGCATTACTTGTCATTGATGCAAAAGAAGGTATCCAAGAAAATTCAAAGCGTCATGGACATATTGCAGCTATGCTAGGGATTAAGCAACTCGTTGTTTTAGTCAACAAAATGGATTTAGTGGACTTTGATCAAACAATTTTCAATTCAATTACAGACGAATTCACGGCCTTTTTAAACCGTATCGACATTCATCCGGTGAACTTTATTCCTATTAGTGCTTTTCAAGGGGATAATATTGCGGAAAAGTCAGAGAAAACATCATGGTATGAAGGACCGACAGTACTTGAACAATTAGATGCTTTCCAAGGCAAGAAAAAAAATGAGGCACAAGCCTTCCGTTTACCGGTTCAAGACGTATATAAATTTACCGCAGAAGGTGATGACCGTCGCATCGTTGCAGGAACCGTTGTTAGTGGGAGTGCATCGGTAGGAGATACAGTGCGATTTCTTCCTTCAGGAAAAGTCAGTACGATTCAAAGTATCGAAGGATTTAATATATCCAAGCGTCAACACATAGAAAGCAGTGAAGCGGTGGGGGTCACTTTATCGACACAGGTCTACATTACAGCCGGAGAGATTATGGTTAGAGAACGCGATGTTCAACCTAAAGTTAGCCAGCGATTTAGGACCAACCTATTTTGGGTAGGAAAAGAACCCTTGGTTAAGGAGAAAGCCTATAAACTCAAAATAGGTACAACGAGTGTTTCGGTTAAACTCCTTGATATCGTGACCATCGTCGATGCCGCAGAACTTAATATTGAAGCACAAAAAGATCAGGTTGATCGACATGATGTGGCCGAGTGTATTCTGGAAACAGCAAAACCGATTGTCTTTGACCCGATATCCGAGTTAGACCAAACCGGCCGATTTGTCATTGTTGATCAATATGAGATTTCAGGCGGAGGCATTATTGTTGAAGAATTTTCAGAGGAACTTAATAAAGATATTGCTAAAGATTCCAAGCATCAATCAAAGCTTGTTCTTGTAACCTCCGGACAAGGAGATCATGAACAAATCATTAGTAAAGAAATGGAAAAAGTGTGTGAAGCACTGCGAACTCAAGAAATCATACAAGATTACTATATAATATAGTCAAGATCAAGGAGGGAACAACAATGGAAATAGGAATCACGAGCTTAATCTTATTGATTATGATGGTAATGCTTGTGACAGAATGTTGTGACCCTCTTAAGATTATAACCATTGTCATGGTCCTTTTTCTTAGCTTAGGCTACATTAGCATTGAAGAAGCGGTTGCAGGATTCTCAAATAGTGCGGTACTAGCCATCGGAGCTTTGTTTATCTTAGCCGGAGCAGTAGAACAATCCGTCATTTTTGAAAAGCTGACGCGGTTTGATCATCCAAAAAGAAAATATAAGCCGGAAGTACTCTTTAGCTTTATTACCGGATTGTCTGCCTTTCTTAACAACACACCGATTGTCAGTATATTTATACCTATTGCAAGACGCATTGGCATTAAAACGGATACCTCGGCTTCCCAACTGCTCATTCCTTTATCCTATCTGTCCATGTTAGGAGGTGTTTTAACCCTTGTAGGTACCTCAACCAATTTAGTCGTTAGTGGATTAATGGTTGAACTTGGTATGCAACCTTTAGGTTTTTTTGAATTGACGCAAGTGGCGTTGCCGGGTGTTATGATTGGCTTCATATATATTCTCATAACATATCGGAGGCGACTTCCTGTGATTCATGAAGAACACACTATAGTGAAAGAAATCAAAAAAGTCGAGGAGATAAATATAAAGTCGACCTTAAAATCTCTTTATCCCTTTATCGCTTTTTTGGGAACCGTGTTGATGACAATGATTTTTCAAATGAGTATCTTACATGCCGCATTAGTAGGCATTGTTTTTTTACTTATTACAGATACGATACAAATACGTGATAGCTTACAGATGATTGAGTATAAAACCATTTGTTTAATTGCCATTTCTTTTTCTATAGGAAAAGCGATCATTAATACAGGGACAGCAGCTTTTATTGGTGAACATTTAGTCTATTATACTTCGAGATGGTCACCCTTTTGGGTCTTAATTCTTGTATTTATTGTGACAAATGTATTTACCTTAATGATTACTAACAACGTTGCGGCAATCTTAGCCGTTCCCCTAGTTTATGAAATGGTGACCTTGATGAATGTTGATATACGACCCATGATGTTAATGACAGCCATTGCAGCATCCTCATCTTTTTTATCTCCCTATGGTTATCAGACCAATATCATGGTTTATCATGCGGGAGGCTATCGTTTCAAAGACTTTTTTCACTATGGATATCCTTTGACATTTTTGATTATGGTGGTGAGTGCTTTAAATATTTTCATTGTATTTTACTGACAGATTAGACGCTTGACAGGTTGATATAAAAAGGGGTAACATATTATAAAAGGAGGCGAGGAATATGCTTAAGCGGATGATGTTATTCCTTCGAAGCAAGTTATATTTTATACCGGGAATCTATACTGTCGTATTTGTATTTGCGGCCTTTTTTGTTAAATGGATTGATCAGACCCAGTCTGCTTTTTTGAACCAATATTTACCGGATATACTACTCGTTGAAGCTAGCCATGGAAGTGATATTTTTTCCATGGCTAGTGGAAGTTTATTAAGTATGCTTACGATTACATTTTCAACCATGATGGTTGTATTAACCATTTATGGTGGACAGCTATCCCCAAGAACCTTGCAAGATTTCTTGGAAAATCGACAGACGCAACGTATTTTAGGCTATTTCATGGGGACATTTTCATTTTCGGTGGTCAGTTTTTTCCTTATCCGCGATCGTCAGGATAATGGGCAACTCATTGCTCCCTTCATCGGAATTATTTTGATTATCATCGCTGTTGGAGTCTTTGCACGACTAATTCATTTTGTTGCAAAATCAGTTCAGGTCAGTCAATATGTACAAAACCTAGTCAAGGAAGTTTCGGATTTAATTGACAAGAAACAACAGCAGGTTCAAGATAATCCTCAAATTAGTAATGAACCATTAGATTCTTTTGAAAAGATTTTAGATCAAGAGGCTTATGAAATTCATTCTCAGTATTCAGGGTTTATTCAACTTTATGAAGAAGAAAAACTTTATGCACTTGCAAAAAAATACGGAGTGACGATACACTGTGAGCGCCGTATTGGTGAACATATTTTGGAAGATGATATACTGGTGAAAGTATACAAGTATGATGTGTCCATGGATAAAGAAGATAAAGAAGAAGATACCTTAACCGCAAAAATATTAAAAAACATAGTTGTTGGAGATGAGATTAATCTATATGATGATATCGGAAACCGCAGCCGTAAACTTGTCGAAATTGCTGTTAGAGCTTTGTCTCCGGGAATTAACGACCCGGGAACGGCGGTATTTTGTATCGAAAAGATGGGCTTTTTATTACATAAAATCGCCTTGGCATTTGATGCAAAAGTCTATATTGATGATGAGCGAGAAGTTCGCCTTATCGTTCAAAAGGTCGTTTTTCGTCGCTTACTCTATGATCATTTTTATCAAATCAAGCTCTATGGAAGCAAGGATTTTTTTGTGTTTGATGCTATGGTTCGTGCATTAACAACCATAGCAAAGGACTCGACGGATCAGATACGAAGCGAAGTTGCAGAATTTTCGAATTATCTCATGTATGATCTTGATTTAGATCAAATTGCACCGATTGAAAAAGAGATTGTTCAAGAACGTTTGTACCAATTGGCAATTGCAACAGGAGATAGTTCGCTCAAGATTGAATAGTCAAGTTGTCATTCTGTTTTGTGTTTTGTATTCAATATTGCAATTGAAGGGTGGTATCGGGTATTATGATAGTATTACCATACTGATTTAATGCGAGAAGCATAATATATTGACAATGGAGGGTTAACAAATGCATGAAAAAAATGAGCAAATAATAAGAATGATTAATGATGGGAATACATCTCTAGGTATTGAGTTGGGTTCAACACGAATCAAAGCGGTTCTAATTGATGGGAACCATCAACCGATTGCATCCGGAAGTCATGACTGGGAAAACAGTCTTATTGATGGAATTTGGACCTATAGTCTTGATGAGGTTTGGTCAGGAATTCAAGATAGTTATCAAAAAATGGCTGCAGATGTTAAGGAAAAATTCGGTCTTACACTTACCAAAATCGGCGCCATTGGTTTTAGTGCAATGATGCATGGGTATATGGCCTTTGATGCAAACGATGAGATCTTAGTCCCTTTTCGAACATGGCGTAATAATATCACAGGTCAAGCGTCTGAAGCATTGACAGATTTATTCCAATATCCTATCCCTCAACGATGGAGTATTGCCCACCTATATCAAGCCATTCTCAACGGCGAAGAACATGTGTCTAAGATTACTTTTATGACAACGCTTGAAGGCTATGTCCATTGGAAGTTGACAGGAAAAAAAGTACTGGGTATCGGCGATGCGGCCGGAATGTTTCCGGTAGACTTAAATACACAAGATTATCATGAAAAGATGATTGAACAATTTAATACACTAATTGCAGATAAAAACTTACCATGGTCAATTCAAGATATTCTCCCCAAATCTTTAGTTGCGGGAAAAAATGCCGGTGCTTTAACTGCAGAAGGTGCAAAAACCTTGGACCCAAGTGGAAACCTTGAAGCAGGAATTCCCTTGTGCCCACCGGAAGGAGACGCGGGAACCGGAATGGTAGCAACAAACAGTGTTGCGGCACGGACCGGAAACGTATCAGCAGGTACCTCTGTATTTGCGATGATTGTTTTGGAAAAAGAGTTATCAAAAGTACATTCAGAGATTGACTTAGTTGCAACTCCGTCAGGGAAACTCGTTGCCATGGCTCATTCAAATAACTGTACATCGGATTTAAATGCATGGGTAAATCTATTTGATGAAACCTTAAAAGCTTTTGGCCTTGAGGTTGATCAAAGAACTTTGTTTAAAACGCTATATACAAAAGCGCTTGAAGGAGATGACGATGCCGGTGGATTACTTGCTTATGGGTATTTATCCGGAGAGCATATGACCCACTTTGAAGAAGGACGCCCATTATTTGTCCGATCATCCGATAATCATTTTAATCTGGCGAATTTTATGCGAGTTAACTTATTTACTTCACTTGGCGCATTAAAAATCGGGCTAGATATCCTCTTGAAAGAAGAAGGTGTTCAACTCGATAAGATTCTTGGCCATGGAGGACTGTTCAAAACGAAAGGTGTCGGCCAACGCTTTATGGCAGCTGCAGTGAACGCACCGGTGACCGTTATGGAAACAGCAGGTGAAGGTGGAGCTTGGGGTGTAGCCTTGCTTGCAGCATACTTGAAGAACAAGGGTGCAGACGAAACATTAGAAGACTATTTAGATAAGCGGGTATTTAAAGAAGAATCCGGTGAGACAGTCAATCCGGTTGCAGATGATGTAAAAGGCTTTGAAACTTTTATGGAACGTTATAAAAAAGGATTAGATATTGAACGTGCAGCTATTTTGAACCATCAATAATCCTGCGATTGACATTGGGTGCATAGAAATGTATAATAATACAAAAGCAAGCATAAAAATTCAATGACAAGTAAAAAAGGAGAATAATTATGTTTAAAGTGTATGTAGACGGACAACATGGTACAACAGGATTGTTGGTGAATGAACGTCTAGAAAAGCATCCAAATGTCAAACTCTTAAAAATTGACTATAATGAACGTCATAATAGTGAACAACGGAAGAAATTATTAAATGAAGCGGATGTTGTTTTCTTGTGTTTGCCGGATGAAGCGGCTAAAGAGAGTGTTTCTATGATTACAAACCCAGAGACAAAGGTGATTGATGCATCGACAGCCCACCGAACACATGCCGATTGGGCCTATGGCTTTGCAGAGTTGTCCCAAGCACATCGAAAAAAGATTCAAGGGACCCATCGCTTATCCAACCCGGGGTGTCACGCAACAGCTGCCATTTCCATTCTCTATCCACTGATTCAAGCAGGGATTATGGATGGGGATATGGATATATCACTCTTTTCCATTACCGGCTATTCCGGCGGTGGTAAACAGATGATAGAGACCTATAAAAACAGCACCGATCTTGCTTATGAAGCACCCATGCAATACGCACTTGACTTGAATCATAAACATGTTCCGGAGATTATGACTCAAGCCGGACTAAATCATCGACCGATTTTTATGCCGGTGGTATCCAATTTTGAACGTGGGCTTGCGGTGACGATTCCTGTGTTTAGACAAGCCTTAAAGAAACGCGTCACCAGAGAAGAATGTGCCCTTATATTAAAAGACCATTATAAAGACGCCCACTTTGTCCGCGTTCATGAGATAGATGATGAAGAGGCGCTTGTGGATAAACGAATGCATATTCAAATGAACAATGATAGCAATTATTTAGATTTATTTATTTATGGCAATGAGACACAGTTTCAATTTATCGCATGTCTGGATAACCTTGGAAAAGGTGCATCAGGGGCAGCCATTCAAAATATGAATATTATGCTTGGAATAGAAGAAAACACCGGTTTATAAACCGGTGTTTTCTTCTATGAGTGATTCAATATATACATACAATTCTTCAACCGTTAAATCATGTGTGTAGATAAAAGTAGCAACATCTTGGCCGATATAACGCAGGTGCCATGGTTCATAACTATATCCGGTAATCGAAGTATCTTCTTTGGGATAACGGATGATGAATCCATATTGATGTGCGTTCTCTTTAAGCCAAAGCCCTTCATCCATCTCGCCTAAAGCATCAACAAGACGATAACTAAGGGATTCTAGAGTGACATCTAAAGCTAAGCCAGTCTGATGTTCACTATGACCCGGGCGGGCACTTACTTTATCCGTAGCAGCTAAACCGCGATTGGCGACATTGTTTTCATAGATTCCCTTTTGAGTTGCGTAGGAACGATAACCGGAAGCACCCAGCAAATTATAACCGGCCTCGTTTGCAGCAGCAAATAATTCTTCCATATGTGTCGCAGCTTCAGAACGTAGTTTCTTTTTTTCTAAAGCTTCCGAAAAATAAAAAGGAATATTCGGTTCAACCAAGTCATTAGGAACATAATCTGCTGGCAGATGATTGAGCTTATTGCTTAAAACATAGATGCTATCTGCTTCTTCGACATATCCGATTTCGCCATAGCTATAGTTATATTGAACAGTAATAAGATGTTCAAGCAAAGGAAGTAATCCTTGGTTTTCCATAATCATTTCAGGAGTTAAACCTAGTTGAGCGGGATCAATCGGGCTTAATAGGTCGTGATAGCCACTTGTGTTGTCCGAAGATGTGGGTAAGGGTTCACGATCGGATGAATCCACTTGATCAAGCACGACTTCGGCATCTACATTATTTGTATCGGTTGAAGCATCGACATCCGTTGAATTCGTCTCAGTTGAATCCATGTCGGTTGAATTCGTCTCCGCTAAATCTGTGTCATTTGTATTTTCTCTTAGTGTATTTTCCAACTGTGTCCCCCCATTTGATGAGCCCGGCTCGATGGGAGTGAACTCACAGGCAGTCAGCAGGAATGCATAGCCCAAGAGAAGGAAAAGGAATATATTTTTTTTCATAAAAGCCTCCAAAATATTATCTGATACAGACATTGTAGTCGATAATAGTGAATTTAGCAAGATTTTAATCAACCTTTAATCGTTTTAGCAGAAGCTTATAAACTTATACGGTTATAATCAGTATATACTTTAAAGAAAGAGGTGTTAGTGATGACAAATAAACTATATCGTTCAAAACAAGACAAAATGCTTGCAGGTGTTTGTGCAGGAATAGCGGAGTACTTCGATATTGATCCGACATTAGTAAGGTTGGGATTTGCAATTTTTGTGTTTGCTTATGGATCAGGAATCTTAGCATACATTCTATGTGCAATTATTATTCCGGAAAGACCCTATGATTATATCGAAGAAAAACCTATGCATGAAGAACATGAACACGAATATGAACATTCAACGGAAAAAAAAACTAAACAAATAGCCGGAATTGTTATTGTTGGCTTTGGCGTTATGATGCTTGCCGATCAGTTCTTCCAATGGGTTAATCGAGGAACAATTTGGGCTCTTGCAATTGTTTTGCTTGGAGTCTATCTCGTAGTGACACCGAATCGTCGTTAGAATTTTCTCCTTTTTATTCTGCGGGTTTTCGATTATAATGAAAGAAAGCGTTCTGATGATATGAGAGGTGTCCTATGGGAGAAAAAAAGATCCGCATAAAATGGTTAAATATCAAAGCAAGAAAATTAGATAATTCCCATGACTTTTCAAATGATGAGCCATGGATAATAAGCTTCAGTATGTTCATAGAAAATTATTGGAATGAAAGAATACCGATTAAAGCGCGCATTGAGATTCGAAATCAAAATGCGGGCTTTAAAATCATGGAAGAAAACATGGTTCTAGATCCTCAAGAGTCGAATCATTTTAATATACACGAAGAAGTTGTCAATCCTTTGAAATGGACAACAGAGATGACCTTTATATATGATGTTTATGTAACCATATTTAACGCACTTGGTGATCAAGTAGATACATATGCAACACAGATGGGATTTGTGGGCGATGAACCCTCTGTCAATAAACAAGAAGCTCTTGTATATTATCATGAAAACGAAGCCGATGTGCTAGATGATATTATGTGTATGAAGCAAGTCAATATTCAAAAAATCTACTATTGTGCATGGGAAAAAAAAGAATCTTTCTATCAACTATGTGATACCCATGGTATCAAAATCATAGATGTCTTGCCCTATGTGGAGATTTCGCCACAGAGCATTTACCAGATTGAAGAATATTATGGCTTGTATTCAAATCATCCATCGGTAGAACGATGGATTGTTGCCCCAATTATGAAAAAATCAGACTATTACTTAGTCAAAGAAATAGCTTCAAAAAATCGGATTGAAATCGGAGAATACCCGGATATAAACACAATCCCTTGGTCACGTGGCTTTCGACAATCGAGAGAGTATGAAGAATCAGGACTTCCTGCAATCCCGGAAAGTGGCTGGTTATTTAATTCTTTAAATCAAAGCCGGCCCATTACACGGGTCATCAAAAAACAGAATCAACGGTTTAGCTTTCAGATAAATCTTGATGAGATGGAAGTGATCATCGAAAGTCATTATCTTTATAAGGGTACATTCGATGTTTTATTTGGATATGAAGTATTAGAAGACGGCGTTAGTATTTTCAAAAATATTGAGGACACTATAGATATCAGACCGGGAGAGCAAGAAGGTGTTTTACTGAAACTCGATGCCATCGACTATAATTCGAATTGCCAATACGACCTTAATGTATTTGCAACACTGGCTCAAGACACGGATTATGAAAAAGCAGGCTATATTATTGCCATGGAGCAATTTCGATTGCGAGATTCCCAAAAAGTAATGGCTATCGTATCCTCGGACCTCCCGGTTCGCGTTCAAGAAAAACATAGAAAACTGTTTTTAGAAGGAGAACGTGTGAGCTGTAATATTAGTCGACAAAATGGTGAAATCCTTAATCTTGCCATTGGAAGCAAAGAGATTTTCTTGAAGCCCATGTTAATAGAATGTCTCCTTGGGGAAGATTCAAAACCCAGGACCTTACAGTTTAAAGGATATAGCCATGGTTCAGCATCCAATGGAACCGAAGTGGTTTGTACATATAAAGTCAAGGGCTATAAAGGTCTTATTGAGGTTCTATATTTAATGAACGGCAAAAATGAAATAATTATGAAAGTCAAGGCCTCTGACACCATACCTCTAAAGGTGGTACGTCTCGCCATTCGCATGAATGATCCGGGGGATACAATACGGTATTTTGGAAAAGGGCCGGATGACAATACCAAACAGTATAATGAAGGGGCATACCTTGGACTCTTTGATATAGATGCGCAAAAAGTTGATATTGAACGATGTGACGTTCAATGGATGACCATTGGCGACTATGGATTCGACATCGACTCGACAACCGTATGCAACTGCAAAATCAAAAAAGACAGTAATCAGTTTGTCGATATTGCAATTGAGTTAATCGGCGCACCGGCAATGCTGAAAATCGAAGTATAAAATCAAAGTATAAAATCAAAATCAAATGACAATCAGTGAAGGTGGACAAATGTTTGACTTAAAAGAAGCGTTAAAAAACCTGCCGGATAAACCGGGGGTTTACTTAATGAAAGATAGTAATGATCACATTATCTATGTAGGAAAAGCCAAAATATTAAAAAATCGAGTACGACAATATTTCCATCAATCAGCGAATCATTCCAATAAAATCAAGCGAATGGTCTCCCTTATTGATGCCTTTGAATATATTGTTACAGATTCTGAGCTGGAAGCCTTGATTCTTGAGTGTAACTTGATTAAAAAGTATTGGCCCAAGTATAACACCATGCTTAAGGATGATAAAACATATCCCTATATCAAAGTCACTGTCGATGAAGCCTATCCCCGCATTATCTATACACGAGAAATGAAAAAAGATAAGGCAAAGTATTATGGTCCCTATGTCAATGCCTATGCAGCCAAAGAAATTATTGACCTTGTTCGAAAAATGTACAAAATACGGACCTGCCATCGGGTTTTGCCTCGAGATATCGGGAAAGAGCGCCCTTGCTTAAACTATCATATTAAGCAGTGCGATGCGCCATGTATGGGATATATCAGCGAAGACGATTACCGTAAGCAGATTAATCGGGTGATTAAATTTCTTGAAGGGGATTACCTCCCGGTTATGAATGAACTTCAAGAAGTTATGCTTGAAGCATCTGAACGACTGGATTATGAAAAAGCTGCAGAATCAAGAGATTATATCCAAGCCATTAAAGCCATTATGGAAAAACAAAAAATCGTCAAATCCGCACAAAATGATCAAGATGTCATTGCTTTTGCACAAAACGAACAAGAAGCCTTGGTACAAGTATATTTTGTACGTAATGGCAAGCTCATCGGACGCGAGCACTTTCGTATGGAACATATTGAAGACCAGAATGCAGAAGAGATTATGACCGCTTTTGTTAAACAGTTTTATTCCGGTACGCCATTTATCCCTAAGGAATTGATATTACAGAACAATCTTACGGAAGCCCATATTATCGAAACTTGGTTATCAGATAAACGGGGACAAAAAGTCTATATTCACGTACCACAAAAGGGTGATAAGAATAAGCTCATTGCCCTTGCGGCAAAGAATGCAACCATTACTTTAGAGCAATTTGGAGACTCTTTGCGTAAAGAGCAAAAACGAACCATTGGTGCCATGGAAGAGTTAAGACAAGCCATTGGATTCGATGAAATTATTCATCGCGTTGAAGCCTATGATATTTCAAATCATCAAGGGGTAGCAACAGTGGGATCAATGGTTGTCTTCGAGCAAGGTAAGCCAAAGAAAAGTGATTACCGAAAGTTTAAAATTAAATATGGAAACGGACCGGATGATTATGCATCCATGAATGAAGTTTTAACGCGACGATTTAATCATGCCCTCGACGAGCAAAAAGAATTGCTGCTTAAAGGTCTTGACGCTGAACATGGCAAGTTTACCAAACTACCGGACCTTATTTTGATGGACGGAGGAAAAGGACAAGTAAATATTGCCCTTCAGGTCTTGACCGAAGTGGGACTGGCTATTCCTGTCTGCGGTATGGTCAAAGATGATAAGCACCAAACACGTGGCTTGTATTTTAATAATCAAGAGATTCCCTTAAATGTCCGTAGCGAAGCCTTTAAACTGGTCGCGCGTATTCAAGATGAAGCTCATCGCTTTGCCATTGATTATCATCGAAAAACCCATTCAAAGCAGCAAGTAAAATCTGTGTTGGATGATATCCCGGGGATTGGTCCGACGCGGCGAAAGAATTTAATGCGAGCCTTTGGAAATATTGAGAAAATCAAAGAAGCAAGTGTCAATGATCTGCTTGAGGTAAACGGAATGAATCAAAAAAGCAGTGAAGCTGTTTATAATTTTTTTCATAGAGAGGGAAAATAAGAATTATTTTTCTTTTCCATCCTTTAAAGATGTGATACTATAGTGTAAGATACGATGCACAGTAAACCAAATTGGAGGGATACCATGGATCATGATAATTATTACGTCTGTCTTGATGAAATCATAAAAAAAATGAAGCTCAAGAATTTGACGCCGGAAATACCGACGGAGGATATACGAATTAATCAAAGTGACTTAAACCGCCCCGCACTACAGTTGGCAGGTTTTTTTGATTATTTTGACTCGGAGCGTGTTCAAATCATCGGAAAAGTTGAATACACATACATACAAAATCTCTTTGCGTCTGAACGACGTGCTATTTTAGAACGCTTATTCAAAAGTCAAATTCCGTGTCTGATTTTGTCACGTAGCCTTGAGTTAATGGATGACTTGAATGAAGTCGCACATGAAACCGGTGTACCGATTTTACAATCGCATATGCCAACGTCCTACTTTTCTTCAGAATTAAACCAATATTTAAAAACAGAATTAGCGCCACGGATTTCACTTCATGGTGTTTTAGTCGATGTTTATGGAGAAGGTGTATTTATTACCGGAGAAAGCGGAATCGGTAAATCCGAGACAGCTTTGGAATTGATTAAACGGGGACACCGACTGGTGGCCGATGATGTTGTTGAGATTAAGAAAATTAACGACGATATTTTACAAGGAACCAGTCCGGATATTATCCGACATTTTATCGAAGTTCGCGGTGTCGGTATTGTGGATTGTAAGACCTTGTTCGGCGTTGAATCCGTAAAAGAAAGTCAAAACATTGATTTAGCCATTCGGCTAGAAGATTGGAACCCGGACAAAGAATATGAACGTTTAGGTTTAAATGAAGAATATATGGATATTCTAGGGAATCAGATTGTGTCCCATTCTATACCCATTCGTCCCGGACGAAATCTAGCCATTATTGTTGAATCCGCTGCGATAAACCATCGTCAAAAAGCCATGGGATATAATGCAGCCATTGAGTTAAATAATAGGGTAACTAATAATTTAGCCAAACGCACCCAAGAACGCAAAGATCTTGAAGAAAAAAACGTAAGAGAAAAACTATTAAAAGAAAAAGAGGCAGACAAATAGGAGGAATTATGTATAACATTGGTATTGATTTAGGTGGCACAAATATTGCAGCAGCTTTAGTCGATGAAGAAGGAAGTATTATTCGACAAGCATCTGTTCCCACATTAAGAGAACGTGATTATAAAGAAATCGTCAAGGATATGGCCATGTTGGCGCTAAAAGTCATTGATGATGAAGGCCTTAAACGCGAAGATGTTCATTCGGTTGGAATCGGAAGTCCCGGAACACCGGACACGGAAAACGGTCTGATTGTATATGCCAATAACCTGAAGTTTAATAATACGCCCATTCGTGAAGAATTTGTAAAACACTTTGATATCCCGGTATATATTGAAAATGACGCAAATGCAGCGGCCTATGGTGAGTTCATCGCAGGTGTCGGCCGTAAATATGACGATTTTGTTGCGGTGACATTAGGCACCGGTGTTGGAGGCGGTGTTATTATTCATGATAAAATCCTCACCGGATCCTATCATGGTGGTGCAGAACTAGGCCATATGGTCATTGACCTTAACGGAACATTATGTACATGTGGACGTCGTGGATGTTGGGAGGAGTTTTCTTCAGCAACTGCAATGATACGCGAAGCGAAAAAAGCAGCCATTGCACATCCGGACTCAAAGCTAAATGACTTGGTTGGAGGCGATGTTGAAGCCATGAATGCCAAGATACCTTTTGATGCGGCACAAGCAGGTGATACCGTTGCTCAAGAAGTTATCACATGGTACATTGATCATTTAGCCATTGGTTTAGTGAATGTGATTAATATTTTCCAACCACAAGCTATTGCTTTGGGTGGGGGCGTATCTGCTCAAAAAGAGAATCTGATCAAACCCTTAAAAGAAAAAGTGGTAAGCGAAATATATGGTGGAGCCGATGCTCTAAAGACTGAATTACTGATTTGTGAATTAGGCAATGATGCCGGTATAATCGGTGCGGCTATGTTATATAAATTGTACGATAAATAAAAGCAAATAATAGGAGCAAATAATAGAAGCGACAGGGATTATACCTTGTCGCTTTCTTTTTCTTTCTCTTTTTGGTTTTTTAGATCATTGATCAGTTCTTGTTTTTTCTTCTTTTCGATATTGAGCTTTAATTGCTCTATATATTCGCGTTTAGCTTTGATTTCAGCTTGGTATTCTTGTATGGCTTTTTCTCTGGGGCTAAGTTCATTTTTTCGCAGTTGATTTCGGCTGCGCAAAAAACAAAACATAAGAAACATTCCGATGAGTATATTGAGGATTAAGCCAATTTCTTCATAGCCTGTAATGAAGAGAACTGAACTTAAAGCAATAAGTATTCCTAGTGGACGCAATATTTTTGTAGCTAGGGACTGGCGATGATAAAAAACTGTAACAATAAATTGGTGAATATAATTGTTCGAACTCATTGAAATTCCGGTGATAATCAGAAAAAGCATGAGAAGAATTTTTGCTATTGGTGCCATTGTATTCCTCCAAAAAAATAAGATAAGCACAGTGTACCATATTTTGGAAAATTTGTCTTTTATTCCTCTTTATTTTCATAGAGCTATCTTGTATAATGTGAATAGAACATACGTACGCTACATAAAGGGGCTACCATGAAAAAAGAAAAGAATTTGTACTTACATAAAGTATCCGTTCGGGAGTTTGTAGAGTTTGTCTTTCGTTCGGGGGATATCATGTCGGTTAATCTAAGCCATCGCCGTATGGTTGACGGAACCAAAGCGCATCAACGTTTTCAAAAAGCAGAAGCAGAGAAGGGACCTTATGAAAGCGAGGTTTCCATCGACTATGAATTTACTAAAGAGGATGTTGTCTATCGGATTGCAGGACGGATTGACGGCCTTATTAGGCGACAAGAGAACGGACAGGAGTGCGTACTTATTGATGAGATTAAGTCGACCACCCGTGCTTTAAGCGACATTGAGCAAGGAGAAGCCGTCCATTGGGCCCAAGCCAAAGTATATGCCTATCTATATGCATTACACTATCGATGTGATGCAATTATTTGCCGATTAACCTATATTGAGTTAGATAGTCAACAGGTCAAGCAGTTTGAAGAAGAAATGACCTTTGAAGCCTTGGCAGTTTTTTTTGCAGAGGTATTGGAGGTCTATAGTAAATACGCCAAAATGGTGGATCTATATGAACGGAGCATGCATGAGAGTGTCAAGCAGTTCACCTTTCCTTTTGACACCATTCGAAGCGGACAGGATAAGCTCATGAAAGGTGTCTATCGAACAATCATGGAAGGCAATATCTTATTTAGCCGGGCACCCACCGGCACGGGGAAAACGATTGCGACACTTTTTCCGGGAATCAAAGCTTTGGGAGAAGACGGCACAGATAAGCTTTTTTATCTCACGGCAAAAACAATCGGAAAAAAAGTTGCTGTTGAAACATTAGAAAAGATGAAGGAAAGTGACCTCATACTCAAGTATGTTGTCATTACGGCCAAAGAAAAGATCTGTATCCATGATGAAGTGAATTGTAATCCGGAACACTGTCCCTATGCCAAGGGGCACTACGATCGCGTGAATGAGGGAATTAAGGCTTTGTATCATGATTGTGATGCCTATACGCGAGACGTCATTGAAAGCTACGCACGGGAGTTTAAACTGTGTCCTTATGAGTTGTCTCTTGACCTGGCCTCCTTGTGTCAAGTGATTATATGTGATTATAATTATGCCTTTGATCCGAGTGCCATGCTTAAGCGTTTTTTTGCTGAAGGAACAGGACGCTATACACTCTTAATCGATGAAGCCCATAATCTGGTGGATCGAAGTCGAAGTATGTATTCGGCAGAACTGAAAAAATCCCAGCTAATGGATATTAAGCGAAAAGTCAAGAATTTAGACCAGCGTCTCTATTCGTATTTTACAAAAGTTAACCAAGTCTTCATTGATTCCCGAAAAGAAATGAAAGCGGTGGACCAGACACAGCGGGTAGATGTAGAGGCGCCGTTAACCATAGAAACCCATCTAAGAGGGATTATCTACCGGATTGAAAAGATATTTAAACTCCATAAGCAATGGGAACACATGGATGATCTTTTGGACTTTTATTTTTTAGCGTATGATTTTATTAAAAAGTATGAAATGTATGGCGCAAATTATCGAACCTATTATATACGTGATGGACAAGAGCTTATCATTAAGTTGTTTTGTGTTGATCCACGGACCAACCTTCGTGAAATACTCCTTACAATGAAAGGGGTTGTATATTTTAGTGCGACATTATTACCCATGCCTTACTATCGGTATTTACTCGGAGGCGATGACAAAAGCTTCGGTCTTGATCTATTATCTCCATTTAAACAAGACAATCTAAAGCTACTCGTGGATAGGCAACTATCGACAAAGTATGCAGATAGAGATCAATCCTTGGGTTCGCTGGTTGGAAAAATTGCTAGCTTTGTGCGACAAAAACAAGGCAATTATCTCGTCTATTTTCCGTCTTATATATACATGAACAAGGCTTATGAATTGTTTAAGCAAATCTATGGAGATGAGATGGAGTGTGCCATTCAAGAGAAAAACTTACGAGAAGCTGAAAAAGAGGCCTTCATTGACAAATTTTCCGAGCAAGGGTCGGACAAGACCTATGTTGCCTTTGCAGTTCTTGGAGGCATGTTTGGAGAAGGGATTGACTTAATTGGAGAAAAGCTTTTAGGTGCTGTTATTGTTGGTGTCGGTTTACCCATGATTTGTTTTGAACAAGATATTATCAAAGATTACTTCAATCAAATGCTGGGCTCGGGTTTTGATTATGCCTATACCTATCCGGGCATGAATAAAGTTCTCCAGGCAGCAGGACGGGTGATTCGAACCGAAGATGATCAAGGAAGTGTTTTACTTATTGACAGGCGTTTTAATACACGGCGATATAGAGAACTCTACCCGGTAGAATGGTCCCATATGGAAACCATACAGAGCGAAAAAGACGTTGAGGAAAAACTTCGCGCTTTTTGGGACAACTCTTGTTGAATATTTTATGAATATTAAAAACCCTTAAATGTGTGTTCGTCATTTTGGACAAGAAACATCATAAAAAAAAATCATGTTTATGCACACTTATTTTGCAAATCTTGCTATAATTATTATTGTAAAACCCCCCCAATACAATATATATATTAAGTTTTTGCTACACCCCATAAGAACAAATACCTTCTCCTTAAAAGGACAGCGATCGGATAGCTGTCCTTTTTTCATGCTTGTAAAGTCTTGCTTGAGCTTGTTTTACTTGCATTCTTTTCAGTGGTGGTTTAAAATTAGATGTAGTTTAAAATTGACGACAAAGGAGGCAAAAGAATGAGTATTCAAATTCCTTTCGCACAGATGAGTCGTACACAAAAAATGTTTACCTATTTTTCGACGCGACAACAAATACTAGATGAAAAAGCAATTTTTTCGGATGAAACAGAGAATTATCGAATACCTGCAGAACCATCAAAAAATTCGCCGGTGGTCATACGTTTACGTGCAGGAAAAAGTAACCTAGACAATGCCTATATATGTTACCAAGGAGAATGCTTTGAGATGGAACTGGCTTCTTCTGATGAATATTTTGATTATTATGAATATACAATAAAGGTAAAAGAAAAACTGTTTTCCTATTATTTTAAGTTAACGACAGGACGATTGATCATTTACTATAACAAAAAAGGGATTACGCGTGAGCCGGACCATTATTTTGATTTTAAAATTATGCCGGGATTTAAAACGCCGGATTGGGCCAAAGGTGCCGTCATGTATCAGATTTTTGTGGATCGTTTCTTTAATGGAGATCAAGAAAATGATGTTGTGGATAACGAATACATGTATATCAACCAATTAGCCAAACAAGTGACAGACTGGAATAAGTTACCCGATAAAAATGGCGTCGGTGAGTTCTATGGAGGCGACTTAAAGGGTGTTTTGGAGAAGTTGGATTATCTCAAAGAACTCGGTGTTGATGTCGTTTATTTTAATCCGATTTTTGTATCCCCCTCGAATCATAAATATGATACCCAGGACTACGACTACGTCGATCCCCACTATGGAACCATTATCAAAGATGCAGATGAAGTCCTTGATGAAGCCAATAAAGACAATAGTCATGCCAAAAAATATATTACGCGAACGACAGAAACCGTCAACCTTGAAGCCAGTAACGACTTGTTTGCAAATCTGGTCCACGAGATTCATGCCCGAAACATGAAGGTTATTCTGGATGGTGTATTTAATCACTGTGGCTCCTTTAATAAATGGATGGACCGAGAAAAATTCTATGCCAATTCCCATAACTATCCGGTTGGTGCATATGGTGCAAAAACCAGTCCCTATTATTCTTTTTTTCACTTTCATAACAAAGAGGCTTGGCCGGATAATCCCCATTATGATGGGTGGTGGGGGCATGACACCTTGCCCAAGCTAAATTACGAAGGTTCGCCCAAGTTATATAACTATGTACTGGAGATTGCAAAAAAATGGATGTCACCGCCTTTTGATGTTGATGGTTGGCGTCTAGATGTTGCTGCTGACTTAGGTTATACCAAAGAGTTTAACCATAAATTTTGGAAAGACTTTCGCAAGGAAGTAAAAAGTGTGAAACCGGAGGCCATTATTATTGCGGAACATTATGGAGATCCTTCGGACTGGTTAATTCATGGAGATCAGTGGGATACCGTGATGAATTATGACGCATTTATGGAACCGGTGAGTTGGTTCTTGACCGGAATGCAAAAACATAGTGATGAATTTCGAGTCGACTTACTCGGCAATCATCAGTCCTTTTTTGATGCCATGAAGTATAATATGGCAAGATTCCATACACAATCTTTACAGGTTGCCATGAATCAGTTGTCCAATCATGATCATAGTCGCTTCTTAACCCGTACAAATCGTACCGTCGGTAGAACCCATACCCTTGGAGCTGAAGCGGCCAATGAAAATCTGGACATTGCCGTTATGAAAGAAGCCGTTGTCATTCAGATGACATGGGTAGGCGCACCGACCATTTATTACGGTGACGAAGCCGGTGTTGCCGGATGGACAGATCCGGATAATCGACGAACCTATCCATGGGGCAATGAGAATACTGAGCTGATTGCCCTACACCGTTCCCTTATCAGCTTAAGAAAAGCAATACCCGCTTTACGTACAGGTTCCCTAAAGTTTTTGTATGGTGAATACAATGTGATTGCTTATGGTCGGTTTGACGAACACGATCAAGTTGTTATAGTGGTCAATAATAATGATCATGATAAAACAGTAGAGATCCCAGTTTGGGAGATTGGCGTGAGCAATTCAGCCGTTTGTCAACAAATGCTAGAGACAACTCGAGAAGGCCATTCAACCGCAGATCAAAAATATAATGTGGCTAAAGGCAAAATAAAGGTTGACTTAAAACAAAATAGTGCTAAAATATTTAAATGTAAGCTTTTTATTCATGATTATGAATAAGAGCTTTAAGGAGAAGTACCCAAGTGGCTGAAGGGTCCGCACTCGAAATGCGGTAGGTCGTTTACGCGGCGCGGGGGTTCAAATCCCTCCTTCTCTGTTGAACGCTTATGTAACGATTATGTTACATAGGTGTTTTTCTTTGCATTCTGTATTAATTTTAGGTATAATAGCATTAATTGATATTGCCATTAAAGTGAGGGGACAAAATGAGCGGAATTAGAGGCGTATATATTATAACAAACACAGCAAACAAGAAAAAATTTGTCGGGATTAGTCAAGACCTTGAACGTGAATGGGAAGTAATTAAAGCAGATTTATTTGCAAGAAAAGGAAACCGTCAGATGGTTGAAGACTTTCATTTATTTGGTGAAAAATCTTTCCAATTTGATATTGTCATGGTCTCGGACAATGAGAAAGAATTATTGAGAAGAGAAGGCGAAGAAGCTTATAAGAATGATGTGTGGTTGACCGGATATAATACGACAGTGACGCTCAATTACCATAATATGTCCGATGAAGACCTGGCAGTTTATAAGACCTCCTTTTTTAGCTTTGTCAAACAGATCAAGGATGGAAAATACCTCTATAAAGACCTGGTTGAAGTGCTTGGCTTAAGCACCGGTGACCTAGAAGTCATTCTAGATAATATCTCCCAAGATGAGATGCAATTAAATCGACGACAGATACGTTTGTTAAAATTGGCATCCAATAAAAAAGACTATTACGTAGAAATCAAAAGTATTTCGTAATTTATGCAAAAAGGTTATTGACAAATCCTGTAGATGTGATATTATATATCTTGTCGCTATGGAGGGGTTCCCGAGTGGCCAAAGGGGGCAGACTGTAAATCTGTTATCTACGATTTCGAAGGTTCGAATCCTTCTCCCTCCATTTAGTTAAGTTTAATCTTGACTATACGGAAGTCTTTGTAAAGAAAACTTCATGCCCGAGTGGCGGAATTGGCAGACGCACAGGACTTAAAATCCTGCGATGTAACAATCGTACCGGTTCGACTCCGGTCTCGGGCAGTTAGCAACTTAAGTACATTGGAAGATATCAGATTATGATATGCCCAGATAGCTCAGTCGGTAGAGCAGAGGACTGAAAATCCTCGTGTCGGTGGTTCGATTCCGCCTCTGGGCATTTGTAAATCAAATGCTGTAAGAATGATTTACTTAAGAAGTAAATGCCGTAAGAATGATTTACTACTTGCGTGAGTGGCTCAGTGGTAGAGCATCGCCTTGCCAAGGCGAGGGTCGCGGGTTCGAATCCCGTCTCGCGCTCTAACGGAAGTTCTAAGATTCTAGATAGCTAGGGTTTTGGGGCTTTTTTTCGCGTAAAAATAGAGGATTATGCTGAATAAAAATGAGCGAGGGAAGTAATTAACAGAAAGGCAGTCGTGAAGGTGCTTGCACATACACGGCTGTCTTTTTGTTAATTGTAGCAACGGTAGTTGCCAGTCGGCATAAGCCGACCCTCGCGACTATTCACTTTCGCTTCTTGAAAGTGAATAGTATCCATGCTGCGATAGCCACTCTACGTTAAGTAGGTTGGCATATCTGCCAAGATAGCATAAAATAAAAGAAAAGAAGCCATGAGAAAGTTGAGGAGCAGACATGAGTTATGTATCAGGCAAGATAATAAAGGAATTAAGGGAAAAGAAAAAATATACGCAAAAGCAATTAGCCCACTTACTCCAAATCAGTGATAAAACCGTATCAAAATGGGAGACGGATAGAGGTCTCCCGGACGTTAGCCTTATTACCGGATTAGCTGAGGTGTTGGGCGTATCTGTGGCAGAACTTTTGATGGGAGAGGTCATAGAAAATGATAATCCGTCAGCAAATATAAAGAAACTGAACTTTTATATCTGCCCCATATGTGGCAATGTAATTCAAAGTATCGGGATAGGTTCCTATAGCTGTTGTGGTGTTCAACTGCCGGTAGCAACAGTTGAAGAAAACGATGTAGAGCATGAGATCTTTGTCGAAGATATTGATGGAGAATATTATGTACATATGAACCATTCTATGAGCAAAACACATTATATTTCTTTTGTCGCGCTCGTCACAAGTAATCGTGTAGAGCTGGTCAAGCTATACCCCGAGCAGAATGTAGAGTGTCGCTTGGCAAAACGGGGACATGGATACCTGTATATTTACTGCAATAAGCATGGCTTATATAGAACCAACTGTCCATAACAAAAAAGTTGCATCAATCATCAAAGAGGTCTATAATTTAAGTATATTTTATTAGACCTCTTTGACTAATATTTAACAATTCTTTCCACATAATCCCACTAGATATTGACGGATTTAGACTTATTGCTATAGCTTAAGTCTTTTTTGCGTGCTTGAGTTAAGCTGATCAGATGGCGATGAATGAAAAGTCAATGAAAGGAGGCATTATGGACACGAAGACCATGTGTAACTGGGAAAATAAAACAGAAGAAGAATTGTTAGCTTTTGTCGATGAAGTGATTGATGACTATCAAAAGGACGAAAAAAATCTGATTCAGATTTTGCATATGGCTCAAGCGGCTTACGGATATTTACCCATTGAATTGCAAAAGCATATTGCAGATCGAATGGACATTCCTTTATCCAAAGTATCCGGTGTGGTTAGTTTTTATACCTTATTTAGCAAAGAGAAAAAAGGCAAGTATGTTATTAAAATATGCTTGGGAACAGCCTGTTATGTCCGTGGAGGCAAAAAGATCATTGCACGTATGAAGGAAGTCCTTGGTATCGATGTGGGAGAGACCAGTGAAGACGGACGTTATTCCCTTGAAATAACTAGGTGCATCGGTGCTTGCGGTCTAGCACCGGCCATGGCCATTAATGAACGGGTATTTATGCAGGTAAAAGCAGATAAGTTACTGGATATCTTAGATGACCTAGAGTAAGGGGGGATTGGATGATAAAAACATTCGAAGCATTGAATCTAGTCAAATTTAAACGAAATCAAATGCTCAAGCAAATGGATAAAATTATTAATATCTGTTATGGAGCCGGTTGTATTTCAGCAAAGTGTGAATCCATATACAATGAGATGAAAAAGTCTCTTGAGAAACATGGCATAAGTGATCAGATTAAGATTAATCAAACCGGTTGCATTGGTGCCTGTGATATGGGACCGTCTATTTATGTTCTGCCAGATGATGTCTACTATTGTAAGCTGGTTCCTTCAGATATTGATCGCATTGTTGAAGAACACTTTATCCATAACCGTATTGTTACGGAAAAATGCTATTTTGACCAAGTCAAACATGAATATTTTGAGCATATGCGCGATATTCCTTTTTTTAGTAAACAAGAAAAATTAGTCCTTAGAAACTGTGGGTTAATGGACTATAACAGTTTAGATGCCTACATTGGAAACCATGGCTACCATAGTCTGTATTATGTGATTCGGGAGAAGAAACCGGAAGATGTGGTGCAAGAAATCACGGATTCAGGTTTACGCGGTCGAGGTGGTGGCGGTTTTTCAACAGGATTAAAATGGTCCTTTGGAGCAAAAGCCCCCGGAAAGCAAAAATATATTATTTGCAATGCAGATGAAGGCGACCCGGGAGCTTTTATGGATCGGTGTCTGCTTGAAGGAGACCCTCATTCAATCCTTGAAGGCATGGCCATTGGCGGTTATGCTATCGGTGCCAGTAGAGGCGTTATCTATATTCGGGCGGAATATCCACTGGCAATTACCCGACTGTCCGATGCCATTATTCAGGCCAGAGAAGAAGGCCTTCTTGGCGACCATATCTTTAATTCGGATTTTTCTTTTGATGTGGAGATTCGCATTGGAGCCGGTGCATTTGTTTGTGGTGAAGAAACCGCTCTTATGAATTCCGTTGAAGGTAAGCGGGGCGAACCCGACCAGAAGCCACCCTTTCCAACGGATTCAGGACTTTATGGACAACCGACAGTCATTAACAATGTGGAAACCTTGGCCAATATCCCCATGATTATCTTAAACGGTAGCCATTGGTTTAAACGATTTGGCACAGAAAAGAGCAAAGGAACCAAGATATTTGCGGTTGCCGGAGCCGTCCGTAATGCCGGAATCGTGGAGATTCCCATGGGCGTTACCCTAGGTGATATTATTTTCGATATTGGTGGTGGTATTAAAAATAACAAAAAATTCAAAGCCGCACAAACAGGTGGACCGTCTGGCGGATGCTTGACCAATGAAGCCCTTAATACGCCAGTCGACTACGATTCATTAAAAGAAAAAGGCGCAATCATGGGTTCCGGTGGTTTGATTATTATGGATGAAGA
>Ga0163223_100058_pt1 | contig 46353 bp, 45 predicted proteins | sample MSEWel2016_02_17_2_FD_113147 | JGI IMG/M metagenome (GOLD analysis project Ga0163223, IMG submission 113147) | Subsurface microbial communities from deep shales in West Virginia, USA - MSEEL Well Study Marcellus 5H_2016_02_17 ...
TGAATATATTTGAAACTCATTCGAATCCTCCTTGATTTGGTGAAACATAACTTAATCTTTCCACCTATTATACTCTTGAATGCGTATATATTCAAATTTTTTTATCACTATTCTATTTTCTTTATGATTGACTTGAGGTAAAAAGTATCTGTAAATATAGCAATTTTCATAATAGGTAAAGCTTATATTTAGAATGTTAATTTACGATTATATATTTTCTTTTCCCATTAAAAATAGAATGTAGCGAAGGGTTACATAGGATACCGCGGCTACAGCAATGGCTATTTGAATCACGCCAAAATAGTGTATCCATTCAATATTATTCTGTCCATTTGCCATATAGTTATAATAGCGCAGGGTTGAGATTGCTCCAATCACTAAGGGAAAGGTATAGGCCGAATAACTGGGATAAAAATCTAATCGATATAAACGCGTCAATTGATACCAGGCAAAAAGGGTTGTTAGAAGTCCTAGCCCCCAAAGTAACGTCAATAGCCCAATTGACCATGTCAATCCTAGGCTTATATAACCGACAACCAGAAGATTTGCCGGTGCTGCAAAAATAATAATCAATGGCTTCAATGGATCTTTACTTATAGGGTGCTTCATATATCGCGTTACAACAATTGGAATCAGGATAAGATAACATATGAGTCCGAAAACAAAGGCCCCTATTCCAATGGCTTCCATGTGAAACGCTTTTGCGGTTACACTTGCAACCACAATACCAACATAGGTTACAAAATAACTTGCAAATACATTTTCAAGTTTCCAAGGAAATAAATACTTTCCCGAGAACCCAATAACAATAATTACATTAATAATTAGCCCAATTGCCCATAAAATTAATGCCACTCTTGTAGCATATGGCTTTACATAAACAGACAACAACATCATTCCCATAGGTAGAGTAGCCATGACACTCGCAATTGGAAGTATATTGAATGTATTTTTTATAGATTCAGGCAATACAAGCATTTTTATCAAAATAAGAATAAGAAGAATCGCTGATATTGCACCACAAATCAGTTTTACATTTGCGCCTAATGGTGCTTCGAGTAAATTTCCTAAGGCCGCATAAGCAAGCATCAGCCCGGCAATTGGATACGGCAACTTCACAAAAAACTTTTTCATGCTTTTTGCCTCATTTCTCTCGTATCATTCCAGTTATCCAATATGATCTCAGCCGTTTTGGCCGCCATTTCTCCCGTAAAGGAAACACATTGCGCTTTATGTTCTCCACTTGCCATATCCATGCCTTTTGTTAAAATACTACAACACAATACCTTATGGTTTTCCTTGAAGTATGCTTGTAATTCATTCGCTAATTCTAGGGTTTTTACACTAAGTGGATCTTTGGGTGTGGAACCTAATGTTCTGCCAAAAACAAGTCCTAAAGATAAAACACCTCCAGAGACTGCGCCACACGTACATTTTGATTTTCCGATACCTACCGGAAACCCTGATGCCATGGCTATTACCTCTTCGGGTACATCCAAATCAAAATTACTACGAATGGATGAAATCACGGCCTCAGAGCAGTAAAACTTTCCCTCGCGAAATAAATCCTCTGCATCTTTTCTTACTTTTTCAATACTTACTTGATTTGTCATTGTTAATCGTCCTCCTTTTTTTGAGTGCACCTGCAATCGATGCGTCTAATTCATGACATCATATGATTATAGCAAAAAAAGGAGAATTATTCACGCTTTTATTTTTTCAATGATGGATTTTCTCTGTGCTTGCGTGATTGGTTTATTCCCGACACGCTCAAGAGCCCACATAACTGCACCTGCCATGGGAACCACATCTAAAACTACGGGCTCAAACTTTTGTCCTGTATATTGATGCACATATTCAACAAAAACCCGTCGCATCAAGGGATTATTTACTTTTGTCCAAATCGATCCTGCCAATACAAGGTCGGGCGTATTCAAAAAGTGTAGATTTTTTATACATCCAGATACAGATTTTGCCATCTCATGGGCAGATGTTTTGACAATATCGACCGCAATCTCATCACCTTCCATAGCGGCATTCATCAATATATGTATCAAGGGCTGGTCTAAGCCTCTGTCCAAGATAAACTTATGCGTCACTTGTTCCAGCAAATCTTGTGGCCGGTCTGTCCCAAGCAAATCCATGATGGGTTCAACCATGGCCGTATAGGGGCTACAGCGTAGGTAATAACTGTAAACCGCATTAATGGCTAATCCAGCTAAAAAAGCACCGCCTGCATAATCACCTGTGGTCATTCCGATGCCACCAACTTGCAGTGTTTCGCCTTGTTCATTGATGCCACAGGCAACTGTACCTGTCCCATTGACGGAACAAACGCCAATGCCTGAAGGACAACCGGCCTTGACGCCAAGAACAGAATCATTACTTACTACAAAATCTGCAAAACCCATTTTGCTTAGAATTTTTTCCATCTGTTCTTGCTGCCAAGGCGTATCGATTCCGGCTAATCCAAAAGTTGCTGTCACATTTTTTGCTTCAATCTGATGTTTTCCCAGTATTTGTCTCAAGTCTTCAAGCATATGTATTTCAACCGCCTCAAATCCACCCGGTAAAATCTCATGACTACGACTTCCTGTATGCAAATATTCCAAACACTTACCAGCATAGGTAAATAAACCATAATCTGTCTTGGTTCCACCACCATCAACACCTAATAAAACTTTTTCTTCCATCCTTACTCCTTCTAACCATTCAGTCCACAAACTGAGTTAAATATTTTTTATGCGCTATTTTCATTTCCTCATAACAGGCCACGGCATTGGCGTAATCTCCTACAAGGGGATGAATGAGTAAGGCTTGAATAGCCTCTGCATCTGAGCCATGAATAGCTGCTTGTACAGTATGATTTTCATAGGCTTTAACACATTGCATCATTTCCATAACATGCTTATTGTTAAAGTTTTGAATCGCTAGTGGGCGAATCTCTTCTCGTCCAACTTGACACGCCACTTCAACAACGTCATCATGGTCCATAAATGCTAATGCCCCTTGATTACGCACATTAACCACATGGGTTTCCCCCTTATCATTATAGATGGAATCCACCAGGGAAATCGCCGCTTCTGAATACCTTGCACCTCCCCGCTTCTCAAGTTCTTGGGGTTTTCTTGTAAGGGATTCTTTTTTGTACAAATCTAATAAGCGTTCTTCAATATCCATACAAACCTGTCCACGACTTTTTTCTTCTTGACGAAGGTGGTCCAGCTTATCATTACGGTCATAAAAATATTCCAAATAGGAGGAGGGAATTGCTTCAATACTCTGAATCAGCTTGGCATCAAAGCTTTTGATGGGTATATTTTTCATTCCCTGCCCAGTTATTCCCTTTTCTAGAACCTCTTTAAATATATCTTGCCCTGACTTCCAGATGCCGGTAATATAACTTAAGTGATTAAGGCCCACATACTCAATGGTCAAATTTTCTTCTTGTAGTGCTTCATGTATGTCTGAAAACATATTAATAGGTACATTGCATAAACCAACACTTTTGATTTTTGTATGATTTTGTAAGGCTTGTGCTATAATACCGGAAGGATTGGAAAAATTAATTAACCATGCATTCGGACAAAGCTCTTCCATCCTATGGGCAATATTCATCATAACCGGTATGGTCCGCAGGGCCTTAAAGAAACCTCCCATGCCAGTGGTTTCTTGTCCGATAAAGCCGTATTTTAAGGGTATCGTTTCGTCAAGCACTCTCGCCGCCAACTTTCCTACCCGAATCTGTGCAAGAACAAAATCTGCATCGGTAAGGGCCCTATCTAAATCCTCAGTCATGAAAACTTCAATGTCGAGTCCGGCCTCTCTAATCATACGTTGACTCAACTGACCAACAATATCAAGCTTTGTTGAATCAATATCCATAAGTGCTAAGTGGGTAACCGGAAGTCCACAGTGTCGCTTAATAATCCCTTCAATAAGCTCTGGTGTATAAGTGCTTCCTGCTCCTATAATGGCAATTTTTAACATGTTCATCTTCTAACATCTCCTTATCTGCAATAAATAACTTATTACTATTTAAATAGGTGGGTTGATTCCTTAATACAAAGGCTTGGGGGTAGTTTTGTGTTTTGAGGTGGTTTTTCTCCACCCGATAATAAATCAAGCATAACCTCTACCGCTTTCTTGGCCATTGCTTGTGCCGGTTGTCTGATCGATGTGATTTTAGGGGTATATTGATTGGCCATAGGACTGTCATCGTATCCAATCACGCTCACATCTTGGGGGACTTTATATCCACAATCCTTTAGTCCATTAATAGCTCCCAAGGCTATATGATCATCAAAGGCAAAAATAGCTTGTGGTATACCTTCTTGTTCAGCCCATTTTTGAACCGTCTGATATCCTGTCGCCTGGTCATATTGCCCATATTCTATTGTATATGCTTGAAGGGCTGATTCTGCAAGGGCCTTGAGGGCTCCTTGATAACGTTCTTTTGTAGCAAGCGAAGTTGCTTCCCCACCGATAAGACCAATACATCTAAAGCCTAAATCTAACAAATATTTTACAGCCATATAACCACCTTGCTGATTATCTGAAAGAATTGTATACGGCTGACTATCCCTTGTCTGATGGTCCATAATTAAGTATGGCACTTTTTGTTCTTCAAGCACACGCGAAAACAGAACCTCCTTATAGGGCGCCATAAGAATAACCCCATCCACACGTTTTTGCTCAAGAAAAGCAATATTCTCCTGATCATCTTTCTTACACATATGTAGTGTGACAAGATATCCATGTTTAAAAAATTCTCTATTTAAGGCTTCAATAATATCATCGTAAAAGCCATCACCTAGCTCCGAAATCATGACAGCAATGACATAACTTTTACCTGTGACTAAAGTTCTAGCCGCCGCACTAGGCACATAGCCAAGCACCTTCATGGCATCCATAACTTTTTTTCGATTCTCTTCTTTAACACTGGGATGATTGCGCATGGCCTTAGATACCGTAACATAAGACAAGCCGGACTCCTTAACTATATCATTAATCGTAACTTTCATATTCCCTCCAAAACTATATACGTATATACTTTTGTTCAAATTATAACCGATTCACAAATACTTGTCAATCGGTCATCTTTTTTTGCGCTTACTTCACTAAAAATCTAAACTATATTGGATTTCTTGTATTGTCAGACTATTCTTCTCACGTAAACTCACCGCTTCATAGGTATAAGCTCCCTTTTGTCCACCTATGATGCGAATATCCGGCCTTAATGGAAAGCCTTTGGGAACCGAATCAACGACGGCTATTTGACCGGTGTTCAACTTAACCAGTGAACCGGCCGGATAAGGATTAATCTTTTTTACAAAAATATTAATTAGATTCATATCATAATGGCGCTGGGCTCCCCCCATAATATATTCTATGGCTTCTATAGCTGTTAAGGCTCTTCGGTAAGGTCGATCTGATGTCATGGCATCATATATATCAGCAATGCCGACAATCTGGGCCAATTGATGAATTCCCGTTTTATCAACTCGATTAGGATAGCCTGTTCCATCTAAATGCTCATGATGCTGCAATGCAATTGCCTTTGCATAAGCACTGAGAAAGGATTGTTCTTTTAAATATTCATATCCCTTTTTAGGATGCATTAAAACCTCCAACTTCTCCTCTCGTGTCAATTCCCCGTTTTTATAAATAATACCGGGTTCTAACAAAGCCATGCCAATATCATGAAAAATCGCACCAATAAATAGCTGGTGAATCATTTCAGTATTTAGGCCCGCTTCCCATCCGATAAGCACTGATAAAATAGCTGTATTGATGGCAGAACTATATAAGTAATTATCTACATTTTTAATATCAATGGATTCAAGCTGTGCATCTTTTGAACTACTTAAATCATATAAAATTTCTTCCGTTATTTTTTTTAAGGGTTCCATATAAGGATATACGGATTTAGGCTTCCATTCACCTTGAGTATCTCGAAAACCAGCCGCATTAAAAATATCTTTAATCAGCATCATAGCTTGGTGTCGCAATTGCGGGTCCACTAGCTTCTTGATTTTGTTGTCCTTATGTTCATCATAAATATATACTGTAAAGAGACTGTTGGCATTGATTTTCTCAACCATACGTGGCGTCAATGTAGCTCCTTCTTTTAGAAGTATACGACCATCCAGAGTGTATAAGGTATCTGCAAGAACAGCATTTTCAGGTATATATTCTGTAGGTACTATACGCATTTTTATTCCCTTCTTTACTAAATAAATTGTGTTAATAAATATATCGAAACATACTAGGCTTAAAGCAAGTCTTTTTTCCGAATAAATTCAATACATGTTCAATTAATTTTGTCAAATGTTTCGATTTATTGTCAGCTTGGAAAGACACCATAATAAAGGAACAGCTGAAGAAAAAGTGAATTATCATCATAATGTTTTAGAAGCTAAAATCGTGTTAGGAGAAAAAATCGTTGTCAGTCTAGGCAGTGAATTCATTGAAAATAATGGAGAAAATGCGAAACGTCAAAAAAAATGAGTGAAGAAGAACGGAAACAAGACTGTGAAATACGTGCTTTTCAAAGATTGGCTAAACAGATTAAGAAGAAATTCCCACATTTACACATGATAATTCTTGCGGATAGTCTTTATGCATCCGAATCATTTATGAACACCTGCAGAAAAACAGATGGGATTTTATGATTCGATATAAGGTGGGGAGTATACCAAGTATATCCGAAGAATATAAAGCAATCCCGGAAAAAGAAGAAGTGGGACAAGCGGAGTTTCAATGGTTAACAAGCCTAGAAATCACAAAAAAGAATGAAATAAAAAAGATGCAAAAAAATATATCTTCAGACCTATTAGCAAGCTTTGCACGGCAACTAATAAGAGAAGATATACCCATATGTGATATGCAAAGCATATCGCAAACATGAATCAAGTATACCAAAGGATGTGATGCTTGCCAAGAGAAAAATTAATTAAATTATCCACAGAAGACGCGATTGTTGATAAACACGTCAAAAATATCTAAAGAAAAAGCAAAAATGTGGATAACCTTAAAAAAATAATTTCTCTAACGAATTGGCAAGCGAAAAAAGATTTACCTTTCAAAGCTGGTTTTCAGCATTTTTCATTGCAAAGTCACTCGGCCTATTGTACAATGCACTAGGATATAATAATTAAACGAGGTTACTTAAATATGCTTATACTCACACGTATCATCCTACTTGCACTATTTGAAAGCACTATTTTGCTTGTCATTACACATGTACTTTTCCCAAATAACGCCATCTCCAAGAATCCAAAACGGAAAATCCCTTTATTTATAGTCTCATATGTATTCTTACAAACCGTATGTGTTCTGTTTCTCTTACCCTTATACCATAGCCTTAGTATATTTTTATTAATCATTGTTTTACTAAAAACACTTGGAAAGCTCAATATATACAGTTCCCTTGTCACAGCACTTTCATTTACTTTTTTACTTATCCTTAGTGAAACTGCCCTCTTTGGTTTACTTATGCTAGCAATGAATTTATCCATGGATGAACTCTTTGAATATCTATCAACAGACTATATAATACATGTAAGTTTCAAAATTTTCCAATTGACCATCGTCTTGTTTTTAACGCGTTTTAAGCTCCAACTGTCGAACAAAAAACTTTTTTCCGCAAATGAATCCGCAATTGTACGTTTAATTACGCAGTTTGTCGTACTCGCTTTTCTAATCATGAGCTTTTTCTATAAAGCGGTCAAACCAGGATATGAAACCACATATAATTTAATAGTGTTTATGGGGATCGCAGTTTTCATTTTCATCGCTATTAAAGATATCCTTACGCGACAAAAGCTTGCGCATGTAGCTTCTATCAAAGGATTACACGCTGAAGAATATACTACCTATCCACTCGAGGTGGATGAGTCTATTGATATAATCAGTTATGAAACCGGAGACCTCTACATCGATAGATTACTTTCTTTGAAAAAAAATGTTGCAAGGGATAAACAGATTCTCTTTGAAGTCTATGTATTTAAAAAAATAACTGGTCTCACTTTTTTTAACGAAGACCTAATCCGCATTTTAGATTATCTTATAGATCATGCCATCACGCAACTCAATAATACAGGCCAAGTGGACAAATGGATAAAGATAATTATATATAGAGAAAACGACTTCTTAGGCATAACTATTTCCAATAATGGTAAGCCAATCTCTCAAGAGCAAATATCCCATCTCCTTCATCAAGCGATTACACCGGATTCGTCTATAAAAGCCCTCATTGAAAACGATGGCGGGAAAATTATTGCCGATAGCACCACAGAGGCTAGCCGTTTTACTGTGATGCTACCGTCATAAGCGAATTGTCACGACTTTCTCCTTAAGTTTCGACTCCTACTTGTTAAACACAATTAGTTTGTTTGGAACTTTTCAATACTAGCATTCATTTCTTCTGCTAAATGTGCTAAACTTTCACTTGCATTTGCAATCTCTTCCATAGTTGCATTCTGTTCTTCCATACTTGCAGATGCCTCTTCTGTTGAAGCAGCATTTTCTTGTGCTACTGCTGACAAATTACTAATCATTTCTATAATGCGTTCTTTTTCATGTACCATTTTTTGTGATGATGCATAAACTTCTTGAATAAATTGCTTCATTTGTTCAATCGATACACTTATTCCTTGAAATTTTTCTTTTGTAGCCTCAGCTTGCGAGCTCTGAGATTCAACCAATTGCTCTACTTCACCAATTTCTTTGACTGTTTCTACTGTTTTATCCATTAATTCGATAATGACATCATTAATTTCCTTAGTAAATTCATCGGATTGAACTGCTAATTTACGAATTTCATCAGCTACTACAGCAAAACCTCTTCCAGATTCTCCAGCTCTTGCTGCTTCTATTGCAGCATTTAGAGCCAGAAGATTCGTTTGTTCTGATATTTTTTGAATCATACCGCTAGCTATTTCGATTTTATTTGCACTATTACTGCTGCTTTCAATTGCAACATGTATACGTTTTGCTGCTGTTTGGTTTTCCTTACTTAATTTAACCAAAAGTTCTAAGCTCTCACTTCCTTCTTCTTTTAATATATTAATTCGATCTGCTGCGTCTGCTAAACGTTCCATGAATTCCGTATTCGAAACAATACGTTCACCTAGAGCATAAACATCTTCTGCACCTTTTTCTGTCTCTTGTGCTTGACTTTCAGCAACACTTGCCATTTCTTCAATTGTTCTGCCAACTTCATTAGCTACTTTTGAGCTTTCATAGGTTGTTGCCGTTAATTCTTCAGATGCTGCAGCTAAACCCTCTGAATGTTCTGATATCTCCCTAATTAGTAGAAGAATATTCTCCTTCATTTTAATAATAGACTTAACCATAGTCCCTATTTCATCTTTTCTCTTTTCAAACCCACGTAATTGGCTCGTTGATTGCTGTGTAAAATCATATTTTGAAAAATTTTCAACACTCGATGTCAATACTTTAACTGGTTGAATCACTAAATATTTTGATACAATAAATATACTCACTGCAAGAATAATAATTCCTAAAAGAAAAATTCCAATTAAAATAATTTCTGTATTACGAATATTATCTAAGACAGCTTTTCGACTTACTACAATTTTATAATAACCTTCCGGCTCATTTTCATAATTAAGGAAAGGGTGCAATATGACTGTATCCTCACCATTTGAACTTTGAGTAAAAACAGTTTCACCTTGATTTACTTCTTGAATTAATGTATCACTTATTTCCCATGAATCTTGGTCAATCGTTCCTAGAATAAGACCTTCTTCCGGATTTTGCATTTTTGTCGCATCAAATCCTTCCGTTGCAAAAGTATATAAGAAATAATCACCACCAAGAACCTCTTTAATTTTCTCTAAATATGCCAAACCAAAATCTAAACCTACCTCAAAAGTTCCGACATGTTTATTTTGATAGGAAACAGGCGCAACGACGCGAAGACCGTATCCTCCTACACCTCGTTCAAGTCCTCGTATTATTTTTTCTTCTTTATTGGATGCGTTAACTGTCATACGAAAATCTTTTAAACTGTCCCCATACTTTTCTATCATATGTAAGCGCAGAAATGAAGTTGAATCTGGTTCGTGAAATTGCATCTGTGCAATTTCTTTTTCTAACGAAGTATATACTGGCAATAATGCATCCGTTAATCCATCCCTATCTTTTTCGTAAAAGGATTTTTGAATTGAAGGGCTATTAACAACAGACATTGTGATTGCATCAGCGCGACTCAATTCTTGATGATAAATGTTATCAACCATTTCCACAATTCGATGATTTGACTCAACTTCTTGATCGGCTATTATTTTATTCATTCGAAAATATACAACACCAAAAATTATCAGAAAAATAATCCCACTCACTACTGTTATGTTTAATAAAAATTTTCTTTGTAAAGACATTACATCACCCTTTCTTAATCGTATTATTTATAAATTAATTATACGCGCAGGTTAGTATTTATTCAATTATAGAGTTTATTTTTAAACGTACTCTTGAACATACAGGTAATTATAAATATCATCAAGTTCCCACTCTTTACTCCCGACTACATTTATACATGCTTCAACAACTTTATCATCAAATAAAGTACTTTTTTCTTCATTTAAATAATTTATAGCGAAGGCTTCACCTAAAGGTTGTTCCACTATTTCTGCAATTGGCATATCAAAATTTATTTCTTTTAAAATCTCATATGCATGGTTTACATGCGTCTTCATTAGCTCATATTCAATGTCATAATAGCCATTATTCTGCTTACTATGAAATGTTCTTTTTTTTGACTCTATAGATAATTCCTCTAAGGAAGAAAATATATATTCAATTAAATCAGAATCCACCCACCGAATATTTATATTTTGATCGCTTATATCTAATAATTTATACATCATATTATTAACTTTTTGGACTTCATACTCTGGATTTTGATTAACTCTTTTATTGATTTTTAGAATAACAAGACCCTGTTTCACCTTTTCCTCTAGTTCATTCGCCTTTAAATAACGTTCAATCATATCACGCAATAAATAAACAAGATTTTTCATAAATATTACAATATCTTTGATTTTCTCTTCATCAATTATTGGTACTTCATCAATTAAGGCCTTAATCTTATTTTCGTCAACCTTAAAATTTCGCAATTGATCAATAACGCGAAATTTGTCTGTTTCATTCATCAAAAATTGACTCATAACTAGATATGCAATAGTAACACCTTGAGATTGAATTGAAAATCGATACATCATAAGTCCATTATTACACATAAATAATCCTATTGTTTCTTTGTCTTTAGATAATCTAATCTCTTTACACACTTGACTAGTCTCTTCATTATCTTCTTTATAGTATTTACAAACTTGTATCCACTTTGAAGCTATAATAATATGACCCTCTGTATCAAAGAGCGCAATGGGAATATTAGGCATCACTTTTCCTCCGATTTCAATTTTCAAAACTCTTTGTACCTTACTCCTTGTTTATCAATCTTTTGAATTAAATGCATCTCTTCTGCTGTCGGCAATGGAAGAATGGTAATATTATCTGTATTTATATTAAATCCTGTTTGTTTGACAACTTCTTGTACACTTGTCAGTGGACTAATCGCCTCTAAATGAAGCCGTCCATCCTGATACTTAAAGACTGCAAGTGGTGTTATTATACGGTCGATATTCCCTTTCGTTGTTACAAAGTCTACCTTCTCCACAAATGTTCTCGGATCATGCTTGCTTCGCCATATCAAGGCACGTTTTACCGTTGGAATCAAAACCGCACTCCCGGCTCCCCCCGGTAAGCGAACCTTAGGTTTATGATAATCTCCAATAACAGACGCATTAACATTGCCATGTATATCAAACTGGACTCCGGATAAAAAAGCGACGTCAAGTTCACCGCGCATGGATAAGTCAAATATTTCTTCTAATGGAAAAACCGCTTCTGAGCGAGTATATTGTTCATGTCCAGCCGATGAATAGGAGGATAGCTGCTGGGCTAATGGATTGACCCCACCCGGAATATTAAGGTAGGTCAATTCTTTGGCATGCATTGCCTTGGCCAATAGTATGGCTACCATGGGAAGTTGAGAAGATACACCATGAAAGACTTTTTCCTTATCTCTTAACAAATGTGCAATCGTTACGATCATAACATCTGCCGGATGCACTTTATTTTTAGTATTTATTGCCATGAAAATCCACCGCCTTTGCCTTGATCTTGTCCTTGATACTTATCTAAATATGCTTCAAAACTCGTCGCATCTTTTTTCTCTAAAAATTCACGAAGAACCTTATCCTGAACTTCATAGTGGCCGGGCAAGGATCCCGGTGCACTTGCCTTGGGCATAAGCACAACCGCTTCAACTAAAAATCCCGGAATCGACACTTTCTCTTGATTTAAGCGAATCTGGGCATTAGATATAATTTTCTCCGCTGATAGGATGACACGTTTTGCTGCCCTTGACATGAGTATATCATCAAACATAGGCCCTTCAATAATTGCGTTTCCCTCTTCATCGCATGCATTCACATGAATAATAGCAACATCCGGTCGAATCGCTTTAACCACCGTGATCTCTTCACCGCTAAAGGGATCAGTCACTTTATCAAAATATGGATTCGCCTCAATGAGATCACTAATCTGTAATCCCCGAACCGGCATAAAGGGTACTCCGATTTTCCCAGCATTTAGAGCACTAATAACCGTATAACAGGCATGTTCGTTAGCTTGAACTGACCCGTTTTCAACCGCTTTACGATAATAAGTCGCCAATCCGTACTCTGTTTCATAACTAATAAAGCCTGCATCAACGCTTTCAACACAGCCACCACGCACCAATACGTCAACATCATGGGCACCTGCCGTTTTAACTACTTTAAGGGATGTCTTTCGTTGTCGCACCAGCTCACGTACAAGTCCCATGGGTGCACGGTGGAGAACGTTCCCTCCAATGGCTATCCAGCTACCATCTTTTATTGTTTCAATCGCCTTTGAACACGAGATTATTTTTTTCATAATACCTCCTATTTTATTGCATTACATGCAATATGCATGGCATCCCAAACTTCCGCAAATGGAGGGGCATAGCCAAAGTCAACCCAACCCATTTCATCCACTGGAATTCTAGTATGTATTGCCAATGCAAATGTATTGATTCTAAGTGCTGTTCCTGAGTATCCCACCGCTTGTGCTCCAAGGATTCTTCGCGTCTTGGAATCAATGACAAGCTTTATTTTAATCGGTTGAGGATTAGGATAATAAGGAGCATGATTTAAGGCCTGAACCGTTACCGTCTTATAATCAAAATTTTCCATGATGGCTTCCGTTTCGGAAAGTCCTGTTTTAGCTCCTTCCATCTCACATACTTTAATCATTGATGTTCCTAGTGCCTGGGTAAATCCTGCTTTTTCACCGCATATGATGGCACCTGCCATTTTACCTTGCTTGTTGGCATTGGTCCCAAGAGGAATATAGTTTTCGCCATGATCTTTTACCTGATGATAGACCGTTGCACAATCGCCTGCAGCATATACATCTTCAACATTTGTCTTCATCTCTGGATTAATGATTACTGCACCATTGCGCGCACATTTAATCTCCGTATTTTTCAAGAATCCTGTATTGGGACGCACACCGATACATACAAGAACTAGATCTGCTACATATTGGTTTTTATCCGTATGGACATAAGTCTGTCGTGTATTAATAGCTTCTAGACTCTCTACACGTTCATTACACCTGATATTTGCCCCTTGCTTTTTAAGCTCTGCTTCTAATTCAAAGGCCATTTCTTTATCTAAATGTGGTAAGATTTGATTTTTAAATTCTATTAAGGTGACTTTTTTATTCAATCCCAAGGCAGCCTCTACGAGTTCAACGCCTATAAATCCGGCACCAATGATGATGACATTTTGCACATCATCATTTTTTATAATGGCTTTAATGGCTTTTCCATCCTCGATTGTCGATAAGGTCTTGACTACCGGATGATGAATCCCTTCCCAGTCCGGGAGAATGGGACTCGCTCCGGAAGCAATGAGCAACTTATCATATGTATCACTAAAAATGGCTCCTGTAGTCAAATCCTTCACTGTAATTTGTTTTTCTCTTTCATCTACACTTAATACTTCATGAAAGAGATGAATTGCCATTCCCATTTTTTCAAACTGAGCTTTTGTACGTATGATCATTTTGTTTTCATCAACAATTTCATCGCCAACATAATAGGGTAAGCCACACGCTCCATAAGAAAGTGTGCCTCCTTTTTCATATACAACAACTTCTGAATCATAACGCATTCGACGAATTTTACTAGCAGCACTCATGCCTGCCGCAACCCCTCCAATAATTATTGTCTTCATGTTCACACCTCCTATAGCCCTTTCACTAATAATTCTACTAATTCATTATGGTTAAATTGAACCGGACTCGTTATTCGACATGGATCTTCCAATGCTTTTGTTGCAATATCACTTAAATCTTCTTTTTGAACACCAATTTTTGATAATGCATCCGGTATATTTAATTTTGCATTCATCTGTTTAATTTTACCGATTAGACCATAGCTCGACCCCGGTGCTCTTAATGCTTTTCCAATTGAATGAATTCGTACTGTTCTATCCTTTTTAAGCAAGCCATCAATGACTATTGGCAACAAAACAGCATTACACAATCCGTGTGGAAGGTGATATCGTCCCCCCAATTGATGCGCTATAGCATGAACATATCCTAAGGATGCATTTGAAAAAGCAACACCTGCCATAAATTGAGCTTGCGCCATAGCTTCTCTTGCTTTTTTATTTGTCCCATCATTATATGCCTCTAGCAAATACTGCCCTATAAGCTCCATTGCTTTTATGGAATATGCGTCTGTTAAGGCATTTGCATCTGTGGAAAAATAGGCTTCAATTGCATGTGTTAGGGCATCCATACCTGTTGCACCTGTTAAAGATGGAGGCATAGACAGCAAGGTCCGTGTGTCATTGACTGATATAGCCGGAATTAAAGCATCGTCGATTATGGCTAACTTGACTTTTTCTTGTGTATCCGAAATAATTGCAAAACGAGTCACCTCTGAACCTGTACCTGATGTTGTATTCACTGCAACAATCGGAAGCACCTGATGGTGTATTTTATGAACACCTACAAAGGTCTTGATTGGTTCTTGTGTCTGACTCATGAGAGCAACACCTTTCCCTAGATCATGGGCAGAACCACCACCTAATGTTAATATAAAATCACATGAAACCCCTGAAATATATTGACAGGCCTCTTCAACTAAGTCTATGCTTGGATCCGGTTTTGTTTTGTCAAAAACCTTAAATTTTATTTTTGCCAATGAAAAGACTTCTATAATTCTTTCATATGTTTGACTTTTCCGCATATATTTATCTGTGATGATAAATGCACTTTTCCAGCCTTTCTTTCGTATTTCACCTAAAAGTTGTTCAATTGCTTGTTCTCCAAATAGATTGATTGTTGGTAAATTAAACTGCATCCTTTCACACTCCTTCAGAATGAAGTCGATTTTCAAGAACACTGGTTAGGGTGCTAATGGCTTGTGGTAAATCTTTTGTACTAGGCAAAGGCTTGGCTTCTTCAATCATTTTTTCTACAATTGGATACCAAGGGTAGTTTTCTTGGTCTTCTATAAAATTGCTTTTTCTTGTAGGATTTCCACATTTTCGTCCTACTTGCTTATCGATTTCTTTTTGTGTGATCTTTTTCATGACTTCTATTGCAATTTCCTTATGCTGGCTCTTTGCGTTCAATCCAAATGACCACGTAACATTCCAAGATTCTTTTAAAGCAGCAAAGCCCATCTGATGAGGATTTATACATGATCCATTCATAACAGCACCAAGTTGACCTCCCCAAGTAACTGCCATATCAACCTTATCTGACTGAAGTTTTTCGCAAATCTCATCATTGCCAAACGTTCTAACCTTAGTTTCACTATATTTCATGGCCTTTTGATAAAGGTCAACAAGCCGACTTATCTTTTCTTCATCTTCTGTCACCATGCCCAATTCATTAATGGGCTGAATATTTAAGGCCCGAAAATAAGGCAATGTATCTAAAAAAAGTTCTGACGGATGTGCTTTTAAGGCAAATTGATTGTTTGCTTCTTGTCTCTCTAAATAATCAATAATCTCTAAAATACTGATGCTTTCTTTAAATTCTTTTTGGACTCGATTCTTACGATATACAAGAATGTGACCGTCACAAAAAGATGGGTATAAATATTGTCTTCCTTGATAATACATTTCTCTCTGTATTGCCAGCAAAACATCCTCTAAACTATTATTCTTTTCTTCTTGCTGTACTGGCGATAGATAACCTTCTTCTACAAAAAAAGGTAACCATAAATGCCCAGCTACCATGACAATATCATATTCCTCTTCTTTAAAAGCATCCATAAGTTTGCCATAATAATCAGCGAAAGAATATATATCTATATCAATATGAATACCAAGCTCTTTTTCTATCGGTCGAATAAGAGTATCTTTTTTTTCTTGATAGGTATAAACTGCAGGATCACCTACGCCTAATATACGAATTGTTTCCATTTGATCACCTCATAACTTCTTCAAATAACCAGGGTTCAACATTTGTTAATATTTCTCCGCATTTAATAAATTCTTTTGCTCCACGAATATCTGCCACACCACCAGACATAATAACGACTGCTTGTCCTTCTAGCGCCTCTGTATACTTGATTTGTACAACACTTAAATCAAAACTATGCAGTAACGCATTGCATAACTCAAAGGCCTTTGCATGGCTTGTTTGTTGAAATATCAGAACATTTTCCACCCTGTCTTGCGAATATAACTCTTCATTAAATACAGGCACCATAAGGGAATGTATTTTTCCCATCCATCCAATGTCAAAGAGGCCTTCTTGCTCTATGCCTATCTCCATAGCATATTCAATACTTCCGTGTTCTCCCTGCATCATAATCATGTATTTTGCTCCCGGAAAAATCTTCGCCTGTATATGCGTAAGTTTGACACGCTTTACAATATCATTGAGAACTTTCAGTCCTTGAGGTATCGTCGAATATTCTAAAATGCCAATAGCTCCTTCTTGCTTGAACAAATGCGTTCACCACCTTACATTCTCATAATCACTCATCAACAATACCTATAATAATGGCATCAATAGGCTGCTTAATATTGTTATTCATGGCATAAACCGTATTATGCCCTTCGGTAATTATAACCTTATCTCCAATCCCTGCTCCGATTTGATCCACTGCAATAATTGTTTCTTTCGATTCTAATTCCACTCGCATGAATTTAGAGCCAACAAGGGTTTGATGTTTTTTGGTCGAAACAATATTTCCAATTACTTTTCCAATGCGCATTGTATCACCTCTTTCTTTAACATTCTAAGGCAATAAAACTCTTGCTATGTCACCACTTTGAACCCGAAATGCATTTCCATCATCTGTATCAATGTGCAACTCTAGTACATAGTTTTCATGCACTTTACAACTGACATGATCCATCCGTCCTGCTTTCTCTCCATCTAATATGACGGAGACTTCGTCACCGGATTTTACATTCATCCGCTTCGCATCATCAATAGAAAGATGCAAATGTCGCGTTGCAATAATACATCCTTTTTCAATTGTCACACGACCTTTGGGTCCTATTAGGGTAATCGATTCAGAATTGTCTAGATTTCCGGAATTACGAACAGGTGGATTTATTTTTAACTGGCGTGCATCCGTTGCTGATATTTCGACTTGTGTAGCCCCACGCTCAGGTCCAAGAATACGAACATTATTGATTTGAAAGGTTTTTCCTTGATACTCTGTCATGAGTGCCACTGTTTCCCGACACGCATATTCACCTGTTTGTTTGAGATCTTTTAACTTATTTAGTGTATAGCCTTGACCGAACAAAATTTCCACGTCTTGCTTTTTTAAGTGCACGTGCCGATTGGATATTCCAATGGGCACGGCATATTGATATCCTTGTTCTTCGGTGATTTGTCGAAGAACTTGCGTTGTCACTAAGGCTATATACTTTTCGTTGAGTTTCATCACCATTTACATTTTTGGTAAAATTGATGCCATGTTGTTATGTGGACGTGGAATCACATGAACAGCAATCAATTCTCCCAATCGAGACGCCGCTTCCGAACCAGCTTCTGTTGCTGCTTTAACAGCACCGACATCACCTTGTATTGTTACGGTAATTAATCCGGATCCAATTTTTTCCATTCCAACAAGTTCAACTTCTGCCGATTTCAACATATTATCTGCAGCTTCTAAGGCCGCCGTGAGGCCTCGTGTCTCTATAAAACCTATCGCATTTCCCATAATCTTTTTTACCTCCTGCGTTGATTTTTTTTCTGAATTTGATTTCTTCGTTACATTATCACTCATTGAAAGACTCCTTTTTCAAAATACATCATTAATTCCTTTGGTGGATTCGCTATGACTTCAGCAACTTTCAATAACGTTGTTTCCTGATACATATTTTTAATTTCGTCAATTGCAATGCTTAAATCTGATACAGTTCCTTCAAAAACAACGGTTATTAATCGACCTCCCAATGCTTTTTTGGAATGAATAATCTTACAATTAACCATTTTCATTATTTGATCACTTGCTAAATACCCATTAACAAGATTTTGAATTTCTATAATTCCGATCGCCATAAATTATTTCAGCACAGGCAAAATTTTAATCAAATCGTCGTGAGGTCTCGGTATGACATGAACCGCTACTAATTCACCTAGTCTGCTTGCCGTATCAGCGCCCGCTTCCGTAGCTGCTTTTACCGCGCCTACTTCTCCTTTCACTATAACCGTGATTAATCCGGATCCGATTTTTTCCGTTCCTACTAATTCAACTTGAGCAGTTTTCAACATATTGTCTGCTGCCTCTAAGGCTGCTGTGAGTCCTCGTGTTTCTATAAATCCTATAGCACTTCCCATAGTACTTCCTCCATTCAACTATTTTGAACTTTCAATTAATTTTTGAATTCCCGGATGCGGGTTTGCAATAACTGACTGAATAATATCTTCTTTTTCATTGTATCGTAATGCGATATTATAGCCTAACTTAATTGCTGCTTTAACTTGGTCAATAGTCCCTCGAAACTTTATTTGCGCTTGAAGAGGAATCTTTTCAAGAATAGCAACAGCCGGTTTATTAATGTTAATTGCAACAACCTGTATATCCATGTGCTGATACATTTCACTAATGACAATTAATGCGGTTGCATATCCACAGACCTCTAACATTCCCAATGCATTTCCACTACGTGATGAATAACTCATATAATCCTAAATCCATCTACAAGCACACAATGTCGCGCCCTTGTATAATCTTTTGATGTTGTAATCCCTTCACCTGTTGGCCCTGCAATCGTAAAACTAACGACCGATTCACTCTCAACACCAATTCCGGCTAAGGAAGGTGCATTCTTCACAAAAATCGTTGTATTAATTGCTTTTGCATAATATGTTATATTATCGATATTTTGCGAATGGCAGATAGCTGTATGGCGATTGCCATGTTCGGCTTTGACTGCATAGTCAACTCCTTGATGAAAGTTTTCAACACGTACTATTGGTAAAATCGGCATGAGTAATTCCAATTGTACAAAGGGATGTTCAAATTCGGTCTCACAAATAATGCACTTTGGTTTTTGAGTGTAAGATATGTTTAAGGCATCCAAATACTTATATGGGTCTTTTCCAACCCATTCCTTACGAACATGTATTCCGTCTTGGTCTTCGACTGTTATTAACTGTTTCATGGATTCAATCGTGTCGCCTTTGATTAAAAACGCACCTTCTTGAACCATTGATTCGATGAGTTCATTGGCCACCTGATCAACAACAAATACTTCTTTTTCTAAAATACATACGATATTGTTATCAAACGAATGACCGGTGATAATATCCCTTGCTGCTTTTTGAATATTTGCAGTTTCATCCACAACAACCGGCGGATTTCCTGCTCCTGCACCGATTGCTTTTTTCCCTGATTTTAACAAGGCTTTTACCAGTCCCGGACCGCCTGTTCCTACTAACATATTCACCTTTGGACATGATGCCATCACATTTAAAGATTCCATAGATGGATTTTTAACCATAGTGACTAGATTTTCCGGTCCGCCTAAGTTGACAATTAAACGATTGATTTGTTTAACCGTATATGCACATACATTTTTTGAACTTGGATGTACATTAAAGACAACGGTATTTCCTGCTGCTAACATTCCAATAGCATTACTAATAACGGTCTCCGAAGGGTTTGTAACCGGCGTTGTTGCACCGATCACACCAAAAGGGGCTTCTTCAATAATCGCTAATCCTGTGTCACCGCTTTGTGCTTTGGTTTCTAACCGTTCTGTCCCTGGTGTTCTCGCTGCTAATTCATGTTTTTTTATTTTGTCTTCATAGTTTCCTAATCCCGTTTCTTCAACTACTCTTTTTGAAAGATCATACTTCTCTTTTAATGTCCATTTTTTTATACTCTCAATAAAGCGTTCTCGGTCTTTTATCGTATATTGACTATATTGCTGTTTTGCTTTTTCTGCCGCATTAATGGCATCTTCCATTTTATCAAAAACACCTAGATGTTCTTCCGACAAGGTTGTCAATTCAGATTTTACTGCCGGTTTATCCAAAACCTCGGATTGATTGTCTTGCCTGATTGTTTGTTGGACAATTTGACTCACCAGTTGCTGTATTTCTTTTTCACTGATTTGCATTTTTTCACCTCCCATTAAGTTGTTTTATCACTTCTTTGGTGATTGCTCCGATTAACTCAACTTCGCTATATTCTTTACTACTTTTATCTGATTTTTCTACATAGGCAGGTTTACATGCCGGTACTCCGCCCGATTCGACGCCAATCTTTTTACGAATGTCGAGTAATGCATCTATCTCAGTACAATTAAATTCTCTTGGGTCACCAATTTGTTTAACATAAAGCAAGATTTTACCATAATGTTCTACCGATTCCATTCGAAAAAAAGCTTCTCGTAAATCCCGCCCCCATGTAAGCAAGCCATGATTAGCCAGTAAAACTGCATTGTAATCTTGTACGTATGGCTTAATAGATTCAGGTACTTCATTTGTTCCCGGTAAGGCAAAATCCGAAACCGGTACAACCCCTAAATTAACAACTGCTTCTGCAAGTATCGGTGTCTCCATAGGAACTCTTGCTACTGCAAATGCTGTCGCTATTGGCGGATGAGCATGAACAACCGCTTGGATACTTGGATTTGTTTTATAAACCTGAATGTGCATCTTCACTTCAGATGATGGTTTTCCATTCGCACTTAGTATTTCTCCATCTAATGTCATTTTTACAATTTCATCTGCTTTCATTCCACCTTTTGAAACAGCCGTCGGTGTCACGAGAATTGTATTTTCATCAAGCTTAACCGATATGTTTCCATCATTTGCTGCAACAAAACCTTTATCATATAATTTTTGACCCACATCACAAATAGCATTTCGGATCTTAATCTCATTCATATACGTACTCATAGGCATCTCCTATTCAAACAATTTCTTCAAGTTCTCCTTGTAAGGTGGACGAACAATTCCCTTCTCTGTTATAATAGCTGTGATGTACTTTGCATCAGTTACATCAAATGCAGGATTGTAGGCTTTAACTTCTTTTGGAGCTGTTCTTCGGCCAAAACCATTCCCGATTTCTTCTTCATCACGAAGTTCAATTTCTATATCATTTCCTGTTTCCGTATTCATGTCAATGGTGGATGTCGGTCCAAGGATATACATCGGAATTCCATATTCTTTGGCGAGGATTGCAACTCCTGATGTACCGATTTTGTTTGCCGCATCTCCATTGGCTGCAATACGATCACAACCAACTAAAGCCGCGTCAATTTTTCCTTCTTTCATAACAAGGGAAGCCATATTATCACAAATAACGGTTACATCCAATCCGGCTTTGTACAATTCATAAGCCGTCAATCTTGAACCTTGTAATAAAGGTCTTGTTTCATCCGCATAAACTTTAAAGTTATATCCTTTTTCATGACCCAAGTACATTGGCGCTAATGCTGTTCCAATACCCGAGGTCGCTATCCCTCCGGCATTACAATGGGTAAGTAAGCCCATATTTGGTTTTAATAATTCTAAGCCGTATTCTCCAATAGCTTTTCCCATTGCCTGATCTTCTTCAAATACTTTTTCACTTTCATCCAATAAGGCTTTTTTCATTTGTTCAATAGTTGCACTGTTTGCTTCCTCTTCTTCAAATCGAGCTTGCATACGATCTAATGCCCAAAACAAATTAACTGCCGTTGGACGACTTGTCGCCAAATACTCTTTGGTTTCATAGAATTCTTTTTTGAATGTTTCAAAATCATCTGTGTCCATTTTATTCATACACACATAGAGTCCATATGCTGCGGCCACTCCAATTGCTGGAGCGCCACGAACGCGTAACATTTTAATTGCTTCAAAAATTTTCTCTCGTTGATCTAAGTAGAGGAAGACCTCTTCATTTGGTAATAAGGTTTGGTCAATAAGCTCTAGCTTTGTCTTATCTTCGTTTAGCTTTGCCGGAATAACTGTTGTAATCATTTCATCATCTCCTATAAGTATTTTTCAATCAAACGAAGATATTCTTCGCCAGTAACTATTTCTGTTCTATTTTTAATCAGTATTTTTGCCAAATGTAAATTTTCTTTTTTTGCTTTGATCCTTTTTTCATCATTGGCAATACCATCCAAATCTTTCACATGAGCAAATCCAACGGTACGACGAACCATTTCACATCCAGCCACTCCTGCTGTATTAACAAGAACGTCATTAATGTAATATTCTTTAAATCCTTTTGATTTTGCCATTTTATCCGTTACAACCTCGTCCCAAAGTTCGAGCGCTTTTGATTTAAACATGTCAACAACATCTCTTATCGCATCTAACAAAAACTTCTCATGTTTTGAGCGAAGCTCGCCTTCTTCTAATGAAGCTTTTGTCGAAATATAATTCATGATTAAGTTGGCAATTAAAGCGCCTATGTCATAAGCCATTGGTCCATAAAATGCAAATTCCGGATCTATAACTTTAGTCGATTCTTGATTCACAAAGATACTTCCCGTATGCAAATCTCCATGAAGCAAGGCCTGTGCATTGTTCATGAAATCGAATTTTAATTTTGCCACTTCGCGTGCTAATTCCTCATCCTCCACGATTTCTTCTTGATGGAATTTTATCAACGCTTCTTCCATATTATTTCGCGCGCCTACATGAAATGGTTCAGTATAGACTAAGTCTTCAGTTATTTCACATAACTCGGGATTAATAAAGGACTTTACACTTTCTTTTTTTGCTTTATGCTCCATGACAACATCTGAAGTTAAGAGAAGTGTTTTTACTAAAAAATCACTGATCTGTTCTGCAAAATTTGGATATTGAATATAGTCTAAAAGACCATAGCGCATAATAATGTAGTTGTCCAAATCTTCCATGGCCATACAATACATATCTGTATCATAGAAGTAGACTTTAGGAACTAAACCATCTGTCAAATCATATTCAATATTTAAAATATGGGTTTCGATTTCTCCCCGACCAATATCGAGAGGCCAATCTTCTCCAGCTGCTCTGACGTAGGGTAGTGCTTGTTTAACAATAAGACTTTTATTATTTTTGGTATCTTTTACCCTAAAGACAAGATTTAGGTTTCCGTCACCAATTTCATTGCAGACATATTCTGCATCCGGAGCAAAGAAATCCATTTTATTATTCACATATTCAACAACTGTTTTTTCGTTTAATTCTACATATTTACTCATGACAATCTCCTCTCAAAATTAATCTTTCTTCCTATAATACGTTAATCCTAAGGCGACGATTAACACAATTCCTTTGACAATGTCTTGGGAGTAGTATGGAAAATCCATCATAATCAATCCATTTAATAAGATTCCCATGAGCAGTGCACCTAGGAGTGTTCCAAATGCATTTGCCTTTCCTATGCCCAAAACAGAAAATCCAATAAATGCTGCTGCTACGGCATCCATTAAGTAAGATCCACCGGCATCAACTTCTCCCGATCCTAATCGTGCTCCTAAAACTAAACCTCCAAGTGCCGCAATAAATCCAGAAAAGATATATGCTAATAATCGATATTTATTGGTTGGAATTCCAGATAACTTTGCTGCTTCTTCATTACCACCCACCATATATAAGTAACGTCCATATTTTGTATAGTTCAGGAATACATGAACAATGATGACTACTGTCAACATCAATATAACCGGAAACGGTATGCCGAAGATTTTTCCTTGACCGATGAAAAGATATGCCGGATGCATCATTCCTGGAGCTATCCCAGCATTATCCGGTAGAGGCATATAATTATAAATTGCTGTTCCATCTTGGAATGTGATGGATATCCCTGTTAATAAGAACATCATTGATAGGGTTGTTAGCATATCTGAAATGCCGACTTTTATAATCAAAAATGCATTGACCATCCCTACAAGCACACCTACAATTAGGGGAATTGCAATTGCCCAAACTGGACTCATTTCCCATATAACCATTATTTTGGCGGCGATTACAGATGCAAATCCGGCAACAGCACCTACCGATAAGTCAAATCCATCAACGGTTAATGCCATTGTAATCGCTAACGCGATTAATCCAACAATCGATACAGATCTAAAAATATTGGTTATGTTATTAAAATTCATGAAATTTTCTAATCGTATTGTAAAAAATAAAACAGCTAATACGGTGACTAAAATTGTTCCATATTTATAAAAAAATTGAAATAAATCTATTTTTTGTTCAGGCTTGTTTTTTAACATTTTGACCACCTCCGGTAGAATATAATAATAATTCTTCTTCACTTGTCTCTTTGGTAATAAGTTCTTTGGCTATTGTCCCGTTATACATAACATATGTACGATCGGTTAACCCTAAAATTTCAGAAAATTCACATGTGGCATAGATAACACATTTACCCGCTTTAACAAGTTCTCCGATAAGCCGATATATTTCTGCTTTACTACCTACATCAACACCTTTTGTCGGCTCATCAAAGATATAGACCTGTGCATCAGATAGCAGCCATTTTCCAATTGCAACTTTTTGTTGGTTTCCACCACTAAGATTTGCAACAATCTGTTTTTCTGTCGGTGTTTTAATTCCAACTTTTTCAATATTTTCTTTTGATACTTTTTTCATCTTGATTCGATTCATAAAAGAATATTTGCAATATTTATTAAGCGTTGGCAAGGTTAAATTTGTTTCAATTGATTCGTGAACGAGTATTCCCTCTTTTCTTCTTTCCTCTGGTACAAGAGCAAATCCGTTCTTCACAGCATTCGCGGGATTTTTATTGATGACTTCTTTTGAATTTAATTCAATCTTTCCCTGAGTTATATTTCCCTCTCCAAAAATCAATTTACATAACTCAGTTTTTCCTCCGCCAACTAGACCGGCTAGACCGATGATTTCACCCTCATGCAATGATAAATCTACATGATGTATGCCACCTGTTCCTGTTAAACCTTGAATCTTCAAAACTTCTTTTCCTATCTCACCTACATGCTTAGGGTAGGTATTCTCTAATTTACGGCCCAACATTTTTTCAACTATATTATCGATGCTTGTATCTTCAATATTATATGTTCCGACATATTGACCATCTCTTAGCACCGTAATTTTTTCACTAATCTGAAAAACTTCATCTAATCGATGACTTATAAAAATGATACTCATTCCATCTTGTTTTAGTTTGTCAACAATTTTAAATAATTTTTCTGTTTCTTCTAAACTTAACGGCGCTGTAGGCTCATCCAAAATTAAAAATTTTGCTTTTTGATACACAGCACGCCCAATAAGAACCATCTGTTTTTGGGATAAGGTCAACTCACTTACCAACTTATTTACATCAATATCTAATCCAAGAGCTTCTAATTCTTTTCTTGCCTGTTTTTTTATTTTTTTCCAGTTAATCATTGTCTTTTGATTGGGACTTATAATTTCATCCATCATTATATTTTCTGCCACGGTTAAATGAGGCACTAACGCTGTATCAACTTCTTGATATACAATGACAATTCCATGTGCTTTGGCATCAATTGGACTTTCGATCACCTTCACTTCATTATCAATGCTAATATTTCCTTCATACCCTTGATATGCACCTGCGAGAATTTTCATCAGTGTACTTTTTCCAGCACCATTGGCACCAATAAGCGCATGAATTTCTTGTCCGTCAACTGTAAAATCCACTTGATCAAGAGCCTTAACTCCTGGAAATGATTTTGTAATTCCTTTCATCTCTAATCGACTCATATTCACAACCTCACTTACTGCAACTTTGTCGTTTTTATTAGCAAACCGATTGACAAATATCAATCGGTTTGCAGTTACACTTTATTGTGCTTGTTCTAATGCAAGCATCCAATCTTCTAAAAAGTCAGTTGTATATCCCCATCCATCATAAAACTCTGCTAATTCAGCCATTGTCACACGACGTTCGTCTTTTGATGGTAGGTCATCAACATGAATAAGAACCGGCTTTAATGAATAGTATCGAGGAATTTTTTCACCTGCTAATGCTTTAAGTGCTAGTCGTATTTGTACTTGACCAACAACGGTTGGGTCTACTGCTGCAGAAGCTCTCCAGATTTCCGGATGATCTTGCATCATTGCTAAGTCTTGATCTGAAATATCAACTGAATACAATGGAATTGTGCGATCTGATGCTTGTTGTTCAACAACTAAAGCATTATAAAAACCTTTTGCATATTCATCCCATACGGCGTATACTGCATCAATGTCACTGCCTGTTGTTAATAATGTCTCTAATGCCGTTTGTGCTTTCGGCATTGGGTTATCTGTTCCCAAGTCGATTGTATTAATCACTTCAATACCTGTATATGTTGGTAATATTCCACCTTCCCAAATACGATGGCGTTTATCTGTTGGTGGTACATTGGCAACTCTGTTATAAACAACTTTTCCTTTTCCATCAAGTTCTTGCACGAGAGCCATTTGTGATAACAATCCCATCATCAAGTCATATTGATCAAGTGAAACAAGCTTTCCTTGATGAATTTCTTCCGGAATATCAAAATCATTATCAAAAACAATAACAGGAATTCCTGCTTCTAAGGCTTTTTGAACGGCACCTGTTAATGCATCTGCTTTTCCGTGAGAAATTAATATGGCATCCATTTTATTCGTTACTGCATTATCAATACCTTCTGCCATCTTTGCCAAGTCATTATTTGCATCAATAACACTAAGTTCAATACCATATCTTGCTGCTTCATCTTTTACACCATTAATATGTGTAATCATATGTGTTCCTGTTCCCCACTCTTTAATAAGAGCCATTTTTAGTGTTTTCCCTGCAATTGCTGAAGGTACATCCGCATTAACTGTTTCACTTGTTCCTTCATCGGATGTTCCATCCGTTGTCGTATCTTCGTTTACCACCGGTGTTGAATCCGTTGTATTATCCGCAACCTCATCCGTACTTCCTTGGCACCCCACCAACGTTAAACTCATGATTAGTGTTAGTAAAATTGCAATCCCTTTTTTCATTGTACATTCTCCTTTTCTAATCTTTCTGAATTAAACACTTTGCACAAATCCTTTTCAAATTATTCTTGGATTTGATTACATATTACACCTCGTTTCAATTTTTGTCAATATTTTTCATCTAAAAAACAAAAAAAAATATATTATTTCAACTTTTTTCAGTTATATATATTATTTCAACTACTAGTTTATCAACATTTATATACTTTTTATGCTTTTTATCTAATAAGATAACAAAAAAGAGACTTCGATTTTCACCGAAGTCGCTCCTTTTTTTTATTTTTTTCAAATATCTGCAAAAATAAATCTTGGATCATGATGATAGGCTTTATCCACCTTACTCGTTGTGATTAATCGCCAGTCATTATCTAATTGTCCAAAAGTATATCGTGATCGTTTTCCTAGTTTTGTCGAATCAGCAATGATGTATGCTTCCGCCGAATTTTTTAACGCAATCTTATTAACCTCTGCCACTTCAACACTGGATGTTGTTATGCTTCCACCCGGAATAACCCCAGATGCCCCAATAAAACACTTATCAAAGTTCATCGATGCTATTTGATGAATAACCGTCGGACCAATGACAACGCCAATGTCTAACATAACCTCTCCACCAAGAATAATTGTATTAATTTGATATTTCAATAGTTCTTGAATATGAAAAGCCCCGTTTGTTACGACTGTGACATTTTTTCCGGCTAAATGCTTAATCATCATATCCTCTGTCGTTCCGGGTCCCAAGAAAATAAATTGTCCGTCACTTACCTTAGTTGCTGCATAGCTTCCAATCTGTAATTTTTCATCTTTATTCAAAGTCATTTTTTCCGCCAAGGATTTTTCCGGTATGTTCACTACAATCTTCGCCGCTCCACCGGTCAATATCTCAACTTGCCCTTCGTCTTCAAGGGTCTTTAAGTCTCTGCGCACTGTTGCAAGGGAAACACCAACGCGTTCTGCAATTTCCTCAAAGAATACGATGTCTTTTGTATGCATAAATTCCAAAACTTTACTTCGTCGAACATAAGGTATCATAAGATTCCTCCCCGTGGTTTTTTCTTATAATACCATCTTTTTCATGTTTTTGCAATATTTTTCATTTTTAGTATATTTTTTTCTTGCGATTAAACGCTTTAATCTCCAATCCCGTATCATAATCGAGCTGTTTAACCTCATTGGGTTCTGTAATTCGTTGTCGGGTCATATAATGATTTTCCCAATTTGGCTTTGGCGCATTTTCTCGCCAGGGGCGGTCTTCCCAGTAATATCCTCTAAAGGGATCTCTTGTCTCATCCATCCAGTCAAGCAATGCATCATGAAGTTGGTCTCGAATCTCTTGAACATGGTCATTATGGATAAGATTTTCCACCTCCTGAGGATCTTCTGATAGCGCGTATAATTCATCATCACTCATAAGATTGATAACGAGCTTATATCCGCCCTTAACAATACAGCGAACCGGCTGATAGCCTCCAAATCCGTCATGGTCGACTTCATAGCGATTAAATTCAATGAAGGCTTGGTCCTTGACCTTACCTACCGTCTTCTCCTTTGACAAGAGACTTTGACCAAATAAAGCTCCCGGTTTCTTTACATCAAAGTAGTCCAGGATTGTCGGAACAATATCAATATGGGAAACCGCTTCCGTACGTCGACTATTTTTTTCTTCCCAATTTGGATTCATCAGGATAAAGGGAATGTTGGTAATCTCATCATACATTGCCGCACCTTTCCCAAAGATTCCATGGGATCCCATGGAATCCCCATGATCAGAAGTATACATAATCGTCGGATCTGATAAATGGTTTTCGATTGAGCCTAAAACGCGACCGATTTCATAATCGACAAAGCTATTACATCCTGCAAGGCCTAATCCATCTTCATTGGCAAAGACCTTGCGACCGTTTTCTGCCCAGAGCTGTATATGCCTAGGAAGTATATTGGTGTCTATATACATATTTTCTTTTTCAAAGACACGTTTTCCTTCAAAGGGCTCAAAATATTGCTTCGGTGCCAAAAAAGGACCATGGGGCTCATCATAGGATACGACCAAAAGAAAGTCTTCATCCTTGTGCGCCTGGATAAATTCCATGGCTTTTTGGGAACATTTATGGGCATAGGTAAAGGTCACGTCCACCCCTTGTTCATCAAAACAGCTCTGAAAGTTTCTAGAACGAACGCGGTCTTGTTCAGACATCTCCATCAAATAATTACGCATATCATACCAATAATTTTCATCCCATCCATCAGGGCAGATGCCATTCCCAAAATAGTCACCTCCATCTAAATGCCACTTTCCGATATATCCGCAATGCACCCCCGCCGTACTTAAGCGCTGCCCAAGAGTTTTTACATATTCTCCTAGTTCCATGCTATTGGCAATCATTCCATTGGTATGCGGATATGTCCCTGTAAAAATCGCCGAACGGGCTGGGCCACATACCGGTTGTGTTGTATATGCACGTTCAAAACTGATTCCTTGTTCAACGAGTCTGTCCAAGTTTGGCGTATGCATCTCGCATCGATTATTGAAGGCATTAATCATGTCGAGTCGTTGGGTATCTGTCATTATTAATATAAACTGTCTTTTCTTCACATCTTCACCTCTATATCATCTTTGCTTACCAATAAAGCTCCCAATCCTTTAGCTCTCGCATTAAGGCTTCAAGATAGAAGTAATCACCCCATACATTACACTCATCCACATTACGATCTTCACACGTATTATGGGCAGTACCTCTTGCATAGACACCATGAAGAAGTAAACCGTTGGATGTTTTTGGGTCTTTAGCCGCATAATGGTCAATCAGGGATTTTAGAATTTTGAGGGCTGCACTACGATATTTTTCTTTTTCAGCTCCATCAAGGTATTTACACATCTCTAGCATACCACATACAGCTATGGCTGCGGCAGATGAATCCTTGGACTCGTCTGATGGGTCATTAAACTCAAAATCCCAATAAGGCACTAAATCCTTCGGAAGATTCTCAAGGAAAAAGTCGGTTACTTTGTAGAAGATGTCCTTGTAGGATTCTTCTTTGGTATATCGGTAGCTCAGCGCCGTTCCATAGACACCCCAAGCTTGGCCTCTAGCCCATGATGAATCATCGCTATAGCCTTGACGCGTCTCGCCATAGAGTGGCTTGCCTGTACCTTTTTCGAAATAATACGTATGATAGGTCGAATGGTCTTCGCGTAGGACAACCTTTAAGGAGGTATCAATATGACGTTGTGCAATATCTGCATACTTTGAATCCCCCGTCACTTCTGTCGCCCAATACAATAAGGGAAGGTTCAGTAGACAATCAATAATCAAGCGATAATTATCATCTGCACCCACATTGCCCCAGGCTTGAATGAATTGTCCATCTTCTTGATACCTTGTTATTAAATGGTTGGCCGCTTGAATGGCCGCTTCTTTACCGGTCTGATTTCCGGTTAACTTGTAAGCAGCTACGCAAGAGAGACTATATAAGAATCCCATGTCATGATGATTAATGTCAAAGGCATCGTCCATACGTTTAGAAAAGCTCTCCACTTGAACCTCGGCAGCTTTTTTAAACCGTTCATCTTTGGTCCACTCATAGGCTAACCAAATTTGGCCCGTCCAAAACCCACTGGTCCATGAGCGATTAATACTAGGCGAATAAAAGTTGTTGGTCGTTCCGTTTATTTTAAAGGCATGAGTAAATTGACCCAAATCACTTCCAATTTGATTAATGGCCACTTCCATCGCCTGCTTGACTTCGTCTTGGGTCACTTCACAAAAGTTATCCATATTCATTATCTTATCTCCATTCTATCTGATCCAGCATAAAGGGATCATTTGTTTTTGTCAAATATTCATTCAATTTTTTATCCATTTGTTGCGCTAAAGGATCTTGTCGATCTAATTCTATAGGTTTTTTTTGTAGGGGATCCTCTACCAAATCATACAAGTAGCGTTTTTGAATAGCTCCGGTCTTGGTTCCGTTATCTACCACATAGGTTGTATCCTTCGTCCGAAGTCCACGCCATCCAAAAGCTTTGTTGTTGTAGCCACGTCTTCTGTATGCATCCACCATCTCCGGCATGCCCGGAATCATCATAATCAGCTTTTCGTCATCTTCCGCAACAACCGATGCCATTTGTTTTCCTAAGTAGCCTGCAAAACTTTTACCTTCTACACATGCCGGCACAAAAACATCTAATAATTCAAGTAATGTCGGCATATGATCTTCACTGCTGAAGAGTATGTCTGTACGTCCTGGCGTAACTTCCCTATCACAAATCATCAGGGGAATCTTAATGGCTTCTTCATACCAGATATTTTTGCCCATTAACCCTTGAGCACCTAGCATATCCCCATGATCTGCCGATAAGACGATAACAGAGTTTTTCATCAAGTCATGCGTTTCTAAATACGCCATCAAGCGACCAAACTGTACATCTAATCCGCTAACTGCCCCATAATATTCTCGAAGGGTTTCGATAAACTCAGGATCTTGTTTCAACGTCTCCGGAACATTATCCGGAATCTGTATTTCATCATACTTGGCTTTATACTTAGCCGGTACTTGATCATAGGGCGGATGTGGCGGATTCCATGATAGGAATAGGCAAAAAGGTTTATCTGTATTTCTTTGCTCTAAAAATTCAATGGCCACATCGGTCTCAACCTCCGGCGACCAGGCATGCTTAATAATCTGTTCAAAATTGTCTTTCCAATAATGCGGTCTTAAGTGGTCATCCATGGCTCCATAGGAAAACCAATAATCAAATCCATGCCGTCGTTCTCCCGGCGGCGTATAGGCATCCCAATGCACCGCCCCGGATTCCGGATGACTCTGAAAGTTTTTTTCACTCGCATCTAGATGCCATTTTCCAATATAGGCCGTCTGAAAACCTTCTGCTTTTAACACATCACCAATTGTTGTCTCTTGAGGCTTTAGCATGACAACTTCATCGAGTCCGATTTTACAATTGGTCCACATGCCTAAAGAATAGGGATATTTTCCAGTGAGTAGTGACGCCCGGTGAGGCGAGCACAAGGGGTAGGTACTAATGGCATTATCAAAGACTTTTGATTTTTTTGCAAAGGCATCCATATGCGGTGTCTTGACTTGACTGTCTTCAAAACCGATTGCTTTTTTATTCCATTGATCTGCAAAAATGTAAATCAAATTCTTCTGCATTTTATCATCTCCATATCTTGAAAAATCAGCCCAAAAGGGCTGATTTTTCCTTATTTTCCTAAGAATGTGTCCATAGCTTTTTGATTGATTTCAATGGCACGATCGATATTTCTGTCTTTAAGCTCTTGAACAAAGGTCTCGTAATCATCTTCAATATTCGTAGCCCCTAACATCCATTTTTGGAACATTTCATCCACATACGGACGAATTTGTGACATGATTCGTTTGTATTCTGCTTCATCGTCTTCCGTATACTTAAGGTCAAGCTGACCGTCAAAGTATGGTGGCACTTGGTCACGATACCACTCTGGATGTCCGTTATATAATTCTGCTGCTGCTTTAGCTTCTTCTGTCATAAAGGCATACTCATAATCCGGATCTTGATTCATACCGATACGGTATTGAATTCCCTGCGAGCGTAAGTATCCAAGGGGTGTCTGTTCTGTGTTTTCTAAGACAACATCGGTGTACTCTTTTTCTCCGGCATCGTTGACAATATATGTCTCACCTTCAATACCCCAGTTAATAAGGTCTGATCCTTCTTCTGTAAAAAAGAAGTCAAAGAATTTGATAAGCGTCACAGGATCTTCAGCTTGTGCTGAAATTCCCCACCCCGGTGCAGGGTAACGTGTTGTACGTTCAACAATTTCCCCATTTTGATTTTTTACCGGTGCAATAGCCACGTTATTAAATCCCGGAATCTCTTCTGCTAAAGAACTATTATAGTTCCCTGTACTTGGCCAGTCATGTGTAAAACCACCTTGGTTAGCACTATATAATGTGTCTCGAGTTTTTGCGCCACGTGTGAAAATCTCTGGGTCAATCAATCCTTCTTTATACCATTTTGCAAGTTCTTTCACCCCATAGACGAAGTTTTCTTCCAAAGGTTCAAATTCGATAACCCCATCGCGGGCATAGAATTCTGTACTGGAGTCAAAAAGATATAAATACTCGTCCGGCATCTTATGACCCGCACGGTCAAATAAAGGAATCTCATCTTTTTGTCCATTTCCATTCGGATCTTCGTTTCTAAAGGCTGTTAGAACCGTATATAATTCATCAACTGTCGTTGGCACTTCTAAGCCAAGTTTATCTAACCAATCCTGACGAATCCAGTAAAATTCTGCTGATAATAAGGTTTGATTTTTGGGAATATAATATATATTTCCATCTAAGGATGTTGCACCTTGTCTAAACTTTGGATCGGATTCTAAAAGTGCCTTGATATTTGGTGCATGTTCATCAATTAAATCATTTAGAGCAAGCAATCCACCATCACGGCCAAGTTTTTCCAACTCTGATGCATTGACATATCCAATAACGTCTGCCAAGTCACCGGAAGATAGCATCAAGTTAAAGGCTTCTTCTTCATTGGCGTTGGTTTTTGAAACTGTTCCTTCCAAGTTAACATTGGTACGCTTTGCAATTTCTTGCCATACTGCCCATTCTGAATCAAATGGCATATTGTTGAAGTTTAAGAAAATTGAAAATGTCTTTGGCTCTGCCGATACCAAACCACCTTCAAGCGTTTCCTCTGAACTTTCTGTTCCTGACCCTGTCTCTGTCCCCGTTTCTGTTGTTGTTTCTTGTTGTTCCTTACTTCCACACCCTGCCACAAGTAACATTGTCATGACGACAACCATGAGTGTTGCAATAATTTTTTTCATAACGTTCTCCTTTTCTTTTTGAATTTATCTTAAATGACATATGTCATTCATAAGATCTTAGCCTTTCACTGAACCAATTGTTGCACCTTTTTTGAAATACTTTTGTACAAACGGATATGCAATCGCCATAGGTACAATTGCTATGATGATAATGGCATAGATTACCGTTGTCGGCGATGCCAAGGAATCCATAGTGATAATCCCCGCTTCTGTTTCATTGGCCACTTGATCAACAATTAATTTTTTCAATAAAACTTGTAAGGGTATCTTATTGTCATCTTTTAACAAGTTCATCGCCCAGAAGTAACCATTCCATCTAGATACGCCATAGAACATCCCTACGGTTGCTAATGCCGGCTTTGATAAGGGCAAGTAAATGTGGTAAAAAATACGTAAGTTAGAGGCACCATCAATGAATGCAGCTTCTTCCAGTGATTTTGGCACTTGCTCAAAAAAGCTCTTTAAAATAATTAAGTTATATGTGTTCAAGGCAAATCCAATAATGATACCTGTTCGCGTGTCTAAAAGTTTTAGATCTACAAAAGTCATATATAAAGGAATCATCCCTGCATTAAACCACATGGTAAAGACGGTCATAATCGTAAAAAACTTACGGAACAATAAACGTTGCTTGGATAAGGCATAGGCCATTGTCGCTGTAAAGACCATATTGGCAAGCACACCTGCAAAGGTATAGAAAAAAGTATTCAAATACGCTAACCAGATACCATCTTTGGCAAATGCCTGCCGATAGCTTTCAAGATTAAATCCTTTCACCCAAAACATAACTTCTCCGTTTTCCACAAAAAAGGGTTTACTCACCGATGCGATAACGACATAAAAAACAGGATATAAACTGAGTATGGTAATGATAATCCCTATCAAACTCATGAAAAATGAAAATATTTTTTCATTACGTGTAACTAATCGACTTGATTTCTTTTTTTTCATCGTGTTCACCTCCTACCATATTGCTGTTTCTGATATTTTTTTACTAATTCGATTAGCAAATGCCACAAGAATAAGGGCAAATAATGCCTCGAAGAGTCCAGCCGCCGTTGCTAATCCATAATCACCATTACTAATTCCTGTTCGATATACATAGGTGGCAATAACATCCGCGGTCTCATATGTTGTCGGTCGGTATAAAAGTAAAATCGCTTCGAATCCAACTTTGACCATTTTTCCAATATTAAGGACGAACATCACCACAATAATCGGCAAAATATTGGGTAAGGTAATGGCTGTAATTTGGCGCCATTTTCCCGCTCCGTCAACCTTGGCCGCTTCATACAACTGGGGGTCAATTCCCATAATGGCTGCAATATAGACAATCGAGTTAAACCCTGCTGTCATCCATAGGGTCATCGTCGTATAAATCCCTCTAAAGTATTCCGGCTTAACCATAAAATACTGGGGTTCTATACCTATCTTTTGCAGCATAAAGTTAATGACCCCTGTACTTGGTGATAGAAAGTTGATGGTCATTCCACATACAACAACGACAGAAATAAAATAGGGTAAAAAGGTTGCCGTTTGTGTCAGTTTACTAATAAATTTGTTGCGCATCTCTGTAACCATTATTGCCAAAAATATTGGTAAAGGAAACACAATCAGCATTTGCCAAAAGGCAATCATCATAGTATTGGTAAATGTTCTCACAAAGTCCGTTCCAGTAATAAAGTAAATAAAGTTTTCAAGTCCAACAAAGGTACTTCCTTCAAACCCTCGAAAAACATTATAATCATAAAACGCCATCCGAAGTCCCAACATCGGTTTATAGGCAAAAACCAAATACCAAAGCAAACCGGGTAACAGGAGTAGGTATAGGTCCCAATCGCGTTTTAGCCTTCCTCCAATCATCGATAATGATAATTTCTTTTTCATTGCTTTCTCCTTTCAAATCATTCAACTTTGTTCATCGAATTCTTAACCCCATTAAAGCACGGTCAAGTCTAAAAATCTATCGCCCATTTTCAAAACGTTTGCAATACCACTTATTTTGGCATGTTCATTTTTCAACTGCATATATAAAAAGAACAAAAAACAGAAGGCAAACACCTTCTGTTTCTGCATCTGTGACACTCTATCTATCGTTCTTTATCTATTCGATCCTTGTATTGCTTTGGTGTCATCCCCATGACTTTTGAGAAAACACGTATAAATGTATTGGCACTATTAAAGCCAACTTCTTGGGCTAGGGTTGAAATCTTAATTTCTCGAGAGGTATGTAAAATATCCACGGCTTTTCGAATACGATACAGATTTAAATGCGCTTTAAAATTTTCTCCTGTTTCTTTTTTAAAGAGTATACCACAATATTTTTCAGAGATATTCATGCGTTCAGCCAAATCAATAAGCATAATATCTTCTTGATAGTTTTCTTCGATGAATTGGATCATATCTTGACCAAGTTGATTTTCTTCTTTCTGACTTTGTTCGCGAACATATAGGCTCAACCAATCAATACTGTTACGCAAGATGTTAAAGATTTCGTCTTGATTCCACTTATCTGCTAGGGACCAAAAGTCTATTTTCTTGTCAAAGACTTCTTCCGGCGTCACCTTTAACTCTTGAATGACTCGTTGCAAGGTACCGATTAAGACTAGCACCAAACTTTTTCTAGCTTCCAGCTCAAGGGAACCATACACATCATTTTCTTCAAGAATATGATCATAAATCGATAGCGCCTGTTCCTCACCTAAAACCACTTGATGAATCAGTTGATTTTCCAAGTTCAAAGGATAGTAATGCACTTTTTTATCTTTTTTCCGGATCATATCCATTGTTAACATGACCTGTGTACGATAAAGAAAACGATATTCTAAGATTTTTTGACTTTCTTCGTAACTATCTCTGATCGATTCCAATCCTGATCGAATATCACTAATAGCAACAAACATTCGTGTCTCACCTTCTAAATATATGTTGTTAATCAAAGGTTGAAGCTTTTTCTTTACTTCATCTACCCTTGTCGCTTCAATGATAAGAGCGCATATGCCTGTACTTAGGTTTGCAAAGCGAATGCCCTGCGAACCTTGCACAAACTCCACAATTTCGTTTTTATATATTTGAACCTCTTGATCACCAAAGTGTTCATTACCTATAAATTCTATAAGAGCGACTGCGAAGGACTCCCCTTCTGCTAGTTGATTATACACTTCACTCTTCTTATCCTTTACGCCAAATAATAAATCACGATTGGTCTTATGTTCCATCAAGCGGTCCCGCTCATTAATTGCACCCCGCAACTGAATATTGAGGTCTTTAACTTCTGTTGCCTTTTTATGCAAAATCTTGATTTCATCATATTTGGAATTATGCTTCACACCATCAAACTCAGCCATCAGATCGTGGATTGGGCGGTATAATACTCTGGAAAAAACGATTGCTCCGATAATAGCAACAACCATCATGAACAGACTTGGTAACAACATACGCATCACTACATAGTCAAAATTGTTGCTATCAGATATGTCTTCTGCTAATATGGTCCAATCAATATTCGCATAAGGATATACAAAAAACTCACGATTCTCATAGACAATCCGTTCTTGTTGGGACTGTTCCCTAAAACTTTGATACAAAGCTTCTCGATCTATGTCACCCGCTTCGTTCCATGCGAAAACACCTTCATCATTACACAAAAACCAAGTGTATTCCTCTCCTGATGTAATCAGACTTTCTGTATTAATGACTAGAAAAAATACAATCATTTTTTCTTCAAATACACGGCGAGTCACAACCATGATGTATGGTTCATTTCCTACTTGTCGCATCATGACTTTTTCTTTTCGCCCTTGTGTAAATTCTTTAAAAAGTTGATCGCGCTCCTGCAATGACATGGCAAGTGTTGTCTCAAAAAACTGACTGCTTTCTTCACTCGATGTCGGAGTCAATACAGGTTTTTGAGTATCGATTGGTGTAATATAAATATCAAAACTAATATTATTCACACGTGATACCGCTTTTTGCAGTTCTTGTTGTAATTTGATGGCATGAAAATACATCAAACTACCTTCGTCGTCTGTTGCATATGACCGTATATATTCATTATTCACCACATTTTCGAATTCGTTCATAGCAATTTCCAACCTTAGCTGGCTGTTGCTACGGTTGGCTTCAAGCGTTTGGCGCAAGATGTTTTCTTGATCTTTTTTATCTTGCTGATTCAAATTATATGAAAAAACACCAATAAACATAAGGCTTATAAACATAAATATTGCGAAAAATATCTGATAGATTCTTTTTTCGTATCTTCCTTTCACCATAATTCGCATCGTATTCTCCTTGTATAATCAGCTTTTTTTCAAACGCTCATATTCTAATGTTGCATTCACACCTTCATGCTTGGTATATCCCAATGGATGCTGTCGATACTTAAAATCATATGAACTGTCTAGTCTATTAAAAGGATCCTTAGTTTTATGAAGATGTTCTTCAAGTTTTTCTCGATATTGATACAGTGTCTTCGCATACTCCGGTCGGTTGGCAAGATTTTTCTCTTCAAACACATCATCCACCCGACTAAATAATTCTTCTTCTATGCGGCCTTGATCATGATAGACCGTATATTTATAGACATCATCAAGGTACATTCTTCCTGGGACAATATATCCAAAAAACTCATCATACCACTGGCCGATAACATACTTTCTTGGAGAGGTATTTTCCCCTTCAAAGGTCGATGTTAAACTTACACCTTCCCAATCTTTCGGAACTTCAAGACCACAAAAGTCCGTAATTGTCGGTACAATATCCATCAAAGAGACATTACCTGATACCCGTTTTTTACTAGGTAAACTTTTATGGAAAAAGGCCAAGGGCACTTCATTACTTTCATTGTAAAAACAACCATACTTGGTAACCAAACGGTGGGCAGCCATTCCTTCACCATGGTCTGCCGTCAAGACAATAAGGGTATCCTCCATCTTACCGCTTGATTCCAATGCATGCAACAAGTCTCCAACCTGTACATCCACCTTCTCAATAAAATAATGATAGGCATTCAAATAATACCTATAGTCGTCACCGTCCCAGCTTTTTGTTTGACTTTGTCGACGGTGGGCACAACACATGTACTTAATAAAATTGGGGCGATTTTCTAAATCTGTCGTTTCAAAATTTGGAGGTAACTCGGGAAGATCTTCAAGAGGCTTTTCTTGATCTTCTTTACGATAATTGCCGATATATGAGCAAATGTTATGGGGATTTTGAAAATCAACAACTGCCAAAAAGGGCTTATCTTTTTCTGATGTTTGAAGATAATCCACCGCTTGCTTTAGCGTATTGATATCAAAATACGTCTCATAGTCAAAGGCAATATCATCACGTTTGTTGGGAATATGGACTTGCTTTTCTTCATAACAGTGAAAGCCACGCAGTGCGCCGTAATCATGCCGCTTCCCAAAATGGACACAATCATAACCTGCCTGACTAAATATATCACCTATCGTGGTTAAGTTTTTGCTCACAGCATCAAATCCCTGATCAGGCAAATTACTTAAGACTTTAGTTTGGTGAGGATACTTTGAAGTCCATAACGATGCCCGTGCTGGTTGGCACAATGGACACGATGTATATGCATGTTCATAACTAATCCCATTTTCAATAATTTCATTCATATACTGGCTTTGATCATAGGCATTGCCATAGGAGCGCAATGCTTTTGAGCTGAGTTGGTCACAAATAATCATTAATACATTCATAGATTCATCAACCTTTCTTCTCATCCTGTATATTCTATTATATTGAAAATGGGATAATTTAAAATCTCTAAAAAGCAACTCGTCACTAAAAATCAACTAATTCACTTGCTAAAGCTAACTGTTTTTAAAGGTTTGAACGTAATTCCACGCATCAAAGCACATGGTATCTAAATCCAATTTCGCTTCCCAGCGAAGAATGTTTTTGCTCTTTTGAGTTGATGCATAACAACTACCGATATCACCGGGACGTCGATCGACAATCTGATACTTGACCCTTTTGCCACTGGCTTTTTCAAACGCTTTTACCACTTGAAGGACGCTATAACCTTGACCTGTTCCTAAATTGAAAGCTTCAACGCCTTGATTATTTTTGATATACTCAAGGGCTGCAATGTGTCCTTCTGCTAAATCTTGCACATGGATATAGTCACGAACACCGGTTCCGTCAATGGTATCATAGTCATCCCCAAAGACACTAAGTTGCTCAAGTTCTCCACTAGCCACTTTAGCCACATAAGGTAGGAGATTATTAGGAATACCGTTCGGATTCTCACCGATAAGTCCACTTGGATGTGCACCGATAGGGTTAAAATATCGCAATAAAGCTATTGAAAATTCAGGGTCCCCAACATATAGGTCTTGTAGAATTTCTTCAATCATTTTTTTCGTTGCCCCATACGGATTAGTTGTCGATAAAGGATAGTCTTCTTTAAAAGGAACATTGTCATTCATTCCATAGACTGTTGCAGATGAAGAGAAGACAATCTTCTTGCAATCATATTTTTTCATGACTTTCAAAAGTTGAATACTTCCATTCACGTTATTATCATAATACTCTAAAGGTATGCTTACCGACTCTCCAACAGCTTTTAACCCTGCAAAATGGATAACAGCGTCAATATGATGGTTCGAAAAAATCTCTTCTAAACGTTTCGTGTCACGAATATCACCTTGATAAAACACTACATTTTTTTTACCCAGCGTCTCGATTTTTGAGACAATTTCTTGTCTTGAATTAACAAGATTATCCATAATGACGACTTGATGATCTGCCTCTAATAGTTTTACGCATGTATGACTTCCAATAAATCCGGTTCCACCGGTTACAAGTATCTTCATTGTAGCTTCCCTTCTGCTATTAAATATATTTTTTTACAATCGCTTCCATAAGCGGTAACTTTTCTTCCATTTTTTTCACAAAGGCGTATTGATTCTTTGCTCGAATCAAATTGTGATTGTCTTTGTGGACTTTAAAATATTTGTCGCCATCCAAGTGGTCCGTAAGAAAGCGCATCCCACACTCAAAGGTCATGATAATTGCACTCATTGGCAATAACTCCAGTTCCTTTGCCGTCAATTCATCTTTCATGATTTCAAGATACCCTTTAGTATACGCTTCAAAGCGCTCTAAGTCTACATCCATATCTTCCAAATTTGTTGCATCTTCTTCCAAGGTACTGCCACAAGAGCGAATGGCATCACCAAAATCATAAAGAGCACTTCCCGGCATTACTGTATCCAAGTCAATGACACAACGCCCCTTACCGCTTGCATCATCCAACAAGACATTGTTAATCTTGGTATCGTTATGGGTAACACGGGTCGGTATATTCCCGCTAGCCATTTCAGATAAGATTAAGGTGGTGATCTCTTGGTGTTGAAGTGTAAAATCAATGGATTCTCGACACTCCTTGGCACGGTTTTTAGAATCTTGCGCTAAGACCGTCTTGAAATTCTCAAATCGTTGCTGGGTATTATGAAAATCCTTAATGGTCTCATGCAAGGTCTCAGCCGGATAATCCTTTAACATATATTGAAACAGACCAAAGGCTCGTCCTGCTTCATAGAGCATGGTTGCATTTTCTGCAAATAAATGCCCGGTCGCATTATGTACAAATTCATATGAACGCCAATAATTGCCCTCAGCATCTTTATAGTAACTTTGTCCAATATGAGTTGGCACTAATGTCAACACTTCATAATTTGGCAAGGGATGTTCCTTAATGTAATCTACTAAGTAACCGGTCACTTTTTCAATGTTTTCCATCAGTTGTTCTGTCGCCTTAAAAATCTCATGATTCACACGTTGCAAAATATAGGGCAGGGATTGGTCCCCGTCTTGCATGGTCACAAGATAGGTATCATTAATATGTCCATCCCCATATGGGCGAATACTGTCAAACTCTCCGTTCCATTGAAATTGCTTGCAAATGACGTCAAAATTATATGCCATTATCTTTCCCTCCATAATTTTTCCGGGTATTTTCCTTGGTCAATCATCTGATTAATTGCTTCAACAACCGTAGCCTTATCTTCTTGATAGGTCACCCCATACCATTTTTCATCTGTCTTAAGAACCTTAACATTGGCTGTATCTTTTTGCACCATTTGGTCAACCACATAAGGAAGATAAAATTCACTTTTTAAGGGATTCATTTTAAGTGCCTTAGTCAAAAAATCCACGATTGTTCCTTCCACTTCTTCAAGGAAGGATGGTTTAAGTCCCCACATATTCATGGAAACAATGGTCTCGCCATCTAGGCTTGTCCAGACCTCTTCTTCAAGATACGCAATGTCCTTGGCACGCTTTTCAATATGAATACGCTCGACAACATTTTCTAGATTCTCGTCTGTATCTAGGCTACATATACCTCGAGAGACATAGCCATTTTCTGTCACCGTATTTTTCAGCAGATAACCCACCATGGCATAATCAGTCCCATCTTTTGTCGTGTCGCTTAAAAAATCAAAAAGTTTAATATAGGCCTCTTTACCGTAATAGTCATCGGCATTAATAATAGCAAAGGGACCTTTAATTAAATGCCTTGCTGCATAAACTGCATGGGCTGTGCCAAAAGGCTTAACCCGATCTTTTGGAATCTTAATACTCTCAGGAATATCTTCTAATTCTTGAAATGCATATTGTAACCGAATAAAGGGCTCCATGCGCTTTCCAATAATTTCTTTAAAATCCTCTTCAATCTTATGATTGATAATAAAAATCACTTCTTCAAAACCTGCTTCAATCGCATCAAAAACGGAAAATTCGATAATTGCTTCTCCGTGACGTCCTACAGGGTCCATTTGCTTTAATCCACCATATCGGCTTCCAATACCTGCCGCTAAGACAACTAATACTGGTTTTTTCATAAGAACCTCCATATTTTTTATTTTATATCCTCTTACTATTCTAACAAGTTTTTCCTGTCGTGTATTTGTACTTTCTTCTACTCTTTTTGTACATTTGATTGTATAATGGTAAATAAGGAACTATTTATATGTAAAGATCGGAGTTTTGATAATGCCACGTATTGATGGTTATGAATTAACCCCCCTTCACCCTCTTATTTCCATAGACCACATTGTGACCGTGCATTACTTTGAGTACTCTAAAAATTATATTTTCGAAGGTGAGAAACATAATTTTTGGGAATTTTTATATGTGGACAAAGGATGCATCAATGTAAAAGCAAATGATACGATGTACAGTCTTTCAAAAGGACAAATTATCTTTCATGAACCCAATGAATGGCACACTGTCCTTGCCAATGGACAGACCGCACCGAATCTTGTGGTCATTGCATTTACCTGCGATTCTCCTGCCATGCATTATTTCAAAAAACGCATTCTTTCAATTGATCACCATGTATATACTTACCTTGGCAAAATCATCAATGCTGCCCATACTTTATTCACAAATAACCTCAATGATCCCTTGTTAAAAAAGCTCGATAAGCGTTTTAACGAACCCACACCATCCGAGCATTATATTACAAGCTATCTGGAATTGTTTTTAGTGGAAATACTGGAGCATCACGAACGATACGAGAAAGATGTAAAAATTTCGACTTCAATTCATGAATATATGAAAGAAGAAAAACTGGCTATTGTCATTAACTTTTTACAAGAAAATCTACATCAAAACTTAACACTAGATGATATATGTCAAAACACTCTGCTTAGCCGCTCTTCCTTGCAAAAATTGTTCAAAGAAGGCACTGGCCACAGTGTGATGGATTACTTTAAAGAGATGAAAATGCAGGAAATCAAACACCTTATTCGTGAAGAAAATCATAATTTCACTGAAATCGCAGAAATTTTGGGCTACAGCTCGATCCACTATTTATCACGAACGTTTAAAGCAAATACAGGCATGACATTATCTGAATACGCTTCATCTGTAAAAGCTTTATTAGATAATTAAAGAAAATCAAAAAAACAAGCACCCTAAGTATATTTCACTTACAGTGCTTGTTTTTTTTGCGAAATTCATAAGGTGTCATTTTAACTATTTTTTTGAAGGATTGGGAAAAATAACTTTGCGAAGTAAATCCACAAGAGTTTGCAATAGATGCGATATTATAATCTGATTCAATCAGAAGCTTCTTACTGACTTGAATACGAACACTCGTCAGATAATTCATTAAAGATATCCCATAAGTTTTTGTAAAACAGTGAGATAAATAATATTTATTCAAGTGAAGTTCTTCTGCCAAATAGTCTAAGCTAATATTTTCAGAATAATGAGCTTCCATGTATCGCTTTGCCTGACTGCATTCACGCATGACTTGTTGGGTAATTGAAGCCACCGCTTTATTGCCGGATAATTTTAAAAACTCTAAAAATAAAAGCTCATATATATTTTGAATCATTAATAAATGATGTTTGTTTTTGCGATCATTAATGTTTAAAATCTCTTCGGTATAAAAATTTACTTTTTTGGTTAAGGATAGGAATGAAATCTTGGAATAAAGGTTATTATCCATTTCAATAGATATATTACCAACGCCAAAAACAATATATTCCAGAGGATTTTCCTCACTCGAAACCTCTCTATGCTTTACGTTGGGATTTATGGCCACAAAATCATAGGGACCTATCGCCATCTCCTGGTCTTCAATATATACTTTCCCTTGACCACCAACAACTAAGAACATCTCACAAAGCACATGTGTATGAGCTATACTTGCCCATTCTCCTTCATAGGAAGAATGAGCAACATATACAAGCTCACCATAGTTTATGTCTTCAATTTTATCTGATAAATAGTAGGTACGATTACTCATGTTTATCCCTCATTAAACAACTGAATTCTTATTGAAAAATTTTCTTATTCTTTGATATTATACCAAATAATTTCATTGGCTTCCATGCTCAAGTCAAACGAAGCGCCATCTCCTCTATAAACTTTGGTTTCTTGGGCCTCATAGGTATTATTAACGACACAGAATTTATTGTTTTTCACATAGGCATGGACTTCAACATGGCAATTCGTACTATACCATTGTTCTAACGAAGCTTCTGCATGGCTAGCATAAAGAATTGCCCGATGGAGTATACGGGTATTTTGATGGCTGTAGGGTAACCCACTAAAATAGACCCCTCGACCTTGTCCAAAGTCTCTTGTTGCCAATTGTACGCCTAAATCTTTTTGAACAATGACTCTTGTGTTTTCCATAGCAAAGATGTCTTTTTGTCCTTGACCAAAATCAATCTCCCCTTGGCAATCCCTTGTAATAAAATGCTCTTGTTCTTGCCAGTTGTACTTATCATAGTTCAGTGTAAATCCGCTTTCTTTTTCAACACCCAGGGCATCTGCTAATTGGAAAAATCGTCCTTGGAACTGATGGGCTGATGGTTCCCCAACGCCTATAAACCCACCACCCTTATAAATAAAGTCTCGAACACGGGTAATAATCGTCTCATCAATCCAGTAATCTCCACCACTATGGGCTGTATCTGCACCACCCAGGTTGATAATAACATCAATGTCATCTAAAAGGCTAGCATCTTGCTTAACATCATCAAAGCTGATAAAGCGTACATCATAAGGTCCACCTGCTAGTGCTTCAACGATACCTGCATAACTATAGTTTTGCTTTTGGTACAATGCATGATGCACCATGTGATTTCCCCATGCGCGCATATGTCCCCATGCATTTAAAACAGCTACAGTCTTTACACAGTATGGCGTTGTTCCTTTGACATTGTCATATAAGACTCTAAATTCATCAGCTACACTTTTAATATACTCAACAAAATCCGGGAACTCTAAGGCAAGTTTAAGATAGCCTCCATAACCAATACGGTCAATGGGCTTTCGAAGAATGGCCCGTCGAGCTGTTACCCAGTTTTCTTTGGCTTCTTTAATCGGGTCTCCATTTTCATGGAAGGTATCCGGGAAGAAATAGGGTAAAAATCGTCCTTCGGTATATTTCACGCCTTCAATATCA
>Ga0163223_100059_pt1 | contig 45819 bp, 30 predicted proteins | sample MSEWel2016_02_17_2_FD_113147 | JGI IMG/M metagenome (GOLD analysis project Ga0163223, IMG submission 113147) | Subsurface microbial communities from deep shales in West Virginia, USA - MSEEL Well Study Marcellus 5H_2016_02_17 ...
AATTGAAGCCTTCTTTAAATAGTCTTTGTAGTCGATTTCCGCATCAACCTTTGGAAGACCATTTGCCTTCGTCTCTTTAATCTTAAACTCACTCTGTGTCTTGTTAAATCTTGCCTCTCTTAAGTCGTAGTTGTTTTCTGTGGCAAAATGTAGCAGTTCATCAATGCTCATTTTTTGTTTTTCCTGTGCCGTTGCATTCAGTACAAAAAAGATCATTGCCAGTTTGATTAGAGTTATTCTTTTTCGCAACATACTTTTTTTAATCAAGTTTATAGAGAAACTGATAAAGGTTCGGTTGTTTAAATTCCTCAATCCATCGGTACATTCTGTTAAAAAGAAATCTTGTTGTGATCTTCTTGTTGTGGGCACATATCCCGCAATATCTGATGAATTGCCAAGAGCTATTCTTCTGATGTCAACTGGCTTGACTTTGATTCCCTCCTTTACTGAAACGGACGTCAGCCGTTTAACAACTCTACTGCCATCTGCCGTATCGTTAATAGTTTTATTTTTAATAAGCATAGTAAATTCAACTTTGTTATATTATTAATGGGGACGTGGAAAATTCGTCTCCAAACGACCATTTATATCCGGCTCAAAAGTAAGACACTGACATTGGAGTGAAAAGGTCAATGAGGTTTCACTATTGGACAATATGGATTATTTTAGTTGAAACATGCAATATGTCACCCTTCATTTATAGACTAATAGTCGAAAATGTGAGTGATACTACACTTTTAAATTTATACTTTAAAAGAGAAAATAGTTTTTCAGGATCAATTGATTTTATGATGTTTGATCCAAATTTCAGTTGGAGAATGAGCAAGGTGGATTTGAAAAAGGAACAATGGCTGAATTGAGAGATGAATAATTCAAATTTATTTTTTAGAACCAGTATCCAAAACTGGCCGAAAAAGTGGGTTTGTTGATTACATTAGAGTAGCCGACTGTAGTATCTAACGGGCCAAGTTTTGTTTTTAGTGAATACCGGATTCCTCCTCCGTAGATTATTTTATAATCCTTTCTCAACAGCCAGTCCGAATCCTGCAATAATCCGTTTGCTATAAACGTAAGGTATTGAGAGTCATAAATATTAAATCTTAATCCGAGTGAGCTGATGTAAACATACTCTGATCCAACATTTACAGCAGGAAGCCCAACAAAAGGCAAATGATAATCAAAATACTGGGTGTAAGGTTCTCCTCCAATTACGTTTGTTTTAACTTGTGGGTAATTGGTGTTGAATAGTCCCCTCCCATATAAATCAAAGAGCCAGGAAGTCTTCCCCCAAGCCGGTAGTACATTCTTCATTTTGAAATAAAGTGCCGGACATATTTTCTCATTATCCTGCAAATCACCCAGAAGGGAAAACTCACTTGTCATTGACATTCCTTTTGTTGGAAAATAAAAGTCATCCATATTATCGAAAGAAACATAGGCATAAACGTTGGTTAAAAACAGGTCGATTTTATTTTGTTCCAATTGAAAACCAATAGCTTTACTGAATATATTTCCATTAAAATATTCTTCCTTGATGCCTGCTCCAAAAACGTAGCGTTTAAAAACAGGCTGATAAATATAAATTCCGGCTGAAGTATAAAAGAGGGTCGACTTGAACAACTTAACTCCTTTGTCATAAGTGTTTATATTTTGGTATTTACCTCTTAACTGTATTCCTACCGTAGGAAAATTTGTTTTGTTTGTTTCAAGTGTTATATCTAGTCCCGGATTGACTGACAGTTCGGCACTTGTTGAGAAGAATCCAAATATATTTGCATAATTCTGTCGCGTTGTATTCAATAGAATTGCGGCAGCATCGGCGGTGTTCACCTTAAAGCCGATATTCTGCGTAAAAACCTTTTCTGCCTCTATTTTAAGATGAAGAGTTTTCCCCTCTTCGTTATTCACAAGGTAGTAATATATCTGCTTAAATCCGCCTAGCCCGTATAGTCTGTCGATACCCATCTTAATTTTTTCTGCTGAATAATTTCCTGGCATTTCCAGTCCGAAAGTATTATCCATAAAATCATCAGCTAAATGATAGTTTCCGTTATACTTTACGTTGGTGATGTACCAACTTTCAGGTTTTGTATAATTACGAAGATGATTGGAACGTTGAAGATGATATGCAGATTTAAGTTCTTTCAAGTCATCGATAATATCCAATGCAGCTTTTTCTCCTCTTAAAATCAGGGTATCAACTGCCGCGGAATTAAAACTGGAAACTGAATATCCGGTTATATCAGGCCTGATAATTATGTCACAAAGGTTTTTGTTTGCTATATATTTATCCTGATCGAAAAAACCAATCAACTGTCCTAAAATATTACTCATCGATTTCAGGTCTCCACGCTTGTTATAGTCACTGCGAATATCGACTCCAATGATAATATCTGCGCCCATTTGTTTCGCAACATCCGTTGGGAAATTATTCACAATTCCGCCATCCACCAGCAATCGTCCTTCTCTATCTGATGGTTTAAACGCAAACGGGATGGCCATGCTCGAATACATTGCTGTAGGTAAAAATCCTCTATTTAAAACTACCTCCTCCCCGGTTTCGAGATCGGTAGCAATACAGGCAAACGAAATCGGAAATGTAGAAAAGTCAGCTTCTGCACCAAGCTCGCCAGCTAAACCGCAGAATAAATTCAAAACGTTTTGTCCTTTCATCAAACCTTGGGGAAGCGTAATCTTTTTTTCCGAAATAGGTAACGAAAGGAAGTAACGTTGCTTTAGTTGTTGTTCATTTCTTGATCGCAAGAGGCGTGGCACATCATCATTCAATGTCATATTCCAATCGAACGATTTTACCAGGTTCTCTATGGCCGCAGCTTCATATCCAATGGAGTAAATACCGCCTACCAAACCACCCATGCTGGTTCCTACGATAATATCAATGGGAATACCCTCCTGTTCCAAGATTTTAAGGACACCAATGTGAGCAAATCCTTTGGCGCCACCACCGCTTAAAACAACAGCAATCTTAGGACGTTTACGCTCTGTGTTCGTGTTCTGCCCAACAGTTGGAAAGGCTAACTGAACAAGAAAAATCATGGAAATTATCCTGATTAGCAGTCTGCATATAATTGGTTGTCGCATTTATTCGTTTTGATTGACTTTTGCAGTTTATGAATTTAATAAAGATAAAAGTAATATTCCCCCCTAAAAAGGTCTAAAAGGATATATTATTGGATGATATAGATTATTTTCAGATCTTAATGCCACGAATTGGCTATAATACAGAAAAACTATGTGTAATTTGATCACTCCTTTAAACTGGCGTTCAGAATTTGAACGAAGCGAAGTCGACTCCATTGGTATGGATTTTATTTTACTCGATAAACCCATGCATCTACCGCTGGTCGATTATCCCTTCAAGTTAGACATAACAGTTGTAATTATTTGTGTCAGTGGAAGTATGGAAGGTAGTGTGAATTTGAAAGATTTTCGCAATGAGGGGCCTGGTCTATTTATCCTTCTTCCTGATCAAATTTTACAGTATAAGTATTTGAGTGACGATTTTTCAGGATATTTTATTGTAATGTCCAAGGAATTCACTGGTAATTTACTGATCGATATTCGTGAACGGTTTCCGATTTTTCAAGCTATTCAGGAGAATCCGTGGGCCCTTTTGAACGAAAAAGAGCTTAAATCGATGATTGACTACTACACCCTGTTTCAGAGTACCGTGCAAATGACTAGCAATCCTTATCGTATAGAAGTTATAAAACACCTGATGCAAGCGTTATTTTATGGATTGTCTTATAATCTATATAAACTAGATTATTCTGAACAAAGATCCAAGCAAGAGATTTTGGTTAAGAGCTTTCTGGATTTAGTGAAAAATAATTACAAGAAAAAAAGGAGTTTAGATTTCTATGCTGAAAAGTTGTACCTGACTCCAAAATATTTATCAAAAGTAGTCAAACAAGTAAGTGGATCATCAGCAAATGAATGGATTACCGATTTTGTGATTCTTGAGGCAAAAGCGCTACTACGTTCAACAAACATGACGATTCAGCAAGTTGCCCTAGAATTGAACTTTCCATCGCAATCTTTTTTTGGCAAGTACTTTAAGCGTTATGCTGGAGTATCACCCAAGGATTACCGTAATAGTTAGGAAGGAAATGAATACCCGGCATAGCTATTCGAACTGTGTTTTGAGAGCTGCATGTGCAATAAAATATGGAGTTTCAAAAGGGATGCATAGCACCGCTATGGTGAGCTTTTGAAATTTAGTAAAACGCCATATTTTGAAGCGATTGTAGCTCGGAGTAGATTTTCTAATGCATATTCCGGGTTAAACGCAAAACGAAGGCCATGGCTTGATGAAATTTTTGCTAAACTTGAAAATCTATGTCCTCCTTTTAAATATCCTATTGCATAATTTGGGTTTAAAGCAAGCTTTCAAGATGATGTAAAGCAATCTGATCCTGATACAAAAGTATCTGCGACAGAATCCCTGTTATTAGCTGTTTTAATCCCCATAGTTGTTGTATTGAATTTAAAGTACTTTCCAAACCTGAATAGATATATAATCCTTTTTAGGAACAGGTTTACAAATAAAAATGGCATTATTCAACCAGGCGTAATCTGAATCGACCGGTGCTTCAAATTGAGGCGCAGTACGAAAATAAACCTCCGGCAGAACATCTGAATGACTGTCATCAGATGATCCGTGACTCAAAATTAATCCCGCATTCTGAACATGTATCAACACATTATCATCGGTTTTAATCGTATAAATTGCGTTTAATTCTGTTCGCTCTCCATCCAAACTTACATATTGATAATCGGCTCCGCCTTTCAAAACTGTTCCTTTTAATCCGGGGCCTTCAAATGTTCCTCCCGCGATAGGAATTATAACGCGTTTACCGCGTGGCGTTATTCCCAACTGCATTGGTGGATCTATTGTCACCTTTAATTCGCAGGTAAATTCTAATTCAGGTGCTTCAAATTCCTGTGCCGACACGCCGGTATAACAAACACAGCAAATAATAAGAATTGTAAAAAACTGTAATCGATTCATTTCTTTTTCATTTAGAGCTATCAACTATAACTGAAACGTATGTACATACTTCATTTGAATCATTTGATTCAACACTGCTACATGCGAAACATTCTGATCAAAATAATCTTTGGTGGGCCGTGCTTCCTTATATACAATATATAAGTCGTTTCCTTCTTTCGGATTATAACGTAATGTAAAATTCGATTGGGCCATATGACTCAAACTATTGTACTGAACAAAAGACTTAATAGTAAATTTCGTATTGTGCATATACGTTAATTTTAACCTGCCAATATGCGACATAAACTCCTGTTTACGCACATCAAATTCAACATGATTCATATCGTAGCAACACGTTAAATTAATTTTTGAAGAGATGTTAAATACGGGTTCTACCGTTATTCCGAAGTTGTTTCCATCATAATATTTTCCTTCCGAGAGCGTAAAACGGGATGACACGGCTTTTGACACAGGAGTTGAAAGGCTTAATCTTCCTGACAGATAGTTATAATTACCGGCTTCAATATACACATCGTTGGTAAGGTTAAATGTTTCTTCCAGGCCTTGCTGATTCATATTAACTCCAAAACGCCAACTCCATCCTTTTTTTGTTACAATGGAGCAACCAGGACCGTATGATCCGATCATCAACAAATCGGTTTCTACCGAATTCGAGCGCCGGTAGCTAAAATGCACCTCGTAACTAATTAATTTTGATGATGGATCGGCAATCCAGCCATAACCCAATCTGCTGTCGTAATTCGATAACCCTCCCATGGAAATAAAACCTACTTTAGGATCAAAATCAGCCCCCGAACGTTTATACGAAAGGTCGTAGTAAAAACCATCCCTGTTTCTTCTCTCCCATTGAAAACTAACAAATGACCGATTTTTATTCCATTGTTGCCCATTGCTGGTGGTATCGGTGGTTTGAGCAATTTTAAAATCGATATAATCGTTGCCAAATAATCGTACAATAGCATCTCCTCCGTAGGAGAAAAAATTCTCACCGTTTTTTCCGATTCGGGAAGTTAAAATCCCTCCTATAAACGAATTAGAATTTATAATCCGTCTTCGAATGCGGGCTACCCCAAAATTTTTAAACGACTCATCATCCCCCTTCGATCCGGTTTGCATATTCATTATACCAAGATCCCATTCGCCAACACGACCGGTAAGTCTGCCTCCTCCTAATATCGGGACCGATTCTCCATCCTCCAGTCCAATTCTGCGACTATAAAACAGCTGATCCGGGCCTCCAAGACTAAAGTTAAAAATGCTGGCACGTTCCTGAAAAAACATCCTTTTTTCGGGCAGAAATAAAGAATACCTGGAAAGATTTATTTGTTCGTCATCGGCCTCAACCTGCGAAAAATCGGTATTAACAGTAAGGTCCATTGTCAGATTACTGGTTAAACTGTATTTCATATCCAGACCGGCAGTGAATTTATTATCTTTTGCAAGGTCATAAGCCAGTTTTGTTTTATTCAATTCGTTATTCCTTTCAACTCCTCCACTAATGTATGGAGAAATATAGAGCGGATTACTTTGTTGCACATCCGTAAGAAGGATGGATTGTGTAAGTGACGGTTTTATTGGTGCGCTTGTTCCATTTGCCGGATCAATTGCCGGATAGGTATCCAATTCGTTGGCATGCGTTATATTTCGGATAACGGTAATTCCCATTACCACCGTATTATCAACTTTTTGAAAGCGCAAACTGGAAAAGGGGATCTTCATTTCAACTGACCAACCATTATTTATCCGGGCTGTTTTTACATCCCAAAAGGTATTCCAACTATAATTTCCCTGTCTAAGTCCTCCAATTCCAGAGGCATCATTCATAATTGTAAAATCAATACGCTGTCCGGCAGGCATCGTAAAAAACGCAACACTATTTTCATTATCATTGTACGTATCCAGAAGAATCCCAAAGGCATCGGAATTTAAAAATTCTTCATCGCGCTTTTTACTGTTCGAAACAATATTGTTGTTATCCTTATAAGAGAGAATAGCAGAAACCCATAAAAATTCTTTTTCGTAAGCTACGCGAACGGTGCTTTTTTCGATTGGGGCTCCCTTAAAATCGGGATAATGCATCACCAGATTCAAAGGAATTACATTCTGCCAGACGGCTTCATCCGGAATGCCATCAAAATTTATCTCAGCCTTTAGTTTTTCTATTTTCACCATCTCTTTTCCTTTTGAAAATAGCGGAAAAATAAACAGGCCAACGAGTATAACTAATTTTTGTAAAGTACAAATTCTTCTCATCACACAAGTAAAATTGAGCGCCAATAAAGAGATCATAAAAGTTTTTACCGACCAACTTCTGAAGAATTAGTCGCCAACTTCAGGGGTGAACACAAAACGTCTGATCCACCCAAAGCATTTATTAAAACCGATTATTTAGTCTTTGAATAATATGGATGCAAAAGTGTTTAACGATTTTCTCCATACCTGGAAATCATGAGCTCCCGGAAATGAATTGAATTTCACCTCTAACCCATGCTCTTCAAAAGTTTTAACAATTGTTTTTGTCGATTCAAAGCGCGGATCATTCTCTCCCACTGAAATATAAAAAACTTCTAACTGATTGTTAAAGGATTGTGCATCGGAAAGAATGCCTGGAATTTCCTTCCCGGCATCGAAATTTTGTGGTAAACCGACGGGGCCACCAAAAATTCCGGAACTAAATGTTGCCACTGAGCCAAAAATATCCAGGTTGCGCAAACCGGTATAAAATGACTGGCCTCCGGGCATTGACAGACCTGCCAATGCCCGGCTTTTTCTATCAGGAATTACACGGTATTTTTTTTCAATAAAGGGAATTACAGGACCTTGAGCATCCGGCTTTCTCTGATCGTTTGCACATCCAAAACCGATTATAAAAACCAATACGGCCAATTGCATTTTCAATATTAAACTATAATTGAAATTTGCACGGTTTTTAGAGCTTTTAACCCATTTCTCAATACTAGCCATCCTCATTAGTGCTCAATTATTGGCAGGGTTAAATACGATTTGTGATTGGCTTCGCGGTAAATACTAACCTCAGGTGCAGGATCCAGTACGGGAGTTCCGCGCCCTACAAAATTAATGGCCAGTCGAATTTTATGCCCTTCTTTAAAAATCATTGAAATGGGCAATATTGAAAACTCAAGTTCTACAGGTTCGCCCGGAACAAGTGGCATTTCATCCGCTTCAAGACTGCTGTGCCAGGGTAAGCCAAAATTATAATAAGGAGGTTTTGCCAGTTTTCGCATCGAGGCACGGAGTTGCCCGTAAAAGTTATACGACTCGGTAGTTCCATCGGGTGCTACATCCTGAATAGTAGCCACAAAATCGCCATCACTGGCAGTTGACGACACCCAAAGATTGATGGTTGGATGGCCGGTAATTTGAACAGCCTCGCTAAGTGGAGCCGTTTCGTACGACAGTACTCCGGTTGCTGCATTGGTATCTCCGGATCTGACCTCATAATTGACAGTAGTTTTATCTACTCCGTCGCTTAATTCAGTTTCATTTGGGGTAAGACTTCCTTCTCCCAGAAAAAAGTTTACCCTGTTTTCTTCGGGCAGAGGCCATGCATCAGCCGATTTCCATTCCTCTCCTTCGGGAGCATTATACGTAAAATAGTAAATCGGATCTTCATCCATGATGCCATTGTCGATACCTTTCAGCCAATAATCAAAAAAGCGGCGTTCTTCTAAAACGATATCAAAACCGGTCAAATGCTGCGGTGTCCCCCAGTCGCAATGCACGCCAGGACCTACAATAAGTTTTGAAGGAACTGTAAAGTTATTAATGGCGAAAAACGGCCCTGGTTTGGTAGCACCTTCATCCCAGTTAACGGCCATATACATGGCGACACCTGAAGCATTAATCTCGTCCAGATAATTTGACGGACTACTTTTCACCCACCATTGTTTCGAATCCTCATCTGTAAATTTTTTAGAATAGCTATCGCGAAAAGGTAAAATCCCTTCGCTTTCAATGGTGCCGGCATGCTCTGCGATTGCAGCTTTCAACAGAGTACTGTCGGTATCTCCATCAACGGGAACAGCCAATGCGTCGCGAGCTTCCTGCGGTGTTGGATCTCCGGGTTTTCTTGGGCGAACACCTCCTCTGGCTCCTGTCATACCTCCGGGTACACGGAAGTCGTAAACATCAAATTCAAAACTCATAGGAAAAATCGCTTTCAAATGCGGAGGAGCCGTAGTGACTGCCTGCATTTGACTGCCACCCGTAGCCGAACATCCCCACATGCCGATATTTCCATCACTCCAGGGCTGTGTGGCAAACCATTCGGTAATATCGTAAGCATCGTAACGGGCCGAACTTATCCATTCGCCCCGGTTATAGCCTTGGTTATGCCCAAAAGAGCCAAACAATCCGCGAAAATCGACAGTGGCCACAACGTATCCATATTTTACCAATCGACTTGCGGTTCCGGCATAACATTCAACAGTCATGGTTTCCTGCTGATTATCATTAAACCTACGATTGTACGGGGTGTGCATCCATAAAACAGGAAGAGGGTCGGTTACAACCTTGCCAGTTTCTTTATCGACAGGACGACAAATATCTACTGCCAGTTTCACGCCATCTCTCATTCCAACATACTCAGAACTCAGATCGTACTGGTCAGCATAAATTGCTTCACTATACCCTTCATATTTACCAGGGCTTGAAATACGTGTTTCGGAATTTGTTTTATTGCTTGTGCAAGAGATGATAAAGCTGTACAAAAACAAGCCGGTTACAACTCCGGGTATTTTTAGAGTCCTTTTTATGTGTTTAATATTCATGTTGCTCTATTTTGGTACGGTATTATTATTCAGCTTTTAAATGTTTGGCAAAAAACTTTTCAAGTGCCGGTTCAGTAACTTCCAGTTGTTCGGCGTACGCAACACCATGACCTCCCGGTAATTCGAGAAATTCAATATCGGCTCCTGCTGCTTTCATTTTGTCAACAAAATCGCGCGTACGTTTAGGTAATACGACAGGATCTTCGGTACCCTGAATTAAAAATAACGGAGGCTGATCGGCTGAAATATAACCAATGGGCCACCATTCAGTTTTAGCCATCGGTACATCGCGCCCCAGTTCGGTTGGAGGCGAACCGGCTCCTGCAACATTTAGCCGGCTGGAGTATTCATCCCAACCACCATCGCCTTCCAAACCGGCAGACTCGGGCACCATTGCCAACATCAAAGCGAGATGAGCACCTGCTGAATGTCCGTAAGCACCAATCCGATCCGGATCAACGCCGTATTGGTCGGCATGGGCACGTAACCAGCGAACCGCACATTTTACATCTTCAATACAAGCCGGAAATTCAGCCTCTCCGGTAAGTCGGTACTCTACATTAATAGTAACATACCCTTTGTGTGCATAATCCACCATCATTTTTTGGTACACATCAACATTTTTGGATCCCATGGCCCATCCTCCTCCATGAACGATTACCAGTGCCGGACGGATTTCCGGTCCAAAATTAGCCGGCATAGCCAAATCGAGCTTCCACGAATCGCTTTCGCCATCGCGGTAAGGAATATCTTTTGTAACTGTAATGGTTTTATATTCTGAATCAACTGTTTTTTCGCTGGTATCGGCAGTGCCTTGACTGGCACATGAAACCATGGTTGTGGCAAACAATGCTGCCAGAACTAAATTAAAAATAGACTTTTTCATAATTGGTGAAGTTTAAATTACTTAAATAATGGAGGTAATGTTGATACCAATTCAACCAACGATTGATCAAATTTATATTTCACTTGGCACTTATTATCAAACACCATGGTTCCTCCTTTTCCAGGATTATATTCCGGCCAGCTTGGTAACTTTTTACAATTTGGATCGCCGGTTTTTACAAAGTTTATCCACGCCGAACTTATTTTATCTGCTAATTCATAAGCGTCTTCTCCGCCTCCTGTTAAAGGACGAGCCAATGCTATATTATTGAACATAAAAGGAAGTTCCATTCCGTGAGCTGCACCCAGGCTTCCGTCATTTACAGGCGACTGCCACTCAAAAAGATAGACGTATACCGGAGCACCGCCCTGAGCAACTTTAATTGAAGCCTGTTCCAACGCAGTGTTGCGAACTGATGTTACCAGTATATGTTGAGGCTGATTGTCATCCGGGTACGCTTCCTGGTAGGCAGCAATGTATTTATCTACATTTTCAGCTCCGTATCGCTGCGCTAGTGTTGCTTTTACTTCATCCATTGTTTTTGGCGTTATAATCTGACGATTATTGTAACCAAACTCATTAAGATTAGAGCCAATGAGCATTGGAATATTTTTTGAAAAATCGGCAGGCGCTGGATCAAAAGGATGCTGAGTAATATACTTCCCATCAACAGTTGGGCATTGCCCCGGATGCATCATAAAAGGCACATCAACATCGCGGTAACGTGCTGAAGCGCGATTACTGGCAGCAACCAGTTCTTCGTAGGTAAAATCATCTATTTTGTCAGCCTCATCAGGAGTGATACCAAGCTCTTTTATAACTTCCAATCCAAATTTTTGGCTAAGTTCGTTGTCTCCAATCTTAAGAATTGATCCGCTTTGTACAATTGCCCGTTGAAACAAACCGGCTGCCGATGGCATGGCTGTTAAAGTGGTCACCTTTGCTCCTCCACCCGATTGCCCATCGATAGTAACCATACCTGGATCGCCACCAAAATTTTCGATATTTTCATTCACCCACTTAAGCGCAGCTACCAAGTCCTGCATTCCTAAATTCACCGATTCCGAATATTTACCTCCCAAACCTCTTAAATCAAGAAAACCCGGGGTATTCAGTCTGTGGTTCACTGAAACAACAACAATGTCGCCTTTTTCGGCGAGGGAACGCCCCTCAAAAAATGGTAATTGATTAGCCGAACCTCCAGAAAATCCGCCGCCGTGAATCCACACCCATACCGGACGTTTTTTCCCATCGTTAATGCCTTTCGACCATACATTTAACACAAAGCTTTCTTGCTCATCCATTGGTTCAATACAAAATTGAAAACCAAAATTCGCATCACTTTGGCCTCTCCAATTCTGCGCTTTGCCCTGCATAGCCTGTGGCCCATAAATAGTACACTGACGCACATCGTCCCATTTATCGGGTGGCTGAGGCGGCATAAAACGATCGGCTTTGGCATAAGGAATTCCTTTAAATGCATAAATACTATCATCGATATATCCCCGAACTTTACCATATTTTGTGGAAACTACGGCAATATTTTCTCCTGCCTCAATGGGGCCGGGCTGCGCATAACTATCTGAAGCCGCAAAAGCCATTGCCAGAATCAAAAGACTTACTAAATAGTTCTTCATTGTTATTGGTTTTGTTTATTCATTAAAAGTTGAAATGGTTGATTTATTGATCTTATCGGGAGCCAAATAACGGCATCGAATATTGATTCATAAAATCGATCAGTTTTTTATCGTGATTATACACTACTTCACATTTGTTATCGAAAATCATAGTGGCACCGTTATCGGGTTTAAAAGCCTGCCATTCGGGTAATTCTTTACAATTGGGATCACCTGTTTTTACAAAATTAATCCAGACCGAACTGATTTTGTCGGCCAATTCATAAGCGTCTTTTCCTCCTCCGGTGAGTGGGCGCTGCAAGGCAATATTGTTGAACATAAAAGGCAATTCCATACCATGCGCAGCACCAAGACAACCATCGTTTACCGGCGATTGCCAGCTAAATAAGTAAGTATAAACCGGAGCATTCCCCAGCTCACTTCTTGAAGTGGCCTGTTTTATAGCTGCCCCTCGCAATCTGCTGTCGAAAGTTAGCATGTGGTGCGGTTGGTTTTCATTAGGAAAAACCTCGTTGTAAAGTGTTATAAACTCTTCAGCGCCTTCATTCCCGTATAGTTTAACCAATCTTGATTTCACTTCATCCATCGATTTTTGCGTAATTATCGCACGATTGGGATAGGTGAATTCATTCAAGTTTGATCCAAGTAGCACCGAAACATCTTTAGAAAACTCCGGAATTGTATTATCCAACGGATTTTGAGTAACATATTTCCCATCAACGGTTGGGCAATATCTTCCCATAATGCTGCTGCCTTCAGGGCCTAAAATATTTGCAGCCACTTCTCCGGCTTCCAGAAGTTCCTCATAGGTAAACTCATTCAATTTATCTGTATTTCCCGGAGAAACGCCAAGAGCCGCTGCTACCGCCAAACCATATTTTTTCGAATTTTCACTGGTCATTTCAAACTCAAGCGAACCACTTTGAATGATAGCTCGTTGAAATAATCCAACTGCAGATGGCATAGCCAGTAAAGTGCAAACTTTTCCGCCGCCGCCCGATTGGCCGTTAATGGTAACGGTATTCGGATCGCCACCAAAATTTCCGATATTATCTTTCACCCATTGCAAGGCAGCCACCAAATCCTGCATACCAAGATTTACCGATTCGGTGTATTTTCCACCAAGTCCTGTTAAATCTAGATATCCGGGTAGATTTAGTCTGTGGTTAATCGATACAACTACAATATCTCCTTTATTAGCCATTGAACGACCATCGAAACAATCAAGCTGGTTCGCCGATCCTCCGGCAAAACCGCCGCCATGAATCCACACCCAAACCGGGCGTTTTCTTCCATCGTTAATCCCGTTAGACCAAACGTTGAGCACAAAACATTCCTTTTCGTCCATTGGCTCTACATTAAACTGAAAACCAAAGTTTTCATCACTCTGTCCCTGCCAGCTTTGCGCTTTGGCCTGCATAGCCTGTGGCCCGAAAATGGTACACTGACGCACGTCATCCCATTTATCGGGTGTCTGCGGAGGCATAAATCGGTCCGCCCTGGCGTAAGGTATCCCTTTAAAGGCAAACACACCTTCGTCGATATACCCGCGAACCTTGCCGTATTTTGTTGGAACTACTGCAATATTTTCTCCTGCTTCAATCGGTTTCGGTTGAGCATAACTGTATGACGTTACCATGACCATCATGATCAGCAGAACTAAAATTTTATATGTATTCATCACTTGTTTTGATTTTTTTTTCGATCTGTATATAATCGTTTAACTATTACCTTCTGCGAAAAAACCGGGCTGGAGGAAATGACCTTATAAAATCGATTAAGGCTTTATCATGGTTGTATAACACTTTACACTCATTATCGAAAATCATTGTTGCACCTTTTTCAGCAGTAAAAGCATCCCACTCCGGCAAGTTTTTGGCATCCGGATTACCTGTTTTTATAAAGTTAATCCATGCAGAACTGATTTTATCCTCCAGCGCGTAAGCTTCTTTTTCACAACCGGTTAATGTACGTGCCAATTCAATATTATTAAACATGAAAGGGAGTTCCATTCCATGTGCAGCACCTAAACTACCATCGTTTACCGGAGACTGCCAGGTAAGCAAATAATTATAAACCGGAGCTCCGCCTTGATTACTTTTAAAAGTTGATTGACTAAGCCCTCCACCCCTGAAATTAGTATCGAAAACCAACATGCGGTGTGGTTCTGTTTCGTTTGGATAAGCTTCTTTATACAGGCTGATGTATTTATCTACGTTTTCGGCACCATAACGCTCAGCAAGAGATGCTTTTACGTCCTCCATTGTTTTGGGAGTAATAAGAGCACGGTTGAAATAAGTAAACTCATTCAGGTTACAGCCAATCAGCATCGGTATATCTTTAGCAAATTCAGCAGGTTCAGGGTCAAAAGGATTTTGTGTAATGTATTTACCATCAATCGATGGCGATCCACCTCTGGCCTCACTTCCGGCTGCACGTAATACCCTTGAAGCCAAACGTTCAGCGGCAACTAATTCTTCATAAGTAAAATCATTCAGTTTATCTGTATTTCGGGAGTTCACTCCCAAAGCAGCTGCAAATGCCAAACCAAAAGCTTTGGAATTCTCTCCACTTTCAAGCGTATTAATTGCACCGCTTTGTACAATGGCTTTATGAAACGACGCGCCAGCCGCTGAAGGCATAGCCATTAAAGTAGAAACTTTCATTCCACCTCCCGATTGTCCGTCGATGGTAACAGAACCGGGGTCGCCACCAAAATTTTCGATATTATCTTGTACCCACTGTAAGGCAGCAACGATATCGCGCATACCAAGATTAACCGATTCGGAATACTTACCCCCCAAACCTCTTAAATCGGTATATCCCAAAACATTTAATCGGTGATTAATGGTAACAACAACAATGTCGCCCTTTTCAGCCATTGAACGACCGTCGAAACAAGGAAGCTGATTTCCTGAACCGCCAGCATAGCCACCACCATGTAACCAGACCCATACCGGACGTTTTTTGCCGTCATTTAATCCTTGCGACCAAACATTCAGTACAAAACTTTCTTTTTCATCCATTGGCTCTCTGCTAAATTGAAATCCAAAGTTATCATCACTTTGTCCGGTCCAGTTTTGTGCTTTATTCTGCATGGCCTGCGGACCGTATATGGTACACTGGCGCACTCCGTCCCATTTATCGGGAGCCTGTGGAGGCATAAACCGTTCGGCTTTTGCATATGGAATTCCTTTAAAGGCATAAATGCCATCATCGATATATCCGCGTACTTTGCCGTATTTTGTTGTAGTCACTGCGATGTCTTCGCCAGCCAAAATTGGGCCGATTTGCGCATAAGCAGTTGATGCAACAAATGCAAAAGCAGTAATCAGAATAAATACTAATTGCTTTTTCATTTTTGGTTTAATTCTATTGAGTTTTAAGCGAGAGTTTTATTTGTAATTTTTTTATTTCAGGTTTAGCCACTTATTGTTGAATCGATTCAACAAGGTCAACTAATTTCTTATCATGATTATACACCACCTTACATTTGTTATCGAATATCATAGTTGCTCCTTTTTCAGAAGTATAGGGTGCCCAATTGGGTAATTCTTTACAGTTTGGATCTCCGGTTTTCACAAAGTTGATCCAGGCAGAACTCATTTTATCAGCCATTTCATAAGCGTCTTTTCCTCCTCCGGTGAGTGTGCGTGCCATTCCGATATTGTTAAAAACAAACGGAAGTTCCATGCCATGGCAAGCGCCCAGACTACCATCATTTACAGGCGATTGCCACTCGAACAAATACATGTATACCGGCGCACCCCCCTGTGCATTTTTTATAGCTGCCTGTTTAAGTGCATTAGTTCTGATAAATGTAGCCGGGATATGTTGTGGCTGGTCGTCATCAGGATACGCTTCTTTATAAGCGGCAATATATTCATCTGTATTTTCGGCTCCATAACGTTTTGTAAGCGTAGCTTTTACCTGCTCCATGGTTTGCGGAGTAATTAACTGTCGGTTACGCGCTCCGGTTTCATACAAATTTGAACCGATTATCATGGCAACATCTTTAGAATACTCAGGGACATCAGGATAAAAAGGATGTTGAACGATGTATTTTCCATCAACTGTTGGATTTATAATTCTCCGGATATTGTTGTATCCCTCTTCCGTCATCATTTTTGTTGCATCGCGGCCGGCTATAACCAATTCTTCGTAAGAAAAATCATTTATTTTTTCTGCATTTTCAGACGTAACACCAAGAGCTTTTGCAAAGGTTAAACCATATGTTTTGCTTAGTTCACCTTCAGCAACTTTCAGGTAAGAACCACTTTGTATAATTGCCCGGTGAAACAGACCTTTTGCTGATGGCATCCCCATTAGGGTTGAAACTTTACCACCACCACCCGACTGACCATCGATGGTCACCCGTTCCGGATCTCCTCCAAAGTTTTCAATATTTTGGTTTACCCATTTTAGCGCAGCTACCAGATCTTGCATTCCAAGGTTTACCGATTCGGTGTATTTACCACCAAGACCTCTTAAATCTACATAGCCCAAAACATTTAGCCGGTGATTAACAGATACAACAACGATATCCCCTTTTTCAGCCAATGAACATCCATCAAACGCGGGCATTTGATTTCCCGATCCTCCTGAATATCCTCCTCCATGCAACCATACCCATACAGGACGTTTTTTCCCATCGTTAATGCCTTGCGACCAAACATTTACCACAAACGATTCTTTTTCATCCATGGGTTCGATGCTAAACTGAAACCCAAAGATGTTATCGTTCTGCCCTCTCCAATCCTGAGCTTTGGCCTGCATCGCCTACGAACCATAAATGGTACACTGACGCACATCGTCCCATTTATCGGGAACTTGTGGCGGCATAAAACGCTCGGCTTTTGCATAAGGAATTCCTTTAAAGGCATAAATTCCATCATCAATGTAACCGCGTACTTTTCCGTATTTTGTAGCAACTACCGCGATATTTTCACCTGCTTCAATTGGGCCGGGCTGTGCAAGACTGTTTGTGGAAATCCCGACAAAAGCCAGAATTGTAATGTATAAAAAGTATTTTTTCATCACTCAGTGCTTAACGACCGAAGAAATTATATGCAGGCAATGTTTTTACTAGATCAATCAGTTCCTGATCAAAATTGTAACGCACCTCACATTTGTTATCAAAAATCATCGTAGCTCCTTTTTGGGGAGTATACGGAACCCATTTGGGTAAACTTTTACAATTGGGATCTCCCGTTTTTACGAAGTTGATCCACGCCGAACTGATTTTATCAGCCAAGGCATAAGCATCCTTACCTCCGCCAGTTAGCGTGCGTGCTAAAGCAATATTGTTAAACATGAATGGAAGCTCCATACCATGGGCCGCTCCCAAACTTCCGTCATTCACCGGCGATTGCCATTCAAAAAGGTAAACATATACCGGAGCTCCACCCTGTGCATGTTTTATGCTCGCCTGCTCCAAAGCTGTTGTGCGAATGCTTGTGTTTAAGATTTTATTGGGCTGATCGTAGTTTGGATAAGCTTTTTCAAAGGCAGCAATATATTTATCTGCATTTTCTTCGCCATCGTAACGTTCGGCAAGTGTTGCTTTTACCTGCGCCATTGTTTTGGGCGTGATAAGCTGGCGATTCATGTAACTAAACTCGTTTAGATTTGAACCAATTAACATGGCAACATCTTTTGAGAAGTCAGTCGGTGCAGGATCAAATGGATGCTGTACAATGTATTTACCATCTAAAGTTGGAGCTTCTCCACCTCTCATCAGTCCTGATTCGCTCATTGCGTCTGATGCTTTTCTGCTGGCAGCTACCAATTCTTCATACGTAAAATCATTCAACTTATCTGCTTCCTGCGGAGTAATACCAAGTGCTTTTACGAATTCCAATCCCAAAGCTTTGGTGCTTTCACTATCGCTAACTCTCAAATACGATCCACTTTGTACAATCGCACGTTGGAACAAGCCTGCCGCTGAAGGCATGGCCAGTAAAGTAGATACTTTTGCTCCACCACCCGACTGACCGTTGATGGTAACGGTATTCGGATCGCCGCCAAAATTTTCGATATTTTCATTTACCCACTTTAGCGCAGCCACCAAATCCTGCATTCCCAGATTTACCGATTCGGAATATTTGCCGCCTAATCCTCTTAGATCAAGATAGCCAAGCGTATTTAGCCGGTGGTTAACAGTAACCACTACGATATCACCTTTTGCAGCCAGTGCACGTCCATCAAAACAAGGTAACTGGTTGGCCGATCCGGCAAAAAAACCTCCTCCGTGTATCCACACCCAAACCGGACGTTTTTTCCCATCGTTAATACCTTGCGACCAAACATTCAGTACAAAGCTTTCTTTCTCATCCATGGGTTCTACACAAAACTGAAAACCAAAATTCGCATCACTTTGCCCATTCCAGCTTTGAGCTTTCTGTTGCATTACCTGCGGTCCGTATATGGTACACTGGCGCACATCATCCCATTTAACGGGAGCCTGTGGTGGCATAAAACGATCGGCTTTTGCATAGGGAATTCCTTTAAAAGCGAATATGCCATCATCGATATAACCACGTACTTTTCCGTATTTTGTTGGCACTACGGCAATATCTTCACCTGCCTCCATCGGGCCGGGTTGTGCATAGCTATTTAATGATATCATTACAACCGCTACAATATAAACGAGTATCTGCTTTTTCATAGGTTATTTATTTTATTGGTTTTAATTGTTTGTTTTTACATTTTACCTCGGCCCAAATAGAGAAGGCGCAGGAAAAGAACCGATAAAGTCCATCAACGCTTTATCGTGGTTGTGAACGATTTCACACTTATTATCAAAGATCATGGTTGCACCTTCTGATGGAGAATAGGGTGCCCACTGTGGAAGACTTTGGGCATTTGGATTGCCGGTTTTCACAAAATTTATCCAGGCTGAACTTATTTTATCAGCCAATACATAAGCATCTTTGCCTCCACCTGTAAGCGGACGTGCCAAAGCAATATTGTTAAACATAAAGGGTAGTTCCATACCATGGCAGGCACCTAAACTTCCATCGTTAACAGGAGAGTTCCACGAAAATAAATAGGTGTACACCGGAGCAATTCCCTGTTTACTCCTTAACATCGCTTGTTTGGTAGCTCCTCTTCTAAAAAAACTATCAAAGGTTAGCATTTGGTGAGGCTCACTACTTTCTGGATAGGCAGCTTTGTATAATTCAACGTATTTATCCACATTTTCAGCACCATAACGCCTGGCAATTGTTTCTTTTACTTCATCCAATGATTTTGGCGTTATAATGGCACGGTTGTAATAGTTGAATTCGTGCAAATCGGTTCCGATAAGCATGGTCACATCTTTTGAAAAATCAGCTGGTTCCCGGTCAAAAGGACTTACTGTGATGTATTTCCCGTCAACTACAGGGCCTGCGCCTCCACGTATTTTACTTCCGGATGCCCTTAAAATTCCTGCGGCTTTGCGTTCGGCAGCAACCAGTTCTTCATACGTAAAATCGTTTAGTTTATCGGTGTTTCTAGCATTTACACCAAGAGCAGCAGCAAATGCCAAACCAAAGGCTTTTGAATCCTTATCGTCCTGTGCGATATTCCACAGACCACTTTGTACGATTGCCCGTTGAAACAAGCCTGCCGCTGAAGGCATGGCTGTTAAAATGGATATTTTGCCGCCGCCCCCCGACTGGCCGTTAATTGTTACCGTATTGGGATCGCCACCAAAATTTTCGATATTTTCGTTTACCCACTTCAATGCAGCAACCAAATCCTGCATTCCCAGGTTTACCGATTCTGAATATTTTCCTCCCAGACCCCGAAGATCAAGATAGCCCAGCGTGTTTAAGCGGTGATTCACTGTTACCACAACAATGTCGCCTTTATCGGCCAATGACCGACCATCGAAAAACGGCAACTGGTTGGCAGAACCGGCCGAATAACCACCGCCGTGAATCCACACCCAAACCGGACGTTTTTTACCATCGTTTATGCCTTTTGACCAAACATTCAGCACAAAACATTCTTCCTCGTCCATGGGTTCTTTACAGAACTGAAAGCCAAAATTGTAATCACTTTGTCCTTCCCAGGTTTGTGCCGTTCGTTGCATGGCCTGAGGTCCGTATATCGTACACTGGCGAACATCGTCCCATTTATCGGGTGCCTGAGGCGGCATAAAACGATCGGCTTTAGCGTAAGGAATTCCTTTAAAAGCACATATTCCATCGTCAATATAACCTCGAACTTTTCCGTATTCTGTTGAAGCTACAGCAATATCTTCCCCAGCTTCAATTGGGGCTGATTGCCCAAAACAAAAGTTCCCGAGGATAACAACTGTTACAAATATTGAGAAAATTCTTTTCATGATAATTTCTTGTATTATTTCGCCCAGGCTTTTCCTTCAGGAGTTAAGCGCCACTTAAAATAAGTATCCAGTACTTTCATTGACTGTTCACTTGGAACCGGACCGGAATGAGGATTTCCGATCAAGTACATGACCTCCGGATTTGCATCGCTAAATGCCGGCCATTCGGGAACACCTTCACCATTGGGATCGCCATACTTGGCAAAGTTGGTCCAGTAGGTTCCCATTATTTCTGAGAGCTCAAGATCTGACTGGGTGACATTCTCTCCTGCATCATCCATATTCATAAAAACATAAGCCACATCCTGCCCATGAGGAGATTCGGCCCCATACATTGGAGAATCTTCAGGATATTCGGGATGCTGATCGAAGTAATAATAATAAACGTTTGACTTTCCGGTTTCCGATTGCAAGCGAGCCCATATCCAGGTTTGCCATCCAAAAGCTGCATCACGCATTAAATCTCTTGCAGTTTTTGGGATCTCGTTTTCTCCAACAGGATAAGCGGCAAGCAAATCATCGGCAAATCTTCCATAGCGTTCTTTAACACTTGCAATATGGTTTTCCGGAGTTGTTTTTCGCCCAAAACTCAAACCTTCATCCGAATTATATCCGATCAAAACCGGAACGTCGTTGTAATTTCCTTTTTCATACATTTTATGCTGAACGTCAGGAATAACAAGGCCGTCAACAATTGGCCAGCCATTTCCCATATCCATGCCTGTTCGGGGCAACTGGTCGGGAGCCAGTTTTCGTAATTCATCAACAGACGAAACCCCTGCTTTTTGCATATACACTTCTCCATCAGCTTCCGCCTGTTTTAATGTTTTCATATTTTCGCCGGGATAAGTAGTTGGCCGCGTAGGACCAAACGAACCGCCACTTTGTGATACCGCCCCATGAAACAAGCCTTTAGCTAACGGCGACGCACACAACATGCTCACTGCAATTCCACCGGCTGATTCGCCAAAAATGGTAACCTTATCAGGGTTGCCACCAAAGGCAGCAATGTTATTTTGTATCCATTCAAGACCTGCTATCTGGTCGGTTAAGCCATAGTTACCCGAAACATGATTTGGATTTTCGGCGGTTAACTCAGGATGAGCTAAAAAACCAAGTGGTCCAACTCGGTATGCAATACTCACCAAAACGACTCCTTTTTTTGCCAGATTTGCTCCATCATGTACCGGGTAAGCAGTTGATCCACCAGCAAAACCGCCACCGTAAATCCAAACCAGAACCGGTAAGTTTTCGTCTGCAGATTTTGCAGGAGTCCAGACATTCAGGTACAGACAATCTTCGCTTTTTCCTCCGGGAGGATTTCCACCCTGAATCGGAGACGGAGCAAATTCGGTTGTTTGTTTTATTCCGTCCCATTTTTCTACAGGCTGCGGAGCTTTCCAACGCAAATCGCCAACAGGCGGTGCTGCAAACGGAATACCTTTAAAAACGGTCAAATCGTTTTCGATAGTCCCCTGGATGGTTCCTCCTTCAACTTCTACTTCCGTGGGATCTTGGGTTGTGCATGAAATAGCGACAACTGCCAACACTGCGATCAGTGAAAAAAGTCGTTTTTGTAGTTTCATCTTATTATTTTTTGAAATTCTTTGCATCCATAGTCCAGCCGGGATAAGCCGACAAATCGCTTTCAAGGAAAATGGAAGAATTTTCGTCTTTTCCTTTCAACTGCCAGTCGAGCCAATCGGTAGCCATTCGCGCAAAAGAGCCACCATACTTGTCACCAAAGGTTCCCATATGGCCACCTTCTACAAGATTTGCAACTGCAACAGGCACATCGGAGATTCTTTCGAAATCAAGCAAAGCGTTGGCATAAGCCACATCCGACTCTCCGCCAACAATATATACCACCGGACCATGAAGGTTTTTTAACGATGCTTTACTTGCGTCAGCCATGGTCATATCTCCAATTCCGGTATTAAACATCAGGTAGGTTTTTACACGTGGATCTTTAGCCACAAACAATACCTGCGCTCCCCCACACGATTGTCCGCCGATTGCAATTTTTTTCAGATCTACCTTTTTATAGTAGTCGCTTTCTTTATTTTTCGATTGGTTGGAAATCCAGTCAATGGCATCAATGAGCATTGTTGCTTCTGCTTTACCATGTTCACGGTCATCAAATGTCATTTGCATGGCACCAAGTGCAATTACAATGTAACCTTGCGATGCCATTTCTGATAATACTTTTTCGTGTGTGATGGAAGTATTTGAACAACCACCGTTTGCGAATGCAAGAATGGAGAGTTTACCTTCTGTTTTAACGGCTTCGTTAATATTTTCAGGTCGATAAATTGTAAAATCCTGTAATGTCTGTTCGGTTGCAACGATGGCTTTGTACGGTCCGCTACCGCCATTGTCAACCACTTTCGATTTTACTATCTGAGCTGATCCCACCATGCAGATTGCAACGAATAATCCCACTAAAATTCCAAACTTTTTCATATTATATTTTTTTATCGTCTATTCCTGAGCAATTGTTTTTAAAGCACTTTTATCTAATTCACGTCAATTACAGAAACACGAATTAATCAAAGTCTTTTAAGCTTCATTATTTAAAATCTACAGTAGGCCATTCAGCCCTGTCCCAGCCAATTTCTTTTATAATTAACTTTGATTTTCCTTCGTCGTGTTTGTCGTAACCATGTGCCACGAAATAGGTTTTCCCTTCAAAATCATAAACCGCACAGTGCCCCACTCCGGCATAATCTTCATTTTCTCCGGCCACAAAAGTTCCACCTCCGGCATACATCGGAACACCGTCTTTATCAAAATAGGGTCCTTCAATAGTACGCGACCGGCCCACCACAACGTTATAACTACTGTCGAGCCCACGGCAACAATAATCGAGTGATACGAACAAATAATAATACTGGTGCCGGCGGTAAATAAAGGGAGCTTCGATAGTTCCATCACCGGGATCGGTATCGGGCATACCAAAGGTTCTTTCTTGTTTGGCAATTGTATACCATTCCTGCGGCTCTGCCAGCGATTTCATATCAGGAGCAAGCTTTACCAGTTTTATGCCGCCCCAAAACGAGCCAAAACTTAACCATCCTGTGGTTTCTCCACCCCATTTCCGTTCAAAATACACATTGGCATCAATAGCATTCCAAAAATCGCGTCCCGGAATCGATTGCACAATCATTCCATGGTCTGTCCATTTGTAATCCGAGTCATTTTGATCGAGCGTTGTGTTTGTCATTACTCCAATGGCTGATGTGTTTTTTGCAAAAGCTGATGGGGAATAATACAAATAGTAAGTACCGTCGAGGTACTGAATGTCAGGAGCCCAATATCCACCTCTATATCCCGGGATGATATCATCTGTTACCCATTCTAATTTACCGGGAACCGATTTAATTCTTGTCCAATCTTCAAGATCGTTGCTTTTAGCCACTCCCCCTCCGGTTACAAACAGGAAAAAGGTACTGTCTTGTTTAATCATTACCGGATCGTGCGCGACGAACCCTTTTGAATCATCGGGTTTCCATTGTGGCTGTGCATTGGTAGTCAGAAAAAAAGAAACAAGTAGAAATAGAAATGAAACACCTTTATTGAAATTCATACCAGCTGTAATTGAAAGGAGAAGGTAAATCGGTTGACATACCTTCTCCTTATTTTAGTTTTAATGATTTATATTTGGTTCCAAATTTGGATTAACATCCATTTCACTCTGTGGTATTGGGTAATATTCTGTTCCATTCACGTAAGTAGTATAATCGTGAGGGTCGCGTGTTTTTAATTCCTCAACCATTGACGGATCATCCAACCAACCCCAACGACGGATATCCAACCAGCGAGTAGCTTCAACACCTAGTTCCAAGGCTCGCTCATGGTAAATTTGCTCGCGCATTTCCTCTTTCGACATTCCTGGTTTTACTGTTGTTAGATCAGGAAGATTTACACGATCACGCACCATCTGAATATAATTATAACAATCGGGAGTCGCTCCTTCTGTTTCATTAATACATTCGGCATACAACAACAAAACATCGGCATAACGCAATACCCTGTAGTTAATTTTTGAATTGCCACGTACACCATCGCCTTCAAGCGAATGACCCGGTATTCTTGCATAGGTATATTTAGCAATGTAATACTTCGAAGCATTAAAATTTTCAATATCCGTCCATGGGTTTACACCAAAAATTTTATTCCTACGTCCCCATGGGTCATCATCATAAAGTTCCGTATCGTACTCCGGTTCATTATGAACTAATGAAAAATAACACCTTGGGTCAATTCGTCCGTTAATCGTACGTTCTTTATAAAATTCATTGTAGAACCATTCGGTTGCCTCAAAATCTTCGTAGGCAGTAAAGTTGCTTATTCCGTAATTATAATTAATTCCGTTGGCCTGTCTCCAGTCGGCTTGTGGAGCTCCCATACCGCCTTCGGCAGTACCTAAAATACCAAACTGCAATTCGAATAATGATTCCTCATTATTTTCATTGCTATAGGTGAAATTATCGAAGTAATTATCAACAAGGGCATATTGCTCTGAATCGATGATTGTCTTTAATAGAATTTTAGCTTCATCGATTTTATTCTGCTGCATTAAAACTTTTGCCAGCATACCAGTTGCCGATCCCCAGGTAATGCGACCTTTTTGTCCGGCATCAGGACCTTCTACCTGCTCGTACGATTGTGGTAATAAAGACGCAGCTTCAGACAAATCAGATTCAACCTGAGCATAAACAACCTCGGCTGATGACTGAGACGGATAGTAATCCTCTTTAGTCTGTGGTAAAGTCAAAATTAAGGGAACCTTATCAAAATTAAATACCAGGTGAAAATAACAATATCCCCTCCAAAAAAGTGCCTGACCTTTTAAGCGGTTCTTGTAATCCTGATCTGCAAATTCTACGTCGTCAATCTTATCTAAAACCTGGTTGGCTCTAAATATTCCCTGATAGTATACAGACCAGATATTACCGATTCCCATTCCTCCGGGCTGAACCGTGAAGTTTGTTATTTTCGGGTATAAAACCCATCCCGAATCGCCATAAACATCATCAGCTCTTCCATCAGTAAAACCAGGAAACAAAGAATATGCTGTTATATAAAAAGACGTTTGATAAACACCAATAACAGCTTCAGCCATGTGCTGTTCCGTTTGCCAGTATTCTGCTGTAGTTAAACTATTGGGGTCGTTAAGCTCCAGCTTATCATCACATGATGTGATAACAAATACAACCATCAATAGTGATATAAATATATTTTTTGCATTCATAATCTATAAATTTTGGGAAGGTTTAAAAGTCAAGATTTACACCAAATAAAAATGTGCGTGGAGTTGGATATGATCCAAAGTTAAATCCAGGGCTGGTAACCGCTCCTGAGAAATCGGGATTATAACCTTTATATTTTGCAAGCATATAAAAGTTTTGAGCAGTAGCATAAATACGTGCTTTGCTAAATACGCTGCCAACCCAACTATTAGGCAAGGTGTAGCCCACAGTGAAATTATTAAACTTCAAATAATTACCCTTTTGCAACCACCCCGGACGGTCAGAGTCGCGGTCATTTTCATTCGGATCAGTATCAACTACCCTAGGTACAGTGGTATTGGTATTATTGGGTCGCCAATAATCAAGAATATCTTCGTGCCAGTTTAAGCCCTCTGATGTATGCATGGTAGTGCGATAGATGTGATCGTTAATCAAAAATCCTGCGGCTCCGTTTACAAACAACGAGAAATCCCAGTTCTTATAATTTGCACTAAAATTTAAACCAAAAGTTATAGTCGGGATTGCACTTCCCAGGGTTGTTCGGTCATCTGACGTAATCAATCCATCTGGCACACCATCAGGTCCACTAATATCTTTAAACCGAATGTCGCCGGGTGCAGTTGCTGCCGATTGGACGGGAGCGGCTGCAACTTCTTCCTCAGTCTGGAAAATTCCGTCATAAACATATCCAAAGTGTTGTCCAACTTCTTCTCCTTCAATACTAATTGAACCTGCAGAAACAGCACTGGCAGTAGAACCATATATTGGAGCACCATTGTTTCCTAAATCAATTACTTTATTGTTTAAGGTTGAAATGTTTCCGGTAATATCGTAACTAAAATCGTTTTTGTTGCCATGGTAAGTCGCGGTGAACTCAAACCCGGAGTTTTCTAATGTTCCCGCATTTTGTATTGGGCTGGAATTCAATGAGCCAACCGAACTTGGTATAGAGACTGCAACAAGTAAATCATTGGACCTTGCATTATAGTATTCTGCAGAAAAATCAAGCTTACCGTTGAACAAGATTGCATCAACTCCAATATTGGTCATTACTTTAGTTTCCCATTTGATATCAGTAGATACGACATCGGTCTGCGTTCCTCCTTGAATTTTTGTATCGTTAAAGTTATAATAAGCATTTCTATTGATTCCTACCATATACAAATAGTCGCCAATGTTCTCATTACCCAACTGGCCCCAGCTTGCACGTAACTTTAATGATGATACAAGGTCATCCGACACGTTAAAGAAATTCTCATTATTTAGTCGCCAACCAAAGGCAAGCGATGGGAAATAACCGAAACGATTATCTTTTGAGAAACGAGATGATCCATCACGTCGCATCGTAGCAGTAAACAAATAACGATCGCTAAAATTGTAGTTTACACGCCCAAGGTAAGACGAAATAATATGTTCCGATTCATAAGTACTAGCTCTTGAAGCTGAAGCATTTGCTATTTCCTTGTAGTAAGGCATGGCAAATCCTTCTCCATGTGCTGTAATATTATGAAACTTTTCATTTTGATACATCTGACCGATCAAAACATCCAGATTATGGTTCCCCTTATTTAAAGTATAATTTAAAGTATTCTCAATTAACCCTGTAGTTTTAAAGTATGCATTTTCATCTAGTTTAGCTACAGTGTTAGTAAAGAATGAACTATATCTGAATTCAGGAATCCAGTTAAAAGTTTTATTAACAGAACGATCATAAGAAACATTCACTTTAAATTTTAATCCCATATCATCCCATTCAAGAGCCTTTCCGAAATCCAGCTGTGTTGAACCGCTGGCAATCATTCGATCGGCAATATTCTCAAGCTCCAAATCATGATTTACAGCATAGATATTTAAAGAGTATGTTTCACCATGAATTGGCAATTCATAAGTTCCCCAACTTCCGTCTTCATTCACTATTTTTTGAGTTGGCATCGCCGAGATAATATCCACAATCATTGGTGAGCGTCCTGCTCCTGAGAAACTTGAAATAATAGTTGATCCCAGGCTATTCTCATCGGTATGAGCATAATACAAAGAGGTAGAAAGATTTACAATCCCTTTTTCAAATGTATTTTTTACGCGAGCTGTGTAGCGATTGTATTCCGGACCAAGGCCTTCAAGCGTACCATTAGAATTATAATAATCGAAAGATACATTATAAGTATTATATGTTCCTCCTCCAGATAAATTCAATGAATGATTTTGACGAGTTCCGGTTTTAAAAGCTGCATCCTGCCAATCGGTATCAACATCATTAATGTACAACGGTGATTCAGGATCGTTACCGGGAAATATTTCTCCATTGTAATTCATTCTGCTTGCATTAAAAGTGGTCTGATAATCCTCGCGCCCTAGCATGGGCATTCTCTGCCAGACATTATCAATTCCGTGGTATCCTTTATAGGAAACTTTTAATGCCTGACTTTTTTTGCCACTTTTCGTTGTAATAATAATTACCCCATTTGCCGCGCGTGATCCGTACACAGAAGCTGCTGACGCGTCCTTAAGTACTTGCATTGTTTCAATGTCATTTGGGTTTATGTCCCTTTGTCCCGATTCAACCGGAATACCATCAATAACATAAAGTGGTTGTGAATTTCCAAAGGTTGAAAAACCACGAATGCGAACTGTTGCCTCGCTGCCTGGCTCTCCATCGCTCGTAACCTGAACGCCAGCGACACGTCCTTTAAAATAGTCTCCAATGTCACTTGCAGAAGCTTTCTTCATTTCATCTACTTCCACAATTCCGACAGCTCCTGTCAAATCAGATTTCTTTACAGAACCATAACCAATTGCAACAACTTCATCCAGACCAATAGATTCTTCAATCATTGTAACATTGATTACCTCTTTACCATCAACTTTTATTTCTTGAGCCTGCATACCTACAAAAGAAAATAGCAGAGTTCCATCAACTGGTACATTCCTCAATTCATAGTTTCCATCAAAGTCTGAGATGGTACCGGTTGTAGTCCCTTTTAGAATAATAGTAACCCCGGGAAGCGATTGTCCCGAGACATCTTGAATCTGCCCGCTTATTGTGGTTTGAGCAGACAGATGCGTAAAAGAGAACATAAGCGACACAAAACTGAGTAGGCCTATCACTCTTAAGGTTTGATTTAAACTCCCGCATATTCGAATGCGCTTTTCATGTTTTTTCATAAGTTCATTTTTAAGTGAAAAAATTAAGTTTTTACTACGGTTTAACGACATTAGTTAGATGTAAAATTTCCTGGATATGTGATACTGTTAGCCACTCAGATTGGCAGTCAAGCGCATCACAAATCATGATTACGTTTTTCCACAATAAACATAGAACTCTTACCATTGCATATTTTTAAGAAATCTTTCAATTACATCTGATAATCGTTTACTTATGCCTTGGGTACTAAAAGAAGATATTGAATAACTGATTTTTTTAAACGAGTGACGATATATTTGAAGTATCTGATGATATCGTGCCTGCGATAGGTTACCAGCTATAAATAACGATGAGCTACCGTCACAACATAACCGCGTTCATTATCCGGCAAACAGTGCTGGGATGAAGCCAGAAATAAAAGGTTTTTAGACACCTTATGAGCCGATACAAAATAGTTTTTAGAAATCATATTTTCCCTCATGCTGCACTTTTCATATAACATTCGATGTGTTTGCTCCCGTTATTTGCTGAAGTTTCATTATCATTCCTTTTTCAATAAAAGTCACCTGTCGAACTCTTTCAAGAATTGTTGTTTCAAGCTACTTTTCACCGACTTGATGAACGAATAACCGATAATTTAAATGATATGACATAATTTCTAACGTAGATCGACTAATTTTGGAAGACATTTGAATTCAATAGAAAACCTGAATTTTATGAAATGGTTATTCGCGTGTTTGTTAGTTGCATTTTCTTTAAGCTCATTCTCTAATACGTACTATTTTCGCCACTATGGCAATGAAGAAGGCTTGTCGAATAACACCGTTTTTAGTTGTTTACAGGATTCGAGAGGATTTATGTGGTTTGGTACCAAGGAAGGACTAAACCGGTTTGACGGAATTCGGTTTAAAACGTTCTTTCACCAACCAAATGATTCAACTTCACTTATAAGCAATATCGGATCAGCACTCGAAGAAGATAATGAAGGTAACATTTGGATAGGAACGCACAACGGCATCTGCTACTATTCTCCGGATGAGGGAATATTTAAAAAAATTAATGATCCTCAAAATAAGGTTACAGGCTTAATCTTTAGCATAAAAAAAGACTCAAAAGATAATATCTGGTTTTTATCCTATCAATGCATTTTTCGATATTCAATAAAATTACAAAAGCTTGATATTTTCCCTTCCAATAAGTACTTTAAACCAAAATCGTTGTGCATAACCACCTCTGATAAAATATGGATTACTTCCGATAACGGAAATCTCTATTCGTTTAATGCCCGTACGAACAGTTTCGATAAATATCCAATTCTAACTCAGGCGGAAAAGGACAAATCAACCCAACTTATAAAAACAGTTGAGACAAAAAACAATACCCTTCTGCTTGTTACAGATAAAGCAGGTTTAAAAGAATTTTTTCCAAATAACGGACAAGTATCCACCTTGTTTAATCATGATGCCAATGGGCATCCCATTCATATAAACCATATTCTGCAAATAGATGATGAAATATGGATGGCAAGTGAGAGTGGAGTGCATATATACGAACGCAATAAAGGATTCACGAACCATATAAAGAATCTTCCCAATCGTCCTTATTCACTGTCAAACAACGCCGTAAAAACTATTAAAAGAGACAAAGAAGGTGGAATATGGATGGGGACATATTACGGTGGGATAAACTATCTTCCTAACGAGAGCACACCATTTAACAAGTATTATGCATCGGAAAGTAGTACGGCTTTAAAAGGAAATGTTGTAAAGGCAATTTGTAAAGACAAAAACGGAAACTTCTGGATAGGAACGGAAGATGCCGGCTTAAATAAGTTTAATGCTAATTCAGGAATTTTTGAAAATTTCACAATAGAAAATAAAAAAGCCGGAGTTACCAGCTCTAACATACAAGGTTTGATGGTGGATGACAATGACCTGTGGATAGCAACCTACGACAACGGTGTCTTTATTTTTGACCTAAAAAAAGAACAAGTAAAGCAACACTTCGAGGCATCAATCAAAAACAGCAATGAAACAAGAACGTATTATGCACTATCCTTTATAAAAAGTAAAACCGGAACAATTTATATTGGAACTACGGTTGGCATATTTCAATTCAATCAGGAGAAAGGACGCTTAGATTATATAAATGATCTGGCTCCTGAAGCAACCGTTCAGGCGTTGCATGAAGATCAACAAGGAAATATATGGATCGGCACATTAGGATCTGGACTGTTTGTTTACAATCAAAAAAGCAACACGACTAAACATTTCAATTATGATCCCAAGAACCCGAATAGCCTGAGTTCTAATTTTATTACCTCAATATTTGAAGACAGCAACAACCAAATTTGGCTAACAACTGAAGGAAATGGTTTTTGTAAGGTAAATACAAATGACGATACATTTACCACCTACAATTCGGGAAAAGGTATTTTTAATGGAATAACCTGTGGTATTCTGGAAGACGGCCAAGGAAACATGTGGATTTCGTCAACTAACGGGCTGTTAAAGTTCAACAGCGACAATATGGAAAAAACCATTTACACCAAGATAAATGGATTAACCTCCAATCATTTCAGCATCAATTCAACGTATAAAGACAATACAGGACAGCTCTACTTTGGTACGGTAAACGGAATGATCTCCTTTAATCCAATCGGGTTTAGCAAGCATGAATACAATTCGTCTATTTACATTACAGCTCTCCAAACAGCTGCTACGTCAAAGAATCCAGCCCAATTGATTACAGAACCAAATAAATCAATTTTGTACAGTAACAAGGTACGACTCGCTCCTTTTCAATCCTCCTTTAGTATTGATTTTGCAGCCCCTTCATTTACCAGTCCCGCTCTCACCAAATACCGTTACAAACTCGATGGATCAGATCTGGATTGGCACTACTTAAGTTCAAACAGAAGAGCCTACTATACAAATATTGCTCCGGGAAAATACACCTTTATAGTAGCTGCTACCAACGATGAAAATAACTGGCAGAATAACGAAACCCGTTTAGACATCGTTATTAAAGCTCCACTATGGAGATCAAATGTAGCTTTCACGTTCTATTTTATGGTTCTGGCGGCAATCGTTGTTACATTCTTACTCATCTACCGCCGAAAAAAAGAATTAGAAACTCAGCACAAAATTTATCAGATTGAAAGTGCCAAAGACCAGGAATTATTAAACTCAAAAATAGATTTCTTTACCAATATTACACACGAAGTACGCACGCCATTAACATTAATCAAAGCGCCACTCGAAAGCATCCTGTCAAAAGGCAACTGTTCTGAAATGGTTACGGAGAACCTGACAATCATGAAGAACAATACCGACCGTTTATTGAAACTAACCAAGCAGCTCCTTGATTTCAAGAAATCGGAAGAAGAACGGTTGAAACTAAATTTTAAAACACTTGAGATCAATACTTTTATTGAAAGCACCTATACGCGTTTTCTTCCTCTGGCCCGCGAAAAAAACATTGAATTCAAACTATTTAAAACTAATGGTCAACTAAATATACTTGCCGAAGAAGAATTACTTACTAAAATCATTAGTAACCTGCTTACAAATGCCATAAAATATACAAACAATAAAATTCACATACACATCGAGAACCGTACGGACGAAAACCTGGTCAGGTTTAGAATTAACAGCAATGGCTTAAAAATTCCGACAGAACTTCAGGAAAAAATCTTCGAACCCTTTTATATTATTGATTCGCCTACAAGCGTGCCGCAGGGAACCGGGCTGGGACTATCCCTAGCCCGCTCCTTGGCCAAACTGCATCATAGCAAACTATACCTCGATAATTCCGTTCATGAATTAAATTCTTTTGTTCTGGATTTAACATTACAAGAACAAAATGAACTAAGCTCACCACCTACCGACATTTATTTAACAGATGATCCAGAAAACTTAGTTGAATTAACCAACCAGAAATTTGACCAAACAAAACCATTAATTCTGGTCGTGGAAGATGAACGGGAAATGCGTCATTTTCTGGCCAAGGAACTCGGCTATAAATATAATATCTTAACAGCTGGTAATGGAGAAGAAGCCTTACAAGTGCTAAAGAATAATTTCATAAATCTGATTGTCAGCGATATTTTAATGCCCGTTTTTAATGGCTATCAGCTATGCCGGGCAATCAAATCTGATCTTAATCACAGCCATATTCCGATTATCATGTTAACCGCTTCCACCAGTTTAAATGCCCGGATTGAAGGTCTGGAATGTGGTGCTGATGCCTATCTGGAAAAACCATTTTCGAACGAACTGTTAATCGCTCAGATCGATAATATTATCCATAACAAGGATATTGCCAATAAAAACTTCATCAATCTTCCATTTACCCATCACAAAACGATTACGGTAAATAAAATGGATGAAGACTTTTTAAAACACCTCCACAGTTATATTGTAAAACATATGGCAGAATCGTCGCTGACCGTTGAATTACTTGCCAACGAAATGGGAATGAGTGTATCAACACTTTACCGAAAAGTAAAAGCAATTACCGACCTGAATACCAACGAATACATTCGGTTTTACCGTTTAAAAAAGTCGGCAGAATTATTGGTTTCGCAAGAATACCGAATCAATGAAGTGGCCTATTTGGTTGGCTTTTCCTCAGCATCCTACTTTTCAACCAGTTTTCAAAAACAGTTTGGCATCTCCCCAACACAATTTATAAAACAACAAGCCGAAGCTAAAAACTAAGTATTTATAATTTCATGAAAGTCAGGGACATTTACGTCATGCAAATCTTACTTTCAAGCAACTATTCTAACTGAGGCATGTACGAATTATGCCATAAAAAAAACTAAATGAATTGAAACTCGTCGCAGCAGAGCTGAGGCAGAATCTGATTCAGCTAAAGACTTTTTTATTTTCATGCTCGCCTACCCAGAGGCAACACCACCGGAGAATGCGCTCACCGGAATCTAACGTTTCAAGTATAAACTGAATTTTGTAACTTGATGTTCTTAATCAACCCGATTCTAGTTTTAAACCTGAATTACACATGAAAAATACAAAAAAGCCGAAAATAGCTCCTACTACCCTTCTTGAATCAACAGCCGGAAAAACAAGCAAGCCCAACCAACCTGTTGCATCTTTTCTGCAAGAAGCCAGCAACCTGTATATCTGGTGCCTCGACGATGTGATACAACTTAATTCGGTGGGTATTTCAACTGAACTGATCAACGAATTGCCCCTGCGTATTGAAGCCTGCAAAAATGCCCAGTCGTACTGGAGTAAGCAGTTGAATACAACAAAAGAATCGCAAATACAATGGAGGAAAGCCGCACCACTAGCCATTCAATTGCGCAAAGAGCTTTTAACCGCCATGCGCTATGCCTTTCGCAACAAACCCGCTTTGTTAACTCCGCTGGCTGGCATCTCTAAAGGACGTAGCTATACCGACCTGATTCAGAACCTGAATGATATCGCTTCTTTAGGAAGATCAAACGCAGCACTTCTTAGCAAAATTAGTTTTGATTTATCCCTGCTCGACGAAGCTGCCAGCAGCTCGAGAATGCTGGCAGAATTATGGGCAACCGCTAAAGCAGAAAGAAACTCCAACGCCGAGTTAAAACGGAACCGGAACAAAGCATTCTGGCATCTTCATCAGCTGGTGAGCGAAATTCGGGAAGCGGGAAAATATGTATTCAGAAACGATAAAAGCCGCTACATTGGTTATACCAGCCCATTTTGGAAATACAAGTACCACAAAAGAACAAAACCAAAACAATCTTAATGGGTTTACAACCCCTGTAAACAGAAAAACATAGCGTTTGTGATAAACAAGTACCTATTTTCTAAAAACAAGCAACAGATATACCTTAGCGAGCATAATTTAATTAAAATCGAGCATGACTCTTGTTTGAATATAGCTTGCTCGCTTACCTATTTTTATTACTCGCTCTAATAAAATGAGGTATTTGCTAATGCAAATATTCTCACACGAAATAATAAACGAATGGGCTTAACGAATATAAACCAATCTCTATATTTAACTTTTAATAGGGCTACAAAAATTAGTTGATTAATAAAACGCAAACACCGGTTTCCCGTCACTATCAAATTTTACTTCCATAACCCGTGCATGACGGTTAGGATCGTATAACGGGTCCTTGATTATTTCTTCGTAAGGTCTGCTATCCGTTTTTGGAACAACTGCCGGATCGCCAACTGCTTTTTCATAATCGCGGGCGTGGTAGATACACAATGGTGTTACATCATCTTCAGCCACCGTAAAACAGTTGTGCCCCGGTCCGAATATTTTCTTTTCGTAATCGGTTTCCAGCACCGGATATCTCGATTTTCGCCATGAATTACGATCCAGCAGATCCGCATTTTCATCGGCTTCCATCAGTCCCATACAATAGCAGGCGCCTGTTGCACTTGCCGAGAAAGTAATATAGATTTTGCCTTTATTTTTTATCACCGCTGGTCCTTCATTTACCCAGAAATCAACTCTTTCCCAATCGTAATCAGGTGTAGTAAGCATAAACTGCGCGGTTTTTAGTTTGATGGGCGATTCCATTTCGGCTAAATATAAATTGGAAGCAGCAAACTGTCCGCCTGTTTTTTCGGCCCAACAGAAATAGCGCTTCCCCTTATTCTCGAAAATGGTAGCATCCAGAGAAAAGTCTATAAACGATTTCTCATCGCCATCGGCAGCCTGCATCATCCCCAGCTCACCCCACTCGTCTTTTAACGGATCCTGACCTTTGCATTCCAACACATAAGGGCGCAATTTCCAAATGTCTTCTTCTTCGCTGGCGGCAAAATAAACGTACCACTTGTTATCGAGGTAATGAATTTCAGGAGCCCAGATATGACGGCTCATGGGGCCGCTTTTGTGCTTAAACCATACATCAAACGTCTCGGCATCTTTTAAGCCGGCTATGGTTTTGGATTTCCGAAGCTCAATACGATCGTAGGTTGGCACCGAACCGGTGAAATAATAATAGCCATCAGTATGTTTATACACAAACGGATCGGCGCGTTGCTCAACCAGTGGCGCATTTTGTCCTTTAGTATCCATTTTAAATATCAAGTTTTACTTTTATCGTTTCGTAATATTTATCGGTGATTTTATAACGGTAAATCAATATTCCATTGATAACATGAAAAAATCCGGGAATAATTGTCAGCATGAGGGCCAGCCCTATCAGCGTTGTTTCTGTTTGAATTCCATCAGGAATATATCCGAAAGCATCGAGCAACAAACCGACTACGGCTCCGGCAACTCCCATACCTGCTTTCTGAGCAAAAGAAATACCTCCGAATGAGAGTCCTGAAACACGTTTGCCGCTTTCGGCATGGCCGTAGTCTACTGCTTCGGCAATGGCCGACCAGAATACAGGGGCATGTACGTCTACCACTATCGACAAAATAAAGTAAAGGACGTAAGCCAGCAATATGCTGTCAGGGTGCGGTTGAACCAAGACAAACATCAGTATACTTAATACTCCAACTCCAAGCTGCGACATCCAGAACAATTTAACTTTACAAAAGTGCTTGGTAATAAATGTTGACAAAGGCATGGCCAAAATAGCTCCGGCTACACCTGTTGCCATAAAAGTCGACTGCATTCCGGCGTCGCCTCCCAAGTAGTATTTGGCATAAAATATAGCCACCGAACTACGGATAACATAACCGGTAGTTCCCGACAGACATGAACCCCACAGAATTAGCCACTGCTTGTTTTTGAGAAGTAATTTCAATTGCTCGAGTAAGGGTTTTTTATCTACAACATGTTCAATACGTTCTTTGGTCGTAAAATAGCTAAATAATAAAAGTAAAGTTCCCATAAGTGCCATTAATCCCATTGCCAGCTGATAACCTCTTCCCATATCATTTTTACCCAGTTTTTCCGCTAGAATAGGAACTACAATCGACACCATAAAAGCAGCAACCTTAGCAAAGAACAGACGGTATCCGTTTGCCGATAGCCGTTCCTGCGGGTCATTGGTTAGTACCCCTATCAATGATATGTATGGAATGGTAACCGATGTGAACATCAGCGTAACAAAAATGTAGGTGATGTAGGCATAAATCAGTTTTCCGGCATAATCAAAACCAGGAGTGGTAAACGTTAAAAACACCGAGATTCCGAATGGAACCGACAGGTACAAAAAGTAGGGCCGAAACCGCCCTTCTTTAAATTTATATTTATCGGTGATCAGTCCCATAAGCGGATCGCTAATGGCATCAATCAGTCGTACCAGTAAAAACATGAGGGCGACATCTTTCGGTTTTAATCCGAAAATATCGGTGTAAAAATAGGTGATGATCAAGAACATGGAAGAAATAACCACGTTTACGGCCGCATCTCCCGATCCATAGCCGATTTTTTCAAGTAAGGTTAGCTTTTGAGCTTTAGTATTCATTGATTTAATTATAAAGTTTGGTCTTCAACAGTTAATTAGTTTATATCTTTCAATCCATATAGCACTATGCTTTGGGGGATATTTTGCGTGATGCAAATATAGTTGCAATTGCGGAAAACAGGTGGAGTAATGAGTAATTAAGGTGGACATATTCCACAATCAGAAACGATTAAAACACCCGAGCATAGCTTGATCTATCTATAAACGCTGCCAAATGTAGCGTGACTCCAACGCTAGAAATATCAGAAATCAGTCAAAAACCTTTAATAATTGATTATTCTGATAGAAGTGTCGGGAGATCATCTATTTTTTTGAGATTTCTATTTCCGGAATAATTCACATCATGGGAGAAATGATAAATCGTATTTTGACAGTAATAAATAATCGTCTTCAGGGTAGAAGTGATAAATTAATCGTGTAGTCTAGCCTAAAACAGCTACAATAATGAAGATAGAAATTCAGGGGTAATGGGTAATGAAAAAGAATCAATTAACCAAGTCTCAAATCATCAAGATTATCCCATCACAGGAAAACGGACGATCAGCTTCTGACATCTGTTAGAGATCACGGAATCAGTCAGGGCACGTTTTATAACTAGAAGGGTAAATACTCAGGCCTGATTATGTCTCTGGTCAGGCAGTTAAAAGATATGGAGAAAGCGCTAGCTCAGCATAAGCAGATTGTTGCCAAGCGAACCTTGCAAAATACGGTTCGAAAAGATAGGATCGAAAAAAAAGCGTTGAAGCCTGCTGAGAAAAGAGAATTAGTAGCTTCGAAATGATCTTGAATGGGAATATACTCAGCCAGAAAAACCGACACCGAACAGTTTGGTTGGACGTTTCAGCAGAACCTTCTGGCAGCATGTGTTGAACTGTTAGTTATTTAAAAGCTTTTGCAGGCATGACAATATGCTGATGTCTGGCTTGGGAGGTATAACAACAAAAGACCTCATCTCTGGGGTATTTAACTCCCGTTAAGTTCCTGTTGAAATTTGGAAAACTCTCAGGGGAGTTTCCAGCAATTCAACAAGACAAAAAGTAGAGGCAAATTCTAATCAGCAACAACCAATTTCGATAGTGAGAACTGCTAATCTTCTTTGTTATTGCTACGTAATGCCCAAACGGTAATTCCTGCAATAGTGATTAAACTCCCCACAAATACGGCTAGATTCACATTACGTTGCGCATTTTTTGCTTTTTCAAGCTGCTTCGAGCCTATTCCTTTGTCTGCAACAAAGTTTTCAAGTTTTTTGATTCTTCCTTCTAATTCGTCTTTTATTTTTTCGCTAAATTCCATATTACTAACACTTTAAAATTTTCACTTACAATATAGAACGCTCAGGAATTAAAATTGTTTGTACGATTGTTGATGTTGTATTCCGGAATGGAGCCTGAAGCAAATAACATTGGCAGTAATCCTATTCTATCAGAACCTCCGTGTTTATCTTAAGTGTACACACGATACAGTAAATCTAAAAATGGTCAATGTCGACATCGTAATTAAGGAGCAAGACTGAGCGTCCCCTAAGAATGGGACATTTAGAAGAATAGTCAGTATAAAAACTGCAACTAGCTTTTATAAGGCAACGGGCATTTGATAGTGAATAAGAACAACAAGGCAGTTTCAGATTTCACTCCATCTTTGCGAGGACGATGGCTTTATCAAATCAGCTATTTTTTCAAATTCCTTGCTAATCCCTCATCTGTTCGAGCCACCGGCTGTATGGTTCCATCATCATTAAAAAAGAGGTATTCGGCACATATCTGGCGCTGTCTTTTTCGGTTTTCACAAGCACTACCGGTATCAATCCATCGATGATAAAACAAAATCCATTGACCTTCATATTCAACGATTGAATGATGGTTATTGCTTTCATGTTCTCCTTCCATAATAACTCCTTGATAAATCCAGGGACCTGTAGGCGAGTCTGCCATATAATAGGTTAACACCCGATTGCCCTCAGGCATGGTGAAATAATATTTACCAGCTCTTTTAAAAATCCAGGGTCCTTCCATTTTAGGCTCATACCCGCCCATATCCATTTTTAAAAAATCGCCTTTTACAGATTTCATATCATCTGTTAACTCATACACTCTATAGCCAGGTATATACAAATAGGGTGTTCCATCGTCATCAATAAATAGGCAGGGGTCATTTGCATAGGGTTTAGTCCATAAAGGGGAACCAATATGGTCAACAAATGGCCCTGTTGGAGAATCGCTCACCGCAATTCCAATCCCCATCCACTTCGTACTTTTTTCAGGATTAACACGATCTTTATGTCCTGTACCTGCCGGAAAGCAGAAGTAATATTTGCCATTTTTATACGCGCAATCGGGAGCCCAGGCATAGTTATCTGCCCACGAAATTTCGTCTACAGACAAACAGGCACCATGGTCTGTCCAATTAATAAGATCATCTGATGAAAAGACATGCCAGTCTTTCATCCAAAAGTCTTCTTGGCACTCTTCATCGTGCGAAGCATAAATATACACTCGTCCATCCTTCCAAACATGAGCAGATGGATCTGCTGTTCGTATGTTACTACCAAAGTTTAGCGGATTTTGCGAAAATGAAACTGTCGTTATCAGCGTGATACAAAGTGAGAATAGGATTCTGATCTGTTTCATGTCAAGTCTATTTTTTAGTTTTTACTATCTTCAATTCCACAGGCTTTAAAAACCTCGTTGTCAATGCAAGTTCACTCGCAGAAATTACTCACCAAAGATTGCCTCCAGTACTTTTTTAAGCTCATCAATTCCCTGAATGGCATTCTCTGGTAGATTAGCCTTGTCATTATCAAAAACATACATGGCTGATTCATCTTCAATCACGCTGTTCGATTCGTCATAATTTCCACTCTTGTCTTTAACGCGGATGGTATCCAGCTGTAAAAACTCGCCCATAAAATCGTACATGGCAATACGTTTCGAGCGACCGTAGTCATGTCCTTCTTCCGGCAGATGCACATTTTTTACATGATCGAGTTGATTGTAAAAGCTATAAGTCCGCTGCATAAACGGAAACTCATATTCCGGCACATGATTCGACCAATCACCCCCATCGGAAATAACCAGTTGTGGCTTGGGCGCAAACATAGCGGCAATCTCAACATTGTTGGTTCCTCCACCACACAGGTGAATTGGCTGACCACTTTCGCAAGGGCAACCGCCATAAAAGTAGCACGACAGCATCACCACCGGCACACTCACGTTGACTCGTTCGTCGATAGCCGACATCAGCATCGTATGGCTACCACCACCAGAACCACCTGTAATTGCAACCCGATCAGGATCAGCATGATCAAGCGACAATAAATAATCCAGTATCCGTTCGCTGTTGAGCACTTGAACCAGTTGCGCAGTACTTTGCTTATGATCCTCAAATTGAAGCAAACTTTCGCCCCAGGCAAACAGGTCGTAATTCATGACAATGGCTCCCATTTGAGCGAGCATTGCACAGCGTATTTGCATATCTTCGTTATAACGACCATTGGTAAAATGACCATTCGGGCAAAGAATTACCGGAACTTTACCTTTCAATTTTGCGGGCTTGTAAATCGACCCGGTGGTGTATAATCCGGGCAAAACTTCCAGTGCTATATTTTCAACCTGATACCCCTTCATCTTCCGTTTGTTGGTAACAATCGGATCAGAGTCCGGCCATTCGGGCAGATCGTCGAGATGAAAAATAGCACGCATACACTCTTTTAATTCAGCCTTTCGCACTTCCCATGATTTCTGATCGTCATACAACGTTTTCATGTAATCCAATCGCTCAACTCCCTCTCTCAGGGTAATTTTAGAATAACGAAAGTGCGAGATGCGATAGGTATTATCATCTTGCTTCTCGAAAACCAGATCGAAAGGAGTCAGTACATTTTTCAGCGTCTCCTCAATGGTTGGTCGAAAGCGCCAATTGGCATAATCCAGCATTTTACCACGAACCATACTGCCTGCAAAACTAAGATCGACCTGATATTGCTTTTCAATATCCAGCAAAACATCCTCCAAATCCCGACTATATTTAGTATCTGAGTTTTGCGCTTCGACTAGAAAAACAGAAAACAAAAGTGCAAACAGAAAAAGAATCTTTTTACTCATCGCCTTGTTATTTTTCAGGCCACTTTTCATCGATAATTTCAGTCAATTCCAATTTTGCAGGATCAACTTTTACGTATTTCATTCGTTCACGACGCCAGGTGTAAATGAAATGCACCATGCCATCAGCCGACTGAATTACTGCCGGATAAGAATACTGACTGATTTCGGAATCTTCCAATACCAGCGCTGCAGACCAGTGTTTGCCATCATCGGAAACCGCTACATTAAGTGGTGTGCGATACCCTTTTTTGGCGCCAATGGGTGTTTTTACGTGGTTGTAAACAGCGAGTTGACGGCCATCTTGCAACGAAACGGCATCGGTTCCTGAATTGTTATTTGGAAGTCCGGAAGCTTGCGGCAACGACCATGTTTCGCCATTGTCCGAAGAATACGAATCAACCAACACGCTGTTTTTACTTCGGCATAAAATAGACAAACGCCCGTCTTGGTGTTTCAAAACGCTGGGCTGAATAATTTGATAGGTGCTTGGGCTATTAATTGGGCCAACCTTACGCCAGGTTTTACCAAAATCAGGGGTCAATTCGAAATGAACCTGCCATCCCTGGCCTCCTTCAGTACTTGACCCGCAGATCAAATCGCCGTTATCTAACAACAAAGGTTTATTTTTTACCGGGCCAATAAAGCCATCAGGTAGTTTTTCGGCTTCGCTCCATGTTAATCCGTTGTCCGATGAACGCTTCAGCATGCCCCACCAACCGGAGGGACTTGGCCCAACTTTATAAAACAACAACAAATCGCCATCAGGAATTTGATACAAAACCGGATTCCAGCTTGGATAACGCAGCGTATCGTTTTGTACCCCGTTGGCCACTTCAACCGACTTTGTCCACTCACCATCGACCAAACGACTGAAACGGATGGTCACATCCGGGTTTCGTTCGCGTGTACCACCAAACCAAGCAGCAACAATACCGTCCGGAGTCTCAGCCAACGTTCCGGCATGACAAGAAGGATAAACATCTTCTTCGTATATAAACTGTTCTTTTACGATTCCTTTTTTCCACCGATTTTCCTGAGCATTTGCCTCAACTGAGAAAAGACAAACAAGAACAAACATCACCACTAAACTATTTCTGCAATATAATTTCATATTTAATCTCTCTTACTTTTTGTTTTTTTCTTCTTTTATTTTTTTGACAAAGGCTTTATAAAGCTGGTGCCAATCTCGTCCATTACTGTTTAAGTATTTCTCGCATTTCGTTTTGTAGATTTCGAAAATAGCAGAGATCTCTTTCATCTGTTTATAATCGACTGCCATTTCGCGAGCCTCCTTTAAATGGCCTAAGATTACAGCGGCTTCTTCGTCGGTTAGGTCCGGCACAATGGCGTAGTAACCACGCATGGTGAAGTCAACCTTACCTACGGTGTATTTATCTAAAATAGCCTCAACCTGCTCTTCTGTCAACTCTTTACGAAGTCCGTTCATTAAATTCTCATGCACACTTTCGGGCATGGCTGAGTCGGCAATCATTTGTCGATCCAGCTCGGTCAGCTTTTCCCCTGTCCTTGGATTAACTCCGGCAGGAACCGCTGATCCGGGATGCTCATCGTGCCATGTTTTCACGGCTGTTAAGTGTTCGGCTACAATGTCTATTACACGCTCTTCTTTCGCTTTATCGGTCAGCTCTAGCGATTTCACCCACTCGATTGCTTTCTGTTCCTGATCGGATAACTGATTGCTAACGACCGACGGGGGCACGGTACAATTTGCCTCGGTAGCCGGAGTGTACAAGAAAGACACTGCTGCAAAAGCAGAAGCTATTAGTAATGATTTTTTCATTGGTATCGTATTTTATTGATTACGAGTTAGTATTTGCAAATCAGGTGTTCCAAGTGCTCACTTCGTCCAACCTCTTTCCCATCGACTAAAATGATAAGACCTTTCCCTAACTTGTATTTTTCGCCTGTTTTATCCCAAATGATGCTCACACTTTTCCCATGATAAGAAACTTGATCCAGCGAAAACCAATCCCATTTATCTTCCGGAATCAAGGGGTTCACTTCAATTTTCTGATCATCACGAGGACGCAGACCAACCAGCCCGGTAATAATTAAGTCATTAAAAGTTGAATGATTGTAGTAGCGGCTCCGTTCCTGATCTCCTTTAAGCCAATAGCCGGTCACTTCGTCAAGATACTCTCCAATATATGGACGACCACGGTAATATTGAGATTCAACATACAACTCCATTAGTCTAAAATAAATGGAATCGTTCACCACATCCTGGTCGTAATTGTTGATCAGGTTAGCCATGGCAGTCATGGTTTGTGACGTTGCAAATGGCCAAATGGTACCATCCCACTCGCAGCTGCAACAGCCATGAGAACGAAACTCCGGGTGACTGCGCTCAGCAGTTGTCAATCCAAAGGGTGCTAAAAATCCTTGGGTACTTTTCACTTGTTCCCATGCTGCATCCTGCTTTTCTCCTGGCAAATTGAAATACCATGGAATAAATCCAATTTCTTCGCGCACCTCTGCAAAACCTCCTTTTTCGTTAACTGTTTCGTAGAAGTTCGCCTCAGCATTCCAAAGACTATCATTCACCAGCTTTTGTAAGGTATCAGCTTTGGCTTCATATTTTTCAGCAACTTTCTTCTTTCCGGCCAAACTTGCAATTTTAGCAATAGCTTTTGCATTTCCATACATGTAGCTGTTAATGGTTGGTCGCTTGTTTTTCACGTGGCGTCCACCACTAATTTGTTCTTCCATACCATCGCGAACATCGTACTGCCAAAACAAACCAGATGGTGTTTTTTTGTTAAGCTCCCACGCTTCGTATTCTGAAAGTAAATCAGGCAACATATCAACCAAATACTGCTTGTTGCCATCAACCAGGTATTTGTTATACAATGCATTGGCCGTCCAACTACTAAACTTGAGAAGCTTATTCATTTTTCCACCTTCATTACCCCGAAACCAAACATGGACATAGTCGTTCACATATTCGCGATCGCGCAACCAGCGGGATTCGTATATGTGATGCCCCAAGGCACAACTAATCATGTTGTATTCATCAGCATACGGACGTTGAACCAGAAACTCGGTCATCACATATCCTTTGGGAGTCTCTTTGATGTGTTTGCGCAGAGTCCACCAACGGTAGTAATACATTTCCTCAAAATTGGCCTGCGGACATTCGAACAAGGGGATATTGGCTTTCATCCATTCCCATGATTCGGCATTCGGGATAGCGCCGGCAATATTTTCATCTTCCATGCGATTAAAATAATCGACATAGTGCTTAAAATCCTTAGCTTGAAGGACCTGTTTTTCGTTGCTCTTTCCCTTTTGGCTTGCCGTAGCAGGCAAAAAACTCATCCAGATGAAAGCAATAATGAGTGTTAATTTTATTGTATTTTTTAACTTGTACATTCAACTATAATTTTTCAGTTTTCAACGAATAAATGCGGAACACAGCTTCGTCAACAGGCTTTCCGCTTTGTTGCACATCATAATCCTGATCAGTTGGCGTATCAACATTCGGGAATCGACGAACCTCTCCAGTACGAAACTGAATGCTTTGGACTTCGTGAACCGGTGCAAAACTCAAGCCCGTGGTTTTCTTTTCACCATTTACATACACATCGTAAAAACGAGACCAAGTGGTCGCTTCAATACGAATGGTGTATTTTTTACCGGCTTCGTACTCCATAATATTCCGCAAACGATAGCCTGCTTTGTGTTTCAGTATCCCATCCTTATCAAAAATAAGGCGCAAGGTTCCGGTATTTTCTTCATCTTGCAATTCAACATGCAGCAAGCCATGGTCATTTTGCTCTGCTTCAATTGTAAACTCAACGCTCACCGAATCGGATGCCGGAAACAACCGTTTGGCTTTGGCATAGTCAAATTCATCTTTGTCTTTTAAGGTCAGACAGGATGTTCCATCAGCATCTTTCTCAATACCAACGCGAGCCCAAACCGGACTAAAAAGATTCCATTTATCTAAAGCTGATTCCGAATCCATCGTAGAAAAATCTTCATCAACATGGGTTTCGGCCTTCGCTTTAACAGGCACTGGAATTGTTGAAACCCAGATATCTTCCTTATTAATGCTATACGTTATCCAAAGGTTTCCATCAGGAGGAGTGCCATTACCTTCCTGAATACCGCGAACATATTGCGGACCATAAGATTTATAGTTACCACCATAGCGCATGGTTGTAATTTCACCATTCACCAAAAGTAAATTTTCATAATTGAGACCATTCTCACTC
>Ga0163223_100060_pt1 | contig 45615 bp, 42 predicted proteins | sample MSEWel2016_02_17_2_FD_113147 | JGI IMG/M metagenome (GOLD analysis project Ga0163223, IMG submission 113147) | Subsurface microbial communities from deep shales in West Virginia, USA - MSEEL Well Study Marcellus 5H_2016_02_17 ...
GAAAGCGGTTCTAAGCCCGGCGAGTTCACCTTACACCTGTGTTTAGTTCTCTTAAACCCGGGAGCGCATAGGTGTATTTAGAAAAAGCCTGGATTAATAAGACAGAACAACTGATTCACAAAACATTTTCCATTATGGCGCATAAAACGTTTACCACCATTCAACACCGCTTGATTGCGCCATTTCAAATGCGAATGCATTTTCCCCCAGGCGTTGCCTGGGGCTATTGTTGTATAACCCTTTCAGGGTAGAGAATGAGAACAAGACGTTAGATATTAGACTTTAGATCCAAGAATAAAGAGCCAAGAGGGTGAGATAGCAGTAATCAGCTGAATGATTGCCTCGCTTTGCTACCAATGACGCAAGTGAAAAACGTGATTGAGAGGAAGGAACGACCGAAGCAATCTGTTTCGGACAATACTGGTGCAAGTCGCCAACAGATCCTGAAACAAGTTCAGGAAGACGAGTCTTCAATTGGGACATTTACGTCTACCACTTCATTAGCAGGAGAAAAAGAACCGGGGTTTGGGCTGAACCCCCAACTACAGCAAACCAGACATCAAGTAAAACTCAGTTTTCAGAATGACTTCCTAAATAAAATCTTAATTTTGCCTGTCTCGAAAATAAAAAACATGGGCAAAATTTTCAACAATCTGATCGTTTGGCTTCTGAAAGCCTTATCGCATATACCTTTTCCTATTCTGTATTTAAAATCAGACTTCTTCTATCTGCTTGTGTTTTATGTTTTTCGTTACCGCCGGAAAGTGGTTTATACCAACCTTCGCAACTCGTTCCCTGAGAAAACGGAACAGGAAATTGATACTATCGCCCGCAAGTTTTACCGCCACCTGTGCGATCTGGGACTGGAAGCCATCAAGCTACACAGTATTTCAGATCGGGAGCTGGACAAACGGGTAACGGTAAAGGGAATCGAAAAAGTAGAAGAATACTTTAGGCAGCAAAAAAGCATCATCCTGTTGGGGATGCACTACAACAACTGGGAATGGAGTGCCAGCCTGCAACGCCTGGCCAGTCACCAGCTGCTAATGATTTACAACCCGGTACGCGATAATTTTGAGATGGAGCGATTCATTCTTGACATGCGCGGGCGGTTTGGAGGAATCTCGGTTCCGGTGCACAAGTCCGCTCGTTTTGCGATTCAGTTTGATAAAACCGAACGCCCGGGTTGCCTGTGGTTAGCCGCCGACCAAACACCTTTTCAAACCACTAAATTCTGGACGACCTTTTTAAATCAGGAAACGCCTTTTTTCAGCGGGCCCGAGAAAATAGCCTACAAAACCAATCAGCCGGTCTTTTTTCATCACACAAAAAAAATTGGTCGCGGAAAATACGAAGTTAATTTTATCGAACTGTTTGCCGAGCCGAGCAAAAAAAAGCCGGAGGACATTTTGCTGACCTACATCGATAAAATGGAAGAGGTGATCAGCGAAACACCCGAGTATTGGTTGTGGTCGCACCGCCGCTGGAAGCACAAACGTCCCGACGATGTTGAAATGATTGATCGCCTACCGAAAAATACCCCATGAGCAAACTAGCCAGCCATATTGGATTTGTGTTGCTGACCTTGCTGTCGCTACTCCCTTTTTGGCTGCTCTATGCCTTGTCCGATTTGTTGTTTTTTCTGGTATACCGAATCTTAAAATATCGGAAAACGGTGGTCTTGGAAAATCTGCATAACGCATTCCCCGAAAAATCATCGGAAGAGCTAAACACCATCGCCCGTAAATTTTACCATCATTTTTGCGACTTGTTGGTGGAGTCGTTTAAGCTGAAAACCATTTCGGAGAAAGAGCTTGCAAAACGCATGGTGGTGAGCAATCCCGAACTGGTGAATCAATACTTTGCCGAAGGACAAAGTGTACTCGTGCTAACCATGCACTACAACAACTGGGAATGGAATTCCTTTTTGCCTTACTACCTGAAACATCGTTGTCTACTGGTATACAATCCGGCTCGAAATCTTACCTGGGATGGTTTCATTAACCGGATGCGGAGCCGATTTGGAGGGGAGTTGATATCAACCAAAAAGATCGTAAAAACTGTTTTGAACTACAAAAAGAAACAGCAATCCACGTTTACCTGGTTATGTTCCGACCAACGCCCAAAGATCAACACTCGTTTTTGGACCACTTTTTTGAATCAGGATGCCGGCTTTTTCCCCGGAGCCGAAGCTTTGGCAAAGCACACCAATTTTACAGTGCTATACCAGCATATTGAGAAAATGAAACGCGGTTACTACCAAACCCATTTTGAAGTGCTGGCAGAACGCCCCGCAGAACTTCCTGCCGATGAAGTGCTACATCGGTACGTAAGCAAAATTGAAGGGATCATTCAGGAGCGCCCCGAGTTTTATCTCTGGTCGCATAAACGCTGGAAACACAAACGCCCAACGAAAAACCAACAAAAACAAAGCTGATGAGAGTCCAAATTTACATCCTTCTGCTGCTGATATTTCCGCTTGTTACTCTTGCTCAGCAAAATGCCGAAACAGAACTATCAAAAGCACGTGTATTCAGTCAAAAAGCGTTGGAGGCAGCAGAAAGATCGGCCGATCATCTGCGTTTTTTTCAAGGAGCTTTTGACAATACCGAAATCAAGGAGTACTTCCTTTATGCTCGGGAGGATTTAGATAGCACTTATTTTTATGTGAAAAATTCATCGTACAAATGTGCTGACGCAGCTTACTACGCCCAAAAGAATTCAAACGAAAAAATAGCAGAAAGAGCGTTGCAAGAGCAAAAGCAATTCAAAAGCGTGGCTGCAAAACTTGATCAAATCATAAAAAAAATTGACGAGTACATTGTTCACGGTATTTATAACCGAGATGCCTATATCATACAGTTTATTCAGGATTTTAACGAAACACACAAACAACTTGTACAAGCAGATCTCCACCTGCAACAAACCCGTATGATGATTGAAAATAAGCCTGTTAACTAAGCTCCCAAATTCAGATCGGATCACCACATTCTACTGTACAAGCGATATTAAACCGGATTTGAAACTAACTATCACCCTGCTCCTTTCTGTCTGTTTTGATGATCTTGAATGTACATAATAAGTGGGAAATTCATCATCAGAAAAACAATCCTCGCATAATTCAAAGAATTGTTTAAATTAGCTGTATCAAAATTCGTCGAAAACGAGTGGATAACATGTGGAGGCTAGAAACCACAATAAAAACAGGGCGACCCCGAAAAGCCTGATGAGTAGGGAAAAATAAAACTTATGAAATGAATTGGTATTTAAAAGTCTTAAAGCAGTATGCTGATTTTAAAGGTCGCGCCAGTAGAACCGAATACTGGATGTTTATTTTATTCAACCTAATTTTTGCGACGGTCGCTTTAATTCTGGACAATGTTCTGGGCCTTGCATTTGGCAAATCAGGAATTGGAATACTTTACAGCATTTTTGTTCTGGCCCTTCTGGTTCCCAGTGTTGCCCTTTCGGTAAGACGAATGCACGACATTAACAAAACAGGATTGATGCTCCTTGTTGGCCTGATTCCGGTTGTTGGAACACTTTACTTGATATATCTGCTGGCGAAATCCAGTTTTCCGGGCGAAAATAAATATGGCGAGAATCCGACAATCAGCTACAACTACGATGAAGAAACAGATTCGATGCAAACAGTTGAATTATCGTCTGATGATTCCTCCATCGAAGATTCTGTCATTCTGATTATTGTTATCTGGATGGCCTTTTCCCGATTGTTTTGGGCGCTTGTTCCAATATTCTCCGAGAATCACTATTCACCGGTTTGGTACGAACTTGTCAATATGCTGATGGGTATCGTTTGGGCATTTGTTCCGTTTGGATTGGCATTCGCCGTAAAAAACAGAGTCAAACAAACTACCTTATTCGTCATTGGTGGTTTATACCTGATGTACAGCTTAATAGAAGTTCTTCAGTCATTTGCAGCTTCAGGACAATCCGGCATGATGTAATTCACACACTATATTTTCTAAAAGAGATCCGATCCAGCAAATCGGATTTTTTTGCTTTCTATTGCGCAATCGGTTGCGCTTTTCTGCAACTTTCTTCATCAGAAGTAGCTTATTTACTATATTTGTAAAGAAACGACATCGGAAAAGTGTCTTTATCCACACCAATTATTCCCAGAAAGTTCCATGAAAATATGCTTGAAAATTCTATTGAATAGCTTTAAAGTAAGTAGTGCGAATAATTTAGTGTGATATTTCGAGTCTTTAACAATTTGTGATAGAAGCGAAACCGAAAATATCAAACAGGTCCGTGACCTTAGATGATTGAGAAAGATAAATACTGTCGAAAATTTTAAATTAGATTGAGATGAAAAACCTGATCACGTTAGCATTAATCGCATTAATGGGGCTTCCGGTACTAGCCCAAAATAAAACCGATAAAAGTTTATACTGGAAAGATAAACACGAACAAGTTGATTGTATTTCGTCAGAAACCGGAGACTTGTATCAAAAAGTTGGTCACCACGGACCGGCGGTTGAAAACGAATGGATGGGTCTGCGTCTTTACTTCGACCACAAAGTAGCCATCGATGTGTACAACAAAACAAAACCTCAGCTGGAACTGGCGGAAGCCAAATGGTACCCAACTACTGAGCAGCAAGAAGAAGGCTGGGGTGCCGATCAATACAAAGTTGGTCAAACAGTCGGCCTTGGGGGCGTTCGTTTATGGGACGGTGAACAAGTCGTTTTTCTTGACCCCGTTACAATGCGTACCGCCTGTGTAAAAAAAGAGGCCAATACGTCGTACATGGAAATGCTGTCGGAAAACGTACCCTATAAAGGCGACAGCATTGATGTGTTGGTTCGGGTAACTGTTTACTCAGGCATGCGCGAAGCCAAGGTGGAAGCTTTTGCTTTTAGCTCGGAACCTGTTCAGTTTGTAACCGGTGTCAACTACCACAGCGGAACCGAAACAAAAGAAGGTGAAGGGTTTATTGCGACCTGGGGCTTACACCCCGAAGATGTCGCAGCTTTCCAATTGAATATTGGCGCGGCAATTATGTACGATCCTGCGGACTTTGTAAAAAAGGAAAAGTTAGAAAAAGAATATCAGTTGATTTCGAAACCAACCAATTACATTTCGACCTGGGTAACTTCGGCCTGCGAAAAAGAAGAAGGTTTTGATAATATGACTGACTTTATTGAGTACGTCGAGAAACTCTAACATACATTAAGAAATCCTGCTTCGTGCAGGATTTTTTTTTTACAATCTATTCTCGAATAAGATTGAGATAGGAATAGTCGAAGCCATTCTTTTCGTCATGAAAATCCTCACGACTTTCTACATCCCATTCTTTATAATCTATCGTCGGGAAGTAAACATCGGCATCAAAATCTTTATGTACCAAGGTCAGATACAGTTTACCGGCCATAGGGTAAAACTGCTTATAAATCATGCCGCCGCCAATCACAAAAGCTTCCTTCTCATCCTTCACTTTCTCAATCGCCTCATCAATAGAAGAGACCACTTCACATCCATCAAAACAATCGTCCAACTTATCACTAATCACAATATGACGGCGATTAGGCAAGGGCCATTTAGGCAGCGAAAGCAAAGTATTACGCCCCATGATAATCGTGTGTCCGGAGGTAATTTCCTTGAAATGCTTTAAATCGTTGGGTAAATGAAACAGTAAATCGTTGTTTTTACCGATGGCAAAGTTTTGCGCAATGGCAACAATGATGGAGATATTTTGGTGAATCATAAGCGGTGTGTATTTGGTATTATTAAAAAGCTCTTTTGAGGTGAACCTCCTAATAATCTTAATTCAATATTGTATTTAAACAGCAACTTTCCCGGGAATATGCGGATGAGCTTCGTAATTTTCCAATTCAAAATCTTCAAATTTAAAATCAAAAATTGATTGCACACCCGGATTGATTTTCATCGTGGGTAATTTCTTCGGAAGACGTGTTAATTGCAATTCAACCTGTTCCAGGTGATTGGAATAAATATGCACATCACCACCGGTCCAAACAAATTCGCCGGGCTCCAATCCGGTTACTTGTGCCATCATCATGGTGAGCAGCGCATACGAAGCCACATTAAAAGGCACGCCCAAAAAAACATCGCAACTGCGTTGATAAAGCTGGCAACTTAACTTACCATCAGCCACATAAAACTGAAATAACAAATGGCACGGCGGCAAATTCATTTTATCCAGCTCGCCAACATTCCAGGCACTCACAATAAGTCGCCGTGAGTTCGGATTGTTTTTAATTGAATCAACAACTTCTGAAATCTGATCGATCTGCTTTCCGTCGGGAGTAGGCCACGAACGCCATTGGTAACCATAGATATGTCCCAGGTCACCATCTTCATTCGCCCACTCGTTCCAGATACGAACACCTTTTTCTTTTAACGTATTGTTATTGGTGTCGCCATCCAGAAACCATAAAAGCTCATGAATAATTGATTTTAAGTGAAGCTTCTTGGTGGTTAGCACAGGAAATCCTTCAGCAAGATTAAAGCGCATTTGGTGGCCAAAAACACTGACTGTTCCCGTTCCTGTACGGTCATCTTTTTTCACACCATTCTTGGTGACATGTTCCAGTAAGTCAAGATATTGCCTCATGATTTATCCTTCAACGATTAATGTTCAATTTCCTCTTTTTTTGAATGCGGGAAGTTAAGCTTTTTGATCGAATAGGGAAAGGCAATTTTATAAACAATTAAAGGTAGAAACGAAAAGAGCGTGGATAAAAAGCTCCACGCTCTCATCAAAAAATGACCGGTATTGGTATCATTCAAATACTTCCTGTTCAGCTATAAAACCTTCAGAAATGACGGTCATTTTAACGTTTTGTTTGTTTACAATTTGCCCTTCCAAAAGAATAGCCGGCACCAAATGATGACCATTGTTTACCGTAAAGCTCATGTTATCAGTAGGATTTTTGCCCTTTGCCATTTTCACAGCTGCAATCGCCGCGTTAAATGCCATTGACTCTAAAGGCTTGTAAACTGTAATCGTCTGGTTTCCAAAAACAATATTCCGAATGGCATTTATGTCGGCATCCTGTCCGGCTACCAAAACTTTACCTTCAAGGTCATTTTCGTGAAGAGCTTGAATAGCACCGCTTGCCAGTGCGTCGTTCCCTGCAATAATTGCATCTAGTTGAACATCATTGTCAAGTAAGTCTTTAACAACCGTGTATCCATCCTCTACATTCCACTCGTTTGCAAACGTATTTGAAACAATATTGATATCACCTTTATCAACCAAGGGCTGAAGAACGTTCATCCACCCCAGATAAAGTTGAACAGAGTTGTTGTCAATGGTTGGTCCTCCTATAAGTACATAGTTTCCCTCTGGCTTCGACCTTGCAAGGAAGTTCGCTTGCTTTTCTCCAATCTGAATGTTGTCGGTTGAAATGTAGAAATCCAAATCGCAATCCCAGATGAGCCGGTCATACGCTACTACCGAGACGTGTGATTTTTTCGCGGTTGTTACGATACCGGCAGCCACGGTCTTGTCAACCGGAACAATAACCAATACATCAATCCCCTCATTAATCAAATCAAGCGCTTGCTGAAACTGAACCGATGGGTCAGATTCGGCAACTTTTACGATCACAGAGCCTCCAAGTTCTTCCACTTTGTCTACAAACAGGTCTCTGTCTTTTGTCCATCTTTCGCGTTCAACGGTGTCCAGAAGCAACCCGACCTTAGGATTGGTATTGCAGCCGGAAAACAGAAAGGTTAACAAGAAAAATCCGAGAATTACGTTGATGTGTTTCATAACGGAAAGTTTTTGAATGATTCATATATATGATCATACGTTAACTATCCACTAATGTTAAGTATTCAACAGCATGACGCAAGTGGTAACCTTTTGAATGTCACGATCACTATCCTAAAATCATACCGATAATTGTTGCCGACATAAGCGAAGCCAGGGTTCCGGCAATCAAAGCCGGCATTCCGTATTTCGATAAAGTAACTCGTTTGTTGGGAGCTAATGCTCCAATTCCGCCAATCTGAATCCCAATGGATGCAAAGTTGGCAAACCCACATAAAATATAAGTGGCCATAATAATGGATTTTTGATCGGTAAAAGCGCCGGCTGCTTTAAGATCTGAGAGACTAATGTAGCCAATAAACTCTGTCAAAATAAGCTTCTCACCCAACAGACGGCCGACTAATAAAATGTCTTGCGGATTTACTCCGATAAGCCACATGATAGGCGCAAAAATATACCCTAATAAAAATTGCAATGACAGCTCATGAAATCTTCCGTCGGTAGCCTGAATAATAACATCGTTAAGGCCGGTCCAATAGCCAACTTTTCCGAAAATAAAGTTGAACATGGCAATCAGAGCTAAAAAGGCTAACAGCATGGCGCCAACATTCACGGCCAGTTTTAAGCCTTCGGAAGTTCCGTTAGTGATGGCATCCAACACGTTGCTACCAATACGGTCTTTACTCACCTCAATATCTTTATTGACTTCGTCGGGATTGGGGACCATAATCTTCGAAAAAATAACAGCTCCGGGAGCAGCCATTACTGAAGCGGTTAGTAAGTGTTTAGCAAACTCCAACCGCAATACAGGATCACTTCCTCCCAGCATGCCGATATAAGCTGCCAAAACTGCTCCAGCGAGCGTTGCCATTCCTCCGGTCATTACCAACATGATTTCAGAGTCATTCATCTTTGGCAAATAAGCCTTAATCATCAATGGTGACTCTGTCTGTCCGAGAAAAATATTCCCGGCAACCGAAAGAGACTCAGCACCTGACAATTTCATTAACTTGGTAAACACCCAGGCGAGTGCCCAAACAACCTTTTGAATAATACCCCAGTAAAATAACAAGCTGGTTAATGCCGAAAAAAAGATGATTGTTGGTAAAATCTGGAAAGCGAAAATCATTCCGAACTGACTTGTATCAACCAGTGTTCCAAACAAGAAATCAGTCCCAGCCTTTGTAAAGTCTAGAATCTTCACGAAAATATGGCCGAAAAAATCGAAGCCTCCCCGGATAAATGGAACATACAACACCCCCAATGCCAGCACAATCTGGAAGGCTAAGCCAATCGCCACTGTTTTCCAGGGGATATTCTTTCGGTCGCGAGATAGCAAAGCACCAAGTCCAACCAAAACCAACATGCCAAGTAAGCCACGCAACACGGTCGTGAAATTAAAATCCCGCTCTTCGGCATGCTCGATTAAAATATTGGATGCTGAGGACGACTGTTCAGAAACTACGGTTGTGCTATCGTCAGCCGTCGATTGTGTGCTGGAATAAGATGGAGAAGGAAGCGAAAACACCAAAAAACATGTTGCCAGTAGCAGGATCAGCAATCTATTCATCGTCGTATTTTAAAGTTTTTTTGCTCAGCAATGCTCAACCTTCCTAATCCTGAAACTTATGTTCCCGTCGATATGGGATGGTCTGAAATGTTTCGCTGAAATTTATTTTTTGCGTCGATTGAGTTCATCTCTGATTCTCGAAGCACGCTCGTAGTCTTCATTATTAACAGCCTCATTCTGCATATCATTGAGCTCACTCTCGGTGTAACTTTCAAACTCGTTCTTGCTGCCCGGCTCACCAGATCTACTTTGAAACTCCACCGGATCTTCTTCTTCGTTTTCCATAACGATACCGGCTTTATCCAAAATATCTTCATTTGTGTAAATCGGGCACTTAAAACGTAAAGCAAGCGCTACGGCATCCGAGGTGCGTGAATCAATCCGAACTTCGTCTTCTCCCATCACACACACCAATTCAGAGTAAAAAATCCCTTCTTCCAACTTATAAATGATTACTTCCGACACATTAACATCGAAAGCAAAAGCCAGGTTTTTAAATAAATCGTGTGTTAATGGCCGTGGCGGCTTCAAGCCTTCCAGCTGAATTGCAATTGCTTGAGCCTCAACCGGTCCTATGATAATCGGAATTCGTCGGTCACCATTTTCTTCGGCTAAGACTAAGGCGTAAGCGCCTGATTGAGTTTGACTAACTGAGAGTCCGAGAATATTTAGCTTTTTTTTCTGCATAGAATATAGAACATCACCAATGTATTCAAACAAATATAACAATACTTTTAGTGTTTCATTAAAAACAGGAGGTGTTTCTTAGTTCCTAAAATGACCAGCATTTCACCTCCCATTTCTAATCCAATCAGGCTCAGCTAAAAAAGGACTCTATTTTTTTGCTTCTGAGTAAAAAATATCTACTTTTGCAGACCGAAGTTTTCGAGTAGGCTCTAGAAGTGGATGATCAATTGGTTTTCCCGCCTGCCGGAGGAAATTATAAAAGATAGAAAATGTACGCTATTGTAGAAATTGCCGGACAGCAATTTAAAGTAGAAAAGGACAAAAAGATTTTTGTTCATCGTCTTCAGGAAGAAGAAGGATCAAGCATTGAGTTTGATAACGTTCTTTTAGTGGAAGATGAAGCTGGTGTGAAAGTAGGAACACCAAAAGTTGAAGGAGTTAAAGTAAGTGCCAAAGTATTGGAACACTTGAAAGGTGACAAAGTAATCGTCTTCAAAAAGAAAAGAAGAAAAGGTTACAAAAAGAAAAACGGTCACCGTCAGTACATGACTCAGATTCAAATTGAAGATATTATTGGATAACCCTTAAAAACATTAGACCATGGCTCATAAGAAAGGTGTCGGTAGTTCGAAAAACGGACGCGAATCGGAAAGTAAACGACTTGGTGTAAAAATATACGGAGGTCAAATTTGCAAAGCTGGGAATATTATCATTCGTCAGCGTGGAACGTCTCATCATCCTGGTGAAAATGTTGGTATGGGAAAAGATCATACATTATTCGCCCTGATTGATGGTACTGTTGTTTTCAGAAAGAAAAGAGACAACAGATCGTATGTTTCTGTAGAACCTGTTACTGCAGTAAACTAAGCGATTTTAACGATATGTTTTAAGAATCTCCTGTCTTTACTGAGGCAGGAGATTTTTTATTTTATAACTTTGCCCGACCAAATTAAAAACCCGTTCAAAAATGCTCAATTTAAGATTCATCCAGGAAAACCCGGAGTTGGTTATTGAAAAGCTTAAAAAGAAGAATTTTGATGCTTCTGCCATCGTTGAACAAATCAACGATTTGTATAAAAAGAAAAACGAAACGCAGGTTCAGGCCGACCAATACAAGTCGGAAATGAATAAGCTTTCGAAAGAAATTGGACAATTGTTTCGCGAAGGCAAACAAGAAGAAGCCAATCACGCAAAAGCCAGAACTTCGGAACTGAAAGAAAATATCAAGAATCTGGATGAGGAATTCGCCAAAATTGACGAGCAGGTTTTTGACTTGCAGGTGCAACTCCCTAATTTACCAGCCGATATTGTTCCGGCAGGAAAAACCCCCGAAGATAATGAAGAGGTGAAAGCTGCCGGCGAAATGCCAGTATTGGGAGACAACAAGTTACCTCACTGGGAATTGGCTGAAAAATACGATCTGATAGATTTTGAGTTGGGTGTAAAATTAACAGGAGCAGGATTCCCGGTATACAAAGGGAAAGGCGCTCGATTGCAACGTGCTTTAATCAACTTCTTTTTAGACGAAGCTCGTGATGCCGGCTACCTGGAAATTCAACCGCCGTTGGTGGTGAATGAAGACAGTGGTTTTGGCACCGGCCAATTGCCTGACAAAGAAGGACAGATGTACCATGTGACCGAAGACAACCTGTACCTGATTCCAACAGCAGAGGTTCCGGTAACCAATTTGTACCGCGATGTGATTTTGGACGCCAAACAATTGCCTGTAAAAAACACGGCTTACAGTGCATGCTTCCGTCGCGAAGCCGGATCGTATGGAAAAGATGTTCGTGGATTAAACCGCTTGCACCAATTCGACAAAGTTGAAGTCGTGCAAGTTGCCCACCCTGAGAAAAGCTATGACATTCTGGATCAGATGGTGGCACACGTAGAGAGCTTGGTTACTAAACTTGGCCTTCCTTATCGCATCCTCCGACTTTGTGGTGGCGATATGAGTTTCACCGCAGCACTGACCTACGATTTTGAAGTGTTCTCAGCCGCTCAGGAAAAATGGTTGGAAGTAAGTTCTGTTTCCAATTTCGAATCATTTCAGGCCAATCGACTGAAACTTCGTTTCCGCGAGGAAGGACAAAAGAAACCACAGATTGCTCACACGCTAAATGGAAGTGCTTTGGCTTTACCTCGGATTGTTGCCGCACTGCTCGAAAACTACCAAACAGCAGACGGAATTAAAGTGCCGGATGTATTAGTTCCTTATTGCGGGTTTGACATGATCGACTAACACATTATAAAAAATATATGATTGAAGGTCATTCCGTTTGGGATGACCTTTTTTTTGCGAGTTTTTATCTCGTTAGGTAGGGCTACAAACTTCCATTTGCTAAATTATGCTCGCTTAAAATATTCATATTGAATAGTTTTTTTTATATTGACAGGCACTATCATAATCAATTTAACCGATCATCAAACATGAAAAACCTAACGATAATCCTCCTGCTTCTCCTGACTACTATCGCGATCCAAGCCAAAGACATTAATATTTTAGAGGCAGGAGCAACTGCTGATGGCAAAACCTTAAATACTGTCATTATTCAAAAAGCCATCGACCAATGTTCCGAAAGCGGTGGTGGTGAAGTAATTTTTCCTGCAGGAAAATACCTGACTGGTTCAATTATCTTAAAAAGCGGTGTCCATCTTCATCTCAAACACGGAGCCATATTGCTTGGAAGCACCAATATTGAAGACTACCTCAGCATACAACCCGACTATGTTGCGCTGAGAACCTTGAAGGAAACCAAACAACTTATTTTTGCCGAGGGACAGCATGATATTGGCATTGTTGGTAACGGAACAATTGATGGACAAGGGGACGTATTTATTCGAATAGGAAACGATGAAGGAATCAGACGACCGCATGGCATTCAGCTAATCAATTGCAAAAATGTAAAAATAGAAGGTGTGTTCATGACCAATTCAGGAGCATGGATGCAGCACTATCTGGCGTGCGACAATTTGCAAATTCGGGGTATCAGGGTATACAATCATTGCAACTACAATAACGATGGGATTGATATTGACGGCTGCCATGATGTTGTGATTTCAGACTGCATTGTGGATTCAGACGACGATGGGATTTGCTTGAAAAGTACCAGCCCACGTTCCTGCAAAAATGTGACGATTAATAACTGTGTGATTCACTCACACTGCAACTCGCTAAAATTAGGAACCGAAACAACCGGCGGATTTCAAAACATACAAATCACGAACTGTGTGGTTAGTCCGAGTGAGAAAGAAACAACCTACTATGGCACGGCAATTGGTCAATCGGCCATCTCTGTAGAAATGGTCGACGGTGGTGTTTTAGATCAGGTGAGTATTGATCGTATTTCGATTATAGAAACAGGATGTCCCATATTTGTGCGTTTAGGAAACCGTGCCAGAAAGCATGCTCCTGATGCTCCTCAACCTCAAATTGGTGAGCTGAAAAATGTCTCCATCACCAATATCACGGCAACGACGACTTCCAAAACAACATCCAACATTACCGGAATTGCAGGTTCTTACGCCGAGCGTATTTTTTTGGGGAATATTCTGATCACCAACTTAAGTAACGGAACCGCAGAGGACAAAGCGACGATAGTCCCTGAAAAAGATGCAGGCTATCCAACCGCTGCTATGTTTGGCGATATTTTACCTGCCTCAGGTTTTTATGTCAGACACGTTAAAAATATCGTTTTTGAGAATGTCCGCTTGAAAACAGGTTCCCACGAAGTTCGCCCGGCGTTTGTCCTTGACGACGTTCAGCAGGCAACAATTGAAGATGCAGAAATACGATCTGATTTAAAGATTGACCTGCTATCAAAGCATAAATCTCAGAATATAAAAGTGGAATATGAAGAATAAAAGAATAACGATCTCGCTACTTCGTTGATTTTGGCAAGCTGAAAAAGACCGTCGTACCTTTTCCTTCTTCGCTTTCGATCCAAATGCGGCCGCCTTGCTTTTCAGTCAGCTCCTGACACAGAATTAAGCCAAGGCCACTTCCTTTCTCCTGACTTGTCCCAACAGTAGACGATTGAACGCCAACATTGAAAATATTGGACAGGCGCTCCTTCGAAATACCGATTCCTTTGTCAACCACTTGAACCACCTGATAATTTTCACCATCAATAGATCTCTCGTTGGCTAAAATGGTTATCACTCCGTTGGTTCGACTGAATTTTAGGGCATTCGAAATCAGATTACGTAAAATCGTATGAGTCGCGTTTTTATCTGCGAAAATAGTCGCCTCCTCCTGTATGCTGCTTTCAACAACAACCTGCTTTTTATTGGCAATATGCTCAACACCACCGATCGCCTCTTTTACAAGTGGTTGAAGAAGGATTTTGGCTGGTTTCAAAAAGAGCTCGTTACGATGCGACAAAGACCATTTTAATAAATTCTCCAACAATTCGTTCAAACTAATTGATGAAGACAGCATCGATTGAATCAATTGCTTCTTTTGCTCGTCATTATAATGATCATATTCCTGATGCAACAATTCGGAGATACTTTGAAAATTAGATAATGGATTACGGAGATCATGAGCAATGATGGAGAAAAATTTATCTTTTGTCACATTCAGCTCTTTGAGTTTCTTTTCTGATTGCCGAATGTTTTCTTCGTCTTTCTTTTTTTCAGTAACATCGTAAGCATTGAAAATCACGGAATCTTCTGATTTATATGAAAGGCGGGCTGTAAACCAGCGAGGCTCACCACTGACTTCTAACGGATACTCAATAACAACTAAAGATTTTGAACGGATGCACTCTTGAATAGCATGAAGAATTAGGTTCGCACGGTCAGTATCAAATACTTCGTGAACAGATTTTCCGATGAGTTCTTCCTCGGGTTTAAAAAGTAAACTTTTATTGGTGGGAGCGATTTTCACATATTCGCCCTTTCGATTGTATTCCACAATCAGGTTGTGCATCGATTTAAAAATTGCACTCAACTCCCGAGCATTTCTCCTTATTTTTTGATGTGCCCGAACAACCAACCAAAATAAGAAGCTGATGATGATCGAACTCACAATGAGTAAAATACTGAGCGTTTTATCCTGATCAAGATAGTGGCTCCACCCTTTTACCGGGCTGGCTCCCAAAATCCAACTTCCATCAGGCAAGTCGACAATGATTTTTACTGGCTCTTCTTGAAAAACTGAAGCGTCACCCCAAAAGACATTTCCATTTTCACCCTTGCCATCCGCTCCCTTCAACGAATATCGAAATCCGTTATCAACCGGCGCTAATTCCGCCTCATCTAAAAGTTTATCTTTGTAAATAACAATATCGGTTATTCCCCAAAAATCGCCATCACGTGCTGACAATCGATTAAAAACTGGCGTGTAGCTGATAAACGCGACACCGCCCTCTACGAGTTCAACAGGGCCGGCAACGAAGGTTTTATGTGTTTCAATCGTTTTTTCAACAATCTCTTTTCGGGCAGGGTGCTCCAGCAAGTTCAGGCCAATGGCTGCCATGTGGCCTTCCTGAGGATAAATCGCACTTAATATACAATCCGGAGAAATTGAGATGGTACTGATCACCGAATCTTCTTTTATCAACTCTTTCGCCAACTGATAAAAGTCTTCGTTGGTAAGGTTAGGGTTGACCGACACAAACGCGGCAACTCCCTTGGTATAATAAATCCGAGAAGACAGTGCTTTTTCTAGCTTCGATTTTTTCCCAATCAGGATTTCCAGCAAATTGGCTCGTATATCTTTCTCCCACTGTCCTCTTTTGTAAGAAATATAGTAATAGGAGATTGACAATAACAGCAGAAAAAAAAGAATTGCAAATATCGAAGATATCCTGGATCGAATAAAATGAGCTATTCTGTTTAACTTCATCAGCACTGAATTCTGGTTCGCTTAAAATTAGCCTAGTTTTTCGGATTTATAGCATGAAACGTGTACGATTTCTCTGAAAAAAAAAGAAAGGAACAAAACGAAAATAGAAAAGGAGTAGTCGGCCTACTCCTTTTTATATCTGCTATTTAACCAATTTAGAAATTGATTTGAATTCAGACGCTGCAGCCGAACGGGTAAGTTCGAACAAAATGGATTCGTAGGAGGTCATCATAATTCCTTCAAAGCGGAATCGGTCGGCAGCCAATTCTACGCTTTTCAACGTGCGCGATGAAACACAATCCATCACGACAATCGGGTTATAGCCTGACTCTTTTAAATCAATAGCAGTTTGCATCACGCAAACATGGCTTTCAATTCCACAAATGATAATATTGTGAGCTCCATTCATTTTTAATTCATCTGCAACCATCGCTTCATCACAACAACTAAAATCGCGCTTTTCAATCGGACGAAAGTCTTTAATCAATGAACTGATTTCAGGAATTGTATCTCCCAAACCTTTGGTATATTGTTGGGTAACCAACAAATTAAGGTTTAAGGTTTGTAACCCTTCAATGAGGGTTTTAGTGTTATTCACAAAGGTTTCCTTTTCTGCCATTGCCGGAACCAAGCGTTCCTGAATATCAACGACCAACCCTACAGTGTTCTCTCTGGTAATACGCATAACTTATTTATTAATTTGAAGAAGAAGTGCCTGTGTGCGTGACTTATCACCCAAATACCCTCCGTGGTGACGTTTGGCATATTCTTCATTTGTAAATCCAATTTCTTTCATCATCAGCACAACCAGCACGTCTCCAATTACAGTCATTGTCGTTGTCGAGGTACTTGGCGTTAATCCCAATGTACACACCTCGGCCGGGTTTCCGGTAAAAAGAACAGCGTCTGCAATTTTGGCCAAATCGCTATCCGGATTTCCTGTAATCACCAAAATTGGTATGTCTTTATACAGATTATCGACCAGATTAACCAGCTCCAAAATTTCCCGCGTTTTTCCTGAATTCGAGATTAACAGCAAGACATCATTGGGCTGAATTACCCCAAGGTCTCCATGCTGTGCATCGCTCGGATGTATAAAAACCGCAGGCGTGCCTGTCGAACTAAACGTTGTTGCAATATTTAGTGCTATTTGTCCGGCCTTGCCCATACCACTGGCAACCAATTTGCCGTTCAGTTTATGCACCTTGTTCTTAATAATCTGAACCGCTTTCTCATATTCATCAGTAACCGGGATCGCTGATATCGCTTCCGCTTCCTGCTTGATAAGCTTAATTACTTCTTCTTTCATAACTAAAGTGTAGTGTCACTATTTCCCCAAAATAATTCCTCAGGACAAATAGGTTTTGATGATGAAATTTAAAGGATACAAAAATACTTAATTTTTAGCTCGAACCAATCCACCCCGATTTTTTAGTAAGAATAGCTAAGCGAATTTATGGAAGATTCAACGATAAACATTTATTCTTTATTGCATGCGACATTTTTGCTGCGAATTACTAAAAATCAGAATAACCCCAAAAAAGCTTCTGCCATGCGACTTCATAGTTCAATTATCACACAATGCAATCGATTGTATTCTTTTGACTTTTCAACCAAACAATTCAGGAAACCCGCTGTTAATATGTTTTAAAATAGCGAAGTGAGTACCAGAATTTCTTCTTGCCCATTCGATATTTTGATACTTTTATGAGGAATAAGAATTCTCTAACCTTTTAAAAAATATATAAATTTATGAAGATACACGAATTTCATTCCAGAAACATCTTCAGGAAATACGGCCTTCCGGTACCGAACGATGTACTTTGCCATTCGGTTGAGGAAGTAGAAAAAGCAATGGCAAAGTTTGACGACATGGTCGTTGTAAAAGCTCAGGTACTTGTTGGAGGAAGAGGCAAGGCAGGCGGTGTTAAACTCGCAAAAACAAAAGAAGAAGCCGTAAGTGCAGCCCGTAAAATTTTGGGCATGGACATTAAAGGCCTCACCGTTGAAAAGGTATTGGTGACCGAAGCTGTCGACATCGAAAAGGAGTTTTATATTGGTCTGATTAACGACCGAAATACCAAAACTGTTACGCTGATGGCAAGTGCCGAAGGGGGAGTTGAAATTGAAGAAGTAGCGAAAAAAACACCTGAGCTAATTCACAAACTTCCGATCGATCCGCTGGTAGGCCTACTGGATTTTCAAGCCCGCGAGGTTGCCATGAAATTATTTGGCGATGTAAAGTTAGCCCGAAAAGCAGCTGTCATCATGCAAAAACTGTATCAGCTTTTTGTTGAAACTGATTCTACAATTGCTGAAATCAATCCATTGGTGTTAACCCCCGATCATAAGATTTGGGCTATCGATGGAAAGATGAATTTTGATGACAATGCACTTTATCGTCAAGCTGAAATTGAAGCGATGCGAGAAGCAGACGAAGATGAGTTGAAAGAAATTGATGCTCACGAAAAAGGTCTCTCGTATGTAAAACTCGATGGAAACATTGGCTGTATGGTGAATGGTGCAGGTTTGGCAATGGCTACCATGGACATGATAAAATTGTATGGTGGTGAACCCGCAAACTTCCTGGATATTGGTGGAAGTTCGAACCCCCAGAAAGTAGTTGATGCCATGAATATTCTCATTTCAGATAAGAATGTAAACGCTGTCATGATTAATATTTTTGGTGGTATTACCCGTTGCGATGATGTTGCCCGCGGACTGATTAAAGCTCTGGATATTATCAAATCAGACATTCCTATTGTAGTTCGACTATCAGGAACGAATGCTGAAGAAGGTTTAGCACTGCTAAAAGAGACAGGACTACCGACCGTAGAAACCATGAGTGAAGCAGCAAAAAAAGCAATCGAGTTAAGCCAAGGTCAGAAATCATAAAAACCAAACAAATGAGCATTTTAGTAAATAAAGATACAAAACTGCTGGTGCAGGGAATCACTGGCCGAGATGGAAAATTTCATGCCGGACGCATGAAAGAATACGGTACAAACATTGTTGCCGGAACCTCTCCTGGAAAAGGAGGGCAAGAAGTGAATGGAATTCCCGTTTTCGATACGGTATCAGAAGCGGTAAAAAAAACAGGAGCTAACACCTCTATTATTTTTGTACCAGCTGCCTTTGCGGCGGATGCAATTCTTGAAGCTTCCTATGCCGGAATTGATTTGGTCATTGCAATTTCGGAAGGCGTTCCTATTCAGGATATGATCCGGGTGAATTCAATAATCAAACAAAATGGCACCAAGTTAATTGGCCCCAACTGTCCGGGATTAATTACCCCGGATGAAGCACTGGTTGGTATTTTGCCGGGCCTGATCTTCAAAAAAGGAAATATCGGATTGATGTCGCGTAGTGGAACACTCACCTACGAGGTTGTCAACATGCTCACCATGAACGGTCTGGGACAAAGTACTGTTGTAGGAATTGGTGGTGACCCGGTTGCCGGGCTATACTACCAGGAAATACTGGAAATGTACGAAAACGACCCGGAAACAGAAGCCGTTGTTTTAATTGGTGAAATTGGTGGCGATGCGGAAGAGCAGGCAGCCGAATACATTGCCAAACATATGACCAAGCCGGTCGTTTCGTTTATTGCCGGACAAACGGCACCTCCCGGAAAACGAATGGGACACGCCGGAGCAATCATCTCTAGCGGTGCAGGTACTGCCGAAGAAAAGATTAAAGCCTTTGCCAAAGCTAACGTACCGGTCGCGAAAGAACCATCCGAAATTCCTGGTTTGTTAAAAGAAAAGCTAGCGAAAGCTACTTCATAAATAAAAAGAAAAATCCTGCTTAACGGCGGGATTTTCTTTTTAGCCTAAACTCATCTTTCTACTTTTTTGGGAGAACTTCTACTTTCGTTTTGCTTTTCTAAAAATAGTTGGTAGTTGACCTCTTTCGAAAACCTCAAAATGAGCTGTTTTCAAGTTCTACAAAACAAATACACAACTCGCTCAGATGAGTTATAGATAAAGTAATCAAACAAGTTTAGCTTTCGAATACACAAGAACGAACAACAAAAAATCCGGTCAAAACCCGGACTTTCATTTTAATAGAGCAACTTTCCTAAGTTGTCAAATCGTTTCTGATAGTCGGTTATCGATCGCTGAATCACCTCATACGCTTCCTCAACCTCGTACGTATGCGTAATTTCCGTGTCATTATCTTTTCCCGGCATATCTTTGTAAGTCAGGAAGTAGTGTTTTAAACGTTCTATTACAATGGGAGGTAGATCTGAAACATCTTTATATCCTTCGTAAACAACATCGTTGTTCAAAACAGCAATGATTTTGTCGTCAGCCTCGTTACCATCTATCATCCGAAAACCGCCAATGGGTCTGGCATGAACCAAAATATCACCGTGTGTAATATCTTTCTCGGTCAGCACACAAATATCGATAGGGTCGCCATCTCCTTTTATGTTTTCCCGCCCTGTTTTTTCCATGCAATATTTACCAACTTCATCACCACAAAATGTTTGAGGTATAAACCCATACAATGCCGGAACAACATTTGAATACTTTTGCGGACGATCAATTCGCAAGTAGCCGCTATCTTTATCAATTTCGTACTTTACCGTGTCCGTAGGAACAACTTCAATAAAAGCAGTTACTTTTTCAGGAGCATTTTTACCAATATAAATTCCGTGCCAAGGGTGGGATTTATAACGAAGTCCCATCAGCCGCCCGATGGGATCAGACAATTTATCTACCATAGTTTCTCTATTTATCAAGAATCAATACTAATTAACCTAAGTTTTTGAAAAAAGTTTTTGAAAATCGCACATTTTGCACAAAAATAGGACTATTAAGCCCACCCGAGATATTATTTAAAAGTTATCAGACCCGGCTACTGTTATTCAACATTTTGTAGAATTTATCTATTTTATTAGTTTCAACCTCTATGAAGTATGTGATTTGTGTGGTATTGAGTTTAATCGTTTTTAATTCAGAGGCAATCCTCCCCGACCCCGTTCAACAATTCTATAGTGACTCGGCCAGTATACACCGAGCGGAATTACAGATGGACAGCTATGTCCATAAACAACTGGACGATAGTTATCAGAATCAGGCTCAGATTGCGATGAGCTATTACCCAGAGCTGAAAGGAACAGAAATTGAGTTTGTGCGGAAAGACCTGAAAACTACGATGGCATCCCGACCAACTCTTGGATCTATTTTCAAGAAAAAGGGGAAACGGAAATACCGAATTTATATTGACACGAGTGTGAAAGGAGAAAAAGGTTTGTTATTGAGTGATGTTCCTTTTAACGCCCAGATTGGTATCATTGGCCACGAGTTGGGACATATCGTTGATTACAAAGAAAAAACAGGAATGGGTATTGTTCTGACAGGCTTGGGTTATTTGTTCCATCCATTTCGTAAAAAATTGGAACACAAAGTTGACGAAATTACCATTGCCCACGGACTAGGACACCAAGTTCGGGAATTTTCGGAATATGTACTTAGAGAACCCAAAGTTTCAGAGAAGTACAAAAAGTATAAGCGGAAGATCTATTACAAGCCCAAACAGCTTTCAACGCTGATGTCGGGGTATTCGATTTATTAGTTTAACGATTTACGCTCCCCAGTTTTCCCGATCTAAACTTCGGTACTGAATCGCTTCAGAAATATGGGCTGCCTCAACTTTCGCAGACAATTCCAGGTCGGCAATCGTACGCGCAACACGTAGAATTCGATCGTACGCTCTGGCTGAAAGCCCAAGTTTTTCCATGGCATTTTTAAGCAGGTTATTGCTGGCATCGTCCAACTCAACATAGTCCCGAATTTGGCGTGACGACATTTGCGCATTGCAAAAAACTCCTTCGATCTCCTTGTAGCGAGCGGATTGAATTTCGCGGGCTTTAATGACACGTTCGCGAATGGTTAAACTCCCTTCCGTTTCTTTCAACTCCGAGAGTTTTTTAAACGGAACCGGAACAACCTCTAAATGAATATCAATGCGGTCGAGCAGTGGACCAGAAATTTTATTTAAATATTTGGGAACCATTCCCGGTGCACAAACACACTCTTTGGTAGGATGGTTATAATAGCCGCATGGACAGGGGTTCATGGAAGCAACCAACATCAAACTAGCCGGATAGTCCACTGAGAATTTCGCACGAGAAATTGTGATCTTCCGATCCTCTAAAGGTTGGCGCATCACTTCCAAAACCGTGCGTTTAAATTCGGGAAGTTCATCCAAAAACAATACGCCGTTGTGAGCCAGTGAAATCTCTCCCGGCTGCGGATAAGTTCCTCCTCCGACTAGTGCCACATCGCTAATCGTATGGTGAGGGCTGCGAAACGGGCGCTCAGTCATCAACGAAGTATCTTTATCAATCCTTCCAACCACCGAATGAATTTTAGTGGTTTCCAAGGCTTCGTACAAAGTAAACGGGGGCAGAATAGTTGGTATTCGTTTGGCAAGCATCGTTTTGCCAGCTCCGGGAGGTCCAATCATAATCACATTATGACCACCAGCTGCCGAGATTTCCAATGCCCGTTTGACATTCTCCTGACCTTTTACATCTGAAAAATCCAGATCTGTTGCGTTCAATTTTTTATAAAATTCTTCTCTTGTATTCACAACGGTTTGTTCCAGCTCCTCCCGATCGTTAAAGAAATCGACTACTTGATTCAGGTTATCAACCCCATAAACTTTTAGCTGGTCAACAACAGCCGCTTCTTTGGCATTTTCGCGGGGCAGGATAAATCCCTCAAAACCTTCTTCCCGAGCTTTGATGGCAATGGGTAATGCCCCTTTTATTGGCTGCAGAGTGCCATCCAACGAAAGTTCGCCCATCATTAAAAAGTGCTCAAGTTTCTCTGGGGCAACCTGCTCCGAGGCTGCTAAAACAGCAATCGCCAATGGCAGATCGTAGGCTGAACCCTCTTTGCGAATATCTGCCGGAGCCATATTGATGACAATCTTTTTGCGAGGCCATTTAAAATCATTCAGACGCAGGGCCGATTCAATCCGCTGCTGGCTCTCTTTTACTGCACTGTCCGGCAGTCCGACAAGAAAAAATTTTATTCCCTGTGATACGTCCGTTTCAATGGTAATGGTTGTCGCATCGATGCCATGAACAGCGGATGCAAAGGTTTTAATCATCATGGAGATAGAATGTTTTTAGTTTACACAACTAAATTTAACGAAAAGTTGTGAATTGTAAAACATTTAAGCGAAGTTGTTTCTGGTTAATCAAAAAATTGCAAGGGTAGAAAATACAATATTGTCCAAGTTGGCCGTTTATCAAGGACTAAGTATTAGAAGAGTTGATGAATTAAATCAACCAGCAGATCTCTTTTAATGGGCTTGGAGATGTAATCATTACATCCCGCAGCAAGAGCCTTTTCTCGATCTCCCTCCATCGCAAATGCTGTTTGCGCAACAATGACTACGTCTTTATTGAATTCTCTGATTGCCCTTGTGGCTTCATATCCGTTTTTTTCAGGCATCTGAATATCCATCATAATCAGATCAACATCGGGATTATTCTTTACGAGCTCAATCGTTTGAACACCATTCGTGGCATGGATAATTTCCGTTGAAAAACTCTTTAATAAAATGCTCAGATATTGACTGCTCGCAAGATCATCTTCAGCAATGAGAATTTTCAAGTTTTTGTTATCCACTCCTGACATTGCTACCAACGTACTGTCTTTTGTTTTAGAATTTTTTGTTTTAGAATTTTTTAGTGGGATTGAAAAATAAAAGGTTGAGCCTTTCTCTTCCTCCGACTTTACTCCAATTTCTCCATTCAACATCTGTACATATGCCTTTGCGATAGACAAGCCTAAACCAGATCCCTCATACGCTCTTTTGGTTGCAATATCGCCCTGGATAAAACGCTCAAAAATAGCTTGTTGTTTTTCAAATGGAATACCAATACCCGTATCTTTCACCTGGCACAATAGCTTTCCATCCTTTCTTTCAATTTTAATTTCGATGAATCCCGCTTTCGTATATTTAATGGCATTCTTTACGAGGTTGGTAATTATTGAAATAAACTTTTTGATGTCCGTTTCGATAATTTCCTCATCGCTGCTCAGCAGACAAGTATACATCAGCTTTAATCCTTTTCGGTCTGCTTCCTCGGTAAAGAAATCAATTAATTGATTGATTTCGTTTTTGACGTTCATTTCCTCAAGCGACACATCCATCAGCCCGGTTTCAATTTTCGCAATATCCATCAAATCATTAACTGTTTCAAGTAGCCTACTTCCACTTTTCATAATAATATCCAGGAATTGCTTTTGGTCTTCATCCGACAACTCCGGATCCTGAAGTAAGCTTGTGAAACCCAAAATACCATTCATCGGTGTTCGGATTTCGTGGCTCATGTTTGCCAAAAATGCAGATTTTAAACGATCAGATTCTTCTGCCTTCTCTTTTGCCCTATTTAACTCAAGAATGAAATTTTGCCTTTCAGTAATATTACGCATCATTCCCAAATTCCCGATCCATTTCCTCTCTGCATTATATAGTTTTCTTCCAAAAGCTTCTCCTGGAAAGATATGATTGTTTTTGTCTTTGAAGTCGGTGACAAAGAATTGATCCTGACTTTTCGCATTTTTTCCAAAAACCATCAGCCCGGTCTCCTCATATTTTTGCTCATCGGCATAAAGTATTTTGGTGGTTTTCCCAATTATTTCTTCCGGGGCATAGCCAAAGGTTGTTTTCATTCCATCGTTTGCAAGTATTATTTTTCTCGAGGTATCGGTGACAATGATACCATCCTGAATGGCATTAAACATGGTTTCAAAAAGCAACTTCTGATCATTTAGTTGGGCTTCAACACTCTTATAGTCTGTTATATCCTGAACAACCCCATACAATTCACTAACTTCTCCATGCTCATCTTTTCTACAAAATCCTTTAATCCTAATCCAAACTATTTTATTATCACGATGTACAATTCTGATTTGAATATCATAAGGAACTTCCTCTTCTATTAACTTTTGTACCGCATTGTCAAAATACACCCAGTCATCAGGGTGGACAAATTTCTTTTGCTCCAAGTAGTTTGGCTCTCCATTTTCTTTAGGTACAGCATACATCTCAAAAACCTCATCGGTCCAGCTGGGTATCTGACTTTTAACATCAAAACTCCAGTAGCCCAACTTGCCGATATTTTGTGCCAGAGAAAGTTGATCGTTTAATTTAACCAATTTCTTTTCATGTTTCTTTCGTTCGGTAATGTCTTGAAACGATCCATAAAGTCCAATTACCTTTCCAGATATATCTTTCTTCGCATATCCTTTAACTGCGCAATTTAGCTTCTCTCCATTGCTACGAATAATAACAAGATCCAGATGATAAGATATTCCTTCCGCAACAGCTTTTTCGACTGCCTTGCTATGCAGTTTTAAGCTTTCTTTCGAATACATTTTGGAATGTTCCGCAAATGATGGTGCTCCTTTTGGGGGATCAATTTGAAAAATACGAAACAATTCATCAGACCAGTTAACCGTATCAGTCGCGACATCCCAGTCCCAACTACCAATTTTCGCAAGTTCCTCGGTTCTCTTCAGCCTTGACTCGCTTTTTTTAATCTCTTCTTCGGCAATTTTTCGCGCTGTAATATCCTGAAAAGTACCTCGTAAACGAACACATTTCCCCGCCTCTATTACCGGCTTACATATCGTGTGGGTCCAGATCTGCCTTTTTTTTGCTGTGACCATCGGAATCTCCAGTTCATAACCCACTCTTTCATCAATTGCAGTACGAACAGACTTTTCAATTATACGACGAGACTCTGTGGAAAAGAAGTTAAGTGCTTCTTCCAGTGTCGGTAAATAGTCACTCGGAACCTCATAAATCTCTTTGGTAACCTCATTCCAATGAACTCTGTTCGTAGCGATGTCTAGCTCCCATCCGCCAACCCGTGCAATTTTTCCAATTTCATTTAAATAATCCAGGCTTTGGGTTAGTTCTTTTTCCGTTTCAGAGAGCCTCCTGTCCGTTTCGATGTCAATGCAAATACGTTTGATTTTTTCGGGTAGAATGGTAATAAAATCAGCTTCTTTTATCAGGTACTCACGAGCTCCTAACTTCATCATGTCAACCGCAATCCGCTCATCGCCGTAACCGGTCATCGCAATAAAATCGGGGATTTGCGGCAACTTTTGTTTTAAACGTTCAACAAGCTGCATTCCGTTCATGTCCGGCAACTTATAATCAATAAGCAACAATTCATTTTCGGCTCCGGTTATTTTATCAATAGCTTCCTTTCCACTACGAGCAAAACCTGTTTGAAAACCTTCTCGCTTGAGTCTTTTTTGTATTAAATGATTCAACCCTTCATCGTCTTCAATAACAATGATTTTGAATAATCTCCAACCGTCACTATCTATAACTCCTCCATCGTTCCCCGCTTTAGCCATGTTCGCATATATTATATGTTTTGATACTCCTTATTTAATATTTCACCTTACATTGAAGAACCGATAATAACTAAATTCAAATTAATCCACCGACTTATTAACATCGGGTATTTCAACAATGAGCAAAAACAAACCCAGCTTTCGGATGGCATCAACAAATTTGTCATAATCGATTGGCTTACTAATATAATTACTGCATCCCAGCTCATGACATTTAGTAATTTCTCTCGGATCATCAGTAGTTGTGATCATTATTACCGGCATCCTTTTTAAGCCCGGATCCTCTTTAACACGGCGCAATACCTCCACACCATCAATTTTAGGCATGTTGATATCTAATAATAATAGCGAGGGAATTCCATTCTTTTTCTCTTTGGTTTGAAACAGGTAGTCAAGCGTTTCCTCTCCATCTTTAAAATGAATAATTTTGTTCATTAAGCCTGCTCGCTTCAAATTTCGTCGAATTAGCGTAGCATGACCCATATCGTCCTCGGCAAGAATAATTGTTAGTTCCTTTTTCATCGTGTTGTTAAGGTGAATTTCGCTTAAAACATTTGGTTTATTTAAACTTTCGGAAGTAAGATAATAAATTTTGTTCCAATACCTGTTGTCGATTCGAGTATAATTTTGCCGTTATGCTTTTCAACAACTTGCTTCACAATATTCATCCCCAGGCCAATGCCTGACTTTTCAGGGTTGAGCTTCTGAAACAATTCGAAAACCTTTTCTTGATGCTCGGGATGAATTCCAATCCCATTGTCTTCGACTGTATATTTTATAAATTCATTTTCCTGTTCTCCTGAAATCTTGATTTTACCTGGCCTTTTTGGATCAAAAAATTTCATGGCATTGTCAATCAGGTTGGAGAATAACTGATTAATTTGAAGTTCATCTCCTTGACATTGGGGCAAATCTGAAACATCAATTTCAACCTGACTTTCATTGATTTTATATTCGTAATTTTCAATAACATCATGCATCAACTTATTCATATCTAAATGACTAAAAATGATCTTTTGCCGCCCTAAGCGCGACAGGGACAGAAGTCCTGTGAGTAAGCCGTCCATCTTATCGGCACTTGATGTAATAAAGTGCATAGCTTCCGGTATTTCCTCATTCATAACTTGGTTATAACTAAGCTTTAAAGAGTTGGGTAATTCTACATTCTTAAGGAGTCCTGTAAGCTCATTTAACGATGCTTCCAGCTCTCTGTTAAAGCCCTGTATATTCACAAGTGGAGAGCGTAAATCGTGTGTTGTAATGTAAAGAATTTGTTGCAATTCATTCGTTTTTGCTTCTAATTCTGAATTCAATCTCAGCAACTCCCGCTCTGCCTTTCTTCTTTCGGTGATATCTTGAATCGATAACAAAATCAACCTGTCTTTCGCCCGTTCCTGCAATAACTCCCGAGCATTAATAAGCATGATTTTTTTCCCAATTCTTTTAAAGTCGTGTTCCACCTCATAATCATCCATCGTTGATTTTTCAGAAAGCACTTCGTTCAACAGCATCTTGAGAGCAGGAATATTCCACTGGCCGTGATCAAGCTCATAAAATAGCTTGCCTTCCGTCTTTTGGGGAACAGCTTTAAATGTGGCGTAAAAAGAGCGACTTGCAGACACAACACGAAGACTCCTATCCAGAACGATCAAAGGTTCGCGTATCGTTGCAATAATATTCTCAGCGTAGTCGCGGGAGAACCGGGCAATCTCTTCTTTCTCAATTAAATCACGTTCACTTGCAGTTAATTGCTCCGTTAGTGCTTTTAGCTGCTGCTCAGAGGCCTGAAGTTGTTGGTTGGCAGCATCTAACTGTTGATTGGCCGCCCGAAGCTCTCGCTCAATATTCTGCTGCTTTCCCAGTTCATTCTCAAGTGCTGTAACTTTCTGCTGCTTTTCTTTCATTTTAGCGGATGCTTTGTTTCTTTTCAATTAAAGATACAATCTTACGTTGAGAGTTTGGTCGTATTCGAAAGTAATCTTTCATCCGAATCTCCTTCGGTATAATAAACAAAACCACTGGAAACATTCAGAAAAGCAGATCTTCTCAAGGTGCCGCCCACCGCCTTTGATTTAATCAAAAATCCTTTGTCAGCAAGAATCCCCTCTGTCGACCTGAGATTATCCTCACCAATCGTATCGTTCTCTCTTTTCAGAACATTGGCTCCGCCAATTAAGCACACTTCCAGTTTTTCCTTTTTCGTGCCAAGTTGCGATAGCTGATCAAGCAGTTTATCAATGGCGTTCGCAGCATACCTTGTTGCATATTCCTTTTTTCCTTTGGGCGCAACTCCCGGCAACATTACATGAGCCATTCCTCCTATTTTCTGAGATGAATCCCAGGCAGTTACCACGATGCATGAGCCAATTGCTGTTGACTTTAAATGGTGATTGATGTCACACACTTTCACGTCTCCAGTAGATACGAAGATCACATCTTCCATTTCTAGTCTCTTCGTTTATAACAAATTTGAAGTCGTTAAATTTCGACGCACACAGCATTTTCAAAACGCTGAGAAGCAACCAATATACTAAAATTCAAAGATATCTGTGAATTAACAAGCTGATGATTAAAAAAAAAAATTGTCATTTTGCTGCTATCAGATATTTCGCAAAATCTCTATCTTTAGAATTCATTCAGGAAACCTATGAAAAACAGTATCAGAAATAAAATTTACGAAATTATCTTTGAAGCCGACACCCCCAAAGGAAAGCTTTTTTGATGTGGCTTTACTGTTTACCATTTTAATCAGCATTGCACTGGTTATAATCGAAAGTGTTCCACCAATCAATAGTCAACACCGAAGTTTGCTACGCATTTTGGAATGGGTCATTACAATTATCTTTTCAATTGAATATATCCTGCGAATACTCAAGGTTAAGAAGCATAAGTATTCCATCGAGTATCTACTGGGCCATTGTCACCATGACCACTGTTGGTTATGGCGCGACATTTCACCCCAAACGCCACTTGGCCAGTTCCTGGCAAGCGCTGTCATGATTGTCGGCTATGCCATTATCGCAGTACCAACAGGCATTGTTACAGCTGAAATGATGAAACCAACCAAGAGTTCCAACACTCAGGTTTGTCCGCATTGTCTGCATGACAAGCATGAGTCAGATGCTGTATTTTGTAAAAAATGCGGTGGTAAACTAAACTAGACACAAACCAAAAAAATGAGTTTAGTTTCATTTAGGACTTTTAACGATTTCCCTTTCACCATCTGGCTTGGTTTTTGTATTTTTGTAGATCAATCAATATTTGACAAGCCATGATCGGGAAATTTTTTCATATGCCCAACCACCGCCGTTTCAGCATACCATATCGGTATTACGATCCGGAAAAAGAAGAGATGCAAGAACGTGAAGACAGAATCAAGAAAGAAATGGGGATTCATGAGAAAAAAGAATTTGACCCGAACTACCGGGCAAACATTCGCGGACAATTCAGAAGAGCAATGGGTCAATCATCAAAAACGTCATCAGATGCTCGCCGCAATTACAATACCCGTTTAATTACGTTTGTTATTGTTTTATCGATTGCCGTATACCTGTTTTTTAAATTTTAATACTTTTCTGTGTCAGATATCATTCAACTACTCCCCGATTCAGTTGCCAACCAAATCGCCGCAGGAGAGGTTATTCAACGTCCTGCATCAGTAGTCAAGGAATTGGTCGAAAACGCGATTGATGCCGGAGCATCGCAAATCAAAATCAACTTAAAAGATGCCGGCCGCACCTTAATTCAGGTAAGCGATAATGGCTGCGGAATGTCGGACACTGATGCCCGTATGGCGTTTGAGCGTCACGCCACATCTAAAATTAAAGAAGCCAACGATTTGTTTGCCATCCGCACGATGGGTTTTCGTGGTGAAGCATTGGCCTCCATTGCAGCAATTGCCGATGTTGAACTGCACACACAACAGCACGATCAAGAAATTGGCACCTTGATTCACATCAATGGGTCAAAAGTAATTAAGCAAGAAGCCACGCGTTGCAGCTGCGGAACAAATTTTATGGTGAAAAACTTATTTTTCAATGTTCCTGCACGACGCAAATTCCTGAAATCGAATGCCACAGAGCTCAAACACATTATCAATGAAATTCAACGGGTGGCCTTAGCCAGTCCCGAAATATCTTTTTCGTTGATTCACAATCAGCAAACGGTTTATGAGCTGGGACAAGGCAACATCAAAAAACGCATTGTTGCTTTATTTGGAAAAAACAGCGTTCAAAACCTAATCCCGGTAAACACCGACACCAGCTTAGTGAAAATTTCCGGCTACATTGGACAACCCAAGCACGCCCGAAAAACCTTTGGAGAACAGTTCTTCTTTGTCAACAAGCGTTACATGCGCCATCCGTTTTTTCACCGGGCAGTAATGCAGGCTTACGAAAAAATATTACCACCAGACGGAATTCCTTCTTACTTTTTATTTTTTGAAGTGAAGCCGGAAGACATTGACATCAACATTCATCCAACGAAAACGGAAATAAAGTTTGAAAGTGAATCGGCAATTTGGCAGATGATTAAAGCAACGGTTCGTGAATCACTAGGAAAATACAATGTGGTGCCATCAATAGATTTTGATCAGGCCGGAAGCATTGATATTCCAATTGCACGAAAAAGCTCCGAGTCGGTTGAACCTCCTAAAATTGAGATCAATCCTACTTATAATCCGTTTGAAGAGGAAAAGAAATTTTCCGGAGGGTCTTCATTTTCTTCAGGCTCAACCAATCAGAAAAGCCAGTCGCAGCATTGGGAAAAACTATACCGCGATTTTAATACCGATGAGCAAGAGGACGAGTCATCCAATTTTCCGATCACTCAGCCAGAAGAACAAGCAAGCAGGACACTGGAAATCAAACATGAAGAACAGTACAGTGGAAAAACGTTCATCCAGTTTAAAAATAAATACATTTTAACACCTGTCAAATCAGGATTAATGGTTATTGACCAAAAGCGTGCTCACGAACGGATTCTTTTTGAGAACTTTATGGCGATTCTTGAAAGTGAAGAAACTGTTAGTCAGCAACAACTTTTTCCCCATACGTTTGATTTAAATGCAGCTGATGCTGAAATGCTTCGCTCCGTATTAGATGATCTGAAAGCACTGGGGTTCGATATCCGTGACTTTGGCAATAACAGTTTCATTATCAATGGCACACCAGGCATGCTTAATAATTCGTCGCCTTTGGAGATTATTGAGAGCCTGTTGGAAGATATAAAAAGTTCGGCGACCAACTTTAAAGAAAAAGCCCGGGAAAAAGTTGCAGCATCTTTAGCTGGTGCTTCTGCGGTTTCGTATGGCTACACCATGAAACAGGAAGAAATCAATCAGTTGATCGACCAATTATTCGCCTGCTCAACACCAAATTTTTCACCAACAGGCAAACAAGTGTTAACAATTATGCCGTTGGAACATTTTGAAAAACTTTTGAAGTGACAATTTGTCCTTAGTATTGTTACTTTGTATTGAAAACAATGTTTGGCGTGGCTCTTGCAGTCACCATCTAAATTTTTCAGATATGCAGAATTTCAGACCCAATTTAAGCTCCATACCTCCGGTTGTTAAAAACCTGATCATCATCAATGCGCTAATGCTTTTGGCAACCTACATCATGAGCATGCGAGGCATTAATCTGTCAGGCATACTCGGCCTGCACTACATTGCTTCACCCAAGTTCGAACCGTACCAGATTGTTACCCACATGTTTATGCACGGAGGTTTTACACACCTCTTGTTTAATATGTTTGCACTTTGGATGTTTGGTCGAATTTTGGAAAGTGTTTGGGGACCGAAACGATTTTTCATTTACTATTTTGCGACCGGATTGGGTGCCGCTGTTTTGCACACCTTTGTCAATTGGATTGAATATCAGTCAGTGATTTCACAAATGACACCGGAAAATATTGACCTTGTCATACAGAACGGAGGCGATATTTGGATGCAAGGGAAAAACTACACTGACCCACTGATGGGTAAACTCAATCTACTGCTGAACGTTCCGACTGTTGGTGCATCTGGTGCAGTATTTGGCGTCCTGCTTGGCTTTGGAATGCTATTCCCCAATACCCAGTTGATGTTACTTTTTCCTCCTATCCCGATCAAAGCAAAGTATTTTGTGATTGGTTATGGTTTGATTGAGCTATACCTTGGACTATCTCGCCCGGGAAGTAATGTTGCTCACTTTGCCCATTTGGGAGGAATGCTTTTTGGGTATCTGCTTATTCGCTACTGGAATAAAAACAGTAATAACTTCTATTAGTCCGAGCCATGAGTATTGTAGATGAAATAAAAGAATCATTTAAAAAAGGGTCAATACTAACGCGCCTGATCTATGTGAATATTGCCGTTTTCTTGTTCATTCGGATCATTAACGTGTTTTTCTTTTTACTGAATCAGGATTTTTCGTTGATCAGCTGGCTGGCTTTACCGGCCGACATCCATCAATTGGCGTACAAACCCTGGACCTTGGTTACCTACATGTTCCTTCACTTCGATTTCTTCCATATTCTATTTAATGTTCTCTGGCTGTATTGGCTTGGCAAAATTTTTCTATTTTATTTTACCGAAAAGCAATTATTAGGGGTTTATATTTTGGGTGGTTTAGCCGGGGGGCTCTTTTTTCTGGCTGCCTACAACTTGTTCCCGGCCTTTGCTGATATCGTTGTATTTTCTCGATTGCTTGGGGCGTCAGCTTCTGTGATTGCCATTGTTATTGCAGTCGCCATGTGGGCTCCGAACCATACGATCAACCTGATGTTTATTGGTCCGGTTAAAATGAAATATGTGGCACTGGTTTCTATTGCCATGTATGTGATCGGAATAGCCTCGTCAAACTCAGGTGGAAATATTGCTCACATCGGAGGCGCTTTGCTGGGTGTGATTTTTGTTTTACAATATCGAAAAAACAAAGACCTCACAAACATCGTCTCCTCAGTTGTCGATAAAGGAGCCAAAATTTTCACTCAAAAACAAAAGATAAAAGTAACCTACAAAGGTAAACCCACCGACGATATTGAATACAATCGCCAGCGAAACCTGAATCAGAAAGAGATCAACCACGTATTGGAAAAAATCAGTAAATCAGGTTACGATTCGCTAACAAAAGAAGAAAAAGAACTGCTGTTTAAAATGGGGAAATAAGCTTCGTTTTTCAACACCAGCTTTTCGGCCAACTTATGCTTTTATGACCACTTACTCCACATATATTCCCGACTTGAGTAGCGAGCTATTGTTTCGCACCTCTAGAAGCAGTGGCCCCGGAGGACAGCATGTTAACAAGGTCGATACTCGTGTTGAATTACGTTTCAATATTAGCAACTCGCAACTATTGCGTGAACGGCAAAAGGAAATTTTGCTTAAGAAATTAAGCAAAAAACTTACCAACGATGGTGACCTAATCATCGTCAGCCAGCAAGATCGTTCACAACTTCGAAACAAGGAAATCGCAACTGAAAAATTTTATTCAACCTTACAAAAAGCACTGCGCCCGGTTAAAAAACGGAAAGCCACCAAGCCTACCCGGTCATCGATTGAAAAACGCATCAACAAGAAAAAACAAACCGGCGAGAAGAAAAAATGGCGTGGAAAAATTGAACCTTAAATATTCGTTCAACATGCTCTTAAAATCGATTAAAACACAATTAATAGCAATGCTAATCCTAACCACAGGAGTGACATCCAAAGCTCAAGACCATTCCCCGGAAATTATCAGAACCGGAGACTTGCTATTTCGTGAAACAATATCGAGCGGCTTGTCGAAAGCCATTGACAAAGTAACGCAAACCGAAAAACATACGCACTTTTCGCACATTGGATTGGCTGTTGTTGAAAAAGACTCGGTCAACGTGCTTCACGCCAGTCCTCTTGGGGGCACCTGCAAAGTGAGTCTGGATGAGTTCTCCCATCCCGAAGGTGATTCAACGCAAGTGACTATTTATCGGCTAAAAACAGCTTATCAAAAAGCGATTCCCGCAGCAATCGACAAAGCCATGAGCTTGCTTGGAAAACCATACAACTTCAGCTATCTATTATCGGACACCAGCCATTATTGCTCCGAATTTATCTACCTGGCTTTTGCTCAAGATTCCATTTTTGAGCTAAACCCGATGACTTTTAAAAATCCTGAAACCGGAAGATTTGCACCAACCTGGGTATCCTATTATCAACAGCTGGGAATCGACATTCCGGAAGGACAGCCAGGGTGCAACCCCAATGGTTTGGCAGCCTCTGAAAAAGTCAAACGCATTATGGTATTAAAGTAAGTTGATTGTAGAAACAAGAAGACACCACCGAAAGCAATTGAGTTCAACTGTCGTCTCCTTTTCTTAAAGCACACTCATTCTGGTCGACTGGTAGCACAACAATAAATGGCAAAAAATCAGTCTTACAAATTGTTAGTCTTCTTCAAAAAGTGGCAGTTCAATATAAAAAGTGGTGCCTTCATCCAATTCGGTTTCAAACCAAATGGTTCCTTTCGCATTTTCTATAATTTTTTTGACAATCGCCAACCCTAAGCCCATTCCGCTACTTTTAGTTGTAAAATTGGGCTGAAACATTTGTTGGCGAATATTTTCAGGAATACCACACCCGTTGTCCTCAACAGCAATTACAGCGTTCTTTTTTTGTTTGGAAAGTACCACTTTCACCTCCCCCCGACGTTTGGTTGGAATTGACTGAATGGCATTCTTAATCAGGTTGACGACCGCTCTCGAAATCTGCTCATGATCAGCATAAACAAGAAACTGTCCTTTTTCCTCAAACTCCATTGAGAAATCAATCTCTGTATTCGATTGAAACAACTCGGTAACATTGATTAATTGATTGACTAAATCGAACGCTTCATTCCTGGCTTTTGGCATTTTAGCAAAGTTTGAGAACTCGGTGGCAATATCCGACAACGTATCAATTTGCTCGATCAGCGTGCGTGTTACCCGGTTAAAATAGTCGTCAAAATGCTCGCCCTTACTATCTTTAGCTCGCTGTAAATATTGAATATTCAGCTTCATTGGAGTTAGCGGGTTTTTAATTTCATGTGCAATTTGCTTCGCCATTTCACGCCAAGCCAACTCACGCTCGCTCCGGGCCAGTAAATCTGCACTTTCTGCTAATTCTTCCACTTTACGATTGTATTCCTTAATCAGGGCTCCAATTTCATCATCGCGATTATAGCTGATTTGTTCGTTCTTTTTAACCAGCTGAATTCCTTTGAGTTTTTCGCGAACCAGACTCAATGGACGAGTAATTTGGTTGGCCAGCAATACCGCAACAATCACACTTGCCAAAAACAGTAAAACATACAGGTTAATGAATGCCACAATAAACGTAGAAATCTCTTGCTTTAACTCATCGCCCCGCGAAAAATAGGGCAGATTGATAAAACCGAGGTAGTCGCCACGATTATTTATTATTGGCTCATAAACTGACAAATAAGACAACTTGCCAATCTTTTCAGGCTGCGAATAGTTGACCTGGTAATTCTCAATCAATTCATAAAAAGCCTCTGTATTAATCCGGTTCGAAATAATGCCTCGCAAATAAATCTCGGGCCGCGAAGAAGCAATTAATTCTCCATTCATCCCAAAAATATTGATGTCGGTTCGAAAAACGATGGACAGTTTATTCAGTTCCCGCCATAGCCAATCGACCAGTTCCGGCGATATCTCATCCACATTATTCAATCGCATATCAATCTCTTCAGCAATTGATTTCATCTTTTCGTTCAGGTCATCCTGATGCTTTTCTTCATATTGCTGAATGTTATAAAAAATTGTCCCCCCTGCAACAACCATCAACGAAACCAACACAACAGTAATGATGGAAGCCTGTATTTTAAACTTCAGGTCGTAAATCATTGCCTTTTTTCGGTACGACGGATTGCCACCAAACACCACCACCAAAATGAACAGAAAGTAAAAAACAAAAAGGTATGGGAACGAAATTAAGTAATCCAGTAATTCGAATGATTTACCGCTGACAATGATGTAGTTCTTATTTCCCAGATTATGAATCAGATGATCGTAACCATCCCATTTTTTGAGCGTAAACTCTCCACCATCGTTCTCAATATCGTAACTATCGATATAGTAATTATACTGGTAGTCGCCACTTAAATGCACCAGCTCCTTGTCGAAATATTTTGAATATGAAAAATGTCGATAGCGGTCTGGCTTGGTCATTGAATGATCCAGCAAGAGCTCAGGAAACCCCGCGCCTTCAGGAAGCAAACGCGAATTAAGTTCAAAGAAGATAGACGTACCCAACGAATCGGCAGATAGTGGATAGAAAATCTTTCCCAAATAGGAAATCCGACCATTCAGATTATCCATAAAGTAAAAATTTGTACCCGGAATCTGAATACCTGATTCATCAATCATATTTTCGAAAAACGGAAAACAGGGAACCCATTGATTATCGGGTTCTACCAGTAAGCTATCCGAGCCACGACATAGAATAATATCCACGTCATATTTTCGAAAATAACCACCAAAATACTGACGTTCAATATAACTCTCCAGCTCTTGATAAGTCGTCGACAATAGATACGGAATGACCGAATCAACACTCAACTCTTCGTAAATCTCTGTTAAAAAGATCTCAGCCGCCGGATCATGCTCCGAGTTAAGTGTTATGCTCATCAACTTCTGGCTTTCAATCCGGCGAATCTCGCTGTAATGCTGGATGGTAATCAAGGTGAAAAATGCAAAAAGCGAAACAAAATAAATCAGATAAGAAAGTGAATACCGCTCAAACTGGGTATTCTGCAAGGCAAAGACCGAAAAATTGGTCAGCAAAAACAAACTAACCATGTACACGTAACCATTTCCTGCAACAATAGCCGAGCTAACACTAATGATAATTAGCAGCAGATGAATCTGTAAAAATCGTTTTTTAGAAATATATCGACCACTTAGTTCTACGATCTTTAAATTGATTAAAAAAGCAGAAAAGAAAAGTAGCGCTACAATGAAATATCCGATAATGCTATCCAGGTTAATATCGTCAATTTGGTTCAGCTGAAACGAAATACTACTGTTTTCAATCAGGTTTTCAATCAGGTAATTGGCAAAAAGGTAAACAAGCAAACTAAACGAATATACCGTAAGAAGCTCAGTCCATTTGGCATTTTTTGAGTACGAAAAATCTTTCACAAAATTCATGCTCCAAAAGAAAAATAGCATGGCAAAAAGGAGTAAATCGCCCAAAGACGGAAGCCAAAAAGAATAAGCGTACAGCGATGGTCCAAATAAATCGAACGCGTACAAAAACTCGGGAATACGAAACAAAATATGAATCCAATAGAATCCGATAAGCGATAAGGCCAGAACAATAACACGAGCTACAAAATTCTCGTGCCGAAACAGTTTAAAAAACCTTCGAACAAAAATCAGTAGAAATATAAAAGCCAGCACAAAGACCAAGGCCGGGAAATAAAGTTGATCAACACTGCATTTTATTTTCCCTGTCGGCATAATCGAAAACAGGTAATTCCCATTCTCATCGCGAACAGGCAGGTTGTAATCTGACTTTTCACGCTGAATTACAAACCCATCAGGCAAATCAAATGGTTTGACGAATTGATTGTTTATAAATTGATTTTCAATGCTGAACACATCCTTGATTTGAATTAGTCCAACAACATTCAAAGAATCCACTTTACGGTTAAGCCCCAGATAGGTGCCATTTGGTAAAGCCAGCAACTGCTGATCTTTCATTTTGCTTGAATAGCGGCTGGTAAATGCAAAATGATTATGCGACCAATACAGCAACTGGTCGCCTTTCAAAATAACGAACCCAAGTCCTTGATCATGGAAAATGGTTGAATAATCGATAAATGCATTCTGAAAATGGCCATCAAAATCAGGGTTGTTCAGCGTTTGCTCAATTTCATCCAACTGAGCATTTAAAATATCTTTTTGATCATGCAGTTTCTTTTCAAAAGTCTGCACCAACTTGACCTCCGGATTATGATACAACACATGGTGTTCCAACAAAAAGGCCCCGACAAATAACAAAAGCGAAAAAAACAGGTAATTATATTTTGTGTTGTATCTCATAAATCAGTTTCAATGCAACTATTCGTGATGGTAAGGCTCGCCTTTCAAAATCGTTAACCCTCGGTACAGTTGCTCGCTAAAAATCAATCGAATCAACTGATGAGAAAAGGTCATTTTTGACAAGCTTACTTTACCAGTGGCTTTTTGATATACGGTATCTGAGAATCCATAAGGTCCTCCAATGACAAAAACAAGGTTCTTAATTCCACCAAGCATCTTCTTCTCCAAAAATCGTGCAAATTCAGTTGACCGAAAAGTCTTCCCCTTTTCATCAAGCAAAATCAACTCATCGCCAGCCTTCAATTGATCGAGAATTAAGCTCCCCTCCTTTTCTTTTTGCTGATCTTCCGACAACTTTCTCGTATTTTTTATATCCGGAATCACCACATAATCGAACGGGAGGTAATGAGGGATTCGCTGATGATAAATTTCAATTCCATTTTGCAAATAAGGTTGGTCAGTTTTTCCAATTACAATCAATTTAATCTTCACTCTATTCTCTTTTAAAACAACGTTCTGCTTTTTTCACTCTAAAAATGTAATCTATAAATATCAGCATTCTTCCTGAAAAGTTTGTATCATTACGACAACAAAAAATCAAGCAGGCCATCTCTTGATAGATACAATCTTAAATTTGTTAACTTTACAAAGTTATATACCGTGTTCTATGCATACTCTTATTTTGGTACAATTTATGCATACAAACAACGCATTAAATTTGATAAACGATGGAAAATCAAAGCATTAAAACAATCATACTGGGACTTATTTTTACAATTGCGACTGTTGTTAGCTTTGCTCAAGTTCCTGACGAAGTGATATTAAGCCTGAAAACAGGAAATGCCTCAACCTTGTCAGACTATTTCAACGACAATATTGAGTTAGTGGTTCTCGAAAAAGATGATGTTTACAGCAAAGATCAGGCAAAACAAATTGTTGCCAACTTCTTTTCAACCAACACTGCACAGCGTTTTGCAATTATTCACCAAGGAGGAAAAGAAGGTGCGCGTTACGCCATTGGAAACCTGACAACCCAATCCGGCGTTTACAGAGTGTATTTTTTACTGAAAGAAAAAGGATCACAAGTATATATTCACCAATTACGAATTGAAAAACAGTAGCTGAATGAACATCAGCAAACGGAGGCATAAAATTAAGCGTTTCTTTCAACGGCTTTTAATTTGGGCCCGAAAGGCGAGTTTGCCTGGTTTTGATGATATTGCGCTTTATGATGTTGGGCTCTTTTTTTGGCACAGTATTGTCAACGGATCCATCACCACCAGAGCTTCGGCAATTGCTTTTAGTTTTTTTCTGGCACTTTTTCCGGCCATTATTTTCCTGTTTACCCTAATTCCATACATCCCAATCAAGAATTTTCAGCAGGAATTATTTTTACTGATTCAGGAATTTCTTCCTCCCGATGCATTTTCGACCGTGGAAGAAACCATTCAGGATATTTTAACCCGTCAGCGGGGAGACTTACTCTCACTTGGTTTTTTCATGGCTCTTATTTTTTCAACCAATGGCCTGGCTAGCATGATGAGTGCCTTTGACGGCTCGCTACACACCTTTAAAAGAAGGAGTTGGCTAAGTCAACGGATAACAGCAGTGGTGCTTTTATTTATTCTCTCCATTTTAATTACGCTTTCCATTGCCCTAATTACAGGAGGACAATTTGCCATTGATTACATGCTAAAAGTGGGTTTATTGAATGATAAGTTCACCTACTATTTGCTCACCATCGGAAAGTGGATTATTACCGTCACCTTGTTTTTCTTTGCCTTTGCTTTTCTGTACTATTTTGCTCCGGCCAAGAAAACCGAGTGGCGTTTCATTTCTCCTGGAGGAACACTAGCCACTTTTTTAAGTATTTTCGTGATGATAGGCTTCAGCTATTACATCACCAACTTTGGGCAGTACAACAAACTTTACGGTTCCATCGGAACTCTGCTGGTTATCCTACTTCTTTTTTATTTAATGTCATTAATTTTGCTAGTTGGATTTGAGCTCAACGCCAGCATAAACGAAGCTCATCAACAAGCGCAGGAAGACTAAGTTTACCTCCAAAAATCATCATTTCGTCGAAAATCTAACTCATCAAGCAAAACGATTTGTAAATTTAGATTCAGAAATAAATTCAAAATTGAACAGATATGCAATCACACGAAATTGATTACAAAATTATCGGGCACGATGTCCAATTGGTGGAAGTGGAACTCGACCCGGGAGAAACTGTCATTGCGGAAGCTGGTGCCATGATTTACATGGAAGACGGGATTAGCTTTGAAGCTAAGTTAGGCGATGGTTCCAATCCGAGAGCAGGCTTTTTCGACAAAATTTTATCGGCCGGGTCCCGCATTATTACAGGCGAATCGCTTTTTCTGACACACTTTGCCAATCAAGGCTGGGGTAAAAAGCATGTCGCCTTTTCTGCCCCTTATCCCGGTACAATCATCCCGCTTAATTTAGCATCCATGGGAGGCCGAATCATTGTTCAAAAAGACGCATTCCTTTGTGCTGCGTTGGGCACCAAAATCTCGATCACCTTTAACAAACGATTGGGAGCCGGTTTTTTTGGCGGCGAAGGTTTTATTATGCAAGAGCTTATCGGTGATGGAAGCGCTTTCGTTCATGCCGGCGGAACAGTCATTGAGCGGCAGTTGAATAACGAAGTTTTACGCGTTGACACCGGCTGCATTGTGGCTTACGAACCTACTGTTGATTTTAGTGTAGAACAATCGGGCGGTTTGCGCTCCATGGTATTTGGTGGTGAAGGAATATTCCTGGCCTCCCTCCGTGGAACCGGGAAAGTTTGGTTGCAATCCATGCCAATCCGAAAACTGATTGCCCAACTATCACCAAGAGGTGGAAACCAACGGAAAGAATCCGGAGGTTTACTAAATCAGTTTTTGCAAGACTAACCAATACAGATAACAAAAAAGCCGGTTTAAACCGGCTTTTTTGTTATCTGTTATTTTGTTTATGACGTTGTTTCTAAATGTTTTCGATAGTTATCAATCGCTACACGATAGTTCGGATCTTCAACAATATTCACATCGCAAATCTTTTCGGCTCTTTTAATCAACTTGATACAGTCTTTGCTCAAGTGGCGTAAGTGAATGGTTTTTCCTTCTTTTTGATACCGTTCATCCAGCTTGTTGATTGCTTCAATAGCCGATTGATCCATAATTCGCGATTCTCTAAAGTCAATAACTACTTCCTGAGGATCATTTTGCACATCGAACCTACCGTTAAAAAAAGTTGTAGAGCCGAAAAAAAGAGGACCAACAATCTCGTAATGCTTGATTCCATGCTCATCAATCTTTGTATTGGCACGAATACGAACTGCATTTTCCCAGGCAAACACCAACGCGGATACAATAACTCCTGCCAACACGGCAATGGCTAAATCAAAAATGACAGTCAATGCTGTTACCAAAACGATAACAATCAAGTCTGCCACCGGAATTTTATTAATGACGTTGAATGTACTCCAGGCAAATGTTCCGATTACCACCATAAACATCACCCCAACTAAAGCGGCAATTGGCACCATTTCAATATAATCAGAAGCAAACAAAATAAACGCCAGCAATGACAAGGCTGCCACAATACCGGATAATCTGTTTCGTCCACCTGATTTTATATTGATAATACTTTGACCAATCATGGCACATCCACCCATACCACCAAAGAAACCATTGACCAGATTCGCAGCACCCTGTGCAGCACATTCCCGGTTTCCGCTCCCCCGTGTTTCGGTCAGCTCATCAACCAGACTCAAGGTCATCAGCGATTCAATCAAACCAACAGCAGCCAAAATTATCGCATATGGGAAAATAAATTTCAAGGTTTCAAAATTCAACGGAATCATTGGAACATTAAAGCTCGGCAATCCTGCCTTTATACCTGTTCCTCCGCGAGCTTGAATAAAGCTTTTCACGGTTTCCGTTTCAATTCCTCCAAATATCACAATTGCCGAAATCACCAAAATACCAACTAAGGCTGCTGGTATCGCTTTGCTAATTTTAGGTAGAAAAGTCATAATAAGCATGGTACCACCCACCAAACCGAGCATCGTGAAAAGCGGCGCACCACTCAACCATTCTCCGCCTACTTTAAACATATTGAGTTGAGAAAGAAAGATAACAATAGCCAGTCCGTTTACAAAACCCATCATTACTGAGTGAGGCACCAATCGAATAAACTTACCCAATCGCAAAAATCCAACCGTCATTTGTATTATCCCAACTAAAACAAGGGTGGCAAACAAATACTGTAAGCCCATCATTTCGCCGGCTCCTCCCATGGCAGTTCCGTCTTTCACCAGACTGACCATTACAACGGCCATAGCTCCTGTTGCTCCGGAAATCATTCCCGGACGACCTCCTATCATAGAAGTTATAAGCCCCATCATAAAAGCTCCATACAAACCAATAACAGGAGAGACACCTGCCACAAAGGCAAATGCTACGGCCTCTGGCACCAAGGCTAATGAAACGGTTAATCCTGAGAGAATATCATCTTTAACAGTTCCCTGCTTCTTGTCAATAAACTTAAAATCATACTTCAACTTCATACGCGTATACTTTGTCAGCGCGCAAAAATAGACTTTAAATCTTGAACTATGCTCTACAGCATGTCCTTTGACAATCTGTTAATGATGCCTTAATGTAAAATGAAGCGTTCGGTTTACAGACTCTATTTCTTCCTGAAAAAGATTTGCAAAGGCACACCGCTAAAGTTAAAACTGTCGCGAATCTTGTTTTCGATATACCGACGATACGGATCCTTGATGTATTGTGGCAAGTTGGCAAACAAGGCAAACGAAGGCGTTGGACTTGGCAACTGAGTCACATACTTAATTTTAATGTATTTCCCTTTAACTGATGGAGGTGGGTATTTTTCAACAGCTTCTAAAAGGATTTCATTCAATTTTGAAGTTTTCAACTTTTGTTGGCGGTTCTCATACACTTCAATCGCCAGTTCCAGTGCTTTAAAAATACGCTGTTTGGTTAATGCCGACATAAAAACGATTGGCACATCGACAAACGGGGCAATGCGTTCGTGGATTTGTTCGGTAAACTTCTTCACCGAAGCATTGTCCTTTTCAACCAAATCCCATTTGTTTACCAAAATGACTACTCCTTTTCGGTTTTTAATCATCAGGTTGAAAATGCTCAAATCCTGACCTTCGACGCCACGGGTGGCATCAATTAACAACATACAAACATCAGAATCTTCGATAGAACGAACCGACCGAAGCACCGAATAAAACTCCAAATCCTCGTGAACTTTAGCTTTCTTTCGAAGCCCTGCGGTATCTACCAGGTAAAAATCGTGTCCATATTTTGTGTAGCGGGTGTTAATCGCATCTCGTGTTGTTCCCGCAACATCAGTTACAATATTCCGGTCAACGCCAGTCAATGCATTAATGAATGACGATTTCCCCACGTTAGGACGGCCAACAACAGCAAAACGCGGAACGCCTTCCTCATCGGGCAAGGGCTCTTTTTTGACAAAGCTATTTACCACGGCATCCAACAGCTCGCCGGTTCCGCTACCAGTCATGGCCGAAATACAATACAGTTCGCCTAAGCCCAGGCCATAAAATTCGTGCGAATCGATAATACGTTCGTGGTTATCAACTTTGTTGACAGCAAGGAAAACCGGCTTTTTAGAACGACGCAATAGATGAGCCACATTCTGATCCAGATCGGTAATTCCTCCTTCTACATCAACAGCAAATAAAATCACATCAGCCTCATCAATTGCCAGGTGTACTTGCTTGCGAATTTCTTCTTCAAAAACATCTTCTGAGTTAATAACGTAACCGCCTGTGTCAATCACCGAAAACTCTTTACCATTCCATACCGCCTTACCGTAGTTGCGGTCGCGGGTAACACCCGAAATACCATCAACAATGGCTTTCCTACTTTCAACCAACCGATTAAACAAGGTTGATTTACCGACATTCGGTCTTCCTACTATAGCGACTATATTGCCCATTCTTCCTTTTGTTCCATTTATAAATTTCAAATTCCAAGTACCCTACCTTGGTGAGTTTCCACTTTCAGCTTCACTCTTCCTTCTTTACTGAAAATCATATCCAAAGTTACCCAACATACGATCTTTATCCCGCCAGTCTTTAGATACTTTAACATACAACTCCATAAATACTTTTTTCTGGAAAAACTCTTCCATGTCTTTCCGAGCCTGCGTACCTACTTTCTTCAAGGCAGCTCCCTTGTGCCCAATAAGAATACCTTTTTGGCTGTCGCGTGCAACATTAATCACACATCGTAAGCGCAGTAATTTCTCTTCTTCCTTAAACTCTTCCACCTCAATTTCAACCGAATAGGGAACTTCCTTTTGATAGTACAACAGTATTTTCTCCCGAATAATTTCAGAGACAAAAAACCGATCATTCCGATCCGTCAACTCATCTTTTGGGAAATACGGAGGTGCTTCGGGCAACAACTCAATAATGCGGTCAAAAATAGGTCCGATGTTGAAACGCTCGGTAGCCGAAACAGCAAACACATCAGCAGCCGGCAAAAGATCTTTCCAGTATTCATACAACTTCATGACATCACCTTGGTTCGACAAATCAATTTTGTTGACCAAAACAATTACCGGGGCGTTCGACTTGCGAACTTTTTCCAGATACTCCGCATTTTTATCGGGTTTCTCAACCACATCTGTCACGTATATGATCACGTCAGCGTCAGACAATGCCGTGTTTACAAACTTCATCATCGATTCCTGAAGCTTGTAATTGGGCTTCAAAATGCCTGGAGTGTCTGAATATACGATTTGAAAATCCTCTCCACTCACAATCCCCTTTATTCGGTGACGAGTCGTTTGCATCTTCTTAGTAATGATCGATAACCGCTCGCCAACCAGCGAATTCATGATGGTTGACTTCCCGACATTCGGGTTTCCAATGATGTTTACAAATCCTGATTTATGTGCCATTTGCCTGATTTCCTTTTAAAAAGCTCGGCAAAGATAACAATATCCTTTTAGCAGTTAAAAATCAAGTTCTTAATTTTTAGGAAATACGCTATTCGGTGCTGTTTTACTTTTTGAGAAAAGCAATTGCACTCTTATCCCACAAGTTTTCCAGAGGGTTATCAATTTTTTTAACTCGCGGGACCGCTTCATTTTTGGAGCGGTCTTTTTATGGTCCCAATCGACCGCTCCGCAACGTTCAGGGAACAGGAAACAATCATCGTGGACAAGGAAATAGCGACAATGGACTAATCCAGCATCA
>Ga0163223_100062_pt1 | contig 44964 bp, 44 predicted proteins | sample MSEWel2016_02_17_2_FD_113147 | JGI IMG/M metagenome (GOLD analysis project Ga0163223, IMG submission 113147) | Subsurface microbial communities from deep shales in West Virginia, USA - MSEEL Well Study Marcellus 5H_2016_02_17 ...
GTGCTATCATAAGTATAGAATAATTATTGGATTCCTGCACTGTTACCGGAAGCACTGCTCAATATGGGCGGTTAAAGTGCTTATATTGGGCGGTTAACATGCTCAAACTAATCGGTGTACTCAGCTACAAAATCAAAAGTTATTAAAATCATGATATTCCCTTTTTTGCTTGGTCAATTTATTTTCTTATAATGCGTTGATTACTTGACCCTCTAAACTGCAATCCTACCTCACTCAATTCGCTAATAAAGGGGCCGTCAACGACTACATCCACTAGCGATAAGAGTTCAGCGGTATAAATCGTATGTTTTTTCCCCCCTGCAATCAAGTCTTGGTCTAGTAGATAGCCTGTATACAACCATATAGTTTTCGTAGAGAAATGCTCTTTTATCCGTCTAAAGATAGGTAATAGAGCTTCTTGATTTTCCGGCTCCATCGGTTCCCCACCTAAGACGGTCAATCCACTGATATAGGGTGAATTTAAGCTATCTATAAGCTTAGACACAATGGTCTCGGTTAGCTCTTGGCCATAGTTAAAATCCCAAGTCTCTCTATTAAAGCATCCCTTGCAGTTAACTCGGCACCCGGATACGAACAAAGAAGTCCGTATCCCTTCACCATTGGCTATGTCATTATATTTAATCGTTCCGTAATACATTATAGATGAAGCACTCTTTCTTTAATCTCTTGTGTACGGCCTTGATTCCAAAATTGTGTTCCTATATAGCCACATGTTCTTCTGGTTACCGACATATGATTTTGATCTGTGTTTCCACAACTTGGACATTTCCATAGCAATTTGTCTTCCGATTCCACGATTTCTATTTCACCGCCATAACCACACTTATGACAATAATCTGACTTCGTATTGAGCTCGGCATACATAATATTATCATAAATATATTGCATAACAGAGATAACCGCCGGAATATTATCGAGCATGTTGGGTACTTCGACATATGAAATCGCTCCCCCTGGGCTAAGCTCCTGGAACTTAGATTCAAAGCCTAGTTTGGTAAAGGCATCGATTTTTTCTGTTACATGAACATGGTATGAGTTCGTTATGTAATTTTTATCAGTAATTCCGTCAATCTCGCCGAATCTATTTTTTAAGGCTTTTGCAAACTTATAGGTTGTTGACTCTAAAGGCGTCCCATAGACACTAAAATCAATGTTATGCTTAGCTTTCCACTGGGCACAAGCATCATTCATATACTGCATTACAGCCAAGGCAAAGGGTTCAGCGGATGTGTCCGTATGGGATTTACCTGTCATGAATTTTACACATTCATATAATCCTGCAAATCCAAGTGAAATGGTTGAATATCCTCCAAATAAAAGGTGATTGATGGTTTGGCCTTTTTCTAATCGAGCCAATGCACCATATTGCCATAATATTGGGGCTACATCCGATTTAGTTCCTTTGAGTCGATTATGTCGAGCCATGAGTCCCCTGTAACATAAATCCAAACGCTCATCAAAAAGCTTCCAGAATTTTGCCAAATCACCATCAGAACTTAAGGCCAAGTCGACAAGATTTAGGGTAACTACGCCTTGGTTAAAGCGGCCATAGTACTTTGGTTGTCCTTGTTCATCTCGATATGGTGTTAAGAATGAACGACAGCCCATACACGTATAGACATCACCATTTTTAAGTTCGCGCATTTTCTTTTCTGAAATATAGTCCGGAACCATTCGTTTCGCTGTACATTTGGCGGCTAGTTGAGTGATGTCAAAATATTTTGAACCTTCACTAATGTTGTTTTCTGAAAGAACATAAATTAGCTTAGGGAATGCCGGCGTTGTCCATACGCCTTTTTCATTTTTTACACCTTTAATGCGCTGCCTTAACATTTCTTCAATAATCAGCGACAAGTCATCACGCAACTGACCTTCTTCGACTTCATTCAGGTACATAAACAAGGTCACAAAAGGCGCTTGTCCGTTGGTTGTCATTAAGGTAATAATCTGGTATTGAATCATTTGTACGCCACGATTAATTTCTTCTTGTAATCGCTTATGCACTAAGGCATTGAACTTTTCTTCTTCGAGTTGAACGCCTGCGATTTGCATTTCATTTTCTATATCCAATATGATTTTTTGTCGTGAAATATCCACAAAAGGTGCTAGATGGCTTAAGGATATGGATTGTCCGCCATATTGTGTACTCGCTACTTGAGCAATGATTTGGGTTGTTATGTTGCAGGCCGTGGCAAAACTGTGGGGTTTTTCAATCATGGTACCACTAATGACCGTTCCGTTTTGTAACATATCCTCAAGATTCACTAAATCACAATTATGCATGTGTTGGGCAAAATAATCCGTATCATGAAAGTGGATGATTCCCTCCTCATGGGCCTTTGATATATCTTCTTCCAATAAAAATCTTCTGGTCACATCTTTACTGACTTCTCCGGCCATATAATCTCTTTGTACTGACACGACTGTTGGATTTTTATTTGAATTTTCTTCTTTGATTTCCTCGTTTTTTGTTTCAATCAGGGTGAGGATTTGCTCATCTGTAGAATTTGACTTACGAACCAAGTCTCTCCTATAACGATATTTTATATAGGTTTTGGCCACCTTAAAGGTGCCTTTTTCCAACAAAGCATCTTCGACACTATCTTGAATGGTTTCTACATGGGTGCCTTCTGATACTTTGGCTGCTATTTTGCCTGCAATCTCTTTGATTTCTTGTGTCTGAAGCTGATGCATTTGTTCCACTTCTTTGTTGGCGCCGGCTATCGCTGCTATAATCTTGGTTATGTCAAATATGGCTTTGCTTCCGTTTCTTTTTTGAATATTCATGCTGTTCTCCAATTAATTATTGTCTTTTTAGTCTGTTACATACTATATACTAAATACAGTTTTGATTCAAGCCCTTATAAAAAAATATCTGAAAGTCTGTGTTATTCCTTGACGCCAATAGCATATTATGTTAATCTAACATTCGACTTTAATAATCATACCTCATCGTAAGTGAGGTAGAGGCGCGATGTTTATAAGTAATTTCAGTGAAGCCGGAAGCTAGTGATCTGTTATGAAAGGAACCATTGCCGAAGCATTAAGCTCTACACTTAATGCTGGGTCTGTATTAAATAAATACAGAACTGTCAATATAGGCGACTATATTGTTGAGCTATCTTAACCAAAACGATGCGATGTATATGTACGCTTATTGCACTTAACTTTGGTTAGGTGCTTTTTATTTTATCCGGAACCCATGTTCCAAAACTAACATATATAAAGGAGAAATTATCATGAATTGGTTAGCAATACTACCACCTTTAATTGCCATTGCTATGGCGCTATTAACACGCGAAGTGTTACTGTCTCTCGTTGTTGCTGTCTTTGTAGGGGCAACCCTCATCACCGGTAATCCCGTCAGTGGTTTTACTGAATTATTGAACACCTATTTGGTTGGGGCATTAACGGATAGTTGGAATGTTTCCATTCTTGTGTTTTGTTTGCTCATCGGTGGCTTAATCGGAATCGTCGATAAAAACGGTGGCACAAAAGGGCTCGCCGATGTACTCGTACGTCGAGCTGTTACAACAAAGTCAGCATTATTTTCAACATGGTTACTTGGGATCGCCATTTTCTTTGACGATTATGCTAACTCTCTTATTGTTGGAAACTCTATGCGTGGTATTACAGATAAGTTAAAAATATCCCGCGAAAAACTAGCTTATGTTGTGGATTCAACTGCTGCACCTGTATCTTCTATGGCCTTGATTTCAACATGGGTCGGTATGGAGTTAGGCCTTATCCAAGAAGGACTTGAAAAACTAGGCCTAGATATGGGGGCATATGATGTTTTTTTACAAAGTATTCCCTATCGTTTTTATAGTATCCTTGCCTTAGCCTTTGTGCTTATGATTATTTTTACCGGTAAAGATTATGGACCAATGAAAAAAGCCGAAGATTCGGCCAAGAACAGCACTGCCGATATAATCGACGAAACGAACCCAGACCTAGCCGGGCATTGGTACAATGCTGTTATTCCTATTGTATCCGTTATTATGATTACTATTGTCGGATTATATCAAAACGGTGGCGGCTTCGAAGGAGCTTCCATTCGCGAGGCATTTTCCGCAGCCGATGCCAGTGTGGTTCTCTTATGGGCTTCTTTTTCAGGGATTATCATTGCTTGGACTATGTCACTGGCTACAAAAAGCTTAAAAATCACTGAAATCTCGGATGCCTTTGTCGAAGGTGTGAAATCTATGGCTGTTCCATCCATGATTCTTGCTTTAGCTTGGACCTTAGGTTCAATCAACAGCGAACTTAAAACAGCCGAGTTGATGGTACAGCTTATCGGCAATAATCTTCCTTCTTTCTTAATCCCGGCCATCCTCTTTATCGTTCCTGCTATCGTCGCTTTTTCAACAGGTACGTCATGGGGAACCAACGCTATCGTTATGCCCATCGCGATTGAACTAAGTTACCTCACAGGAGGAGCTGAGCTCATCGTCCCTACAATCGGGGCTGTTCTAACCGGCGCTGTTATGGGCGACCATTTATCGCCAATATCCGATACAACCATTATGTCTTCGATGGCCTCCGGATGTGATCATATCGCACATGTTCGAACCCAGATTCCCTATGCGGCTACCGTAGCAGCTATTGCTCTTGTCTTTGGATTTATACCGGCAGGTCTTGGATTTAATCCATTGATTTCATTGGTTCTTGGAATGGTTGCTCTCTACCTTATTATTAACTTTTTGGGTGACAGCTCTAAGCAAGCTATACCTGTCTATGATTTAGATTAACAATCCACATTGTCTATTCGCATCATCAATAATATTCATTGTTTCAATGGATATTTTATGATGATGGGCGATAGACGCTTGGGTATCACACAATCGTATAAAAGCCTCTATTTCATAACGCATATCTGAAGTATCCGCTTGCATTTCAAGTGTCGCTTTCCCATCTTTATGTATTTTTACTCCTTCAAATGTGGATAGTGTCCCAATAGTTATGGCTCCTTTTTCAAAGAGTATTTCACTTTTTAACCGGGTCGTAGCTACTTTAGAATACGTCAATGTCACATCTAAATCAGAATAATGCGCCAGGATTGATCCAGACCTGTCAAATCCATTTTCTAATTTTGAGCAGGATGCTAAGATTTGCTTAGGCACACCGAACAGTTCTACCATAAGGGATACACAATAGACTCCTAAATCCATTAATGATCCATTAGAAAATTTAGGATCAAAGGTATTGGGAGATTTACCTTCCTTATATGCATCATATCTGGAAGAATATTTGCAAAAGGTTAAATAGGCCTGGGTCGCAGAGCCCATTAAGTTCATCTGTTTTTTCACCTCTCCTAGTAATGGATTAAACGATAAACGCATGGCCTCCAATAAGACTTTATTATTCTCATCGGCGCACTTAAGCATTTCAGCAAGTTCTTCGGAATTTGACGCAATCGGTTTTTCACACAAGACATGTTTACCTGCATTTAGCATAGCAATTGCCTGTTGTTTATGCATTGAGTTTGGGCTTGCTATATAGACCGCATCAATTGACTTATCTTTTGCAAGCACTTCAATATCAGAATAAATCTTTGGAATATTCAAGCGATTAGCAAAGTCTTGGCCACGCGAAAACGTCCGCGACGAAACAGCCTCAACATGAAAGTCATCACATAATCTCCCTTGTTCTATAAACATCTCAGTAATAAATCCTGTCCCAATCACTGCAAATCTCATTGTATTACCTCTCTAGTTCAAACCTTTTAGTAATTTTTTCACTTTATCAACAAAACCAATTTTTTCTTCCAACTAATCACAACCCGCTACCGAAAAATCAATAAATGCATGCCTCTTTAAATAATTAAAATTAATCACTTGGTAGGTCATCATTATCTAAGAACCATTTGTTTTCACTGAATTCAAAGTTGGTAAATTCTGCTTCAAATCCATTCCCCAAGGGTGACGCTCCAAATATGCCAATAGCAACATTTTCGCCATCTGGTATATCAAACAAACGCATTTGTTCGAAATTATACCCATCAAGACTTGACTCAAACAAATAATTAATGCCTCTTTTACTAACCCTAAAATAAATAGAATCCGCATCTCCAAAAGGCTGCGTCGCCCAATCGGATCGTTTAGATTTGCAGACAACACTTCCTAGTTTATTTTTGGTTTTGAGTTGATTTTCAACACATAATTTTGCAAAATTATCGTCATTAAGATAAACGATAATACCACACTGGTCAAACTCACTCATATAATTCATCTTAACTTTAACACTAAAGCAAATGTCTTCATCAATATCCGCAACCAAACTGTTGCCGTCCGTTCTGGAGAATCCATAGTGTGTAATCTGCCAAAAATCTGTCTTTGGTAAAACCTGAAATGTTATCCTATCTTTTTCTACTATATGCAACTGTGGTTCATTAATCCATCGATTCAATGTTTTCATTATAAACTCCTTACATAAATCCGTCTCTTTTTGCAATTAACTTCATTTATTATTTCCTCTAATCGTATTCAATTCAACTCAGCTCCTACCCATTCAATTAATGTATATCCTTCTCCCTCAAATGTTTTTAACTCCTCAATAAGTATATATTCTAATAATTATTTCTTCTTTTAATGATCGTCAACATTGTAAGGAATAATACTACCCCTAACTGAAATATATTTTTATCGTTTACTTTTCTATTAATAACAACCTTATGTTCTTCATCCTGACGTAACCAATATTTGTGCAAAAACTTGTCAACAGAAAGTTTAGGACGTTCAATATAAGACGAAGAATAACTAATTATATGGCGAGGTGGTTTATATAAAGGGAAAATTAGACTCTTCTCAAATCCAAATAGAAAAGGGTTTTTCTTGCCTTGCAAAATAATTACACCTGAATAAATCATCATCTCTCTAGATTTATAAATATCTGTAATTTGATATGCACTTTCTTTACCTTCGTATATTTCATTGATTTCATTTGCTAGAATATACTCCAGTTCTGATTCTGTGTATTTCGAATTACTATAATCAATCAAAATCACAATGCCTACTAGCACCACCAAATAAAGTATGAATCCAATTCTTCGTTTTTTCAAACTATCACTTCTTTCACCATTATGCCACCAAACATCTCAACTTGTATCTATATAAATAAGGCCAATAACCGTTTACTGGTTTTGACCGAATAGTTGTAAGCATATTATTTTGTTCATATTTTGAACTTCATTTGTTATTGAAGTGTCTCCCCCATACTGATCCACTTTCTCTATATCGAGTAGCATCATTATTTTCTCCCATCAATTTTTATTTCCTCATCACTTATACTATAGTAAAATTTTAATCCAGTCAAGATGAGATATGAGAAACCAATTGTAAGCAAACCTTTGGCATATAATTACTTGAACTCTGTTGACAAATCTACTCGTTGCTCTGTTAAATGCTTTTCAAAAAGACGGATTGCTTCTTCCCTACTAGTTGAAGGACCGGTTAAAATCAAACCATTTTTATAAGACCAAGAACCTTCTTCATGAATCAAAATAGTAACTTCTTGAAGTGAATCATCCAGGTAAATCGCTCCATACGTGCTCATGTCAGTTTCCTCATTGATTCTACCAACAAGTGAATCAAGATTATTTAATTGAATGTCAACCTGTTCAATTTTAGTGTCATCAATTATAATATTACCTACGAATCTTGAACTTCCCATCAACGAATTATATTTATACCCATCCAAGTGAAAAGTAACACTAGAATTCACCTCTGGCATATCATATTGTAACTTTACCAAATGAAAATCTTCTTCGATCTTTCTTGGAAAGACATAAATGCCTATTCCAACGATCATCAATATTATCAGTATCATTAACTTCTTCATATGTGGTCCTCAGCTTTCTTCGTTAAATTATTTCTTTGATATTCACAGATAAAAATGTATATTCGCCATTGACAACAGTACGAAATGAATTAGTGTGAATTTTCTGCTTTCTTGTTAACAGATCTTGATACACTTGTTGAGCGAAGAATTAACGTAGCGAAGCTTACTTTGACTTTTGATCTCAGTTTTTGAGAAAACCTTTTAATAAAATACAATTTTTTGTGATGGTTGTTTACATACTATTTCCTAGACATCCGCGGCTTCGTGCAACACAATGTCTCTCGTCATCAGCTCTACCTTATAGGTAGGGATTTTTCTTTGATGATGACGGATACATTTCTAATAGTTCTGCGAAGTTATTCACGTAAATTTTGCACACACTAATCTTGAACTACTTGCTTTTAATCAACATCAATCTTTTCACCACATTTAGGACAATTAATAACTTTACTACTCTGAATTCCTTCCATAAATCCTGAACCTAGTATTCCTGTAGGTAATGCCACCAACCCTATCCCTGTAACAGCAATTATTGAAGCTAAAACCTTTCCGCCACCTGTAACCGGATAAACATCTCCATACCCTACTGTAGTAAGTGTTGCAATAGCCCACCAAAATGAAGCTACAATATTAGGGAATACTTCTGGTTGCACTGGATTTTCTAAATAATAGATCATAGTTGATGAAATCACAATGATAAATAACATAATGAATATTGTAGCTACTAACTCTTCTTTCTTACCCTTAATAACTTTCCCTATTAACTGCAAAGCTTTAGAATATCTATTTAACTTCATTACCCTAAACAACCTAGTTAACCTTAACATTCTAAGAAATCTCAAATCAAAAGGTAACAACATAGGTAAGTAAAATGGCAAAATAGCGAACAAATCTATTATTGCCATAAAACTAAATACATATTTAACCGTCGCTTTCGGCTTCTTCAAAGTGGGATACTTTAAATCTGATGTCCATACTCTTAGGGCATATTCAATTGTGAAAACTAGAATACTAAATAGTTCAAAGAGCCTAAATAGAATTCCATAATTATCTGAAAGCGTTTGATATGATTCAAGAATAATTGAAATGACAGTAAGTATAATAAGTGTTAACATTACATTGTCAAACACTTTACTTAACTTGTCCCTATTCTCAGCTTTTTCAATTACCTTAAAAATTCTTTTTTTCATAATTCTCCTTATCACTTTAATAGATAGTGAATAATTGTGTATAAGGTCCTGCGAGTTGACAACATGGACAATAATTCGGAAGGATTTTAATGAATATTTACACATGCCACCAATAATCGAATTATCTATGTTATACATATTCCTACAATTTCTTCTTCTACCAACACTACTCAAACACGCAAAGAAAACCAATAACCTTTCACCGGTTTTGGCTGAATATTTTTACATTTATTCTGTTGTTCATATTCTGAACTTGATTTATTATTGAAGTGTCTCCCCTATATTGAGCCACTTTCTCTGTAAAGAGTAGCATCCCTATTTTCTCCCATCAAATTTTATATCCTCACTACTTATACTATAGTAGAATTTTAATCAAGTCAAGATAAAAACATAATAAAGGACCGCCTAAGCGGTCCTTTATATTTTCACTATTGCATATATATCTTTATACTTAATCTTCAAGATCTTCGATTAGTTTTTTCATTTCGGCGATTTCTTTTTTTTGCGCTTCAATGATTTCATCGGCTAATTCGCGAACCCTTGGATCGTTTATCTTGGCGCGTTCACTTGTTAGTATGGCTATGGAGTGATGTGGTATCATCCCTTCCATATAGTCCACATCATCGATAGTTGTTTGATATCGCATGAATACGAATGACGTTATAAATACAAGAACGCTTACTGATACGATGATAATATTCATCAGTCTATTTTTAAGCATATGTAGCATAAATCCAAGCATGACAAGGGCCATGACACAAGTCGATAGAATGGTCATATATAATCGTGTCTCACTAAAGAAAATATGGCTAAATTCATAGGTATTTAGATACATAACCATATACATAAACAGTGCCGATGTTGCTATCATTCCAAAAAATTTCATATAATTTTTATTCATATTAATCTCTCCTTTGTTTTTATCCCTCTAATTTAAGTAGTTTTGCATTTATGGCCACGATGATTGTACTTAGTGACATGAGGATTGCGCCAACGGCTGGAGATATTACGATTCCTATTCCGGATAGCACACCTGCTGCAAGGGGTATTGCAACGACGTTATAGCCGGTTGCCCATATAAGGTTTTGTATCATCTTTTTATAGGTCGCTCGACCAAAGTCAATAAGAGATACCACATCTTCCGGGTTGGAGTTGACCAATATAATGTCTGCAGTTTCAGCAGCCACATCTGTACCCGACCCAATAGCGATACCTACATCTGCTTGGGCTAAAGCCGGTGCATCATTGACACCATCTCCTGTCATTGCTATATATCGACCTTCCGATTGCAATTCTTTGATTTTATCTTGTTTTTGCTCAGGTAACACTTCTGCAAAATAGCCATCGAGTCCTAATTCTTCCGCGACTTGCTTGGCTGTTTCTTCATTATCACCAGTAAGCATCCATGTTTTAATGCCTTCTTCTTTAAGTCGTTTAATGGCATCATAGGATTCTTCTCGGATTCCATCTGAGAGACCGATGGCTGCAATTAATTGACCGTCAACAAGTAAAAACACATCTGTTGAAACACCATGCTTAGGCAAGTCTTTTGGAATGCTAATGTCTTTTTCTTTTAGATATCCCGGACTTACGACCATGACTTTTTTACCATCGATTGTGCCTTCAACACCTTTTCCTTTGATAGCTTGAAAATCCTGCATGTCTAAGAGATCTAATTCCATCTCCCGCAGTTTATCCAAAATACCTGTCGCAATTGGATGTTCGGAATTATTTTCAAGGGTTGCTGCATGTTTTATGACCTGCTCATCCGTGTATTCATCATCAAAGACTTTTATGAAATTGACTTTGAACTCTCCCAGTGTCAGTGTTCCTGTTTTATCAAAGACCACCGTATCAATTTTTCGTGCATTTTCAAATTGGGTTCTATTTCTTATAAGCAAACCATTTTTGGCAGCTTGAGCTGTTGATGTTGCTACAACTAAAGGCATTGCAAGTCCCAAAGCATGTGGACAGGTAATAACCATGACTGTCGCCATTCTTGCTATTGCGTATGTAAAATCTCTCGTTATGAGGTACCATATAAGAAGGGTCGCAAAGCCGATTGTAAGGGCTATAATGGTTAGCCAAAAAGCGGCTTTATCTGCCAAGTTTTGCGTCTTGGATTTTGATTCCTGTGCTTTTTGAACCATATCAATAACTTTAGATAAATAGGACTCGTCCCCTATATTTTTCACTTCTACTTCTAAGGATCCATCACCATTTAAAGAACCGCCGATAAGTTTATCTCCTTCGCTTTTTTCAACCGGTTTAGATTCACCTGTGAGCATGGATTCGTTGATATAACTATTGCCTTTGACAATGATTCCATCCGCAGGAATTTTTTCGCCTGGCTTAACGAGTATTTTATCATCAGCATTTAACTCACTGATATCAACGTCCACTACATTATCCTCTTTAAATAGATGGGCTGTATTTGGCATCAGTTCAGATAATTTGTCTAGAGCTTTTGATGCGCTTAAGACGGATCGCATCTCTATCCAATGACCCAAAAGCATGATATCAATAAGGGTCGCAAGCTCCCAGAAGAAATCACTTCCCTCAAGTCCAAATACCGTCGCCGAACTATAAAAATAGGCGACAGAAATGGCCATCGCGATAAGGGTCATCATGCCGGGATTCTTTTCTTTTAATTCATCTTTTAAGCCTGTTAAAAATGGCCATCCACCATAAAAGTATATAAATGTAGCCAGTGCAAATAGTATGTATTTGCTTCCAGTAAACTCAACGTCTATGTTTGTCCATTCTTGAATCATTGGAGAAAGAATCAATATAGGCACTGTGACGATGAGTGATATAAAAAATCTGCGTTTAAAATCTTCAATCATCATTTTATGATGGTCGTTATGATTATGATTTTCATGATGCTCCTGATGTTCTTTTTCATTCATATAAAAACCCCTTTCATGACTTTCTCATATATGAATCTTTATATCTTTAAATCGATGCTTCAATGGATGCTTTCAGTGCTTCTTCCACTTTTTTTGCAACATCGTTTAGGTCTGGTTCATCAAACAATCCTATTAGACTTTCCGGTCGTAACAAGCCGATATAGGTTTGGTCATTTTCCGTTCGAACCACCATTTTACAAGGCAATACATAGCCTATGTGGATATTTTTCTCTAAGACTTCTTTGGCTTGTTTTGGGTTACATACCTCAAGTACGACAAAGTCCTCTTTAAATTCCAAGCCCTTTTCTTTAAGCTTGTCTTTAAAGTTAAGCTCGCATAATACACCAAAACTATGTTCTTTTAAATTTTCTTTTAAGGCTTGAATCGCGTCATTTAAATTTTTGTCCGTCGTTTTTTCAAATATTATATCCATTTTTTTCCTCCTTAATCTTCCATCACTATTCGTTACCATTCTTATGTACTACTTCCGATTTCGTATTACAAAGGTATTATTCTACTTATAATCATAGCACTAATAAATTCTATGCGCAAATGGGACCATAGTCATGGATACAAAAAAACCATGCCATTCTAAGGGATTAGAATGGCATGGTTTTATGGATTATCTTAGGCATTAATGCCTGACCTCCATATTAAGGGGCGTAATTTTGGGTAAGGTTAATCGTGTGCCTGTATATAATGTTTCCGATTTTAAGTCGTTAATCTCAATAATGGTTTCGATGTATTCATCTCGGCTATAATGGTCTGATGTATTATATGTTGATGCTAAGTCCCACAAGGTATCATTGGCCTGTACTTTCACACTGATATAGGTGACCTCTATATCCTCATTAGCTAGAATATTGTTGCTAAATAAATGCATCAATACGATTACGAGTAATCCAAGAAGTATTATGCTAAGTGTCACAGTCAGTTGTATTTTCTGTCGTTTTTTGGCTATTCTTCTATTCATATTCATCACCTCGAACGTTTGTTTGTGTTTTAATTATATACGAACAGGTGTTTGTTGTCAATAGATTTTGCAAAAAAAGAGTAAAAAAACGAACAAACGTTTGATGCTAAGGCTAAAATATGCTATACTGTAAAGGCAAGAACATATATTCTAAACAATGATTAAGGGGTGTAAGAAATGGCAGACGCATTAAGTGATAAACAGCGTAGAATATTAGATTTTATACGTAACGAGCAATTAAATAAAGGGTATCCACCGTCAGTTCGCGAGATTTGTGAAGCTGTCGGATTAAAATCCACATCCACTGTTCATGGACATCTTGAACGCTTAGAAAAAAAAGGATTTATTCGTCGTGATCCGACGAAGCCTAGAGCTATCGAAATTATGGAAGACGGTTTCACGCCTATTCGACATGAGATGATTAATATACCCATCGTCGGCAAAGTCGCTGCAGGTGAGCCACTGCTTGCTACCGAGAATATTGAGGATTATTTCCCCATTCCGGCAGATTATATTAAAGGCAATGACGTCAACCTTTTCATGGTTCAGGTTCAAGGCGATAGCATGATTAATGCCGGTATTTTTGACAGTGATATGCTGATTGTACGCCAACAAGATACTGCGGTTAATCGAGATATTGTGGTGGCACTATTGGATGATTCGGTAACGGTTAAGACCTTTTTCAAAGAAAAAGATATCATCCGATTACAGCCGGAAAACGATTCCATGGCCCCCATTTATGTTAATGAAGTTCAAATACTTGGGAAAGTTGTCGGCTTATACCGAAACTATTAAAGGATTATCCTTTGTAAACAAAAAAACTCCGAATGCGTCATCACGCATATACGGAGTTTTTTTATATCGTTTTTTAAAATGTATAAAGGTCTACTCTTCCATAACTACAGGTTTTCCATCAACCCATAAGCGTTCCAAATCATAGAATAAACGTTCTTGAACACCGAAGATGTGAATAATCGTATGTCCATAATCCATAAGATTCCAACCGCCGTTACGACCACCTTCAATGCTTAGGGGTTCATGTCCGTCTTTACTCAAAACAAAATCAATATTTTCAACAATCGCTTGAATTTGTGGCGTGTTCTTACCATGAGCAATAATAAAGTAGTCTGCAAGCACGGATATATCACGAATATCAATAACACGAATATCTTGTCCTTGTTTATCTTCGATTGCTTGTACTGCTTTTTTTAAAAATTCATTCATAGTCTACCTTCTTTCTTAACCTTATACAACTTTTTCATTATAACGTTGATAATAATATTCATAAGCTTGTTCAGTCACCGGATCGATTGGCTTTTCTTGATCAACCAAATGATTAATGGACAGCAAGAGAACTTTAATAAGACTCTTGTCTATGTCTTCATAGGCCAATTTTCTGGCTTTAATCAGTCCCGGAAATTCTTTTCGCCCCGGTTCAATAAAATCAGATATATAGATAATCTTTTCAATTAAGGACATATGCGGGCGTCCTGTTGTATGAAATAAGATGGCATTAATGACATCCTCATCCTCAATATCATACTTGGCTTTTGCTATGGCTGCTCCTAGCTTAGAATGTGCTAAATCCATATTCTCATGTTCAAGTTCAGAAAGTATGATTGAGTATTTTTCACACAGCCGTTCTTTTTTTTCCGTCGGATAGTTTTTAGCATAGTCATGTAACAAAGCCGCTAAGGAGACACGTACTTCATCTGCACCGTGTATTTTTGCCAACTCAAGCGCCGTTTTTTCAACATTGAGTGTATGCATAAATCGTTTTTCAGATTGCTTTTTCTTAAGACGTTTAATGAGTTTCTCACGTAATTTTTCGTATTGATCATGTTCTAGCATTAGATTCCTCCATATAAGTGGTGTTGCTTAATATAATCAATAATGTATTCCGGAGTATAGCCGATAAGGGATTGGCCTTTCTCTACGCGCTCACGAAGCATGGTTGAAGAAATCTCGATTTTAGGCATTGATACGGATAAGAAATTCGCATGATATTTTTCTTGGAGTAAAGTACACTGTTTCTCGACCTCGGCCTGGTCAAACCCTCCCCGATTAACGAGGGCAAAGGGAATATGCCTTAAGAGTTCATTCGAGTATTTCCATTGTTCAATTTGAAACAGATGATCATCACCAATCATCCAATAGAAAGTATAATCCGGATATTTTTGCTTTAAAAGCTTCCATGTATCATAGGTATAGGCCACTTTATCCGATAAAATTTCTAAATCAGAGACATACACATAATCTAATAGCTCTTGTATTAAAACACACATTTCTAGTCGATTTTGTTTACTTTCTTTTTCGTCTTTTTTAAAGGGTGGTGTCCCGGAGGGCATTAACCAAATCTCATCAAAATGACCGGAATCATATAGGGCTTGTAGCGCAATGATGTGACCATTATGAATGGGATTAAAGGTTCCTCCGGCTATAACTATCTGTTTATTCATGGACAACTCACTTTCTCGGAAGTTCAATCGTTTTGTTATCTTGAGATTCTCGATACAAGGTTATACGTCTTCCCATAACTTGTACCACAAGTGAACGTGTACGCTCACCGATGACTTCTGCTAGATCTTTAGGATCGTCAAAGCAATTTTTCAATACATTGACTTTGATGAGCTCACGCTTTTCAAGGGCTTCATTGATTGCTTCAGTAATCTCCGGAGTGATTCCGTTTTTTCCGATATGTAATATTGAATCAAGATGATGTGCTTCTTTTCTAAGGTATGCGCGTTGCTTACTATTAATATTCAAATAAATTCTCCTTTTTACTTATAATAATCGAATTGGAGATCATACATAACAACTGTATCTCCTTCTTCAATTCCTAGTTCTTCTAGTCTATCAAGAATCTTTTGATCTTTCAAGAAATTCTGAAAAAACATAAATCCTTTTTCATCTTCCAAATTGGTATAACCTAGCATACGTTCAATTTTTCGGCCTTCAACAACATAATTACCATCGTCATTAACAAAAACCTTAATAGGCTCTTCATATTCCGGCGTATCCTCAAATGAGAATTCTTGTTCATATACAAAGGTTTCTTTAGGAAGTGCCTGTAACATCTTATGCACTTCGCTTAGTAATTCTTTGATTCCGGAGCCTGTAACACCGGATATTGGAAAGACTTTTATATTTTGGGCCTCAAAGTGGTCTTTGAGTTCATTTAAATTGTCGTCATCAAACATTGCATCAATTTTATTGGCAGCAATGATTTGTGGCTTATCTAATAATTTTGGGTTATAGGCTTCGAGTTCATTTAAGATTAACTGAATATCTTCTTTTGGATTTCTTCCCTCTGTTGACGCAACATCGACAACATGAAGCAAGACTTTTGTTCGTTCAACGTGTTTCAAAAATTCATGGCCTAAACCAACGCCTTCCGATGCGCCTTCAATAATTCCCGGGATATCGGCGATAACAAAGCTATCTCCGTATAATTCAACCACACCAAGGTTGGGATTTAATGTTGTGAAATGGTAGTTGGCAATTTTAGGCTTTGCATTGGAGACTCTTGATAATAAGGTGGATTTACCTACATTAGGGAAACCAACTAGTCCAACATCTGCAATTGATTTTAATTCAAATATCAACCACAGTTCTTTTGCTTTTTGTCCGGGTTGGGCGTACTTAGGAATCTGCATGGTCGGTGTTGCAAAATGTTGATTCCCTTTACCACCACGTCCGCCATTTAACAAAACAACTCTTGAATTATCTTCGGTCATGTCACAAATAACTTTGCCGGACTCAGCTTCTTTGACAACCGTACCTTTGGGCAATCTTAAAACAAGGTCCTCGCCATCTTTTCCATGACAATTACTGCCCATTCCCGGCTGTCCGTTTTGTGCTTTGTAATGCTTGACATGACGATAATCAAAAAGTGTGTTCATATTGTCATCAACGACTAATATGACATCGCCACCTTTACCGCCATCGCCACCATCCGGGCCTCCATTGGGTATATATTTTTCGCGACGAAAACTCACACAACCATCGCCGCCTTTTCCGCTTTGTATGTTTACTTTTGCTTGATCTACAAATATCATTTACATTCCTCAATTTCTACTCTATAAAATATCTTCTGACTTGTTATAACACATTATAACACAAAAAAAGTTTCAAGTGAGATTCACTTGAAACTTTTATATTATTTACTATTGCGCTTTAGAATATACAGAACATTGCTTCTTATCGCGACCTTTTCTTTCAAAACGAACAACACCATCAATTAAAGCAAATAATGTGTCATCACCACCGCGTCCTACGTTTTCACCTGGATGAATTTTAGTTCCACGTTGTCTGAAAAGAATGTTACCGGCTTTAACAAATTGTCCGTCAGCACGCTTAGCACCTAATCTTTTTGATTCAGAATCTCTACCGTTCTTTGTTGATCCAACCCCTTTTTTGTGGGCGAATAATTGCAGATTCATCTTTAACATGGTTTACACCTCCTCGAATTCAACATGTATATATGTCTTACCATAATCATTATAAATCTCTTGAGCGCCAAGCGAAAATGCGTCAAGCAACACTTGGGCTTTACTATCTATTGTAGTTGTAAGCATGACCTTTAAATAACCGGATTCGTCGACTTGCGCCTGAATCGGGGTTTCGGTCAATGCATCAATAGCATTGGCTGTATTAATTCCTAATACAGAAATAGCTGCACATACAATATCTTTTCCTTCAATTGCATAACCTGCGTGCCCTGAAATTTCATAGCCACACGTTTTGGTATTCTTTGTAAATATCTTAATTTTAATCATTGAATGACCTATGCATTGATTTTGTCAATAACAACTTCTGTATAGGGTTGTCTATGACCTTGCTTTTTACTGTAGTGTTTTTTAGGCTTATATTTAAAAACGGTAATTTTTTTCGCTTTACCATTTCCCTTTACTGTTCCTGACACACTAGCATCTGAAACAAAAGGACTTCCGACTTTAGCATCTCCGTCGTTAGATACAAGTAATACTTGATCAAAAGTAATTGAATCACCTTCATTTACATCTAACTTTTCTACACGAATTGCTTCGCCTTCAACAACTTTGTATTGTTTTCCACCTGTCGTAATAATTGCGTACATATTGGCACCTCCTCATTTTAAGACTCGCCGACAACGGTGACTATCAAAAGACAGTACTTATAACCTATTCGCGCGGTATACCACTAAGATACTTTATCACAGCTTGCTTGCTGTGTCAAGGCTTATCTCGTTTTCTTTTAACAAATCTTCCAAGCAAGGCTCCACACGTTTTCGCGTTAGTTCCATAAGACCCAGCCTCGTCATTCCATGAACATGGGTTCGAATGTGATCATCTTCTAAATATTCTTGTAGGCATCGCACCAGTTTTTTCTTATGCTGGTCATCGTTCATATCAATAAAATCAATAATAATGATTCCGGATAGGTTGCGAAGTCGAATCTGGCGACTTATTTCCTTGGCGGCCTCACAATTTATTTTAAAAATATTGCGAGAACTGTTGATCTTACTGACATTTTTGTCAGAGTTTACATCAATAACAACCATAGCTTCCGTACGATCAATAATGATGGATGCTCCTGAAGATAGCCATACTTTTCGCAGTAATGCTTTATGAATTTTTTTCCCTAAGTCATATCGCAAGAACAAATCCCCTTCAACAAAATCAACCTTAATCTCATCTCGCAGATTTATTGAGGTTAAATAGTCTTCAAGAAGATCCTTCGTTTCTTTATGATCAACATGAATTTGAGCAATGTCTGACTTGTTCATGTTCTGAACATATTTTAGCCATTGTGATTGTGGCTCAAATATACATGTTTTTGAAGGACGATAGGCTTGAATCTTTAAAATTCTCTCGTAGGTGGACAAAAAAGTCTTCACTTCGTCAAGTATTTTTTGAGGCTCAATTGAATAGGCATTTGTTCGGACAATGGCTCCCCATTTGTTAAGACCGGAAGTCTTTTGCAGTTGAATGAGTTCTTTTTTCATCTCTTTCGTCCATGCGTCTTCCGGTAATTTTGATGAGAAATGTATCTTTGTCGAGTCCGTAACCAAGACAACATATTCGCCACTTAAACTGATATAGGATGTAAGCTTGGCACCTTTGGTCTGGTAACTGTCTTTGGTGATCTGTACCATAACCGTTTCGCCGATACTTAAGGGGCGCTCGACTTCATTAAAGGGAAGATATCCATCTTTCTCCTGACCAAAGTCTATAAAGTAGGCACGGATTCCTTTTATTTTTTTGCGGACAATGCCTAGAAAAATAAATCCGACCATTCCTGTCTGCTTCAAGGAATAGGGCTTTATTTCAATAAGTCTTTGAAATTCATCGAGTAATGCAAGATATATGGCATTTTCCCCTTGACTAATGACTAATTCATTCATTCTTACTCCTCATTTTGTTCAAACTCAATTAAGGTCCTTAAGGGTTCTGTACTTTGATAGATGTCTAAGCGATGAATGGAATAAAATAAGGTGTCCGTAAACTGTTCAAACCTAAGGTCCATATAATCAAATAAAGCATCCATTAATAATTCAGGTTTAATATTGAGCGATGACCCGGTAGCTAAACGACAGCGAATACTCTTTCCACTTACCTCATATGCAAAAATTCCCGGGGCAAGGTCAAAATCATTGATTTTCCCTTTTTTGTTTTTCTTTTTTACGACAATGGTCGATTGGGACAAGAAAGCTTCAATTTTCTCATCGTCATTGATCTTGGCTTTTAATTCATCACTAAGGGTTAATACATAGTCGGCTGCATAGCAGGCAGCCATTCCCGCCTTTGCCTTCTCCGGAAGGACAAGTGCATCAACAAGTTCAACGCCCTCGGGTAAGGTCGCAGATATTTGCTTTTTGAACTGGTCCATATCATAAGACTCGACACTTAGTTTCAAGTCTAAGTATTCACCATCACCTGTTGTACCCACCGCAAGAGGGGCTGCAATAGAGAAAACCTGATGGGGATTAAAGCCTTCGGAATAAGCAATGGGAATGCCGGATTGACGGAAGAATTTTTGCCAAGCACGCATAAAGTCAAGATGGCCGATAAACTTCATCAATCCATATTTTTTAAACTTAATTCTTATCTTCATAGCAGATTCCCCCCTTAAAACATGTTGCACCACAGACCATACATTTGTCCATACAGTTGGGTGTCACCACTTCTTCCATACTTCGTAAATATTCTTTTTCTAAAAATTGACGAGTGACACCAATGTCAATAAAGTCCCATGGTAAGATTTCATCAAAAGTTCGATGTCGATTGGCGTAGAAGGCCGGATCAATGTCACACGCTTCAAAAGCTTTTTGCCAGCGTTCAAAATCAAAATGTTCACTCCAAGCGTCAAAACTGGCGCCGGATAAAAAGGCAGCTTCGATAACATCAGCGACTTTACGGTCGCCACGTGCCATCACACCTTCAAGCATGCTCAGCTTGGCATCATGAGAGTTATATTTGATGCGTTTTTTATTAATGGTTTTATTAAGCATCTTTTGCTTTTCCATAAAGGTTTCATAGGTATCTTGACCCACCCACTGAAAAGGCGTAAATGGTTTGGGTATAAAGAAACTGGTACTTACAATCAATTGTACGCCGCCTTTAGGACGTTGGTCTTTAGGAAGACTATAATAAGTTCCAACAATATCATCGGCTAACTTGCTTATGGCTAAGACATCTTCTTCGGTCTCCGAAGGAAGGCCTAACATAAAATAGAGTTTTACACGATTCCAGCCACCTAAAAAGGCTTCTTTACTTCCATGGAGTATATTCTCTTCACTAATTCCCTTGTTGATGACATCACGCATCCGTTGAGATCCGGCTTCAGGTGCAAACGTTAAGCTGCTTTTTCGGACATCTTGTACTTTATTCATGAGTTCCAGTGAGAAAGAGTCAATACGCAGTGACGGTAATGACAGATTCACTTTCTTCTCTTGAGATATATCGTCAATCAAGAAATCACATAAGGGAGATAATTTGCTATAATCACTGGTTGAAAGTGAAATGAGGGAAATCTCATCATGTCCTGTTTGTATTGAAAGCTCGCTCGCCTGTTCTTTCAGAGTATCCAATGATTTTTCACGAACCGGTCGGTATACAAATCCGGCCTGGCAAAAACGACATCCTCGTGAACATCCGCGAAAAAGTTCCAGTACAATTCGATCATGGACCGGTTGAAGATATGGAACGATGGGTTTACTTGCATATGGCATGGTATTAAGATCCACAACTAGTTGTTTTTTAATGATGGGCTTTGCATTTTCATGTAGCAAAACACGTTCTTTTATTGTTCCGTCTTCATGATATAAAACATCATAAAATTTCGGAACATAGACACCATCAATGTCTAATAAGCCCTCTAAAAAGCGTTCTTTTAGGTCTTCCGGATCAATGGATGCATCCTCTTTCATCTCTTGATACATATCAAGAATTTGTGGTAAAGCAGCTTCTGCTTCGCCTAAATAAAAGAAGTCAACAAAAGGGGCTATCGGCTCCGGATTATAGACACAAGGTCCACCGGCGCATACGATTGGATCTGTTTTTTTACGATGCTCGCTTCGTAACTCCAGATGTGATAGTTTTAAAATATTGAGCATATTTGTATAGCTCATTTCATATTGCAAGGTGAATCCTAAGAAGTCGAATTGGTCAACAGGCATTTGCGATTCCAATGAAAATAAGGGTATATTATATTCATCGAGCAGACTTTCCATATCTTGCATAGGTGAGAAAACCCGTTCACAGAAAACATCCTCACGGGCATTCATCAAATTATATAAAATCGATAATCCAAGATGACTCATTCCAATTTCGTATAAATCCGGAAAACAGAGTGCGAAGCGTGTTGAAAATGTTCCTTCTGTCTTCATGACTGCATTGATTTCATTGCCTATATATTGTGCCGGTTTTTCGACAGTTAATAATAGTTGTGATGGTACTGATAATTTTTTCAATTTATTTCCTCCAACGATTGGTTTCTATCGTAATAATAAAGTACATTGTAAAGATTGTCAAAGGCTTTTCTTGTAATCTAGCTAGGAGTATGATATAACATACTTAGCCTATAAAAGAAAGGAAGTAATGATTTATGGAATTACTGCTCTGGGACAAAAAATTCTCTGTTCATAACGATTCACTTGATGCACATCATAAACAACTGTTTGAATTATGTAACGAGATGTTTAAACAGATTGATCAAGAAAGTAAAACACCGGTTTATTCAACGGCAAAGGTAATTAGCGAACTCCATATGTATGCAATTTTCCATTTTGCTGAAGAAGAGAAATTAATGGAAAAATATGATTTTCCTAAATTAGACGAACATAAAAAATTACATCAAGGGTTTATCGAAAAAATAGCTCAACTAAAAGAGCAATATGAAAGCGATGATGTATTAGTTGATTATGATATTTTAAATTTTCTGAGCGATTGGCTCATCTATCACATTTTAGAAGTTGATTCCGAATACATAGACTATATAAATGAATAAGCACTATCTAGCATGAATAGAAGCACTTTACAGTGCTTCTATTAAATTTGTCAAGTATTCATATGTACGTTGTATCGATGAGATACTAATGCGTTCATCCGGAGAATGGACTCCATCCATATCAGGACCTAAACTAATGGCTTCTAAATGAGGTAACTTTTCCATAAAGACCCCACCTTCTAGACCTGCATGAATTGATTTAACAATAGGCTCTTTATTGTACATCCTTTTATAGACGTCGATTGCTTTTTCTAATAATTGGGTATTATGCTTTACCGGCCATTCAGGATACTCCGCCGTTTTAATAAAGTCAGCATTGCAATAATCTGCATAACACTTAAGTTGATTTGTAATATATTCCTTTAAGCTGGCAAGACTACTGCGAACAGCAAATAAAAATACGATATGATCATCTTCAACCGCAACTTTTCCGATATTAAGGGAACTTTCAACAAATCCTTCAAGTTCAGGGCTCATGGTTTGAATTCCATTAGGAACTGTCATGAGAATAAATATAAGGGATTCTAGTGCCGACTCTTCTAAGACTTCAATCGTAGAATCCATATCAATGGTTTTACTGATGATTTCAATATTGGGATCCGTTAAATGATACTCATTTTGGATCTTTTCTGCCATAGAATCAAGGATTTCTTCAAAACGTTCTTCTTCTTCCTTGGGAAATGCAATCGTGAAAAATGTCTCTCGAGGAATAACATTATCTTTATCCCCTCCATGAATATCCAGCAAAAATAAGTCCATTTCTCTATCTAGTTTACATAATATTCTACCGGTTAACTTAATTGCATTCGCTCGATAGCTTTGGATATCGACGCCGGAATGACCACCTAATAATTTGGTCATGGCCACTTCTTTACAGATAAGCTTATTTGAATCGATGACTTCCTTATGTATGGGTAAATGTATGATTGATTTCAATCCTCCGGCACATCCAATGGTAAACTCACCTTCTTCTTCCGAATCAAGATTGAGATAGTAGCCACCTCTAAGTTGGGTGGCATCAAAAGCAATGGCTCCATTGAGGCCAACTTCTTCATCGGTTGTAATAATTAGTTCGATTTCCGGATGCTTTGCGTCTTGGTCATCTAGCAGGGCAAGTCCCATGGCCACAGCAATCCCGTTATCTGCTCCAAGTGTTGTTCCATTTGCCGTAATATAGTCACCGTCAACATACATATCAATCGGATCTTTTTCAAAATCATGATCAACACCTGCGTTTTTACTACAGACCATATCCATGTGGCCTTGAATGATGACCCCTTTATGGTCTTCATAGCCGGCACTTGCCGGTTTTCTAATGAGCACATTTAAGGCCTTATCTTGATTCACTTCTAGTTGACGCTCTTTGGCAAAGTTCACTAGATAATCGCTAATGGCTTTCTCATTGCCACTGCCACGTGGAATTTGATTGATTTCGTGAAAAAATCCCATTACAGATTTAGGTTCTAAGTCATATATATTCATACTATTTCCTCGTTTCTCTAAAGTTATGGTAAAACTAATTTTTAAAACTATGAATAGGCGCCGGTATACGACCTTTCCGATTTATGAAGGCTTCACATGAAAAGTTGTTCACCGGCATAACCGGAGCATAGCCTAATAAACCGCCGAATTCAACCATATCACCGACTTTTTTCCCTTCAACAGGAATTATACGCACGGCTGTCGTTTTTTGATTGATCATGCCGATAGCCATCTCGTCTGCGATAATACCGGAAATGGTTGATGCTTTTGTATCACCGGGTATAGCAATCATGTCAAGACCGACAGAACAGACACAGGTCATGGCTTCGAGTTTTTCAATGGTTAATGCACCTTTGTTGACCGCTTTAATCATTCCTTGGTCTTCGCTGACCGGAATAAAGGCACCACTCAAACCACCCACATATGAAGAGGCCATGGCTCCACCTTTTTTTACTTGGTCATTTAACATTGCTAGTGCTGCCGTTGTTCCCGGAGCTCCCACATATTCAAGCCCCATGGCTTCTAAAATCTCAGCAATACTATCACCAACCGCAGGTGTTGGTGCCAAAGATAAGTCAATAATACCAAAGGGAACGTCTAATCGTCTTGAGGCTTCCTTAGCGACCAGTTGACCGACCCGAGTAATTTTAAAGGCGGTTTTTTTAATGGTCTCACATAAGTGTTCAAAATCCGTTCCTTGGCAGGCTTCAAGGGCTTTGTTTACAACACCCGGACCACTAACACCGACATTAATGATTTTATCGGCTTCACTTACACCATGGAATGCACCGGCCATAAATGGGTTATCATCCGGAGCATTACAAAAAACCACGAATTTTGCACAACCTATGGAGTCACGGTCCCGTGTCAAGTAAGCTGTTTTTTTAATCATTTGACCAATATCACGAACAGCATCCATGTTAATTCCGGTTTTTGTTGAGCCTACATTAATGGAACTACATACATTATCCGTCACGCTGAGTGCTTCAGGTATGGAATCAATAAGAATTTGATCACTTGGAGTTGTTCCTTTATGAACCAGTGCGGAATAGCCTCCAATAAAGTTAACACCAACTTCTTTAGCTGCCCTATCCATTGCCTTGGCGATACTGACATAGTCTGTCGCACCGGTACTTGCGGCTGCTAGTGCAATCGGTGTCACGCTAATCCGCTTATTGACAATGGGAATCCCGTATTCTTTGGAGATGTCTTCGCCGACTTTGACAAGATTTTCTGCACTTTTGGTGATTTTATCATATATTTTTTGGTTAAAGGTCTTTAGATCGGTTGAGGCACAATCGAGTAAGCTAATACCCATGGTAATGGTACGCACATCCAGATTGTCTTCAAGGATCATCTGATTAGTTTCTACGACTTCATTTATGTTAATCATTTTTTCACCTAACTTTCTTAAATCCGGTGCATGCTATCAAAAATCTCGTCACGCTGGAGTTGAATGCGAACACCTAATTCTTTTCCAATGGAATCAAGGTGATCAATAATTTCCGTAACATTAATATCTGTTGAGGATAAGTCAACGATCATCATCATATTAAAATAATCTTGTACAATGGTTTGCGAAATATCTAAAATGTTAATCTGATTTTCTGCTAAATATGTACATACTTTTGCTATGATACCGACAGTATCTTTTCCAACGACGGTGATAATTCCTTTATTCATGTCTTCCTCCTAATGGATCACAATGGGATTTGAATGATAATCTCTATTGGCCACTGTTAAATTAATCTGTTGTTGAGTTTCTTTATATATTTCATCAAGAAGCGTCTTGATCGTAATATATGCAATATCCGGGTGGTTATTTTCTTTACTTAAATGGGCCAAAATAATATGTTCTAGCCGTTCACTAATCACATCCAGAATCAATCTTGATGAGCACTCATTGGACAAGTGTCCTAAGTCGCTTAAAATCCTCTGTTTCAAATAATAGGGATAGGAACCGGCTTCAAGCATACTGACATCATGATTAGCTTCAATATATAAGACGTTTGAATCTCTTAGCTGATCAAGAATATAGTCGTCATATACGCCTAAATCTGTTGCAAAACCTATTTTTTTGTCGCCATTTTCAAAAGAATAGCATACAGACTCTACTGCATCATGGGACGTACGAAAGGGTTTAATCATAAGATCATTAATAGAAAAAGCTTCATCCGGTACGATAAAGTGCAATAGGCTTTCATCAATCTTTCCTATTTTGTTTTTGCTATTAATGGCTTCCCATGTACGATAGGTTAAATAAAGCGGAAGACGATAACGCCTTGCCATTACCCCAAGACCACAGATATGATCTGAATGCTCATGTGTTACAAGAATACCTTGCAATGTTTTGGGATCAATATTAATGGATGCTAGGCCTTGCTCAATTCGCTTGCCACTTACACCGGCATCAACAAGAATATGTGCCTGATCCGTTCCTATATATATACTATTACCACTACTTCCACTGGCAAGACTGCATAATTGTATCATTTATTTTCCTCTTTCTATATGACCTTGTCAAGATCTTTTGAATCTATGGTAACACGGCCTCGTCCATGCTTCTTACTATAGTACATGGCATTGTCTGCTCTCGTCAATAGTTTTTGACTATTTTTAGCAATCTCAGGATATGAGCTGACACCAATACTTATATCTATGTGTACCTCTTCAGTGACTTCGCCGTTTTTATATAGTAGGGTTGACTCTTTGATACTTGCATGCAGTTTTTTAACAATGGCTTGGGCTTGGACTAAGTTTTTATCCGGTAATACCAGCAAAAACTCTTCCCCACCATATCGGACCGGAAGTCCATTATATTCGCGAGCAAGACGGTCTGTAATTGAGGCACATAGTTTAATGGCTTCATCACCAAAAATATGTCCATACTTGTCATTGACGGATTTAAAGTAGTCAATATCAAAGAGTGCAATAGATAAGGGCTTTTCCTTTTGGTCCGCTTGATGAACGAGTGCTTCTATATGGTCAATAAAGTATTTACGATTATATATACTTGTTAGCCCGTCTTTAACAGCAAGCTCCTCCATCTGGGCATAAAGATTGGCATTATTTATGGCTATCGTAATTTGCGTACTAATCCCTGTAAAAAATTGAATATTTGCGTCGGTAAACATATCCCTAGATGAATGTTCTGCAATCAGTAAGCCATAGACAACAGAATCTCTTAATAAGGGGATAATTGCTAAGGAACCTACCGGACGATTATGAATAAAAGGATAATCTGCTTGGATTACATGATTATCTAATAGAACATGATTGTTTTCAAAATAGTCTTTTAAAAGCCCTTCTTCGACATCTTTGATTAATTGCTTTAAAAAATCCCCTTCATGATTGGATTCTAATTTATAATAGTATCTCTCATTACGTTCATCATATAGAACAAGGGAACAAGTATCCACACCTGTCGTCCCAATGATTGCATCTGTAACTAAATCAATGAGTTCACGAATGTCTAAAGCAGAACTAATATATCTTAATAATTCGTTTTGAATGTATATCTCACCTGTTACTTTGTTGAGTCGTTCATTGGCCCGTTCCAAGTCATTTTTTTGTTTTGCAACGTCATCGTGAATTAACTTAAATCGTTCCTGAGACCGTCGAAGTTGTTCATTTTGTCCTTCAACGTCTCGGACGGTTGTCCTCTGTGTTGAAAGTTGTTTATCAACATCTTCTTGTATAATCTTATACATGCGATAAGCTCCGGATACAAAGAAGCTAAATCCCATTAAGATACAGAGTACTTCTACCGTAAAACTGTTATTCGGAACCGTAAGTATAAAGCCGGGAATCCATAAAACAAGTATTTGATAACTTAAAAATATTTTATATTCAAAGTCATCATTAGGGATGGATATAAACATTTCAAAAACATAAAGTAAGGCAATCAAGATAGCTGACACTTGAAAAACCAATGATATGTTGGGCAAAAAAAACACAATACCTATAGAAAAGCCATAACGAATAAGCACATAGACCACTGTGCTTTCAAAAAAATGCTTATATATTAAAAATGCACTTATCATTAAATTCAAAAATAAATATCCAAAAAATATTATGTCTAATGTTTGGCTTTGCTCATTAATGACAATATAGACGGTATATAAAAATAAGATGGATATAAAATGAAGATGTGCAGATAATAATTTGTGTTGTAATCGCCTTATCGCTTTCATAGTTACACCTCAAATTTATTTTTGCCAATAAATTTCTATATAATCACCTTGTTGAATTGGATCCATATATCCGGCTTTTTGATGATTAATGGTTGTCACAAGTGTTCCTTTGGGTTTTGTACGGTCAAATTCAATGCTATCAAACACATCAACAAATACATAGGTGTCTTTGCCCGATAATTGAACGTTTTCTTGATTGACCGTAACATGTATTGTGGTATTATCCGCTTTATCTTCTATCGTTTCTAGTGAAGGGGCTGATTGAAAGGTATTGATTTGATCACCCAAGTGAATCACTTGGTCCTCACTTGCCTTTTCTTCATTAACGAATACCGAAGAATAGTTCACTGAAAAGGCCTCTAAGACCTCGTTTAATGTCGGATACAAAATATCAATGACATCGTGGTTTTCAATGGAATAGGCACGTGATTTTTTGCTTTGATTTACTAGAATCTCAATATCCAGCAACTTTTTTTCATCATTCAGCCTTATGTATTTTTGTCCCTTTAATAGAGAGTCGATTGTTGCTGAAGCATTCTCGCCTTTTTTCGCAGGAATTATTGTTATATAATCATGCATTTTAATTGGCGCTGCTAAATCCACTGCTTTTTGATTGACATAAATTTGTGCCGGTTCACCGATTTGCCCTTTTATAAGCTTTTCTTGACCGTCAAAGGTAAAGGTTAAACTGTTGCCTCGACTCGGAATAAAGGCCTTAGGTTCAATCCCTTTTAATGCAACAATATCCATCACTGTCAGCCGATTCGTATTAAAAATGCGTATAGATTCATCATTCAAAAAAACTTCAACAAAATCATGCTGATTATTTTGAAGTCCCGTTAGACAGATTCCAATCGGTGTTACATATTCCGGATTTTTCTTGAAGTTTTTATCATCCGCTGTAACGTTTGCAAGAACATCTTTTCCACGTATGGCCACACGTTCCTTGGCGAGATGTAAATCCTCTGCAATAAGTTCTGTAAAACGGTCTAATTGGCCGCCACCGCCAACGATAAAGACGGCATTGGTACTATGTCCGCCATTTAACTCTTGGATTTTACGACTGATTAATTTTGCCAAATGATTCTTCGACTGTTCAATTGTTTGACGTACATGATCTAATTCAATTGTCTGTTTTAGTCCGATTGCGTCCTTAAAAGAAACGGTTTTTCCACGTCCGGATGCTTTGATTTTTATCTTTTCTGCTGTTTTAAAATCAACAAGGTATTGATGTACAATGCTTTCCGTAATTTCGTCACCGGCAGTAGGAATCATGCCATAGGCAATAATACTTCCCCCTTTGGTAATAGCAATATCCGATGTTCCTGCACCAATATCAACCAAAGCAATATTTAATAATCGAAATTCTTTTGGAATTGCAACTTGAATAGCCGCGATAGGCTCTAGCGTTAGACTGTATACTTCTAAACCAACAAGTTCCATCACTTTATATAAGCTATTGACAACTTCAGCAGGCAAAAAAGTACTCAGAACGTCAACGCCAATGGTGGTTCCTTTATGCCCCAGTAAATTCGTCATTTCAAAATTATTCAGATAGTATTTTGTCACACTATAACCTACACAATAAAAGGGTAATTCTTTTGCTGCATCTTTATAATTTATTTGATGCATTGCTTTTTCCATTCCTTGTAGTTCAAGGGATTGTATTAATTCTTCTGTAATCTCAACAGATTCATCAATCTCAATGGTTATAGAGGTTTCCATGGTTTTAAGGACTCGTCCCGCAGCAGCAATACATACTTTCGTTAATACTTTATTCGTTTTACGTTCAAGTGACTCTTTTACTTTTCGAATAGTTAGTGCAACTTGATCAATATCGTGTATTTGACCATCAATCATTGAACGGGTTTCATGAAGTTCCATATGCGATGCAACAACATGAAAACCGCCTTTGATCTCATAACCTAAGATTCCCACAATTGAGCGCGTTCCTATATCTAATCCAAAAATCAGATTGTTATCCATCTGCTGCATAATTTATTCCTTCCTCTAGTGATTTCACGACTACATTATTTATATAATAACATATTTTTAGTAGTCTGTGTAATCTGTAATCTCTATGTCTTGAATATTTTTATACACATGAAAATAATTCGGTTCTATTGCTCCTTCGATTTTATTGTGAATAAACATTCCATTTTCCAAAAAACCTATTGGGATTATGGGAAATTCATCCATAACCCATTGACTCAATGTATTTAATTGATTAATGTATTGTTCATCCGTCTCAACTTGTCGATATGATGCTAATAAACCGTCAATATTTTGATTGGAATACTTTCCGTAATTATATCTACCATTACTTGCAAGAACTTGATTCAGTGATGGAATAAGGCTTGCTTGGAATGTATTCAAATACATATCAAAAGAACCATCGATTAATGCCTGATAGTACTCTTCACGACTCAATCCTATAAATTCAATATTATCCCGTTCGTCATCAATCGATGCTTGTATGATTTTTATGATGTTTTCTTGGGTATGGTCTTCACTTAAATAGATAAAACGGATAGCTTCTGTATTGATAATCGATGTTACCTTTGTATTGCTTTGGTCAAAAACATCATATTGTTTAAGCCGCCCCTGTATCTCCGATTCAAGGTGCATGGGTAAGGGCGTGAAAAACAAATGATTCAAAAAAGCCGTACGGTTAATATGGCTATAATCTATTAAACTTGAGTAATAACGCCGCACATTGACATCTTGATAAAACACATTGGTGTGATTGAATCCAATATAATAAAAATACGGGCTTAAATATTGCTTTTTTTGAATGTTTTGATCATCCGAATAATTGGGCCATTCGGTTAAAACAGGAGCAATGAGATCGATACGTTTTGCCATAAACATATTGTATTCTTCTGCAAACGACCGCACTAAGGTAAATCGAACCTTATCAACGTTTGCTGTTTGACCGTGATAGTTAGGATTTTTATTCAAGACAAGTTCTATCATACTTTGAAAATGATTGCATTGATAAGGACCTGTCCCAATGGGAAAGGTCTTGTCATAGTTATCCGATTCAAGATAAGCCTGAGACAGGATGGGAAACGTCAAGGCATATAAATTATAGCGATCCTTTTGTTGAAACTCAACCACCACTGTGTTCTCTGCTTCAGCCGTTAAATTCTGAATATATGTATTGACATAGGAATAACCACTATTGGCTTGTGTATTAATGTATTCATAACTGAATACGACGTCTTCTGCTGTAAGAGGCTCACCATTATGAAAGGTGACTTGGTCTTTCAATGTCAGTCGATAGGTCCTTTCATTGATTTGCTCATATTCTGAAACAAGAAGAGGTTCAATATGTTTATATTCATCAGGTGAGAAAAGACTTTCATACACAAGTTTTAGCCCTTGATCCACGTTATAGGCTACACCATCAAGGGGATTAAGAGTTTTAGCATTATCCATCGACAATTCAATGGTATCTTTTATATACGTTGATTCCGGTAATTTTTCGTAGTCTCTCTCCGTTACTTCCTCTTCAACATTAAGATGGTCAAGATTAAACTCAGCAATTTTTTGAATTGTTGAGCATCCTGTGAATGTAGAACTGATTAATAATAACAGAATGAATATATACCTATACTTCATAATATCTCCTGTAGCAAATGTTTGATTTCCTGTTCTTTATGTTCAATGCCTTGGTCAAGAGACAAGGTCACGTCTGAATGGTGGTCATAAAAATCGGTTGCCTTTTGTGAGCCTATCATGGCTATGGCTCTCTCATAAGGAATATTTCGCTGCTCAACGAGCCTTTTTAACCGTATGTCTTTAGATGTATATATATAAATCACAAGGTCGCATAAGGTATGAATATTAGCTTCAACCAAAGCCACACCATCAATAAGAATAAGTGAAAACTTGTCCTTCTTTTCTTGTATTTCTTCTATAATACATTCTCGTATTCTGGGATGGGTTAGTTGACTCAAAAATTCTAAGGCAGACGCATCCTTAAATACAATGGAACCTAAACGTTTACGATCAATGCGATTATCCACTAGAATTTTTTCTGAAAACTTTTTAACGAGTGCCTCTTTGATCCCATCTTCATCTAAAACAAGGTGACCAATCTGATCCGCATTAATGACATAAGCGGTATAATTTTTTTGAATATAGTCTGAAAAAGTGCTTTTTCCGCTCCCCGTCTCACCGATAACACCAATAATCTTAGCTGTACTCATTATTTTGCCTCGTACCAGTTATCGGCAATCGATGCATCTACAACCATAGGGACAGATAGACGAACAGCTTTTTCCATTTCTTCCACTAACATTTGTTTAACTTGCTCTTTTTCTTCTTGGGGAGACTCAATAATTAATTCATCATGAATCTGTAAAATCATTTTTGAAGTGAGTTGCTCTTTTTTCAACCGTTTATAGACCTTTATCATAGCGATTTTAATAATATCTGCAGCACTCCCTTGAATAGGCGTGTTCATAGCTATTCGTTCACCAAATGAACGTCGCATATAATTGCTATTAGACAGTTCGGGAATCAAGCGCTTTCGATTATACATGGTCACAACATAACCATCCTCATAAGCTTTGGCCACTGTTAAGTCCAAGAATGCTTTAACTTTTGGATATTTATCAAAGTATGCTTGAATATATGTTTTGGCTTCAGGAATCGGAATATTCAAATCGCGACTGAGGCCAAAATCACTGATGCCATAGACAATACCAAAATTAACGGCTTTCGCATTTCGACGCATCTCTTTGGTCACTTCGTCAAAGGGAACATGAAAAACTTGCGAAGCTGTAAGTTGGTGAATATCCTTATTTTCACGATAGGCTTCTAAGAGCAAATCATCTTGAGATAAATGGGCTAGAACACGCAATTCAATCTGTGAATAATCCGCGCTCACAAAGACATGGCCTTCTTTTGGCACAAAGGCTTTACGTATAAGACGTCCTTCTTCTAGCCGTATCGGAATGTTTTGAAGATTAGGATCTGTACTACTCAAGCGTCCTGTACTTGCAATCGTTTGATTAAAGGTTGTATGAATTTTTCCGTCGTCCAATACATAAGGAAATAATCCATCTGCATAGGTTGATTTTAGCTTGGTCAATTGTCTGTAATGCAATATTTCTTTTATAATCGGATGTTTATCCTCAAGCTTCTCTAGAACATCCACGTTGGTTGAATAACCGGTTTTTGTTTTTTTCAAAGCCGGCAACCCTAACTCTTCAAATAATATAACCCCTAATTGCTTTGGCGAATTAATATTAAACTCATGTCCGGCCAAAGTGAAAATATGGTCTTGTATCTCAGCGATTTCCGATTCAAGGCGTTGACTTAATCGTGTCAAGACGTCTTTATCTACTGTAATCCCTTCTTTTTCCATACTGTATAGAATAAGAAGAAGGGGCTTTTCTAAAGTATTGTATAGGCCTAATACATCATCTTCGACCAGTGCATCTGTTAAGGGCTTAAAACTTTTTTGAAGTATTGTTACAGATTGGGCCAGATAATTGAGTCTTTTCTCCTCATCTATTTCACCGATTCCGATTTTCTTTTTTCCCTTGCCTAACAAATCATCAATGGTATGCAAATTGATATCTGTATAGGTTAAACCTAAATCAAGTAATGGATAATCCCCTTTATTGGGTTTTGCTAAGTAAAACATAAGGTGTAAGTCATCAAAAGAAGAAATCATCGCTTCTTCATTGATGTTAAAAGTATGTAACCATGCTTTTACATCATAAAAAAGTACATGCTCAGCTTCCTTGAAAACGGATAGGAGGTCCTGTCCAATCGCGGAATAATCAACATTTTCTTCTGTGGTTTCATGAATAAAACGTTCATAATGCTTCTTTTTATCTTGAACCAGAAAGACCAATCCTAAATACCCATCTTCTTGATAGTGATAAAAGGTGATTTCATGATCCTTGACTTCTTTTTTCATGGTTTCTATAAAAGTCGCATATTCATCAATAACTGAATATTCAAGGCTTTGAACGTCATTTGCAACTTCAATGGTATTAAAATCAAAGCGGGTCAACAAGCGTGTAAAATTCAACTCTTTGAATAATTCAAAGGTTTGTTCATTCAGATAGTTGTCAAGGCGCATTTGCTCATCCTCGATTTCAATGGAACAATCACGTTTGATTGTGGCAAGGTCCCGGCTAATAAATGCTAATTCTTTATTGTCCACAACTTTTTCTTTTGTTTTTCCTTTTAAATCATCGACATGTTCGTAAAGCCCTTCTAAGCTTTCATACTTCTTAATATATTTATGGGCCGTTTTTTCACCAACTCCCGGAATACCCGGTATATTATCGGATGAGTCGCCCATCATTCCTTTAACATCGATAAATTGCGTGGGCGTAAAGCCATATGTCTCGATAAAACTCTTATAATCATAGTGTTCTGTTACTGTCGTTCCGCCTTTGGTTCTAGGAATCGATATCTTTGTCTGGTCACTAGCTAATTGAAGCAAATCTCGATCACCTGATAAGACCGTAACCGGACCATTTTTTTCAAAGCGCAAGGATAGACTTCCCAAAATGTCGTCCGCTTCAATTCCCTCTTCAATGTAGGTTGCAATTCCCATGGTTTCTAGAACCTCCCGAATAAGAGGCATTTGACTCCGAAGTTCATCCGGCATACCTTTTCGATTGCCTTTATAAGCTTCATAGGTTTTATGACGAAATGTTGGGGCATGGCTATCGAAAGCGACTAAAATATGTGTTGGTGACTCATCATCAATCGTTTTAAACAAGATGTTGAGAAAACCAAATACTGCATTTGTATATCTCCCCTTGGAATCCGATAACAAGGGCAAGCCGTAAAAAGCCCGGTTCATAATACTGTTTCCGTCAATTAATAATAACTTATCCATGTAAATCTCCTATCTTTTTTTTGCCCGTCGGTATATAAGAATACCACTAAATACACTCAGAACAATCAAACCAATAATAATTTCTCGACGATGGTCTGATTCTTGCTTGTCCAACTCTTTCGTTTGAGCCTCCATTGCCATTCTAGGTGCTACATCTTCCGACGGTGCCCCTTCCGATGGCGCATCCTCTAGTGCTTCCTCCATCTCAGCATCAAATGTTGTTATGGATGTATCATACGATTCTGCTGTGGCCGCTTCTTCATTATTGGCTTCTTCAGTGATTTGATCCTGCACTGCCATTTCATCTTGAACCATCATAGCTTCATCTGAACTGTTTTTTAGTATATTTGGATTCATCAAGCCAACAAAACCTAGAAAGACAACAAATACAATCGCGGCTGCTATACTAAGGTATGGTTGATATTGAGTATACTTGGTTAGATTTTTATACTTTGATAAACGCTTCATCACATCGGTGTGTAACGAGTCCGGCGCCTTGTATTTAGTAAGATCCAGCTCTTGTTCTATAGATTGATATATATCGAATTCATATCGACATTCTTCACATTCTTTAATGTGTTCTTCTACACTATTTTGTTCAGTTGCCGTTAATCCTTCTGTTGAATATATGGCAACTAATTCTTTTATATTTTCATTACAAACAGTCATATCCGTTCCTCCTTTCAATTATTAGACGATTCAAACATTAGATTGTTCCCACATGTCTTGAAGTACATTTTTTAATGCAATTCTTGATCGTGCTAACCTAGATTTGACCGTCCCCATATTTATCTGTAAGGACTCACTAATTTCTTGATACGACTGACCTTGTAGGTCTTTCATAATAATGATGTTTTTTTGCTCGTCTTTAAGTTTTTCCAGCGCTTCCCAAACCATTTGTATTTGTTCTTGTCGAACAAGATTGCTTTCCGGCGTATCACCGGTATCTTGAATGAAGTCTTTCATGGTACCTCCATCCTCGGTAATCGGTTGATCATAGGAATACTCTTTTTGCAGTTTACGTTTTAGTTTTCGGTATTCATCAATGGCTGTATTGACTGCCAAGCGATGAACCCAGGTACTGAAAGCAGACTCAAACTTAAACTGATCAATTTTTTGATATATTTTAAGGCAAATTTCCTGAGCTGCATCATAAGCATCCGCTTCATTTTTTAGCACCTTAAGTGCAATTGCATATATATGATCTTCATGCTGAAGAATTAATTTTTCAAATGCTTTTCTAGTTCCTTTTTGCGCTTTTTTTATAAGCTTTTCTTCTATTGCGTCCATTCAAGCTCCTCCCTTCATGACTCATCCCAAATTCTAGACAATTATACCATATCCACTATTCTTTTGCATCATGTGTTCATGAAAACAAAAAAATATTTATATTTTTACTATTTTTTCCAGAAACCACTTGCATAAACGATTATCCTATGGTATTATCATTAAGCGTCAGAAATGCGGATGTGGCGGAATTGGCAGACGCACAGGACTCAAAATCCTGCGGTAGTGATATCGTGTGGGTTCGACTCCCACCATCCGCATCAAAGCTTGTATCATTTGATACAGGCTTTTTTTCTACCCTTCTTTCGTCAACCTATAGCGCGAAAAAAGACCGCGTTAACGGTCTTTTACATATACTTCTTATTGCCCCACATATTACATTTTTTAAGTTCCAAATATTCATTATAGGCCTGTTCTAAAATCTGCTTTTCATTTGGAAATTTAAGAAGATGATAAGCTTCATGATATTTATAATATCCTGAATCCACGAAATACTCTTCTTTTTGCGGTTTACTGTAATAATTGTAGGCTTTCATTAAGTACCAGTGTACGTATTTTAACACGGTATCATTGGCAACCCGAAAGGAATACTGGCTTTTGCCAATATATTTAATTATATTACCTTTAACGCCTGCTTCTTCTTGTACTTCGCGAAGAGCTGTATCTTGATGTTCTTCGCCTTCTTCGACAGTACCTTTGGGTAAAACCCAACCTTCATACCTGCCTTTATAATTCTTATAGAGTAATAGAATTTTTCCTCTGTGGATTACCACCCCGCCACAACTTACTGCTTCTGTCATTGTATGCCTCCTTGTAATTGGGTGCTAATCTAGATTATGTACTTACATAGAGTATACATTCTTTTAACACTTCACGCAAGAAATATTTACCTAATTGATTAAATAGGCATCAAACATTTCTTTTGCAATCGGTACTGCATTTGCGCCACTTGAGCCGGCATTTTCAACTATAATGGCTATAGCAATTTGCGGATGATTCGCTGGGGCAAAGCCGACAAACCATGCATGTGTAGGACCAAAGGGGTTTTCAGCTGCACCGGTTTTTCCGGCAGCACTATAATTATCATTTGACAGCATTTTTCCTGTTCCTGTTTCAACCGTAGCTATCATATATTCTCTAAGGGCTTTTATCTCATCTGCAGTTAATGATGTCTCGTAACCTTCCGGTAATGTTTGTTCCACAATGTGACCATTGGCATTTTCTATATAATCCACTAAATATGGTGTCATGGCTAAACCGCCATTGGCAATTGCGCTGGTAATCATTAAATTGTGCAGTGGGGTAATCATAGTCTCCCCTTGACCGATAACCGTCTCTGCGCGTAAAGATGCAGATACAATCGTCGGAAATCCAAATTGGCTGATTTTATGGTTATAGGGATACGGCAAGGCTTGATTAAAAAACAAATCATTAGCTGTTTCTTCTAGTTGTTGGGTCGTAATGGCTTCTCCCATGGTTGCAAAGGCTGTATTACATGAATATGCAAAGGCTTCTGCAATTGAGACTGGTCCGTGTGCCGTATGTCCGTAACAACTAATGGTTTTTTCTGCAAATGTATCTGTCCCTCTACAAACGTATGAAAAAGGTTCATTATGGTTGCGTATATAGGTTAATGCCGTTAATATTTTAAAGGTCGACCCCGGTGGATATAAACCGTTTGTGACACGATTAAGAAGTGCCGCTTCTTTTGTATCTTCGGATAGAGTTGCATAAACTTGAGACAATGTATTGGGATCAAAATCTGGTTTTGACACAAGGGCTAGGATTTTTCCTGTCGTCGGATCCATGGCAACCACTGACCCTTTTCGGTCTCCTAGGCTATCTGAAGCAATCTCTTGTAAGCTATGGTTTAAGGTTAGATGCACATCACTTCCTTGACGCTCTTGGGCTTTGATATTGCGCAAAAACTGTTGAAAGACATTTTGATTACTATTTAATAATTGCATATTTAAATCAGCTTCAATTCCGGTTTTTCCAGGGTTGGTGTAACCAACGACATGGGCATAGGTTTGACCGAATGGATATATACGTTCTTGTCCAAGATCATTTGTCCTTGTGTAGGCCAAAACTTCCCCTGTACTATCATAGATTGACCCTCGTATGATTTCTTTTTCAATAGATTCCAGGCGTTTGTTATAGCTATTTAACTGGACTTCCTCACTTTGAACGATGACAAAAAATAAAAAGTAGCCCATCAGTGCAAGATATAAAATCGTCATGACAAATTTTAAAGAAATTAAGGTATGAGCATTAAATTGATAGTTTTCTCGATGATCGGATAACTTGCTCGTCAAATCAATAAAGCCAACCATAATAATCGATGTAATTAAGGAGGTCCCTCCATAACTCACAAATGGAAAGGTGACCCCTGTCAAAGGAACTAGCTTAATTACACCACCAATAATTAGAAAGCCTTGGAAACCAAGCATAACTGTCATTCCGACACTCACATATAAATAAAAGCGATTCTTACTTTTTTGACATTGCGATAAAAGCATGATAATAAGCATGTAAAAGAGAAAAATTGTGAGTAGGACAAATAAACTCCCCAATTCTTCCCCAATAGCTGCGAAAATAAAGTCTGAATTGACCACAGGAATGCGCTTAGGCATCCCTTGTAAGAGACCTGTTCCCATCCATTTCCCACGGGCAAATGCAAATAAAGACTGGGTTATTTGATATCCTTCATGGTCAATATATTCAAAGGGGTATAACCAGGATATAATCCGCACTTGAATGTGAGAAAAGAGTTTATAAGCAATAATACTGGCCAGACTAAGTACTCCGATTTGAGCAAAAGGCAGCCACCTTTTTTGATAATACATATAGGATAATACGATATAGGTCACAAAAAATAATAAGGCACTTCCTAAATCTCTTTGATAAACCAAGATTAAGATAAGAAGGCCACTGAACAAGGACCCAATGACAAGCCCTGAAAAACTTTTTTGAAACCGAAATAAGCCCGCAAGTGAAAAGGCAAAAAGAATTTTTACGATTTCTGAGGGCTGAAACGTTATTCCTCGAATATTTACCCAATTGGTAGCTCCATTGACCGTTGCATTCACACTGAGTAGTAAGGCAACCGACAAAATAAGATATATCCAAGTGAGTTTATCGATTCGTTTAATATAACGAAGAATAAATATAGCGATAAACATGATAACAAAACCAACACATGCATAGAGCGTATGTTTTAGGGCTAAGCTTGGGTCCAAACGATGTAACATAATCGAACCGGTTAAATGAATCATGGCAATAAGATGCCATACAATAGGTTCCAAATAATTGGTCAATTGACTTCCATAGACAAATAAACCAATTGCAATAATATTTAAGCCCATAATCGTGATTCCATCTTTATTCAATCCATTATTCAATAGAATAAATCCATGTCCTAGAATGCAAAAACCAAATAAAATAAATTGTTCCATGCTTAATGACGTTTTATTGTCTTCCACAGATAATTTATAAGATACCATGATATGAAAGGTAAAAACGGTTAATAAAATGATATAAATATAGTTCAATACAATGCTCAAACTTTGCATAAATCACCTATTTTACACCACGTTGAATATGACCTTTCGTCATTTTTGATTCATCAAAAAAAGGTGGTTTGCCTTGATATAATAGATCCATCAATTTAATCACTTCTTCTTTCGACTCATAAGTATATTCAATGCGGTATTTTCCTTTTAACTGTTGCCTATAGTCAAGTAAATTTGTTGCTTTCGCATTATATATGCTATTGTAACAATACTTACAATGGCTCGTTACATGTAGACTCTCTTGTTTACGATCTTTCATGTGCAAATGATGCCCATCAGTAGAATAATCACATCTTCCATAACGGCTCTTATATGCACATGTTGACGAATGCATCAGGCCAATGTGTCCATAGGCAATCCATTCACAATCCATTTCAAGGATTTTATCAAGAATATCTTCCATCCCACGTGCATTTAATTCAACAGACAATGTTACTGTCTCGACATTTGAGTATAAAAATCTTGTAGACCACTGATTAAATGCATGTATATTATAATCCGATGCTATTGGCTTATTGTATGAAGCCAACATATGGATTTGTCCCAGACTACGAATTAAAAATCCATCAACTGCACTTATATTTATTCGGTCGAGGGCTTCAATCAAGGTCTGCTTTGATGCAGGAAATAGTACATGTGGCAAGGCAAGATATATCTTTGTCTGATCCTCAAAGCTTTCTTTCTCCTTGAGTATCACATTGATTTTATCAATAGACATGTCTGTAGAATCCACGTATATTCGATCCACTAGTTCTAAAGCTGCTTTTTTCTTATAGCTTTCCTTAAGCCCTTCCCATTGTTCATAAGAAGACACAAGTATGCGCAGTCGTCTTTCTCGATTAACCCCTTCTATCTCATCTTTAGCTTTGGTCTGTCGACCCATAAGGTTTTTCAATTGATAAGGTACTCTTTTTTTCCAATATAGGTCTAATTTGTTGTTTTCCAATAGCAGTAATGCATCCCGGCGCAGTTGATTCATTGCCCCTATTGGAACGAAAGCATGACCATCAATGGTCATCTCTTCAAACTTAAAAACAAAGATGCTATCTTCCGTTTTATTGAATTGTTTTTTTACGGTATCTTCATCAAGAGGTCTTTTTTGAGCTTCTTCCACAACAAAACCATCGATTGAAAAGGAATAGCTCTTATCATCTATGTCTTTATAATTCATATCTAAGTGTAGCGGTTTGCCGACTTTTGCCATGACGCGAACCTGAACGTCTATATGGCGCTCTTCTTTTAAGGCATCGATACCTTTTGATATCATGGGATCAAAAATTTTGTATAATTGAATGGTCGCGTTTTTTACTCCATCAAGTGTGATGATCTTTTTGACAATCGGTAAATTTTTATTTAATAGGATTTTTCTTTGAGTCCAATCCGTCTCTAGCGTACTTGTCGGATGATTGACTTCCCCTAAATTCACTGAAGGCACATGCCATTCAATGACATCACCTTGATGTAGTTTTTCATCTAAATCAAGGCTTATCGTCTTCCCTGTAACTTGAGCCGATCCGACATGTAAGCCTAGGTGTTTGGGATGCTTCACAGAAATCTGGCTTTGAGGGTGAGAAAAATAATATCCTTGGGTAAAATCCCCTCGATTATAGATAATCTTTAGAAGGTCAATATCCTCTTGAAGAACACGGTAATCTTCGATACGTTCTTCTTGGATACATTCAATGGCAAGGGCTCGATATTTTCGATATAGATAGGTCGCATAAAAAACATAGTCTGCATTTTTCATTCGTCCTTCAATTTTAAAGGAATCAATTCCCGCTAAAATCAGCTGTGGTAGTATTTCTAAGGTCATTTGATCTTTCATACTTAGATAATATCCACTCTGATCATTGATCGTAAACGGCAATCGACATGGGCCGGCACACTTACCCCGATTCCCACTTCGGCCTCCGTAAAAGCTACTCATTAAGCACTGTCCACTAAAAGAATAACATAAAGCGCCATGTACAAATGTCTCAACTTCAATCGGAACCCTTTCAATAATTGATGCAACATCGGTCAAACTACACTCACGGGCTAAGACGATCCGCTCAAATCCCAAATCATAGAAAAAGCGTGCATCCTCGACATTATGAATATTTAATTGGGTACTTCCATGCAAAATAAAAGTCGGAAAATAGGTCCGTATATACTCAAAAACACCTAAATCTTGTATGATCAAGGCATCAAGACAAAGTGTGTCTAAGAATTCTAACTCCTTATGCAATTGTTCAAACTCAATATCCTTAATAAGGGTATTAAGCGTATAATAAACTCTTACGTCACGTAAATGGGCATAGCGCACAAGTTCAGCTAATGTTTCATGATCAAAATTTTTCGCATAGTCCCTCGCACCAAATTGAAGTCCACCTAAATAAACCGCATCACATCCAGCACTTATCGCTGAATAAAATGCATCGATATGCCCAACAGGCGCTAATATTTCAGGATTTTTTATTTTACTCGCCATACTGCCTCCTAGGCTTACAAACCATCATGCTCAAATAAATCGATATACTCATCAAGTTCTTTTTTTAGACGTTCCGTTTCACTTTTTAGTTCCTTTATCTCTCGATCTTTTTCATCGATACTCGTCTTGATTTTAAAATAGTCATCCGCAATATTAATGGCTAATAAGACCGATTGCAAGCGTGTGTTTAATTTTTTTCCATTCTCCGAGGTACGAACCTCGTCCATTTTTTTGTTAATATATAGGGCAACATGCTGTAAATACTCTTCACTCTCGTCTCCGCTTAAGGTATATACATTGCCGCCTATAAGTACTTTTGATTCATTCTTCGTTGCCATATAAAAACCCCCTTATAGTATAGTGATTAGATCTTTTTTAAGATAATAAGTTCTTGTAGTGTATTTCATAATACTTGTTCTCCGGAAAAACAGACCAACCAATAACAGCCGACACATTTTTTTCGTTTTCATCCATTTGCTGAATATGGTCATCAAAAGATTGTACTTCGCTAATCAATTCATACGATATGGACTCTTCTCGACTCACTTCAAACAAACACATCTTGACCAAACGAAGAATTTCATCGGTATTACCTTGAATAAAGAATTGTTTGATTCCCTGTTCGACCAATTCATATATCTTTTCCTTTACCTTTTTTCGTATGTGGGAAATCGCATCAAAACAAGAAGAAATATATTCCACTAAGAGTTTATTATGATATTCTTTGCCGTAATCGGTTAATAAATATTCAACTTTTCGGTTTTTCTTTGGAATCGGTGTCATGATTTCTTGATCTTCATATTCTTGCAACATATGATTAACCGTTCCTAAGCTTACATCTAAAGCTTTTGCCAAAACACGTTGATTAATGTTTCCGTCGGATGCAATGATATTTAACAAAACCAATTCTTTATTCATATAGCCCCCTAGTTATTCATAATTATTCCAAAATGTTTATAACAATAAGGTGTCACCATTCGTCCACGTGGTGTTCTGTTTAAAAGTCCAAGTTGCAATAAAAAAGGCTCATAGACCTCCTCAACCGTATCCGATTCCTCGCCGATTGTTGCCGCTAGGGTATCTAGTCCAACAGGACCTCCTTGATATTTTTCAATCAAGGTAATCAGCATTTTGCGATCATTTTTATCTAAGCCTAGGGGATCAACATCGAGTAAATCTAAGGAAGCTTTGGCAACCTCTTCGGTAATGACACCATCAAATTTTACTTGTGCAAAATCTCTCACACGCTTAAGAAGTCGATTTGCAAGCCGTGGGGTTCCTCTTGATCGACGTGCAATTTCATAGGCTCCATTGACATCAATCTCGACCTTTAATACCTTTGCACTTCGATGAATAATAGTTGCAAGCTCTTGTGGTGTATAAAATTCAAGCTTATGGAGTACACCAAAGCGGTCACGAAGCGGTGAGGATAGTAATCCGACACGCGTTGTCGCTCCGACTAGTGTGAATTTAGGTAAATCCAGCCGTATAGACTTAGCCGCCGGTCCTTTTCCAATCAAAATATCAATCACATAATCTTCCATTGCCGGATACATCACTTCTTCAACTTGTCGGTTCAAGCGATGTATTTCATCAATAAACAAGAGATCGCCTTCTTGAAGATTATTTAAAAGGGCCGCGATATCGCCCGGTCGTTCTATGGCCGGTCCGGAAGTTATTTTTAAATTCACACCCATTTCATGGCCGATAATGGATGCAAGTGTCGTTTTTCCAAGGCCGGGAGGGCCATATAAGAGAACATGATCTAAAGGTTCATTCCTTTGTTTCGCCGCCTCTAAAAAAATTCGAATATTTTCTTTGGCTTTTTCTTGCCCGATATAATCATCAAGGCATGATGGACGTAAGGATGTCTCAATCGTTATATCTTCTTCAATCATTTGGTTGGTTATTAATCGTTTCTTCATGTTTACTCCTTAGCTAAAAAAATAAGCGATTGACGTATAAGCTCTGATGTCGATTCTGCATCTTTAACATGTTTGATAGCATGAAGCGCCTCTGTTTCCGTATAACCTAAGCCGGTTAATCCAAGGAGGGCTTCATCAATAAATGTGCTTAATCCTGAAACATCCTTCGATGATTGTGACAATGTCTCTAAGTCAATCGACTTTAGCTTATCTTTTAACTCAATAATTAATTTTTCAGCTGTTTTTTTACCGATTCCCTTTGCTTGGCTGATGCGCTTTGCATCATCCGTTAACACAGCAATTCTCAAATCATCAGGGGTTAAGGTTGATAAAATACCAAGGGCCCCCTTAGGTCCGATACCGGATACACCGATAAGTTTCCTGAAAATGTCTATATCCTCTTCCGATGTAAATCCATATAATCTTAATATATCTTCTCTGACATATAATTCTGTATACATTTTCACTTCTGAACCTGTGCTTGGTAACTGTGTTAAAACACTTAAGGGCACAAATATTTCGTATCCGATATGCTGGCATTCTACGATGACTGAATCCATACGTTTTGCCACAAGTATGCCATGAATGTAACTAATCATAATGCTCCTCCAAAGTTTCTTTACTTAGTATTATATCTCATGTTCAAAAGATATACAATATATATTTTTGAGTTTCCCCTTTTTTTCCACAGCTAAGAAATAATCCTTAAAAATGCAAGAATGTTATCCACATCTTTCTTA
>Ga0163223_100063_pt1 | contig 44807 bp, 72 predicted proteins | sample MSEWel2016_02_17_2_FD_113147 | JGI IMG/M metagenome (GOLD analysis project Ga0163223, IMG submission 113147) | Subsurface microbial communities from deep shales in West Virginia, USA - MSEEL Well Study Marcellus 5H_2016_02_17 ...
GAATGTCCTGTGAAGGTTGTTATCACATTACCTGTTGCTACTTCCCACACCTTTGCTGTGTTATCCCAGCTTCCGCTGACTACATAGTTACCGTCAGGTGAGAAGGCTACAGAACGAACATCATCTGAATGTCCTGTGAAGGTTGTTATCACATTACCTGTATCATACTCCCACACCTTTGCTGTGTTATCATCACTACCGCTGACTACATAGTTGCCGTCAGGTGAGAAGGCTACAGAATAAACATAATTTGAATGTCCTGTGAGGTTTGTTATTTGGTTATTATTGTTTATTAATAAGCCTAAATTATCTTCTACTTTTTCTACAGGATTTACAACCGCTAATTGATTTCCCTGCAGTCCTGTTTGGCTTCTGGTTGGTGCTATATTGCTATCTCCAAGATAACACCTATTAAACACACTTGCATTAAGTAATCCAAAATTACCAGTAAAAAACTTATTCAAATAATTATCCAAAAGTATATTATTTTCTTCAATAATTTCTTTTTTTCCGTTTCTTGTATCAGTTAACTCATATTTAACTTTACCCTGTATTCCAAAATCAAAGTTTAAATTCATTTTATACCTCCAGCCACAATACTGAATTTACAACTATGTCTATACTGTTATTTTCTGATCTATCAAACTCTCCGTCAGAAATATACATATCTACACTTCTTGCCTTACTTGCTATATTTTCGACTAATAGCGATAAATTATCTTCCACTACATATCCTGTTTTAGAAATAATAAAATTATATGCTGTATCATAAACCAATAAATCTTCTATTACCTGACCGTTGACATCTGTAGTTAAGTTAATCTCTGGCATATCTCTTTGTGCTTCAATAGTAATATCAGCACCATCTATAGAATTTCCAGCTAAATCCTTTACAGTTATAGTAGTAGTAATATACATTGTTTCCCATTCTACCGCTGTTAAAATATCAATACTGCTATTTTCTACAAAAGGAGATATAAACGGCAACTCTATATTCTGACTGCTTCCAGGAGTAAAATTATTTAATAATCCTATAGCTCTATTTATTCCTAAACTGCTGTCCTCAACAGTAAGCTGATATACTGTTTCATAAGGTATTACATCAGTAAATAAAGCATTACCCGTGCTATCTGTTACAGATGATAATTCAGGTTGTTCTCTTTGTGCTTCTATAGTTATTGTTGTTCCGAATAAATCAGTTAAATCCTCCTGATTAAAAGCGTGTATATTTAAATCTATACCTGCTAAATCCCACAAAATATTACTAATTGATATATCTATATTGTTATTTTCTACAGGCTTACTGTCATCACCTAAAAATGGTACATTTATATCCATCATTTTAGTTTCATCATTGTTAAATATTAATAATCCCCAGCTGTCCTCTATAATACCTTCTTTTTCTAACACAAGTTTATATACTGTATTATATGGTATTATTAAAACTGAACCTTCACCTGCTGTGTTTAACGTTGTTGATATGCTTTCCTGCTCTTTCTGTCCTTCAATATATATATCTGCTTCTGGTGAAGAAAATAGATTAATTAAATATCTCATATCTTCCCAGGTTAAATTACTTACATCTATATCAATGCTATTAATAATATCATCAAAATAAGGCTCTAAAACAGGTTCTTTATATTTAAATACATATCTGTAAAGTTCATCTGTTATTGTGTATTTATAAGGTTTATAATCATCATCACGCTTATAAAAAACTATTAATTTTCCGCTGTATTCTATTGGGTCAGGGCTAAACTCTGGGTATGGTTTTGCAACTATTTCTTTTTCATCAATTTTAAAAGCATTAATGAAGTCTAAAGTTCTTTCCGGCTCAAATATATAGTCTATACTGTGTTCAGTATTATAACTTTCATTTTCTAATCTATAATAAATATTAGTTTGTTCTTGATCGCCATAAAACAAAACTAACTCTTTGTTGTGATTTAATACTAAAGTTGGCGAGCTGCCGTTACAAATTTTTCTTATACTACTTCCTTCATAAGGATAACTCATTAGCCATATTTCTTTAACTCCAGTACCAGCTATTGTTATTTCTACTGCTATTTCATAATGCCCTGCTGGATTAAACTCTATTGTCGGTTTTTGACTCCCTGTAGGAGAAAAAGCTAACAATTCATTTCTATCCCAACCAGTTAATTCTTCATTAGCTTTAAGCAGATATATTTCGCCTATACTTGCTTGATATACCCCCCATAACCTGCCCGAATACTCGTTATATCCATAATCCTGTGTGGTGTATTCTATTTTAGTAACAGGGTCGGTTTCCCAATTGTCAGGATAAACTTGTATTGGTAATCCTTCGCCTTCATTAAGAGGCCCCCAGCAAAAATCATAATCATCTGTGAAGCCTAAATAATCATTATCTGCTTCAAAAGCTTTAGTGACAATATGCTCACCTGTACCAAATTGAGAAAACATTTTCTCGATATAATTCCAATAATGGACTGGAAATTCTAAATTTTGTTCGTTATCGTTATTCCAGTTTAATTCCTGCATACTCACCAGTCCTTTATTTTAATTATTTCTTTTTAGATTTATCTTTATCTTCGTCTTTATCTTCTTCTTCACCTTTGTAAACTTCTTCTTGAATTTTAGTGATCCGACTAAAAGGAGAAGGGTGTTTTACTTTCCATTCTAAAAATGAGATAACTTCTGTTTCTGCAGTTTCTAACTTGCCATCAGGTCCAAATTCTAAACGCCTGCCACGCTTATTCTCAACATTCGGGTCTTTACTTGTTACTGCTGTATCCATAACTAAAACTAAATTTCTAAAGCCACAAGTTCCTTTTCCTACACTTGCAAATACTGCTGGTTTTTCTGCCATAGCTGGTCTAAATTTACCATTAGGTCCTCTTTTAGCCATCTTAATTTCCTCCTTGATATAATTAAAAGGGAGGAATTACCCTCCCTTATTCTGTTGTATATTAGCCTGTAACACCAGTTAAAATACTGTGTGTTTTTTCCAGTCTTACTCTTAATCCAGCCATTGTTAGGTACTCGTCTTTCCAGCCTAACTTGTCATTCTCCTGGATATTCTTTCTTAGCTTAGAGTCATTACCGCCAGCTGGACGATAGTCGATATTCTCAATATCAAGCATTAAGCCTGTATGAGCATAATCTTTCTCGAATAGCTTAGTTGTTGCGATAATTACATCACCGTGGAATGAAATTAATCGTCTTAATCTCATACCGTAGGTTTCCTCGCCAGATGTAGTTTCAATTCTGCTTGCACCAAATTGATTAATAATACTACCAATTCTAGGTGAAGTCAGGAATAACTTACGCTTACTACCCCAATCGAAAGCCATTTCGCAGAAGTTTTCAAATTCAGCTTCTGACAATGTACCTCCGTTTGTAGTTCCTACATCATAAGCATTGGACTTGATAAACTGAATAAGTCCACCAGTCATTCTCACTTTATTAGATACATCTTCGTATCTTTCACCAAACATCATTTGCTTTTCAATATCAATTCGGTGTTCTACTGCTTTTATCTTACTGAGTCTAGTTCTAGTGTCAGTTCCTGCACGCTTTCCTTCAATTTGATTAGCCATTGAAGCGTCAAAAGGTGTACGGAATGTTTGTACCAAATTCCACAACTTATTAGGCTGTGTAGCGTGTGTTTCAGGTGCATTAGAGTTTTCTTCCATAGCATTTGACATTCTCATAATGTTATCATCTGTACCAGTTGAAGCTACAGCGTCAGTACCACTAGAAGCCTGAGCGTCATAACCATAACCTCTCTCAACTGTTACATCATTACCAGCTTTAGACTTAACATACATAATCTCGCCTGTTGATCCGTTTTTCAGCAAGTCTTTAGGTCTGATAAATGAAGCGTCAGCTAAAGAGATAACTTCTTCTGTATGTGCTGTACCAGCTAAATAACTGGCAGTTAGCTTAGTCCACCAAACTTGTTCTTCTTCATCATACCAAATAAATTCCATTGAATTTACAGGTACTTTTCTAGCCCTCATTAAAATACTTAAAAATGGTGTTGCTTCTGGCATTAATTGGGCTATATCATTCGATACATCAATATCCCTGCGGTCAGAGTCAATATTGTAAGTAGTAACAGGAGTTCCATCTGTTCCTGTCCAAATATTGCGACCGTTATAATCTAATACTGCCATTTTAATTACACTCCTTTATATTTTATTGGCTGCCGCAGGGTGTTCCTAAAATTCCTGTCAGCTAGCCAAATATCCCTTGTCTTTTATCATTCGTGTGGAAGATGTTTTGCCTAATTTCTTCCTCGGGACTCATATTATTTTGAAATCTCAATTTATTATTATGTTGAGATTGTGGTATTCTAGCAGCTTGTTTTTGAGCATTATTATACTGCTGTTGCTGTTGCATATTCTGCTGTTGCTGCTGATACTGGTTATTCATAGTTCGGACATTATTAAAAGCTATCTCAAAGCCGTTCGGAAACATTTGAGGATCTAAATACATAGGATATTGTTGGAAAAAGTTAAGCATATCGTCTTTATGCTGTTCAAATTCCTGTTCCCCATACTGCTGTTTGATAGTATCTACCTGGCTACGATAACTATTGTTAAGCTGCTGTGCCTGTTGCAATCTCTGTTGTTCTTCCTGTTTTTTCTGCTGTTCTTGTTGCTGCATTTCATTAAATTTCTGTTCAACTAATTTTTCAGCTGTCTTTAGAGAAGTTTCTGCTACAACTTTTTTGAAAACATCAGAATTATAGCCTTTCTCATAAAGTTCATTAATTGCTTCATCAGCTGATACATCAAAGTTAAGGTCTGCCATTACATCTTCTAAAGTTAAACCTGTATTTTCCTGTGGCTGTTGTGGTTGCTGCTGTTGATTAACATTCTGCTGGTTAAAGTTCTGCTGATTATTTACCTGTTGTTGACTGACAAATCGGCCGGTTTGAGGGTCCCTTCTAGGCTGCTGCATATTTTGCGGGTTTTGCATAGCCTGCTGTTGTTGCATTAAATACATCTGTCTTAATCTTTGATTTTCCTGTTCTAATCTACTTAACTGCTGTCTGGTCTGATCCACATTAGAAGTCTGGCCTAAACGCTGTTCCAACTCCATATAGTAATTAATTGCTTCTTCTGGATTAGATATTTGTTTTTGCTCATTAACGCCTAATTTTTGTTCTAATTCATTGATACTTCTTTCAAATTCTTTTGCTGGATCTTCCGCTGACTTAAACTTTTCTCTTACATAATCAACTTTTCTGTCATAATCTGTCGATTTTTGTTGATTAACTGGTTTCTTACCATCTGCCTGCTGTGCTAAATCTTCTAAACTTGCCTGCTGACTTTGGCCTTCCACATTACCTTCATTTCCGTTTTCCGAAGCAAGTTCTCCAGGTTGTTCCTGGGCTTGCTCAATGCCTAAAGGGTTTTCTGCACTAACATTACCCTCTTGAGCATTTTCACCGAATAATCCCATTTATTGACCTCCTAAGTTTCTAACGCCTTATTAAATCGTTTCTCAACATACTGCAAGACTGATTTCAACGATTTTCTTTCCTTCTGCAACGCTATTCTTTCCACCAATTCCAGTTCTTCCATTTCTAAAAGGTCAGTTTCAATAACGCCTATACGCTTTTCAATAAATTTTTTGACATATTCCCAACCTGTTGACTGTGCCAATGTCGCAACTTCTCTTAATTCACGCTGTTTATCGTCCATTATCTCACCTGTCCTGACGCTTGTTGACTAGGGTTTCTTTCAGTCTGTGGCCTTCTTCCTCTTGCTCTACCTGTACTTGCATTATCAGCCTGCTGGGCAGCTGTTGGTCTATTACCTCCCTGCTCTGCAGCAGCCTGTTGTTGCTGTTGCATTTGCTGTATAGCCATTTCCTGGTCCGACAACAAGAATTTTTCTGCATTTTCTATATCAAAAGCCTTCAACCATTCTTCAAATAATTCTTTGTAATTAACGAATGGTACTCCAGACTGTAATAACATTTGAAGCATATGAGTTAATTGTTCTCGTCTTACATCTTTATTAGCTGCAGGATCAACATTAGTTCCTGCTGGCCTGTAATCAAATTCACCTATTAAATCACCTGTATCAATAGCACGCCAAGCGTTACCCTGTTCAAACGGAATATTAATTAACCTTTCGCTATCAATAAATTGCTGATTGTTCATATCCATTAAGTGTGCTAAACGCTTAATACCCAATTCCTCGAATATTTTTTGCTTAACTTCAAATCTCATTCCAGCATTAGATGTTTGCTTCATAGTTTCTGTTGCTGTTTGGTCGCCTGTACTTTCCGCTCCCTGCATAACAGGTGGAGTCGCAAGTGCATTTTCAGCTAAACCTTTCAACATACCCTGCTGATTAAAAGCAGAAGAAGCTACATCTGTCATATCAAATTCTTGTACATCTTCTGGGCGATCAACATAGATAATTCCGTGTGGTCTTGATACCAATTCGGACTCGTCAATGTCTGCCCCTCGTCTAACTTTCCACATCTTATTTAAAATAAAGTTAATATTATCTGTACGCTGATTATGGAGAGTGTTTTCTTCTTCCTGAATATCAGAAATGACCTGTACTGCACTCATTCCGTAAAATTCAGAAGGTAATCTGTCATATTTGCCTACTACAAATGGTTTCTTCCTGTGTCGCCAGTAAGGAGAAGGTCCGTCATAAATAGTTTTCTGCCTGTTGACTGTTATACAATGCCTGTTATCTTCCCAATAGTGCAACAATTCTAATTCTGAATTTTTGCTAGACTTATAGTCGTTGTTGCTGAAAATATCAACATCACCAGAAGAAAAACCTATCTCTGACATTCTTTTATCTCGGCCGTGTTCTAAGTTGGCTGCACCTTGTAATTCCTGTAATTCTTTAAGATCTCTTAGGAAAATACGACCTTCATCTAAATAATCTAAAAATTCTAATCTGCTTTTTAACTGATCTATAGTAACAAATTCCCTTTGGAAAACTCCTCGACAATCGTCTAAGTTAGTACCTTTAGGGTCAGGCCAAAAATCAAAATAATCTATATTAGTTATCTCGTTATCGTCCCAAACAGCTTCTCTACTCTGCCTGGTTTGATATATCTGCCTACCTGTATATTGAGGTACTCCAAATTGATTTCTGATTATCTCTGGTACTGGTACTTTCTTCTTTACAAAATCTTCCTCGTATCGCCACCCAACACCCATAATTCCTAAAGGAAAGATTAATAGAGAAGTTATATAATCATAGTATTTAGAAACTATGTTGTTTTTATCCAACTGCTCATTAACTAAAGAAGCAGCCACCTTCGCTTTATCTTCTGCCATATTCATAGGAAATCTGTCAAAATTTGTCGGCTTAGGCAGAAAATCTATATAGGGCGAAGATTTAAACAATCCCATTACATACCTTGCCCGAATAGTATCTACAATCTGATAGGCTCTAGGTATATGAATATCTGATCTGTGATTTTCTTCCTCGTCCTTTTCCCTAAATTTTTCTTTATAGCCAACAACCTGCTTATACCATCTAACCGCCATATCGTCCCATTGACTACGATAACTGTCAAAATGATTAAATAGCGATATTTGTTCCTGGAATAAGTCGCTTGCTTCCTGCTGTAATGTAGTTGGTCGGTTAAAAATCATTTAATCACCTTCTCGGCTGCTGTGGTTGTTGTGGTGGTGCTTGTGGTCCTGCCCCTGCTTGTTCTACCTGCTGCAATCTAGTAATCAGCTGCATAGCTAACATTACTAATTGCTGTTGATCCATTTGAGATAATCTTTGCTGCAGCTGTTGCATTTGTCCTCCGTTTTGAGGACCAGCCGCCATTCCTGGACCTCCAGGTTGTTGTGGTGGTTGTCCCATACCCATTGGCATAATAACCCTCCTTAAAACAATACTATATAAATAGAAAAAGCCCCCACCACCAGTTATTACCTGATAGTAGGGGCTGCTTGAGCCGCTTGATTATTTTTCTTTATGTTCCAAAAATCTGTAAACTTTTCCTCCTAAACGCTGAAAGTATATGTTCATACTGCTACATCTAGGACATTTTTTCTTTATGACACCTTCAAAATCGGCTTCTCCCAATACTTTATTACAATTTTTACATCTTAATTCTTCTATTGTCTTCCACCTCACTTTAAGAATACCACCAAATTAAATAATTTGCAAACTGCAAACTTCGGTTTACAACCTTTTATGCAGGGCTTCAACTAACCTAACACCTTCGGCAGCTGTCAAATCAAAGATAACTGAACACCACATAGCCATATACCCGTCATCTTCTGGAGTTTCGCAGCATTTAGCATATTCAACAAGTATTTGGGCTGTATCTCTGTCATAATCATCATACATAATAGACTCCTTAATAGCCTGTAGAAGATGATATAGGCTTAATCCTGCGTTTTCTAGCTTCCCTTAACTTCTTTCTAGTCTTATTATTCATCTTTGGTCTTGGTCTTGACAGGCAGTAGTAGCGTAAAGAGTCGTGAATATGGTCCTCTTGTCCGCTATCTAAATCGTCTGGTTTTTGAGGGTGTACTTTAAGTCCTGGGAAAATACGGATAGTGTTACTACAGCTTTGAGTAAATCTCAACTTGCATAAAGGTTTACCATTCCTATCAAGTACATATTCTCCCTGCTCGTCCTTAATAGGAGTAATAAACTCGTGAAATCTTCGCCAACCCATAATCCTGTCTTTGTCAGCCTGTCGCCAAGGTCTTAGCCCGTGTTCTTCCATAATATCTATTGTAGTTTTACCTGTGTCCTTATTTTTAGCCCAACAAGATGTATCAGCTACAATATAATCTATTTGTTCAGGTACACCATTAGGATCTCTTGATAACATTCGTATATCTTCGGCCTGTTCTGGATCAGTTTTGTGGAAAGGATAATATTCTCTATACATAATAGCCCAACCATCAGGAGAAATAGCATACCAGCAAGCAGCTGCTCTATTATATCCACCATCATAAGACATAACTATACGCCAGCTAGAAGGCGGATACCAGTCCTGTCCGTAAGGTATGTGAATATCTGGTCGCCATTCGTGAAACATAGCCCCAGCACCAGCAGAAAACGCTTCGGCAGGTGAAGCAGGATACTCTTTCTTAACTGAATTAGGAATATCTGCAGCTGTCCTGTCATACCATTCCTGATTACGGTCAGGGTGAGCATACCAGGGTATAAACATACCAGTAAAAGAGTTTTTACCGCTACCTTTTTCCCCTTTAAACTCCCATTTAGCGTTCTGCCATATATCTTCGTGCAAAGTTCCTTTATCAGCAGTAGAAATACCGATAACTTTACCACCAGTTGCACGGTTAATGGTAGGATAAGCCGCTTCCCATATTTCTTCTGCAAAAGGGTGGAAAGCCCACTCGTCCATTATTACCTTATTTGCTGTAAATGATCTAGCAGCACCAGGAGAAGATGTAAAACCTTTAAAAACAGAAGGCTCTTTATCGCCTGGGTGATGAATAATTATATCCAGCTTATGCTGCTCGTACATAATACCAGTAATGTTCTCTTTTTTATCCTCTTTTTCGCCTTTTTTATCGACAATTAGCCAATTCGGCATATATTTGAAAATAAAGCCCATTCTTCTGACTAATTCCTTAACATCACCTTCGGTCTGTGAGATAGTATTAGCAGAAAAACCAGGATTATAGATTAAATCGTGAGAAGTATCAGCTAAGGCTAACCAGGTTATACCAAGCTGCCTGGCTTTCAAGGTAACCACTCGGTCCTCTTTGATAAATAAATCTAATAATTCCTTTTGAGCGTCCCACAATTTGAAAGGAATAACTATATCTTCGGAGTCTTTATCCTCGATATGCACAAATTCCTCGATAAAATCAGCTTTATTTTTCTTATAAGCTATATATTTAACCATTTTCCTGTCGGTAGGATCTCTTAAATCAAAACCCAATTCTTCAAATTTTTGCTGTATTTCATTAGCATTAGCCATATTAACCACCTAAAATATAGAAAAATCTATATCATCTTTGTATTTTTCGCCCTCTAATATAACTACTGGTATTCCTCTATAACTTTTTAAAACTTTGTTTTCTAATTCGCCATCACCTACACCGTGTATAAAAAAATCTTCCGCTGCTAAAAGTTTTTCGTGAACATTCTTTCCTAAAAATAATCTATCTATTTTTACACCGTTTAAATCAGCTTCCTCTATTTCTAAATCAATTTCTTCTAATATTTCGATAACTTCTGATATATCTTCGCCGTTTTTAACAAATTCCTCCACATTAAACCTCCTTCTTGAAGAAAAAAGCAGTCTATAATATGCCATAACACATTCAACACAAATATTACCTTCAAGCATTGTGCCTGTTGCTGTGCCTGAAAAGAAATTGCCGCCACAAATAGAACAAACTTTATCCCCTACCCTGTATTTCACTTAATCACTCCAAATCGTTATCTATTCTTTTTTCTATAATACCTATAGCTTCACTTTTGGCTATATTTTCACGCTCAAATTGCTTTAATTGTGGATAATTACCTGCATTATACTTCTGTTTAAGCAATTTTTTCTGCAAATTCTCTATTTTACGCTGTTTACTCATTTTTTTTCACCCTTTAAACTATCAAAAACTTTTTCTTTATCTTCAAAATCTAACGGAAGCATTGTCAAATCTATCCTGTGTTCTTCTGTTGGCATTTCTCTAATAAATTCCCAACCTGGTGCTGATATATTAATAATAAACCAATTATTATTTGTTGATTTCAAATAGTTAATTAATTCCCTACCAATCCTTGCCGCTTGTTTGTCTGTTAAATAATCCTTTTCATTTTCGTTAATATCAATTGGAAAAGCAGAAGTAGAAATTATATCGTGTAATGTTTCTGATTTATCAAGCAATTTTCTAAAATTTTTACTCATATTTATACCTCTTTCAGCATTTTAATTTCACGCTGTAGCTGTTTATATGCCCCAGCTCTAAATAAATTCTTAATATTGACTAAATGCCCGAATTTAGTGTCAGCTTTACCTACTAATTTTGGTCTGTATCTACCCATATTAACCCTTCTTTCTTCTTTTTCATTGCTAGAAAAATCACCATTTAGCCATTTTAGCCATTGTTTTTCTTTCCCAGCTGGTACTAATAAGTATTTAATGATTACCTCCTAAATCTATATAAAGAGGGCAGCCTTATACGGAGAGTTTGCGACACTTAATGCAACGCCTTCTCACTACCCTCTTTATTGCTTAAAGTTTTTTGAAGTGTATTTCAGCTTTTAAACTATCTAAATTCCTTTCAATCCAGTATTTTGATATCGGTTTTTTATCCAAATATAGTACAAAATAATCTTCAAAGCCGTCCCAGGAATTTTCAACCATTATCTGCAGCCTATCTAAGTCTAATTCATCAGCTTTTATCTTATGTTCTACTAAATCATCTAATTCAGCTGCAAATTCCACATCATAATCGGCTACAACATCTATAATCTTATCCTGAATAGCTCTATTTTCAGTTATAGCCATTTCTAAGCTATTCATCATCTTCAACTGGCCTTATATCAAGAATATTACTAACTCTTACAGCTAGTTTAGTATTATCATAGTTGTATTTTTCCAGCAAATCATTAACACCAGCTAAACCTTTAGCGTGTTCAGTATTTTTAGCAATAACTTTTCTGTCTATTTCAGGCACAATATTTTCTATTTTACCTTTGTCAACTGCTATAACTTGATAAAGACTCCACATTTTTCTTGGCTCTCTTGGCTCATTTGCCCTCATACCTGTTGCTGTCATATTACCTTCCTCCTTTGTTGGTCCCATAAAATTAGCAATACCTCCACAAGTATATCTTAAAGCGTCAACCTGATGTTCTCTTTCCATTTGAGATGTATCAGTTACAAATGCTTTTTGCTTTGCTTCTTTATACATTCGCATTAAAGGACTATCATCTGGCTCAATTACTGGTATATCTTCTATTGGCGACGGTCCACAATCTCCAACTAATATTTCCCTACTTTTAGCTTCTTTCATAACCATTTTGGCATATTCCTCGTTGTCCATATTTACCTCCTAAACACTAATCCACATAACTATCGCTGCTAACAACCCAGCTAAAAGTAAAGCGTTGAATAGTCTTAACATCATTTCACCTTCTCATAAGTCTTATGGAATATATCAGGTTTGCAAGGATAAAATTCGCCATTAACACCTTTAATGATGTAATCGCCTACACTAGCTATCATTGTTCCTTCTAAAGTTTCAATTTCAATTTTTCCCTCTGAACTTCCATTTGGTATAGTTTTAACTCTTATAGCTTTATCCATAAATTCTGCTATTTCTAAATCATTATATTTTTTTGCTATTCCGTGTTTACAAGGTATTTTTTCTATCAACTTAAATTGTATAGCTTCAATAACAACTGGTTTTTTACGATATTTTGCCATTTTACCTCCTTAAAATTGCTTTGATAAGACAAAACTAACATTATTCAACAACTTCCCAATCGTTTGATAGCATATCAGGTTGTGAAGCTAACCACCCTGGCTGCCATTTCTCGCCAGCGGTCCACATAACTATATACCCCTGACATTCTAAATCTTTCCCTTCTGGTAAAAATTTTCTGCTTCTACCATTAACCATGCTTTCTTCAATAGTTACAGGTGGCATATAGCACAGCCACATATTTTTACCATTCCAACCTTTTCGTGCAATTTTTTTGCCTTTTTTTAATTCTTCTAATGCTTTACCAAAATTCATATTGCCCTCCTTAAAACTGCTTTGAAAGTGTAAAACTAACATTATTCGGGGTCTTGCAATCCTGCTTTATCCTTAAATGACCTAAAGGAAGTTTGCCATCAACACCAACTATACATATATCGTCCTCTACATAGGAATAGTGCAGCTTTTTTACTACAAAATTAGGAGATTGGAGTAAATGCTCGACCACTATCCTGTCAAAGCTAGAAATATCCATAGTGCCGTCCTCTGATACTGTTCTCCTATCAAATACTATTATCGTTTCCTTCTCTGAACTGTCTAAACTACCATCTGACACTATTTCCATACCATTGTATTTCATCTGTGAAAACCGTCCTTTCCTCCTATAAGCCCAAATCCTTCTGCGACTCTATATAATTCGTCGCCTATATATCTTATGTTATGAGCAAATACAATCCCACATTTAGGGCAAATCTTCATTCGTTTTGTTTTCCCATCTTCAAACTCCTGCCAAAATTGCTCGTATTTATCTATTTTATCTGTGTAATGACAATTAGGACACCTGGCTACCATAATAGGCTGCACTTGTTCAACTTCTTTCACTTGCTCAAACCTCCTATATACTATTATCCTTATTTTTTTACTGCTTAAAGGTATATTTCCTTATGTTAACCCTTTTATAAGACTATTCTATATAAATATACCCCTTTTAAAAGCTAAAAAATATATATTTGAGTGATTTCAAACCTCCACTTTGTACTAAAAATATTCAAAACCCCAATTTTCTTGATATTTACCATATTTAGAACTTTTATCATTAGGTAACAAATATACTGATTTATTATTTGCAGTTGCTTTTCTAGGTATTATAAACCAGGTTTCTACAGGGACTAGATAAATGCCAAAAAAATCAATTTCATTTTTGCCATAAGCACTTTTCTTTCCATAACTACCATTCCCGTTGCATATTCTAACCCTATATCCATTACCTTTCCCTTCCATTCTACAAGATTTTATTTGTACTCTATAAAGATTTTCGTCATCATCTATTATAAAATCATATTTATTATGATGGCTAAATGGCTTTGATACTTTCAAGTCCCTTTTAACAGCCTCTTTCAAAAAAATTATTTCCCCTAAAGTCCCTTGTTTTTGGCTACTCATTCCCATTTCCAAAATTAACCACCCTTTTTAAAATTTTATATTGGTTTGATAGAGGTATATATATTATAGGATACCGATACCGGCTCACCCCTCCCCCTACCTTCATTTATATTGCTGAACTGAAAAACTTCGCAAAACATAGATTTTACGAAACTTTTACCTTCATTATAGCTTATTCTTCTTCTTCAGGCTCAACATCTACTGCATTTTGCCGTTGCTCAATCATATCTACCGCCTTACTTAGCTGCTGCAGCGTCTTTTCGTCCAATTCTTCCAGCTTATCCACCTTATTATGGTCAATTTGGCCTGATACCTGGTGCTGATGTTCTACTCGGTCCGCCATTCCTCCAAAATTCTTAAGCCAGAAGATGGCTCCCGTGGTATTTCGGCCAGGTAGCATTAATTGTTGTTCCCACAAACTTATAATAGTATTTTCAGCCTTTTTTACTGCTGTTGCATACTCTGGCTTATTTTTATATCTATAAAAGGTTGAGCGGTCTATATCTAAAAATCTGCAGAGGTCAACAATGCTGACAAAGTTAATTTTTTTCTCCTTATCAAGTTTAGCTTGAAAATAATCATTTATAGCTGCAGCTAGTTCATCAGGTTTATATTTAACTTCTGGCATAATAATTTCACCTTCTAATTATATTAATAGTTATCTAATTAAATATTTATAACTCCATCTCAGAAAAAGAAAGAATTATATAAGAAAGAAAAAGAGTTCTTCCTCTTTCCGCAAATCTTTTTTGAAGATCTGCTGCAAGAGTCAGAGAAAAACCTGTTCAGGTTATCGCTTACCTGAGTTAATTTTTTGCTTGTTGCTGCAGGTCCTATCTCTACTATTATTATATGCTTTTATATTGTTAATTGCAAAATATAGCTTACTATGAGTAATTCAAATAACTAAGAATAATAGAGTATTATGGAGGTTTTACGGCTATAATCTAATCTAATCAGTCTATAAGCTAGAATATAGATGTTGAAGAACTGCTCTACTATCTATATAATGAAGTTGCAAGAAGGAAAAAACAAATTTCAAGGAGGAATTAATAATGATTGAAAACAAGCAGAAAATTATTGAATTGGCGGACAGGATAGACAAGGAATTAACTTCATTAGTCTATGAAATACAGCAGTTAGACAGCCACGAAGAACAAACAGTATTAAATGTTATTAATGAAATAGGTTTACCTGATTTGGAAGAACTAGAATATCAATTCGGCAGACTTGCAGAAATGGCTGACAAAGTAGAAGTAATAGGCGGGTATCAAGTTTGGGTTGACTCTTATCACGAATTGAATGTAATTGTTAATAATCAGCATATAAGGACAGAGGGAACTATGGAAAGAGTTTTCGACAGACTACTAATGAAGATTGAGGATAGACAAACCGCAAAAAACATCTTTAAATGGTACTTTGATAAAACATATTAGACTGAAAGTTAATTCTTGCTGATCTTCACAGGTCAGCAGGTACTAGCTTTTAAGCTAGAAAAAATCTAAAAGGAGAGTGTTAAATAATGAAAATTACAAAGTTTGATATCAGGTTAATCAAGGAGAACGAGGTGGATTATCAGGCAATAGATAACGAGAAAATCACAAACCCAATAGTCGCAGCTGAATTCTTCAACAAGGTACTAGAAATGGATATCAGAGGTCAGGAAGTGTTAGCAATGGCGACATTAGATGTCAAAAATAATATAACTGGAGTTTTTGAGGTCCACAAAGGCGGCCTTTCTTCTTCAATTGTAGAACCTAGAACAGTTTTTCAGCGGGCAATAATGCAAAATGCTGCAGGTATAGTTTTGTGCCATAACCATCCAAGTGGCGACCCAATGCCGAGCGGCGATGATGTCAGCATAACAAAAAAATTAGTCAAAGGTGGCGATATATTAGGAATTAATGTTGTAGATCATATTATTATAGCTGATAGTCAATATATCAGTTTCAAGGAAAAAGGTATAATCTAATCTTAACGGTTAACTCTTGCAGGTCCTGAAAGATCTGCAGGAGCTAGCTTTTAAGCTAGAAAAAAATTAAAAGGAGAGTGTTAAATAATGACTACTTATGAAAAGAAATTGGACGGCCACAAAATCACTCAAGAATATAAGGACTTTATGAGTATAGCAAGAACAGAGGACCACCAAATTGATGTATTAACCACTTTAATGGATAAGGTAGAAGTTGAGGAAGGTTATAGGCTTTACAGAGGATTTAAGCCTGAATTTCAGGAAAGCAATTGGCCAAAAGTTATGCTACAGCTTTTTGATTTTGAAAGAGTTTGGGAATGGACCACAGCCTACAGGGAAGTATTTATAAATAAAGATTTAAAAGCAAAGTTCACTTATATTGAAGGAGATTTAATTTTAAAAGTATTTGATAACAAAAAAGACTTTGAAAAAGATTTAAAAGAAGCAGGCGAATTTTACGCAAAAGGTTATTAGAATTTATCCAGCTTGTCAGGGTCCCACTACCTGGCAGGCTGCATTAAGTTTTAATTTTTCTCAAATCAAATGTAAAGGGGTGAAAAAATGCAAGAATACAGCCAAATGTTATTAGAAAAGTTGGTCCGACATATTAACGATTTAGGTAGGACGGGACAAGCTGCAGAATTAACAGAAGTGCTGCAGGTCCTGGAGGAAATACAGGTCCAGGCCGAAAGCATACAGCCTGAATATTACATTAATAAGGGGGCGTAATTATGAATATGAAGCGGAATCCATTGTTTGACGAGTTTACAGGTCGCTGCAGGCCACGATATTTCGTAGTTGACAACAAGGGTTTGATATTAGCAAAAGCAGCCACGAAAGCAGAAGCGGAAAGAAAGCGAATGATCTGCGGAGAGGGTCAGGTTATGCGGCAGGATAATCTATTCCAGGAGGGGGGCAGAATATGAGAAAACTCAAAGATCTGATTATATACTTGTTGGCTGCAGTTGTCGGTGGCGGGTTTTGGTACTATCTTATAGTAGTTTGGGCTGATTATGTGGCGACTTATCCAAATTATTAAGCAGGAGTTGAGCAGATAATCAAGAATTAATAATTAAGCGGCCAGTTAACCGCTGGCTGCACAAAATCAAAAGGAGGAAATTATAATGACTAAGCGTGAAAAAACTATGATGGAGAAGGTCCTAGAGGAAGCAAAAGAGCAGGGGTTTGAATGGTATAAAGATAATGCAAGTCCATTATTAAGTATAGACGAATTATTAATGCAGGCAGAGGAAGAAGAATGGCAAGAAAGCAACGACCCAGCAACAGCAGAAATGACTATAGCTGATTTTGATAAGGAAATAGGAAAAGCATATATCTACAAGGTTGACGACAGAGGTTATCTAAGGGACAGAGTTGCAGCAATATGGAAGCCAAAAAAAGATATAATTATCAATGAATTGGAAGGTCGCAGAATTATTTTGACTGCTGATGAATTAGAAGAAATAGACCCTGAGTTATTAGATTGGATTACATCAAGCAAATACTGGGGCAGAGGTTATGACTATACACCCGACCGCTCAGAAGCTATTGTTGAGTTAAGATTTGATGAAGAAGGCGTCAGATATTACGGAGATTTTGAAGGCAGTAGCACACAACCAGGAGAAGATCCTTCTCAAAATCAAGGTCCTTGGGGGGGAGATAGTTGGGAAGATTGGACCATTGAACAGCTAAAAAAATATTATGAATTAATAAGATAATAACTCTATCAGCCTGGGTAAGCTGCAAAACTACCCGCTCTACAAGGTAAAAGTTTTTCTTTAGTGGGTAATTATACCTACTTTTTAATTATAGGAGGTGGAAAAATGAAGGTATTAAGATATTTTGACGGCGAATATAAAATCGCTATATCAGAATTAACAACAGACCAAGCGGCCAGAATATTAACAGCACTAGATCAGGTAGACAGCGAATTAGCAGATGAAATCAGAACAGCAATTAAGGAGGGCAAAAATGCACGAAATCACAAAAAAAATCAAAGAATATATGGAGGAAAGAAATCTCAACCAGCAGGAAATGGGAAAGCTAATCGGAGTCAGTAAATCTCATATGTCTAAGATAATGAACGGCCACCAGGATCCAGGCAGCAGAATGGTAGATAAATATTATAAGCTACCAGGTATTAAGGAAAGAGAAGCGATAGAAGAAGCTAGACAGGTAATAGATGATCTATGGTTATCAGGCCAGATTAATGAGCCTGCAGCAAAAGAATTAGTCAGGGCTTTACAATATGATAGCGATAACTAATTATATATTGATAACTGGCGGGCTATTGGTGGTGGCTGCTATACTCAAAAAGAAAGGACCAGGGGCTTAATCCTGGTCTTTTTCTTTGTTCTCCTGTTTTTCTAATAGATCATTAATACTGTCGGCTTCCTTCATTTCCATTTGGTGCAACTCATAAAAGCCTTCTATCCCTAACTTGCGGGCTTTTTCTCTAGTCAGGTTATTCCAGCGTGTAATATTAACTACCTCCTTTGCTACCACCTGCAGCAATAAACATTACTATAAAACATATCATTACTAACCAGCGGGCTATTTCATTAATCATCTTCTGCTGCTACCTTCTCCGCAGCTTCCTCTGCTATCCTGTCAATCATATAATTAGGCAGTCCTGGATAATCTTCTCTCAAATCTTCCTTAATTTTTGTAAGGTCCATTAGTCCTCCTTTGCTAACTTCATCAGGTATCGGATCAACGCCCGCTCTCTTTTCTTGAGTTCCTTCCTTCTCTCTGCCAGTTTTCTGTACTTTGCCAGGTCCACTACTTTTTTGCTCATTACCCGTAACCTCCTGATATAATACATCATAATAAGTTGTTATGCTGTCTATCTGCTCGTCAGTAATAACCGTAACCACCGACCACCCGCTCCAAAGTCCGCTGCTATCAGGTGTCAATACTGAAAACACCAGCTTTTCATTAATTTCGCCTGTAAAAAATAAGTAAAACGATTGATTTTCTATTACATACGGCTTAATCCCCTGCCTTAACTTAGGGAGAAAGCGGGTAGATATATAACCCGCTATCTTATTCTTTTTCCAAAACTTCCCGACTCTTTCAGTCCACCTGCTATGGGCGTGATTGCTTACTCTAATACGAAACATTATTCGTCCTCCCTGCTCCCGAATAGGCCCCCTTTTCTTGCTTTGATTTTCTCTTTCAAAGATAAATCATATAGAAGAATAAAAACATCTTCTATTCGTCTTTTCATTTCGATTGAGATTTTCTCCAGACTATAACCTTCCTCCCACATCTTAATTACCCTTGGTATTTGTTCCTGCCTCCAACTAAAATCTAATTCTACATCATCTAATAAAGCTATATAGTCATTCTTCATATTTAATTTTTCTGATCTACTTCTGGTTATCTTACTACCTACAATTTTTTCAGCCACTTAAATCACCTTTTTCAAAATGGTACATCAAAATCATCTGCATTAAAGTTATCATCAAATTCCTGGTCTTGTTCTTCTCCTTTCAAAGTTTTTTCTACTCTTTTTTTATGCTGATCTGATACCGACTGCTGCTTATCCTTATTTGCAAAATCTAAAAATCTGACATTATCAGCTTTAACTTCTGGGTTAATATAAGTGCGGTTATTATTCTCTGATTTTCTTATCTGCAAGGACCCGTCAACCCCTACAAGACGGCCTTTTCCTAAGTGCCTGGCACAGTTTTCAGCTAATCCCCGCCAGGTAACTATATTAATGAAATCTACATCTCTATCGCCGTCCCGATTGGTATAATTTCTTTCACAGGCTATCCGAAAATTACACACAGGAGTACCATTTCCTGTATAGCGGAGTGAAGGATCTTTAGTCAGGCGTCCAATTAAAATTATTCTATTTAATATTTTCATCACCTCCTTTAGCTTTATTAATTGCTTTTCTCAATTTTCTTTCCCACTCATGTTTTTTACATGTGAATCCATTGTAAGAATCACACTCACAAGGTAAGTTTTCAACTATTTTTAAGCTATATTCTGCAACATTCAACAGCTCAGGTGCAGCTGTCATCAAATCAGCATTAGCAATCGCCTGTTCTTTCTGCTCTTTTTTGTAAGTTTCAATCATATCTACATATTTGAAACTATTATGAGCTAAATGGTTGCCAGGGCTTTCTATTGCATCCCCCATCCTTATTTCAATATCTCCATCCTCAATAACCCACTTCCATGGTCCTGGTGTGTGTTTACTCATAGTTTTCTCCTCCATTCCCCTTCACAATTTTATAATTATTTTCCTGCAGCCATTGGTGAAATTTATATGCCTCACATTCTTTTCTGCAAAAACTCTTAGCGAAACTTTTGCCTAATTCATTTTCTTTATCATTATCAATTAGTTTTTGCATGCCACAACCAATATCTCTGCAAAATTCTCTACTCTTATATTCAGGCATTAACTGACCCCCTTTCCTGTTATTTTCTTAACTTCTTCTAATATCTCCCCTGGCTGCATATTGCTAATATCTATAGTTGCCATAACCTTTCGGCCTTCCCTCTCATAATTCAACTCTAATGTTTCTTTATTAGTTTTAGCGTGTATCATAAACCCCACTCCTTTAAAATAATTAGATCATCTTCTGGATAGTCGCAATCTTCCTCTGATAAAGTACCAGCTATTTTAATGCGATCCCACAAATCAGGCATTATAGTTATAGCTTTTTCATTATTTTTATTAATAAACAACCTAAAACTTTTGTCATAAGAAAATTCCATTGCCATTTGTTGAACAACTTGAAAATTTTCAACATCTTTAAAGCTGCAGCGTTCATGCAAGGTATAAGTAATACCATCAATAAGTCCTATCAAACGTTCCAACAAAAACTTGTAATTAGCAGTATAAAGATATATTATAATGTCAGATTTGATTTCTCTAATCCTTATAACTAAATCTATTATCTGTTCAGGATAAAGCATTGGCTCTCCGCCAGTTAATATAATCTCGTCATAATCCTCAATAAAATTTAAGTTATCTTCTTCTCTGCCCTGACTAATCAAACTTTCATAGTTGTTGCTGCAGTAAGGACAATTCCTGTTACACTCAAATGTAGTTATTACTCTTGCTGACTTCAAATTATTCCTCCTTATTATCAAGAATTACCATAGCGTGTGCCCTTCTTAAAGCTAAGTATTTGCCTAACAATGGTATGTTATAATCATCTTCGGCTAGTTCAGCTTTAGTTCTTAATTCTTCTTTCTGATATTCGTCTTTTTTAGGAAGAATACGGCAGGTAGTGGTAATTCCCTCACCGAAAAAGTCAACTTTAAACCCAGCCCTCCCTAAATCAGCTTTCATCTCATTAATTTCTCTTTGAATAATTCTTAATCTACGCTGAATAATATCCATTCTCTTAATAGCCCAGAAATCTCTTCTTTCTAATTTAGTCATTATCTTCCCCCTTAATTTGTTCTTTCAGACGACTAATTTTCATCTTCAAATTCTCATAATCCTCTTTCCTGTCCCCACCTATAGAGTGCCTAAGATAATTAACCTTTCTCTCAATATCAGCTAATACTGATAGTTCAGTTTCTGCTTTATTCCTCATTTTCTATCAACTCTGGATTTTCATATTTGTTGCCGATAACCTCTAAATTATCTTCTTCAAAACAATACTCAATAAACCAATGATAAAATTCTGGCAATCCATCTTCACCAACTATTCTATAATCAGCGTTTCCTATACCCCACTCTGCTTTTATGAAATCCCCTTCATATATTTCTTTACCATTTTTATCTTTTAAACCGGTTGACTGCATTAATTCTGCCTTTGCTAAACTTTGAATTTCACCAAACTCATTCCACCATATCAAACCTTGTATATCTTTACCATGATATAACATTTCTTTGCTTATATCATTCCAAGCTCTAAATTTAATTTTTTTCACTCTCTACCTCCTTATAAATGAGCTATTAAAGCTATAATAAATATCAAACCTGCAATTCCTAATGGTATCCAGGTAGGAGATAATACCCACCACCAGGACCATTCAATATAACCTGTTAGCTTTAAAGTTATAAATATTAATTCTAACACTCCTAAAAATCCTACTCCTGAACTATTATTGCTATCGCTCATTTTCAACCTCCTTCTTATATCTTCTTGTTATTGTCGATACTGCTACTCCATATATTTTCGCTATTTCTGTAAAGGTTAAATCTAAATCATTATGCAGCCTGACTATTTCACTATTAGTGAAAGGTTTTTTTCGGCCACCACTTGTTACTTTATGATCGTGCTGCAGAAAATCAAACGCTTCATCAACTGTTACTTCCTCCAGGACAGCGTATATAAGCAAGATTATGTTAATCCTTCTCTCGTCTGGAAAAGCATAATCTTTCATTTGCTACCTCCTAAAATATATTTTTTAAATTTAACATTGAACAACAATTATTTTCCTCGTCCCACCAAGCACAATTTTCTTTTTCGCATTTATATTCTTTATTGTTTATAATATTGTCAGCATTTATATTTTTATTATTAAATTTAAGTGGACATAATTTCATCTTATCCTCCTTTTTCTTCCTGTATTTTCACCACTTCCTCCAACGCTTCCAGCGGATCTGTTTTATCAGGACAGTATTCACACGGTAAATCATCATACCTTTTATTATGCTTATTACACCACTCAACTGGTATTAAAAACCCTTCCTTCTTATGAAAATAGTAAGCACAGGGGCGATCAAGCAAATACCTATGATATAAGCAGTGTTTAAATTTACTATCAGCAGGGAAATGATTGTCGCACCCTGTAATCTCACATATTTTAACACTCATTATCTGACTTCCTTCAAAAATTCTATTGCTTCATCAGCACCTTTGGCAACAGTAGTTAGCCAGCCGTTTTCTTCTAAACTTTTAAGCCATTTCTTTTGATTATCGCTAACCCTGCCGCCTTTTCTTCTTTTCATTTCTATTGCTATACCATTATATTCTTCTGGTGCTTTGAAAATTAATATATCAGGCACTCCAGATTTAACTCCTAATGCTTTTTGCTTGACATAATACTGCACTTTGCTTTTACTTTCATTCGGTACATGACACCAGTTTAACTCGCCTACTGTATAATCTAAATATTCTGCTATGACTTTTTGTTCATCTTCTTCTAGCGGAGTATTGTTTACCATAAACCGCTATCCCCTCCAGTTAGTATGTATTTAAACCAACTCTTAACTTTCTCAAAGAACCCTTCTTCTACTTCTTCTTGAATATGAATAACTCCGAATTTATTTTTTTGTTCTTCAAAAGCCTTTTCTCTATCTTTATAAGCCTGTTTTCTTTCATCACTTAACCTGGCTAATTCAGTTTCAGGTAAATCTGCCTTAGCTTCCTTATACCTTCTCCAGATTGTTGTCCTGCTGCAGCCAAATTCTTTTCCTACTTCCGAATAACTCATACCTGAAATATCAATAGCATTAACAATATATCCCAAATCAGACTTTGAAAACTCAATTTTTTTACCCATTTTGTCCTCCTTCAATTAAATTACTATAACTATTTCTTAGCTGCTTAAACTTCTTTTTTAATCCTACGGGCAAATAATTTTCGTTAATTTCCTTATCAGTTATAGCTGCATATTCTTTCTTAAAATCATTTTTCATATAAGATAGTTCTTTATCATCAGCTTTTGCTATAGCTGTCAATCCTCCAACCCCTCTGACTGCTAACTTTGTTCTCTTATCTAAACTATTCATAGCCTTTTCAGTACCGTATAATGCCCCGTGTACTCTTATTGCTCTTAACACCTTATCCCAGGCTTCCCCTGGAAGTAATTTATCACCTGCTTTCAATTTCTCTATTTCCTGGACCACTTCTCCAGCTGTCGGCGGCCAGGTAGGCTTATTAAGAATAAGTTTATCCACTACTGACTGCACTATTTCATAGTTATAACTGCTCAAATAGCGGTGCCAGGCATTGACGGTTAACTTATCATCATCTTTATTTTCGCCAAATTCAAACTTCTTTTGATAAATGCTACTGATTAAAGTTAATACCTTAAAAGTCTGTTTCTTCTCCATCTGATAACTCCCCATAAAGTTCCTGTAGTCTTTGTGCTTTGCTTTGCCCTTTGCTTTTAACGCTGATCTGATTTAAGTAACTTTCAAACTTAGTCGAAAATAGTGTTACTGGCCGCAAGTATTTTTCCATTTCCTTATTACCTATCCATTCGACTGCCTTCTTATCAATCACATCTTTAAAGTCCTGCAGCCTAAAACCTTCATTCCACCTGGCCTTAATCATCTTTCTAGTCTTTTGAGTGCTGGATCTATACCTTGTGCCTAATCTTTCATTAAGATAGCTGACTATTTCATCATAAGGAATGTTACTTCTGTTATAAGTGCAGCCTTTTTCATCTAATTTGCTGCCACAATAAGGACAATACTCAAAACCTTCAAATTCTAATCCTTCTAAGTTTTTAGTCCATTCACTACACGCCATTAAATACCACCACTTTTATTTAATTTTTTTATTCTTTCATCTAACGCTTTTTCTGCTTCTTTTGCAAATTCTCCATCTAATATATCTTCCTCTAATGCCTTCCAAATAATATAAGCAGTTGGACTAAAACCTAAATCAATAAACATTTCTTCATCATTACCGTTTTGGCTTGGTATATAATCATTTATGAAATATTCAAACCAATCTTTTTCTAAATCTTTTGGCTGCTTCATATTCAATTTATCCATTATTTCAAAATATTCCATTATCTACCACCTGCCATATGTTGCCAATATTTTTGAGCCTTTTCATCACTATAAGTTAATTCTCTTTCATAACATTTTCTACACTTACCAGCCCGACCTTCTTTGATAACTGTTCCACATTCGCATATTTTTTCTTTACTCACCTGTTCCACTTCCTCTGATAATCGTCATTTGGCTGTTCCATTGAGTTTATATACTCGTCATATTCCTCTAAAATAGCAATCACATCATCAGCACTTTCTCCTGTGATTTCATCAGTCGCCAGCATTTCAACATTTTTATTTAGCAACTTATCAAAAATTTTCTGTAAATTCTTATCCATTTTTACCTCCTTGAAGATGAAGCAACACTCAAATATATTCAAATATTACTTCATCTTTATATTTATGAGTTTAAATCATATCAAGTAACCTTTTTATATTTTCGCTAGGATTTGAAGAACGCTTATTATCTATATTCCTATAATTACTATCTAAAAGTTTAGTCATTTCTCTATCAAAAATAAATTTCATAAATGCCATTTTCTCAGTTTTTAATTTATCGGCAGTATAACCAAAATCTAACTCATTATTTTCTTTTCTTTCTGCTATATACACAATATTTCTAATATCGTCTTTCAAAACTTTCTTTTCGCCTTCATCATTAACTTTTACAATTTGATATTTACTCATTATCTTCCTCCTCTAAAGTTTTCTCAAAGTCTTCATAAACTTCTTCCATACTCATATCATCATATGCTTTTAAATCTTCCTCTGTTGGTCCAGCGTCCTTATCTCTCAATGAATTTCTAAGTATCAAGTATTCTTCTTCGTCTAAAGAATTAATACTTTTTGCATTAAAACTGGATAATAAATTAAACAACATATTTTTCTTTTTCTGATCGTCCCCAATTAACTCTTTAATTTCAGCTTCTCTTTCAGTAGTTTCTCTTTTTTCTTTCTTCTTAGGCCTTTCTTCTTTGCTGCTCTTATGCTTATCTAAAGTTAGTTTAGCAGCCATTTTCAGTTGCTTATTAGTCTTATCATTATCAATTAGCCATTTAAGATAACCTGAATTAGCTTCCTCTAACTTTTTACCTTCGAATTTACCAAACCATAATATTGTTTTTTCTGGGTGTTCCTGATTAATCTTGCTATTTATACTTTCATCACTACTATTATTTGAAGAACTACTACTATTGCTATTCTTTTTACCCTTAGATTGGCTTCCAGCACTATACTTATCCTGCATTTGCTCTAAAACTTTAGCAGCTGCTTCTTGCAAGTCATTCTGTTTCGCATTATCTTTAAGCCAGTTAAGATAACTGGTAGGCAATTCTGATAATTTTTTACCTTTATGCTTACCAAACCAAATTTCTACATTTTCTGGCTTCTTATCGTCCAGCTGTTTACTACCATTACTGCCATCTACTAAATCAGGGTCCTGTGTGAATAATCTACTTGCACCAGTTACATTTAATATAGCGTCAACATATGCTCTTTTTTTAGCCATTTTAAGAATTGTGTTAATCCTATCTAAAGGATCTTCAAATACTGTCTTATCTTTATAATACTTATACTTTCTTTCATAATTAGTGCAACTTCCAACACCCTCGCCTAAAAACGCTTCACTTTCACGCTGATAAATTTTGCATTTAATATCATACACTACAAGGGTCGGGTCCATATCAAAATCTACAGTCTTATCTAAAATTTCAAATTCCGGCCTTAATTTGAAAACTAATCCTAATTGTTGGGCCCCTGGCTGATGTAAAAAAGGTTTTGGTACTCCAGGTACTCTGCCGAAGTCAGTTCCTTCCTCCAATAAACTATCCATCATTGTCATTAAAGCATTATTCTGCCTGGCTGCTTCTTTTACTCTTTCCGTTATGTCAGCAGGCAACATATCACGGCTAACTATATTGTTTTGAGCTTCCACTACTTCATTCGCCACTATTTACCCCTCCTATACTGTTTTAACCTTAAAACTTTCCCCTCGGTCCACTACTTTTAAACCTTCCACAAATTCGCCAATTTCAGTATTAACTACCCTGCCATCATCAAGTATCTTATAGTTTCCACTATCCTTAACAATTTTCTTGAGTGTTCGTTTATCAACATCTTCTTTCACTCTTACAGCGTCAGGTATCTTCTCTTTGACGGTATCCAGTAATTCATCTTCATACTGCCATTTAGGCCGTCTTTTTCTAAACTGTAGCTTGCCAAACGGTAATGAATGAGTTTTCATTGCAGGATCTTCTTCTCTTAACTGTTGAGCATATTCAAATAACATATTCTTAAAGTTATTAATCTTCTTTTCTAATGAAGAAGTTTCTTTATCCAGCCAGCTGTTAACCTGGTCTATCTGTCTTTGAGCAAGAGCTTCCTTTTCTTCTACCTGATCCTCTAATTCCTTAATCTTCTGTAGAGCCCAACAAGCTTTATCATCGTTGTCTATTTGAAATCGTTCCTGTTCTTCCTGGACTTCCTCCTGAACTTCTTTTTTAACTGCTTCTGACATCTTATTCCTCCTTATTAACTGCAGTAACTTCTATTACAATGTGGGCAACCAGTAATCAATCCTGTCTTCGCTTTCTCAACTGTAACTCCAGTAGTATATTCATTACCATTTGCATTAACGGCAGTTTCTGGCTCATAAATATTTTTATGACACTTCCAACACACTCCATTATCAGGTGCAAAATGGGGAGAATTTGTTTTTTTAGCAAATGCTTTTTGAGCTGCTATTGCTTTTTCTTTGTTATATTCACTCATCTTATTCCTCCTTAAAGTTTCTTTGCTTTTTCTATATCCCTTTCAGAATATTTTTTACCTCTAGCACCTGCTTGCTGATAATTCTGAAATACAGAATTAACCGCCTTATTACTATACTTGTTTCTAATCCTGTTTCTAATAATTTTGCGAGTTAAAACTTTAGGCATAATTTAAACCTCCTTTTTATTTAAGTTATGTCGCCATTCCCAAAGTTTACGAGATACTATGTTTTCAATATGATTTTGCAAATAGCCCCTGGATAACATTTTAAATTCTTCTTTAGTAGGCATATCAATTTCAATTGTTAATTTATTATCTTCTATCTCAACATCAGATTTTTTATTCATCATTATTAAGTTATCCATTTTTTCAGTTAAATTTCTTTCTAAATTAGCAACTTTACTTTTTAACCCGATTGAATTTTTACCATAAGGATTATAACCACCGTCAATCATTTGGTGCAATTCATCAATTCTGCCATTAACACGCTCAAATTTTTCTGCATTACTATTCCAAAAGCTCAAATTTTTCCCCCTTTCATAATTGTAAACTACTGGCTAATAAATAGCCTAAAATCTACTAATACAAAACCAATAGGCATTAAAAAATATCTTCATAGGTTACCTCTAGGCCTCTTTCCTGTAAGATACTTAATATTTTATTTATTTCACTTTGCTTGAAATCAGTTTTGCCATTAATTTTATTCGACATAGTTTTATAATCAATTCCTATCATTTCTGCTGTTTTTCCTTCTGTTAATCCTGCTTCTACTATTTTACCTTTTAATTTATAATTTGTTCCCATAAAAGTGGAATTTCACCTCCGATTAATATAATTAATTTCGTTTTTGTTAACTTGTTAAATACATTTTAATATACTTTTTGGTAGTTGTCAAGGGTTTTTTAGGAAAAAATATTACTTTTTGCAGAAAACAGTTAACTTTTTATACATATCTTCTTAAATTCCTTTTAATTTTCATTAGTGTTTTAAAATAAACTATCCATTTTATCTATATTTGGATTATCTTTAGAAGTAACCATAGACTTTCTATAATAATGCCATTTACTTTTTAAATTTTTATTGTCATTATGTTTGTTGGCTTTATAACTTTTATGTTTTTTAATTAGATCACTTATTTCTATCCATTTTTCTAAGTTTTCTTCTACAAAATCTTGTTTAGGTATTTTTTCTTCAATGCCAGGTAACATTTTAAAAGAATTTCTAGGACTAATTATGTGTATATCAACAGGAAATTTTAATGTTCTTAATGCTTTTAAAGCCGCTATAATGTAGTTTTGCATTATACTTTCACCTTTATTTTTTTGCCCTATATTTTTAATACTTTGTTTTTTATTATCAGCGACTAAAACAGCAGTATATATGCGTTTATTAGCATACAAGTAAATTGTAACTTTCATTTTCTATTCTCCTTTCATTAAAAGTGTAAAAGTTATCTAGTTATCCTTATTATAAAGAACTTGAATTGAACAGCTTAACCTTGAAGTACGGCAAAATTTGATATAGAACACCCCTTGTGCAAAAGAGGTGTTCTGTGTTTACGGGTACATCTTAACCCCGAAGCGAGGTATCGACACAGGCCTTACGGCAATGCTCTAAGGGCTTCGCTTCTGCCTTAACGCCCTACAGGAGTTTCACCTGTTTGCACCAACACCCTACCGTAAAGGTAACAGGAAGGGGGTGTCCGCTGTATTCCAGTCCCCACACTACAAGAGTGCTACAGAATAGATTGCTGAAATTACAATCCCTGGAGCGGTTTTATTACGAAAAGTCTGTTTTTGAAGATAGGACGACCAGCCTACCAGTTTTTTATAATAGTGTTATTCCTTAACCACTAACCTTTTTGTTCTACAAACACAAAAAGGACCTGCCAGTTTCCCGACAAGTCCTTAAAATTTCTACAGATTTTATGTAATTCATTTGCTAAGTTAGCTTGATTTTGGTATAATTAACTTAACAAAAAATCTGTTACTTGTGCGAGAAGTAGCAGTCAACCCGCTAGCATTTGTAGTGCTGAGCGGATTTTCTTTTTCTATATGTAATTTTTAATTTTCTAAATTTTAAGGGGCAAAGATACCAGCTTCACCCCACCGAAAATGTATTCGGTACAAATATATTATTATGTTAAAATTATTATACTACTTTTAAATCTTAATTGCAAATGGAAAGCCCCACATTTTTTAAGTGTAGGGCTTTTTTTATATCTATTTAACTTGTTCAGGCTTTTTAAGTTCTGTACCCAATCCGACCATAATTTCGCCGATAATAGGCTCATACTGTGTGCCAGGTATGGTTTCTTTCATAGCGTCAGCAGCCTTTTTGTAAACTACATCTTCTAAAGTTGTTTCCTCCATCACGGTTTTCAAAAAAACTAAAACAGCTTCATTCATGAAATCTTCATCTCCTTTCGTAAATACCCTTATTATTAATTGAGTTAGCCACATAGGCAATTCCTCACGATCTAAACTATCTGCATAATCTTTGAGTATTCTGTTTGCTTTCGCTATATTTTCTACAACTATTTGCTGCTCTGGTGTCAAATTGCTTAAATCTCTGCTGATAGATAGGCTCATTTCTTTGCTCCTAACTTTTTTACGGCATCACCACCTATTATTACTACCGCTAAAGTAGTAAATGTATTCTCATCAAATATGCCTGTTATTTTGCCTATAAAAACGATTAGCAAAAACACTAAGTCTTGCTGAAAATCATTATCCATAAATAAATCTAACCAATCCTTAACTAACTTCATCTTCTATTATCCCACTCTGCTGGCCTGTGCCGTACATCTAAGTGGATAAAAGTATTATATAGTCCAATACCCCTAAAACCTATTTGCTTTGCTATACGCTTGATTTCTTCAATCTGTAGAGGAATTGTGTGTAAACTAATATCTACTGCTTTTCCATAAAGATGTTGGCTATTTTTAGCACCATTAACCTGCTTATTTCTTTCAGGACAGCGATAAGCTGAATTGATAATTAAAGGTACTTCTAATCTATCTCTTAACTGCTGCAGCTTATCTAATAATTCTTCATCTATTCTAGTATGCCTGTGATCTGGGTGAGTACATTCAAACTCTGACATCTTAAAATTTTTGCTTATCTGAATATCATTCATAGTTACCTCCTAAATAAATCTAGTCGCTACACCACCTAAAAATAATAAAACATATATGATCCAGCGTATATTATCTTTCCAGGTGCTATTACTTTTTTCTTTTGTTTGATTTTCAACTTCTAACCTGGCTAATCTGGCCTTGTTATTTTCCATTAATCTTCTATCTTCCTGTCTTTTTTCAATCAGACCATTATATTTAACCATATTCTTATTCATTTCGTCCATTTTAATACTAACTTCTTCGAATTTAGCCATCATAGTTTCAAACAGCTGCTTATTATCATACCAATCACCGTGTTTTAGTCTGTCTATTTCTTTTTCGTGTTGTTCTATTTTTTCTTTATAAGGGCATTCGTGTTTATCCAATTCTACCACTCCTAATCACTAAGCGGCTCTTTGCTATTATATCTACGAGCCAAATTAATTTTTTGTCTTTCTAGTTTATCTACTGTTTCTTTTTTACCCTGGCTTTGAGCGTACTTAATTTGCCTGTTGATATTAGCGAAGTGCCTAATCAGCTTATTTAGTTGTGATAAATTCCTTTTAGCTTCCATTATTTCTTTTCGTGAGTACCTTAAATCTTCGCCATATCTCCTTGAATTATTATAATTAGCGACCATTTGAGTATATTTTTTCTGATCCTGGTACACTTTTGTTACATCTTCATAATATCCAGACTCTGACACACTTATTAGCCGCTTAACTGCATTAAAAGGTATGATATTACTTAATGCTTCTAAAGTGCCGTCAGCATAAGCAATAGAAGGATTAACTATTGCACTACCTCCTAAGTTAAAGAACTCATATAATCCAAATTCTTTAAGTTTCTGACCGACATTATTAGTCAGCATAGCTTCCTCTGAAATTACATTTCTTCCCCGCCAGGTATCGTAAATATTCTCTCCAGATGTTAACCTTTGAACATCAGCTGCGGCCTGCAATAACGGGTTAAGATTACTTGTATTCCACGGTAATTCAGTCCAGGCTGTACCTGCAACATCTCCCCATTCTCCACGGGCTGCATTATAAACTAATGAAGTTACAGCCTGCCCGATAAAATCCTGTGGCAGTTGTATAGTTATTGCTTTGCCGTTTGCTTTCCATACAGGAACTACTAAATAAGTTTCTTTTTTATATTCGCTGACGCCTTCCATTGTTTCTGCTATCTTTTTAGCAAATTCGCTTTCAGGGAATAACTCATCAGCTTCTTCTGCTCCTAACTGCAGTAATTTAGGCAGCAAACTTAATAACGCAACTTTAAATAAGAATGTGCCTGGATTTTGCCTAAAACTTTCAGCTGCAGCAGTCCAACCTGATTTCCTAATTGTTGAGAAGATAAATAAGTTATTAGTAATTGAGTGTAAAGCACCTCTTTGCTTGAAGTCAGGAGTACCGACTCTGGTCCTTACTCTGTGGGCTAAATCGCCTTCTGATAGATTAGTCATATTCTTCAACATTCTATATCCAGCAATCTGGCCTGTCATTTCTGACACCTGACCGAAGTTGTCTAATCCCTCCCAAGCACTACGGACTTTATCAGGTATTAATTTCTGCAATCTGCTGTGTTCTTCCCCACTTTGTTCGTTATAATCAAAGATTTCAGTTAATAGCTGTTGAGTATCATCTTCCATATAACTGTCAGAAGGTCTATACATTCTGTCTATGGTTAACATTCTATTTCTTCTCATATATGAAATATCTTCTGATCTCTTATTGTGCCTTACATTATTCCAGGCTTCTGAAAAAGCCTTCTTGTACTCGTGGGCTAATGCTGGAATATCTTTTATACCAATTTCAGGGTTATTCATAACTGTAGCAAAGAAATCTCGTGGAATGTTAAAAATCATCCAACCTGGGTTGTGAGATACCATTATCGACTTCATACCCTGGACTATTGATAAAATAGTATTTGTAGCTGCATTAGCCTTGTGTGGAGTATATTCGTATAGGTCAGCTATATCTTTTTCAACTAAATATCCGTCTAATTTGCCGTTAACTGTAAAAGTTATTAATCCTTCATCAGCGTCTGTAGAGTCTTTAGGTATTATCTTACCGTATATTTCTTTTGTTGGTGCTTGTCTTATTGACTCTGGGGCTATTTTCTTTAATGCTTTTACTGCAGCCACCTTAGACTCGTTAATACGGATAGAACTGATTATACTCATATCTTTAAGCATTGTGGCAACAAGTGGATTACTTATTTTCCTACCTGTACCATATTGCCGCATAATTATATCGCCAGTACCTTCGCCAAATTCAGTATTAATATAATCTACTACCTCAAAAGTTACATACTCTTTATTATTTTTAACTTTTTCCATAGCCGCTTCTGTAAACATATTAGATTTTTCCATTATAGGTATAATTCTTTCCTGTCTTAATTGATAATATTTTTCTGCAGCGTTAACTATTTTTTGATATTTTTCTTCTCCATATTTATCTAATAAAGCCTGCTGCATTTCTTCTGCTCTAACTGTATTAACAAAAAGTGGGTTAGCAAATTTACTTCTGTCGCCCAAAACTCTTTTATTAAATAAGAAAGAGTTAAAATCTAAGAAGTCTATATCATAATTTGATAATCCTTCTATTATCTGGCCTATATTGTAGAGGTAATCTTCTACCTCAGAGGACATATAAGCTATTTCCTCCATTTTATTTCTTGCTTCCCTGGATAACCGTCCTTTTTCTCCAGTATCGCTGTATTCACCCCTGAAATATTTGTAGAGGGCTGAATTTTTATCAATAAAACTTTCTATTAGCCAATCAAAACCACTTTTTACTCCCCGTTCTCTACGCTGTATCTTCTTTTTAGTCTGTTCTACACCGTCAACCATACCTTCTTGTAAATTGTCAAAGGTTTTGTTTATCATTTCAGATCTATTTTCCATTAAGTGCCTTACAGTATTATATGATTTTTTTACTGCTGGCTTTTTAGATATACTTTTCTGGATAAACTGACTAAATAATGGTGCTTCCTGCTGCAGCATATCAGGGTCTAAGAAGAACACACTCATAGCGTCAGCGTAAAGTTCCTCTGGGCTAAAGCGATATTTGGTAAATTTAAGATTATTTTTCGGATCAAAAGGTTTCCACTTCATAGATAATCTTTTTAGTTCAGTTTTAATTCGTGGTCCTAAGTTATTACTATCTCTAATAGCGTCCAGGACTTCATCTTTCTGGCCTTTGTAGATAATACTCATTTGGTCCATTAAGCTGCCATCATCAAAATCATCACGGGGTATAAAGTCTATTAAGTGTCCTAATTCGTGCGATATTGTCTGTGCAGCATATTCTGGATCGACTCTAATAACTCTTATCTCAACATAATTTTTAGAAAAACTTGTCCTGTATTCTACTTCGCCAATATCAGGATCATTTGCTATTGTAGTCTGTATTTCCTGAAATCTCCTGTCGAATTGTTTAACAGGTACTCTTTCTCTTACAATAGTTTCACCCACAAATATATCAGGATTAAGCCCTATCTGACCTTTTTTAGGAGCATAATATCCTAATGTACCTGTATTCCGTAAACTTTTAATAATCTGTGGATATTTGCCTTCTGATAAGGCTAGAATTATATCTAAGAGTTCAGGCATTTCTATTTTTTTATCGTTAAGAGTAAACTTTGCTCTAGCATACTTATTCTTCTGACTAAATTCTGTAGCATTGTTGCTCATTTTAACATTTTTACCGTTGATATTAATATTTTTAGGCTCTTTACCGAATAGTGTTTCTTGACTTGTATTAGTTTTTCCTACTGTAGCTTCTACTGATTGCCTTAATAAATTTTCTTTAGTCGGCTGCTCAATATCAAACATAGAGTCCATATCAGCACGCCCAGCGTGTTCAACTCTATAAGTGTAATCTATCAGTATTTCTCTTAATGCTTTGCGACTACGCTTATTATTTTCAAACATTCTTACAAGACTTTCCTGGATAGGAGTATAGTTATCTTCGCCAAACATATTCTGCTGCTGAAAATAATTGTCGAATGATTTATCGGAATTTTTGATTGTTTTATACAGTTTAACAGCTTCTACTAAGTCCTGGCTTATATCTAAATCAGGTAGTATTCCTTTATTCATCTGGTCTTGAATATTTACCATTCGTGGTGCTGCTTCCATCATAGCACCTGTAACATTTTTAAGATTACTAGAAGTTGACTCTGATATTTCAGCTAAAATATTAATATCATCATAAGCTGCTGCGAATAAAGCGTTTTTAACTTTTCTGATACCTGCTTGGTTTAAATAACCTTTTTCATCTAAAAACTCGCCTTTTTCAGCTTTACCCACTACCTGATCCATAAACTGATTAATAAAAGGTTTATTTGCTGAAATATTAATTAATCCATCATCGTGGGGTACAAATTTATTTAATAAGTCCTGTGTTATTCTGTCAGCGTCCACCATAGCCTGCTCACTTGCAGACATACTGGCACTTTCTCTAGCGTTGGCGTCCTGCACAAACCTTACCCTATCTTCGACATCAGAAGTCCTTACTCTAACTAATACAGGGTTATCTACATTATCAATTTGTTTAGCTGTTAATCCAAATTGTTCAGCATTATCTCTAAGCCATTGACGATAAGTTTCAGCATTTTTATGATTTTGCTCATATAAAGTTTTTAAGGCTATTGTTCTACCGTTACCAACTTCTACATATCCATCTGGTCCTAATATCGGTGATCCTGTAGCTGTAGAATAAGAGTCGCCCAACTTTTTAGGATTAAGATTGTTTACTATGTTTATGATCTGTTCCTGTGTGGCTGCTTTACCTCTATCTCGTGGCTGCAATTCCTGCGGGAAGTTCTCATTAACATTTAAACTGGTATCGTGAGAAGCCTGTATATCATCAGCGTTCATTACAGCAAATTTAGTTTTCACTTCTGTATTATTTGGTGTAGCTGTTTCTGACTCTCTACCTTCTGCCTGAATATTAATTTGTGGCTGTTCTTCTACAACTTCGCCTTCTTGTTGTCCTTCATCTTCAACAATATCTTCTTGTTGCTGTTGGCCTTCTTGGATAGGTTGGCCTTCAATAGCTGCTCTAGTTTTTCTGGCTTCATTGATAGCGTCGTCTATTCTTTGATAAGTCCAGGTATTGCCGTTCGTATCTATAACATCAAATTTAGCACCGTTATGAATTACATAAGATTGTAATTCTTCTGGAATACCAGGAGTATTCTCTTGCGAAGCCATTTCTCTAAAATTATCTATTTGCTCATTGCTCTGTTGTATATATTGGCCTGTTTCTTCTACTGTTGTATCTGACTGTGTATTTAAACCTTCATCAGTTTGGCTTTCCTGCTCTATAGTATTATCCTGTTCTACTGATTGTTCAATTTCAATTATAGAAGGGTCAAATATAGCAGTTTGCCTTCCTCCTAAAATCGGTATATTAAATTTAATACCTTTTATACCATCTTGTTTCATTCTTTCTACAGCTTCTTTTGGTAAAAAATTAATTTGTTCTAAAGCATTGTCCCAATCATAATATTTACTTTTTTCTGCTTCGTTTGGTTTAATCCATTCATTTTCGATAAATTTTTGTGTCATTTCTTCTGTAACTTCATTTCTCTGACCTATTTTAGATATTGCTTCATTCAAAGAATTAATAGCGTTATTGTATTTATCGTTATCAACATATTTTTTCCAAATTTCAGCATATTCATTAGGATTATTGATTTCAATTATATTTTGCTTAGGAATTTTAACGATAATTCTTTTATCATAATTAGGCAATCTAGCTCTAGAACCTCTAGTCCATTCATCAGCGTCTAATGGTGCTGTATATAAAGCATTTGATATTATATTGTCCCCATATAATTTTCTTTTGTCATCTTCTGGTAAAATTTCAAATTGAGAATTAATAATAGAATTATAATTATCTGTGTTGGTGTAATGAACTTCCGAATAATATCCAGCGCCATTATTTAATTGTTTATTTATAAAATTATCTACATTAAAATTAGTATTATCTACATTATTTGGCTGTTCAATTGGAGTTTGAGCGACATCTTCCTGTTGCTGTGGCTGTGGTGTATAATTTTGTCTAGCTTCTACTAACTGCTTTCTTAAATCTGATAAAACATTTAGCGATTTTTGTCGAACGGTATCTACATCATCTGCAGCTGTAGGCATATCATATTGACTTAAATCTACCTGGCCGCCATACTGATTAATTCTTCCTACTATATCATTAATCATTTTCTGACGGCTGCTAAGTAAATTCTGTGCTGCCTGTGGTTGATTTTCAGCTATTTCTGCCTGCTGCACCTGTTCTCTTGTTGCTGTTTCAAATGGAGTAACAGTTGATAGATCATATCCGTTGTTAGCAAGTACGGTAAACAATTCTTCCATACTTTCAGCAGTCATAGTACCCTGTCGCTGGTTGCCCTGGAATACATCAACTAAAATATTATCATTCATATTTCTTACAATAGCATAATTATTGTTATCTATATTAACTGTAAAAGTGTTTAAATCTTGCTGGTTATTGATTAAGTTTTCTAAAATTCTTTGTTTAGCAACTGCTGCAGCTTTTTGTTCAGCCATTGTTCCCTGAAAACCTTGGAAAGCATTTTGGGTAGCTTCTCCACTTTGTTGTCTTTGCCTTTCTATTTCCTCTTGCTGTTGCATTTGAGATATTTTATTATTAATTTGATTGCTTACTTCTTCTATTCTTCTTTGTTTTTGCTGATTAGCTTCTTGTTCGGCTTTTTGCTTTAATTCTTCTAATTGTCTAAGTGCTTTTGAAAGCTCGTTCATTTCATACCTTCTATTTTGAGCATTATTTTGACGATAATCACCTGTTGAAGATAAAATAGCACCTGTAGCAATAGCACCTAATCCAGCGTTAGCAACTAAAGAAGTGAATTCGTCTGCATTAAATTGTTTTCCTTTAATTATTACATCAGAAATATAGTTTGTTGCTTCTGTACCCATTTCCTCGCCAGCTTCACTCAAACCACCTTTAGCACCTGATTTAAGCCAGTTTGCAAGACCCCATTCTATACCTTTTTGCATTTGGTCGCCAGCTATTTTATTAGTTCTCACAATATCATCTATCATAGGGAGTGTTACTAAACTTTCCCAAATCACTTCGGAAGTACCTTTTACACCTGCTGATAGTAACTCTTGTTGGTCTGATAGTTCAGGATCACCTTCTGTTTCTCTATATTCGCCACCAGCAGCTGATAATCCAATAACTGCTTTGGGTAGGGCTTGCGATAGTACATTAGAAGTACCTAACATACTACCTGCTGTGCTTGTAGCACCTAAACCCTGTGCTGCTGTACCTGCAAAACCGCCCATCATAGCAAGTAATATATTAGGAGCAGTCAGTGCTGTTACGCTAACTAGCTGCTTGCCAAAGTCCATAAATCTGCCTTCTTTTAGACTTTCTATCATATTATTACCCAACTGCTTACTTTCCATACTCTTGCTATCAAAAATGGTTTCTGCAGCTTGATTAGAAGCGTCAGAATAGCTGTCTAACCCTTCTTCTATAAGATTAAACCCTGGTATCTTAAAAGCGTCGCTGCTGTCAACTTTCATTTGTTCATTACCTGTTAATTCTGCAAAAGCATTTTGAGGTTGTGCTGCAGCTGAATAAACGAATTTACCCAGCCATCTAGCACCATTTGCTATATTACCAAATAATCTAGCTGATCCTCCTGCGAAATCTTTGGCAGTATCAGTAAATATGTTGCCGTCATTATACTGCGGCTGAGGTTGATTAACTGGCTGGCTGATATTTTGTTCTGTATTCATCTGCATATCAGGAAAAGGTATAGCTTTTACATTTATTTTATTGTTGTTTTCTTTTTCCATTCCAGGAAAAGGTATTGCTTTAGCCATTTAATCCACCCCATTATTACTTAGGTAATTAATCATTTCTTCTATAGTAATATTATTTGTATTCTCAAAATCACTTACGAATTGGACATTGTTTTTATTAGCCTGGAATTGTTCTAGTAATTGTTCTTCTGTCATATTAAAAGTATTTTTATAAGCGTCAACAATCGCTTGTTCTGTTAAATTTCCTGTTTCATCATCAATATAATTGTTATATTCTTCATTTAAACTTCCACCTGTTATGCCAGGAGGGGTATTAGGAGGTGAAGTTACTATATCAAATACACCATTCCAAAAACCACCGGTTTCTTCTTCTCCGCCGCCGCCACCGCCTTGTGGTTGTACGAAGGTATCGTGATATTGATATTGGTATCCCATTTCTTCATCGCCAATAGCCTGAACTAATTGGCCATCTTTATTAACATAAGGAATAGTAGCGTCCCGCATTAAAAATCCAGTATCAGGGTTTCTTCTTATTGGGCCTTCTTTATCAAAATTAATGATAGGCCATTGGCTTATATCCACACTACCTGCACCTGGTCCGCCGCCTGGACTGCCGCCACCGTTTAATCTCAATAAAGCTGCTATACCACTTGCATATTTAAGCGGTATCTGCCCTTCTATACCGAATTGGCTTCCATCAATGGTAGGTCCATAATCTGCTCCTTGAGGATTTAATGTTTTTTGATAATTTATAGCACCATTTAAAACATTTATATACTGTCCTGCTTCGCTGATAGGTATTTCCCCGCCAGGAAGCCCGAGCTCGCCTAAATTAATTAATCTTTCCTGTTCAGGTTGCATTTGTTCCATATAAGTTCTTACCATTTGTGCTGTTATATCATCTGCTGTAGTTTCTCTAGCTGCATTATAATTAGCAATCTCGCCTTCTAAATTATAATTTTCGTCTAAAGCGGCTCGTGCAGCTAAAAATTCTATCGGATTATTTATATTTTCATAAAAACTGGGTCCTTCTTCTGGCTGTGCAAAAATTTCATTTTGAATATAACTTATTCTTTCATCAGGATTAACAAATTCTTCTGGCACATCAACATAATTCGACAAAAAGTCGCCATATTCTTGAGATACTAAATTTTGTGCAAATTCGTTACCATCAAAAGCAGCTTGTGTCCAGCGATCATTCAAAAATTTAGTTTTCATATCAGGTTGTTCCTGCATAAAAGCTGAAAGGAAAGGATTATTAGTTAAATCTTCGCCGTATGCTTCACTAGCACCAGCCATAATGTTACCAAACTCATTTTCGTCCCACGCCCCGCTGCTTAAAGCCTGTACTGCTGTGTTTAAAAACTGACCTTTGTTCATGCCCATATAAGTAGGAGTTTCTTTACCAAAAAACATTTCAGTAGGAGTTGTACCTTCCTGTGTATCTACATATTGACCGTACTTATCTACAAATTCCTGCTGTGCTGCAGGAGTACCAATCTGTCTAGCTCGACTATAAGCCTGCATAGCAAAAGGATCTTGAAATACATCATAACTACCACTTTTTTTAGCAGCCCAATTTGATACCCTCTGCATACCACCTGCTTGATTAAACCCCTGCATAAAACCTGTTAAAAAATCACTACCTTTTCTAGCCATATGCTCACCTCCTTAGCCGAATAAAGCCTGTTTTGCCATTGATAAAGTCGCAGAATTATTCATAAAATTACTTCCTGTATTATTAAATATTCCAGTTAATTTTTGCTGACTTTGAAAATCATTCTGTCCTAAATCATTCCAATTATAATTGCCCCATCTGAAATTACTGTATTTATTGCTGTATTCATTATTCTTATTTTGAATATATTGATTATATTCTGGATTAGCAGCCTGTCTTTGATAAGTATTGTATTTCTGTCCTATACTCATAACGTCCCTTATAAAAGGATTAGGATTTTCTGCTATTTTATAGCTTTCTGTAATTGATTTAGAAGGTGCATTTTCTAAAATATTTTGTTTATCATTTGCATAATTTAAAGTTGGTGTGTTTGATGAATAACGATTACTACTTCCACTTTCCCCTTTATGACTAAAAACATTATTTGTACTTGTTGGTGTGTTTGATGAATAGCGATTACTGCTTCCACTTCTGTTGCTTTTACTATAACTGTTATTTGCAGTATCATTTCTACTATTACCACTATTATAATTTGTTCTGTCTATAGTCGAGCCTCCATAGCCAAAACCACTTCCTAAGCCCATAATACGCCTCCTTATCCTGTTAGCCAGTTAGCAATCATATTAGAACCGCCTGGGCTGCCTAAAAAGCTACCAGACATAGTACCCAGCATACTCCAAAAAGGATCTGGCTGATTATACTGCTGTAATTCGTGAGTATATTGCTGATATGCTTCTGCATAATTACTATTTCTTAAATTTTGTGCATATCTTGATTTTTGTGTCTGATAGTCGTTTTCCATATCAGTCATAGCGTCCTGTTTTAAATAATCTCCAGGTGCTTGACCGTAAAAACCCTTAGATACCATATTCCTATTAATATCATTTATTACCTGTTCTCTGTTATCCTGGAAAGGTTGTCTTAAAGCGTCCTCTGCTTGTTTTAATGCTTCATCATAAGACATTTTTTGTGGTGCTTTAGGCTCGCTGCCACCGCCACTCAATGCACTACCCAACAACGCCCCTGATACTAATGCACCTAACATAATATCCCTCCTTTAAACATTCTCTAATGCTGTTATCCTTGCTTCTAAATCATCTATCTGCTGCTGTAAATTAGTTATATCAGTATTACTAGCAGATCCACTATGAGGATTATCTTTCAACTCATGAGTATCAGTATAATCTTTAGCTGCTGTTTCTGCCGAGTCTGCTTTTGCCTGTGCTGCAGCTGGAGTTTCAGCACCTATAGAAGAAGGAGTAATAGTATCATTACCTCCAGCTGAATGAGTTTCAGCGTGCGGTGCTGGCTTATCTGAACTATCAATGGTTTCTTGAAGCTGCACATCTGCTCTTTTATCTCTAGCCCTTGAAATTCGTCTAGCTTTAGGCATTTGTTACCTGACCCCCTCCTGTATCTGCTTCTGAATAATAGAAGCCTAACCCGTAAATTTCTACTGGTGAATATTGATCGTTCTCTATCTCTAGTTGAAAACTGTTGCCAGAATATAAAGTTTTAATTCTCTTAGTTATTGTTTCATTATCTGTGTTATTACCATTGAGTATAAATTCGTCCTGCTTGGTATCATCTACATAAAGGCTAACTTTTAATTCGTGTATTTCGCCATAATTCTTAAAAATTATAAATATTTTATGGATATTTTTTCTTAAAAAAGGATTACCAAAATTATATTTAGCCGTTCTCATCTTAAATGGTATTATAGCAGCTGTTCCGTCTGGTCTTATATCTTCTGTACTATCATCAGTAAATTTAAAGATGAAGTTATCGCTAGCAGCGTATAAATCACCATTAATAAGCTGACAAAAATCATTAACCTGTATTCCTGTATATATAGAAAAAGCTGCTGTATCAAAATCAAAAGTTAAAATTTTATTGTTTATTCCATCTGCAGCGTCAGAATAAGCCATCATAAACCTACCACTTTCAGAATGGAATACTGTTCTGATAGCTGATTTATTAGTGCAATTTTTAATTATGCTGCTAACTCTATCTTTTGTGATATTTGCTATATAATTTTGATCTGCTTCATTTTCCATTGAAATACCAATGATAGAAGGTAATAATGCAAATATACCATCATCTGACACCATAGATAAACTGGCTGTAGTTAAAGCAAAGGCGTCTCCATTTATCGGTCCGTGTGCTGTAGGCAACTTCTCCCAAATAGCGTCTGCTGCAGGGTCTATTCCCCTCCATATCCAGTTGCCATGTCTATATCCAACTATAATAGCGTCCATTAACACTGACAGGCCTAATATTGGCCCTTCTGCTCTTGTAGGATAAACAACGCTTGTTCCCTTAACAAAAGTCGGATCTAAATATTCGCTGTAGTATAAAGCATTTATTTCCTGATAATTTCCTGCAAAAAATATTCTATTACTTTCAGAATGATAATGAGCAAATTGACAGTTTCTAATCGGTGCTAAATTATTTTCTGCGTCTGGATTAGGAGTTACTGCCTGTACTGTTGAGCCATCATATACATAGTATTCAGTACCAGGATCAATAAAGTATAACTTGTCCTGTAAGAAGAAATATGCTACTCTATCGGAATTTAAAGTTTTAATGGCTGTATAACTACCATCACCTGCTAAATCACACAATTCTTTATTAATAATAGCCATTAAATGAATGTTCCCGTCATCTCTAGGCCATTCAAACACCTGTGTTACTCGCCCGGTATAAGCTGTGGTATTTACATTTTCTAATCCACCTCTTTTGCGGACACCACCTCTATTCATTACCTCTAAGTTTTCAGCTACAGTTAATTCTTCATTAGTTTTCATTATATCTGGTATATCAACATTCAACCCCATATTAAAATCAGCGTCAGCAAATTGTTGAATAGTATTAGGCACGGCGGATCACCTGTACTTTAGCTGGTGATTTAGTAGAAATTAAACTGCTTGCTGCTCTTTGGACTTTTTCTGTAAACTTCTGATAATACTTTTCTGAAATCTGATCGTCTAGATCTTCATTTTCTCTTATCCAGCCTAAAACATAATATTTAACTGCATTATTATACATTCTGTGAAGATTATTGATAGGCTCTGCTATATCATTTAGATAATCAGGCATTTTTCTTGCAACTATCTTATAACTTCCAGCGTCAGGTATTCTTATACTACCATTTCTATATATCCAGCCTTCATAATAATGTTCTCCGTTGTCATAGATAATCAGATGTTCTATTGTTGAAAAATCTTCTGGCAGTTCATACCATTGAGTGCCGTCAGTAACATCTAAATCTATTGTTGCATAAAGAAGGGCTAAATCAGCTATTTCGTCTAAACATTCATTTATAGCAAGCAATATATCATCAGGACTTAATGTCCTTCCTAACCTGCTTTCTACATAACTTTGTATCTCTGTACCTGTCATTTAGCTCACCTCATTCCACTCTAATGGTATTTTTACCTCTTTATCCCATGTATTTTGTTCTTTATCACTTAAAGTTATTACTAAAGAATAAACTTTAGGACTGTTTTCGGGTATTATCATAGATATATAACTTCTAATAACATACCGCAGCTTGATAAATGGATCATCATTTAGCTGTTTAACATTCTGTATATACTGCCCGTTAATCATTTTATCCCAACTATTGCCGCTATCCATAGAAGTAAGTATATCTATCTCATTTCCCTGGATAGGTCTACTAAACCAACTAATCTTGCCCGAATTTATCTCGTCTAATACTGTAAATGCTTCTGATAAATCAATATTAGGACTTTCTCGTGTGCCTAATGCTAATGTACGGTAATTATTAACATCAGGCATATTTTCATCACCGTAAACTCCTTTTTCTACAAAATTCATTTAATCACCATCTTAACTAGGGTTTAAGGAAAATGTTATATCAAAGTAAAATCTATAAGTGTTAACCTTATCAAGTGGTGGAGTGAATAACACTCTACCGAAATAATCTCCTGCACTATTCCTTAATATTATTTCTCCCAAACCGTCAGCGTGATTGCCTTGGTCTGACTCTAAACCTACCCTAAATGTTCTTGAATAACTACCAGCTGTATAAGGTTCTTGTGTTACTTCAAATGGTGCTATAAATCCGCCTGATATGTCAGTTCCTTCTAAAGATAAGCCTAATTCAATATTTTCAGTCCCTAAAGGATATTTCTTAGCATTTGAAGTGCCTAATGCAAATTGCGGTGTACCTGATATTCCGAAAAAACTATCTAATGATTTAAGATTAAATTTTGATATATCAGCTAAAGCTCTATTTGCTATTTCTACATCAATATCTATTGAAGTACCATCTCTTTGCCCGTCAGCTATTGTAGTTGTATAATAAATAGTTGGACTTTTAACTTCTATAACCCAGGTTATATCCAATTGATGATAATCTTTTTTATCTATAGCGTTAGTTGGAACCTGTCTTGCCACCCAGTCATTATTATATCTATCATCATATGATGAACTTGTAGAATAATCTCCTGTTCTTAATGCTATTTCTTTTATTAACATAGAAGTACCTGTGCCTGCATTAAATCTATACTTATATCCCATCCTGACAGAGTTTATTAGTTTATCATTAAACTCCCACACCTTTGCTGTGTTATCCCAGCTTCCACTGACTACATAGTTACCGTCAGGTGAGAAGGCTACAGAATAAACATCATCTGAATGTCCTGTGAAGGTTGTTATCACATTACCTGTTGCTACTTCCCACACCTTTACTGTGTTATCCCAGCTTCCACTGACTACATAGTTACCGTCAGGTGAGAAGGCTACAGAACGAACATCATACGAATGTCCTGTGAAGGTTGTTATCACATTACCTGTTGCTACTTCCCACACCTTTGCTGTGTTATCCCAGCTTCCACTGACTACATAGTTACCGTCAGGTGAGAAGGCTACAGA